>Ga0126381_100000284_pt1 | contig 56354 bp, 50 predicted proteins | sample PanSoiMetPlot_28_FD_96465 | JGI IMG/M metagenome (GOLD analysis project Ga0126381, IMG submission 96465) | Tropical forest soil microbial communities from Panama - MetaG Plot_28 | ecosystem: Environmental > Terrestrial > Soil > Tropical forest > Bulk soil | place: Panama | collected 2016-02-17 | reverse complement strand
GGTTGTTTAGCCTGCCTATCCTTCGAGGAGAAAGTGATGCAAACCAGAACCTTTCGCCGCACGGCGGTGGCGCTTGCCGTCGCGGGCGCATTCGCGATCGGCGTGGTAAGCGCCGATCGCATCCGCTTCCATCAGGCAAGTGCAGCCTCGGTCGCTACCGCGCCGACGCCGGCGGCCAGCGCATCCACCGCGCCTGCCGCTGCACTGCCCGATTTCAGCGGCCTGGTCCAGCAATACGGACCTGCCGTGGTCAATATCACCGTGACGTCCGACGGCCACAAGGTCGCGTCACGCGACCAGGATGAGGACTCGCCCGGCACGGACGAGCTGCCGCCGTTCCTGCGGAACTCTCCGTTTTTCCGCAATATCCCGATGCCGCAGATGCCGCACGGACCAATGCGCGGCGTGGGCTCAGGATTTATCGTCAGCAGCGACGGAGTGATTCTCACCAACGCGCACGTGGTCGACGACGCCGACGAAGTGAGCGTCAAGCTGACCGACCGGCGCGAGTTCAAGGCCAAGGTGCTCGGTGCCGACAAGACTACCGACATCGCGGTGCTCAAGATCAACGCCAAGGATCTTCCCACGGTTAAGATCGGTAACCCCGAGACGACCAAGGTCGGCGAATGGGTAGTAGCGATCGGCCAACCCTTCGGCTTCGAGAACACGGTCACTTCGGGCATAGTCAGCGCAAAAGCGCGCGCTCTGCCGCAGGACTCCTACGTGCGTTTCATCCAGACCGACGCCGCGGTCAATCCTGGCAATTCCGGTGGCCCGCTGTTCAACTTGCGCGGTGAAGTGATCGGCGTCAACTCGCAGATCTTCAGCCGTTCCGGCGGCTTCCAGGGACTCGCATTCGCGGTTCCTATCGACGTGGCCATGCAGGTCAAGGACGAGATTCAGCAGCACGGTAAGGTCTCGCACGGCAAGCTGGGCATCACGATTCAGGAAGTCGGCCAGGGACTCGCGGACAACTTCGGACTCAACAGCCCGACAGGCGCGCTTGTCAGCTCCGTTCAGAAGGACGGCCCTGGATCCAAGGCGGGACTCCAGCCCGGCGACGTGATCCTCAAGTTCAATGGGCAGCCTATCAGTCGTTCCGCCGACCTGCCGCCGCTGGTTGCGACGATGAAGCCCGGCTCAACCGCCACGCTCGAGGTTTGGCGTGAGGGCAAATCGAAGGAACTGACAGCCACAGTGGGCACGCTCGACAACGAGCAGGTGGCCTCCAACGTCGATCGCTCGGAAGTCGGCAAGGGCCGTCTGGGCGTCGCTGTCCGGCCGCTGTCAGCCGACGAGAAGCGCGGGACCGACATCGAAGGCGGCGTTGTGGTTCAGGACGTCGGCGGACCCGCTGCCAGGGCCGGTGTGCGCCCGGGCGACGTCATCGTCGCAGTCAATAACACGCCGGTGAAAAATCCCGAGCAATTGAAGGAGCTTATCGCCAAGGCCGGCAAGACCGTTGCGCTGCTTGTTCAGCGTGAGGATGCGCGGATCTTCATTCCGGTAACACTCGGCTAAGGAAGGTCGGCGGATCAGCGTCTCTCCTGGGACGACGCCGGTTTTCCCCTGACGGCGCGTCTCTTTCGGCGCGGACGGCAACCCCGTCCGCGCTTTTTTTCTCGCGCCCCCGCATTAACCCGAGAGTGCGCCCTTGACGGGCAGGAAAATCAGACCGCTAGCGGCCGACCTGCTGAAGGTTGATATCTTCGACCGGGAACCCGTCCGTGAGGGCTCGGCTTTGTCCCGCTTTCTGAATTAAGCCGGTCTGCACGATAGTGCATTTCCCAGGGGTGCCTTCGGGAACCCCGTACTGCGCCGTCAAAGGCCCTGTCGCGCTCATGCTAAGGCCCAGGAACTTGAGCTCGGTGCCCGGCAACGTGCCCGGATTGTTGTTGAGTTGCACCAGGTCTGGCAGCGGTGCGCCTGGTGCGGTATTGATAAAGACAATATGCAATAGCAAATCGCCCAAGGCTTGGCGGGCGCCTGCTGCTACATCGCGCGGACGATGCCCGAACAACGTGGGTTTATTGGCGATTTGATCCAATACGTCGCCGTTCAAATCCAAGTCGATAACCCATGCATTGGCGTTCTTGGTGTGAAGGATGACTGTCACTTCTGCCCGGCCGTCACTGAAGGGCCTCTCGGTGACCGTTCCTGACAGCAAGGGCTCCTCGCCTGACTTATAGGCGTCGGCCAATCCGGCGTAATCAATCCCGGCGAACAGCGGTACCGCTGGCCTCGACCTCACGACAGGAAGTTTCGGCGGCAGCGGAATCATTGTCGACCATCCAAGAAAGTTTGGATCCGGGGGCACGAACAGATAACAGCCGCCTTGCCCATCGTCAGTGCAGTAGGTGCCCTGAGTGTCGAGGAAATCACTGATGGGCCGTTGTTGGGTTGCCGCGGACAAGCCTGTAACCGGCATGAGTGCGGTAACGATCCCCAATGCAAGAACCACTGAACAGCGTGATGCGGAATTTCTCAGCGACATATCCATATCAATTCTCCCCTGGGATTTAAGTCGTACCTGAGGCTTCCTTCTCTCAAGGTCAGAAAAGCCCTTTGCCCGCGAGCCGCGCCAAATCGCAAGCTAGCAGACAGGTTCTAGCATAACCCTTTTCTTCGTAGGGACGCGGCCTAGTACTTGCGGCGTTCCCTGTCAGCGCGGACTTCCGAGGTGTCCTCGAGCAGTGAAGGCGTTCTAGCTATTGACAACGTTCGATATTATAGTGATATCATTTCAATATCGTTCGCTTGGACTCGGCGCATTCGCTGGAGGGGAACATGGATCGCACCGGCAACTTGAATAGCGCGCATGAGGAGCGCCCCATCGCCACGTGGAACGGCTTCGTCGTGCTGGCCATCGGCCTGGCGCTGGTCGCGCTTGCCATGTGGCAGCTCGTCCAGACCGTCACAGGGATGCGTCCATTCACGGCGGGAGGTTTGATCGCCGGGATCGGCGTTTTTGTACTGCTTCTGCTGCTCGGCGTGCTGTTCCTTGCAGGGCTGTACACCCTGCAGCCCAACGAAGCGGCGATCCTGCAATTGTTCGGCAGCTACCGCGGAACATCTCGCGTCGCAGGGTTGCGTGCGACCAATCCCTTCTACACCCGACGCAAGATCTCTCTGCGCGCGCGCAACTTGAACGGCGACCGGCTCAAGGTCAACGACAAGCGCGGCAACCCCGTGGAGATCGCGGCAGTCGTCGTTTGGCGAGTCGACGACACCGCCAAGGCGAGCTTCGACGTCGACAACTACGAGAACTACGTGAAGCTCCAGAGCGAGGCGGCAGTGCGTCATCTTGCGACGTCGTTCGCGTATGACCACGGCGACACGCTTGCCGGAGGACAGCAGGAGCCCACCCTTCTTGCCAGCACCGATGTCGTGGCCCGGGCGCTGGTCATCGAGTTGCAGCAGCGGCTTGGCAAAGCCGGTGTCGTTGTCGAAGAAGCGCGGCTGATGCACCTCGCCTACGCGCCGGAGATCGCGCAGGTGATGCTCAGGCGTCAGCAGGCCGAAGCGATCATCGCGGCGCGGCAGAAGATCGTCCACGGTGCAGTGTCAATGGTCGACATGGCGCTCACCGAGCTCTCTGATAAGCAGGTAGTCGCGCTCGACGATGAGCGCAAGGCAGCAATGGTGAGCAATCTGATGACTGTGTTGTGTGCGGAGAGCGAAGTGCAGCCGGTGATCAACACCGGGACCTTGTACAACGGTTGAGGTTGAAGGAGGAGCGACCCATGATCTTCGTGAGAGCGAGACACCCCGGTCTTTGGACAGCGCTGGGTGCAGGCGCCGGCACCGCCGTCGGCACCGCGCTCGGCAACAGCCCCATTGGCCTGGCCTTGGGAGCCGCGCTAGGAATCTTGTGCGCCGTGCTCACTGCGCGCCCGAGCAAACGCGGCTGCTGAAGTCTTGCGACCTGGCACGCCCGTGCGGCGCGCCCGGAGTCGAGGCATGCTTGCCGCCGCCGCAATCGTTTGGCTGGCGCTTCTCGCCGCGGGATGCTCGACCATCTATGTCACCGCGGAGCGTCTGCCGCCACGCGTCGCTTCGCATTTCAACTTCGAAGGCTTCGCCAACGGAAGTATGCCGCGCGACGATTACCTTTTGCTCATGCTGCTTCTCACCATGGTCGTGCCCGCGGTAATCGTCGCGCTGAACGTGGTGCTGCCGCGGGTCGCGCCGCGCCTAGTGCGCATTCCGGCGCGCGACTACTGGCTCGCTCCGGAGCGCAGGGACGAAACGTACGCGAGCATCAACGCCTCGGGCTTTGTCGTCGCATCGATGGTCACATCGTTCATGATCGCCGTGCACCTGCTGGTGGTCGAGGCGAACGCGCGCAGGCCTCCGCGTCTGGATAGCGCCAGCATGTGGATACTCATTGGTGCCCTGGTCGCGAGCGCCCTGGCGTGGCAATTCCTGCGCTGGCGGCGCTTCCGCGCGCCTCAGGCTTCGTGACTCAACGCCTCGAAGTCCGGCTAGGGCGCAGATCGAGTCGGTGAGCCCCCCTCCGAGTCCGCCTGACAGGTCATGGCTGAGAAAAAAGCTTTCCTGTTGCGCCTCGATCCTGCGGTGTGGTCCGAGCTCGAGCGTCTCGCGCAGCGGGATCTGCGCAGCGTCAACGCGGAAATCGAATTTCTCCTGCGCGATGCGCTCTTGCGGCGCGGCATCACCGGTGAGCGCAATCCGGGCAAACGGACGCAGAACGATGCGCCGGCGTAACTTTCGAGCCACGATGCGCCGGAGCGCACTATCGAATTGAAACTCAACCACTGTATTTCTCGACCAAAGCATGGGAGATTTGCACTGGGCGACGTAGCGACAGGCTTGATCGCCGTCGGCGGTGCAGTCGCGGGATACTATGCGGCAGGCGGTGTCGCCCACGCTAGCTACGTCATCGATGCAATTCGACACATTTCTGAGGCGATCGAGTTCTTTTCGCGCTGGCCGATGCTGCACTGGCTTGAGATGATTCCGGCCGCGCGCCGCTGATTGCTCCTAGCAAAGATGGCACGATGGATTGATCCGCTCGCGACGGCGCTGCACACTGATGCGGCGTTTAGAGGATGCACGCTGCGTCCCGCCACGCTGCGCGACGAAGCGCTGCTGTACGCGCTGCACCGAGATGGACTGCGCGAGTACGTCGACGCCACATGGGGATGGGAGGAGGACTGGCAGCGGGCCCATTTTGCCGGCCAGTATCAAGCGCGTACCAACGCGGTCATCGTGCGCTCCGGAACATCGCCGTGCGACATCGGCCGCGTTAGCCTCACCCGCCACTGGCGCAAGATCTTTCTGCGCGACATCGAGTTGTTCGCCGCCGAACGCAATCGCGGCATCGGCAGCGCCGTCATCGGCGCGGTGCTTTCGCTTGCTCGTGACAGCGGGCGGCACGTCGAGCTGCTCGTGCTCAAGTGCAACCCCGCGCGACGTCTTTATGATCGCCTGGGCTTTCGAGTGATCGGCGACGATGGAGCCCGGTTGCGCATGCGTGCGCTGTAGGCGACACGACCCCGCCGATTCGGCGATTTTGAACTTTCACCGCGTTTTCATCGGCTGCTGCGATCGACAAGCAGTGCGCATCATCTCGCACGCAGCAAAACCAAACCGATAAGCGTGGCGCTTTAAACGATGCGCGGAAAAAATTCGCGCGCACTTTCGTTGACTTTCCATATTCCTTGATCGACTATGCCGCGGCATAGATGCTCGGCCACCCCAGCAGCACCCAGATGCCGCAGTGAGCCAGCAAACTTTGGGTCGCCATCCGACACAGGAGATTTGCAATGATCCAGCATTGTGCCCGCAAGTGCTGCGCACTAGCCGTCGCCACATTGTTTGCTTCGAGTGCATACGCTGCGAGCGTGCTCGCACCGGAAGATAACGAAGAGCTCGTGCCGACCGGCAAAGGATGGGGCGAGCGTGCAGCGCCAGGCCACGCCAATCCCCATCCGGCGCCCAGCGGCAACAACGGGATCTTCTACCACGGCGGGCCGGTGATCCTCGGCACGACGAATGTTTACTTCATCTGGTACGGAAACTGGTCAGGCAATACTGCCGACTCGATCCTCACCAACTTCGCCGGTAGTGTCGGTGGCTCTCCCTATTTCAATATCAACACGACCTATTACAATGGCAGTAGTAAGCATGTGAGCAACTCGGTTCACTATGCGGGTTCCACGACGGATAACTATTCGCAGGGAACCGCGGTGAGCGATGCAGGCATTCACGCGATTGTTTCCAGCGCGATCAGCAGCAAGCGTGTACCCAACGACCCCAATGGCGTGTACTTCGTGCTCACCTCCGCAGACGTCAATGAAACCTCGGGCTTTTGCACGCAGTACTGCGGTTGGCACACCCACGGCACGATCTCAGGCTCGGATATCAAATACGCTTTCATAGGCAATCCGGACCGGTGCTTGAACGCGTGTGCGATCCAGGACACCAGTCCTAACGGCAACGCCGGCGCCGACGGCATGGCCAGCATCATCGCGCATGAACTGGAGGAAAGTGTCACCGATCCGGATCTCAACGCCTGGTACGACCGTCGCGGCGAGGAAAACGCGGACAAATGCGCGTGGACATTCGGGAGCACTCACACGACGCCCAATGGATCGCTCGCGAACATGACGTTGGGCAGCATGAACTACATGATCCAGCAGAATTGGGTCAACGCCTCGGGTGGTTACTGCGCCAAGAGTTACTAAGGCCGCTAGCACCGCTGTTGGCGGCCGCTGCGGATGTTTGCAGCCGGCTGCCTTCGGCTGTCGGACCTGCAGCCGAAACTCGTTGGTGTCTCAACGCTTTAAGAATTCCCATGGCGTCGAATCGCCTTCTGGTTTTCGCAGAGCAATGCAAAACCGTGGCATCGTCCTTCTAGTTTCTGCTCTGTATATAGCCAGCCCTTCCGGTTGGGCGGCAGACGAAGCCACGCCGGAGTCGCGAATTCCGACTGTCACGCGCATGGTCAAGCAGTTCACCGAGCTTGAGAGCAGCCTCGCAGCCAGCATCAAGGCCGGAGACGAGGCCGGGCTGCAGAAACTGCTGGCCGACGATTTCGAGCTTCGAACCGGCTCGATGCCCGGCAACCCGACGCCTCGGGCGGAATGGATCCGCTCATTGCTGCTCCGTCGCGATGTTGCCTATTCGATCGAGCAAATGGCGGTGCACGACCTCGGTAACCATGCCGTGGTGAGCTTTGTCGAAAAGAGCGCGAGAAAAGAGGCCAAGGTCGCGCCGAATATCTTTGTGGTCGACGTGTGGAAGCGCTCCGGCAACGATTGGAAGCTGGCGATCCGCTATGCCAGCGCCGCCAGCCGGGACGTTTTCATTCCCGGCGCTTCCGCTGAATCCCCTGCGATTCCCAAAAAGTACTGATCAGGCGCGCGAGCCGCCGTCTTCGCGCAGGAGCCGCTGCAGCCACGCCGACACCGCATTGATCTCCTCCATGCACACCGAGTGCTCCATTCGGTAGGTGTGCCATTCGACCTGATAGCCGGCTTGGACCAGCGTCCGGTGCGACGCATCGCCCCACTCGAAGCGAACGATCGGGTCTGCGGTGCCGTGACCCATGAAAATGGAGGCGCCTCGATTGGCATCGGAGGCTTCCGCCGCCAAGTGCGTTCCGGCGATCAGGTAGGTCGACAGCGCGATGGTGCCGGCGAGACGGTCCGGATGTCTCAGTCCGGTGTAGAGCGCGATAGCGCCGCCCTGGGAGAAGCCGGCGAGCACGATCCGCGACGGCTCCGTGCCGCGCTGTTTCTCGCGCTCGATCAATGCCTCGACCTGACGCCGGGACTGCTTAACACCCGCGATATCAGCCCGGTTATTCAGATCAGCCGCCGCGATGTCGTACCAGGCGCGCATCCGGAAACCGTTGTTGATGGTCACGGGACGCACGGGTGCATGCGGAAAAACGAAGCGAACCGACAGCGCGGGCGGCAGCCTGAGCTCGGGCACGATGGGAACGAAATCGTTACCGTCGGCGCCGAGACCGTGCAGCCAGATGATGCTGGCGCGAGGGCTCGCCGCCGTCTCGATCTCTATGCTAGGCAGAAGCTCGTCCACCATGGGCACGCATTCTAACTGACTGTGCGCGTCGGAGAACCATTGCGCGGGACGATGCGTCCAACGCTCGCTGCGACGACGCTCCACGCGATCCTCACCTGGCCTAGAATAGAGTCCGCGTCTTAAAGCCAAGCAATCGACATGTCGCCTAACGCCGAGCACTTCGAGAAACTGCGCCAGCACATGGTCGCCGAGATCACTGCGGAGACGATTTTCGTGAGCGGGCGCATAGGGAAGGCGGCGCTCGGGCAGCGGGCGATGGACGCCGTCGGCAAGGTTCCGCGCCATGAGTTCGTACCTGCCGAGCTGCAACCCTACGCATACGCCAACGTGCCCCTGCCGATCGGTTGCGACAAGACGATTTCACAGCCCTTCATCGTTGCTCTGATGACCGACATGCTGGAACTCGGCCCCAAGGACACTGTTCTGGAGGTCGGCACGGGACTTGGCTACCAGGCGGCGATTTTGGCCGAGCTTGCACACAAGGTCTATTCCATCGAGATCATCGAGGAGCTTGCGGAACAGGCGCGAGTTCGCCTTGCGCGCCAGCGCTACAAGAACATCGAGTTCAAGATCGGCAACGGCTGCTACGGCTGGCCCGAGCATGCGCCGTTCGACAAGATCATCGTCACGGCGGCGCCCGATCTCATTCCCGGCGCGTTGCTGCAGCAGTTGAAGCCCGGCGGCAGGATGGCGATACCTACCGGCCTCCCCGAGGATCAGCAGCTCGTGCTGGTCGAAAAGGACACGAGCGGCAAGGTAACGACTCGGCAGGTTTTGCCGGTGCGCTTCTCCCAGCTCGAAGGCGCAGACACGCAGCCTACGCGCGGTTCCTGATCCAGCCTGCCGCCCTGTAGCTCGCTGATCGGCGGCTTCTTATCTCGCTACGAGCCATGCCCGAGAGCATCGCCATCCACGGCGCCTGCCAGAACAACCTCAAGAATCTTTCGCTCGAGCTGCCGCTGAACGAGCTGATCGTCGTAACCGGCGTCTCTGGCTCGGGCAAGTCTTCGCTCGTGTTCGACACGCTCTATGCGGAGGGACAACGGCGCTACGTCGAGACGTTCTCGCCGTATGCCCGCCAGTTCCTCGACCGCATGGACAAGCCCCGGGTCGATCGCATCGACGGTGTTCCTCCGGCGATCGCGATCGATCAGACCAATCCGGTGCGTACGTCGCGCTCGACCGTAGGCACCATGACCGAGCTTGCGGATCACTTGAAGCTGCTCTATGCGCGCGCCTCGCGTCTGTATTGCCGGCAGTGCGGTCGACTCGTGGCGCGCGACACCCCGGATTCGATCTACGCCGCGGTGCGCCAGCGCGCCGAATCGGCCGCCAACCCGCGCGTGGTGATCAGCTTTCCGGTAGCGGTTCCCCACAACTTCTCCGAAGCCGAGGTGCTCGAACTGCTCGGACGGCAGGGCTATACGCGAATCCATGCACGCCGAGGCAACGTGCTGGACATGGTGCAGGACCGCCTGCGGATCGCCGGCGCCGATCGGTCGCGAGTGATCGAGGCGATCGAAGCGGCTTTGCGCGTGGGCCAGGGTCGAGTCGACGTGCACCCTCAGCCTGATGAGCCGGAGCCTTCCATTGCGCGACCTTCGCGACCAGGGGTCCCGACGCCGTGGCGGTTCTCAACAGATCTTCACTGCCCCGACTGCGATGTTCATTATCAGGACCCGAGCCCGAGTCTGTTTTCGTTCAACTCGCCGCTCGGTGCATGCGAGACCTGCCGCGGCTTCGGTCGCGTCATCGGCATCGATTTCGGTCTGGTTGTGCCGGATCATGCCAAGAGCCTGCGCGAGGGCGCGATCAAGCCGTGGCAGACGCCGAGCTTCCGCGAATGCCAGGATGACCTGGTCAAGTACGCCAAGAAGCGAGGCATCCCGCTCGACACGCCATTTCGAGACTTGAACGACGAAGTGCGTCGCTGGGTTCTCGAAGGCGAGCCCGATTGGGTGAGCTGGTCCAAGTCCTGGCCGGGTACCTGGTATGGCGTACGCCGATTCTTTGCATGGCTCGAGAGCAAGGCCTACAAGATGCACATCCGGGTGCTGCTCTCGAAGTACCGCGCATACACGGCGTGCTCGGCCTGCGACGGCGCACGGCTCAAGCCGGAGGCGTTGCATTGGCGGCTCGGCAGCACGGACGACGCCGACGGTGTACTCGATGCGTCGCGTCGATTTCGCGCACAAGGAACGGGATTCGATAACGAGGTGCTCGCCGGCCTTCCGGGTCTCACGCTGCACGATCTCATGCTGTTGCCGATCGATGCGACCCGCAAGTTCTTCTCCCGCCTGCACCTGCCGACGCCGCTCGACGAGGCGACCGAACTCTTGCTCGCCGAAATCCGGACGAGACTGGGTTATCTCGCCGACGTAGGCCTCGGGTACCTCACCCTCGACCGCCAGTCGCGCACGCTCTCCGGTGGCGAAGTCCAGCGCATCAACCTCACCACCGCACTCGGCACATCCCTTGTGAACACGCTCTTCGTCCTCGACGAGCCGTCGATTGGCCTGCACGCACGCGACATGCGCCGCGTGATCGAGGTGATGCAGCGCCTGCGCGACGCGGGCAACTCGCTGGTGGTCGTCGAGCACGACCCGCAGGTGATGCTGGCCGCCGACAGGATTCTCGATATCGGGCCGGGTCCTGGCGAGCGCGGCGGCGAAGTGGTCTTTTTCGGCTCGCCCGAAGAGCTCAAGCTGAACCGCGCTTCGCTGACCGCCGACTATCTCGCAGGGCGTAAGCGAGCGGAAACATCGGCTCCGCCAGCGCCGGCCGATGGCGCCAGCATCGAGCTGCTCGGCGCGGCGGAACACAACCTCAAGTCGATCGACATTTCGATTCCGCTGAAGCGACTGGTGTGCATTACGGGGGTATCCGGATCAGGCAAGTCCACGCTAGTGCAGGACGTGCTCCACGCCGCGCTGCTTCGCGCCAAGGGCAAACCGACCGAGGCCCCGGGCGCGCATCGCGCGCTCACCGGCTACGAACACGTGGCTGACGTGGTGATGGTCGATCAAACCCCTGTGGGCCGTACCACGCGCTCGAATCCGGCGAGTTACGTCGGCGCCTTCGACGCGATCCGCAGACGCTTTGCGGCCACCGACGCCGCGCGCGAACGCGGTTACACGCACGCGACATTCAGTTTCAACGCCGGCAACGGCCGCTGCCCTACCTGCGGCGGCAACGGATTCGAGCACGTCGAGATGCAATTCCTGTCGGATGTCTATCTGCGTTGCCCCGATTGCGACGGCAGGCGCTTTCGCGGCGAGGTGCTCGAAATCAAGCTCGACGGTCGATCGATCGCCGACGTGCTGGATATGACCGTCGCCCAGGCGCGCGTGTTCTTTGCCGATGCTCCCGAGATCGATGCAGGCTTGAAGCCGCTGGCCGATGTAGGGCTCGAGTACATGAAGCTCGGCCAGCCGGTACCGACGCTCTCCGGCGGCGAAGCGCAACGGCTCAAGCTCGCAGGTCACCTCGCCCAGGCGTTGGGCGGATCTTCGCGCGACCGCGGGAAAGCTGCCGATCGCGGCGCGGCGTGCGGCAAGCTCTTTCTCTTCGACGAGCCCACCACCGGATTGCACCTGGACGACATCGCCAAGCTGCTGCGCGCCTTTCGTCAACTCACTGCATCAGGCAACTCGCTGGTAGTGATCGAGCACAACCTCGACGTCATCGGCGCCGCCGACTGGATCATCGACCTGGGGCCCGAAGGTGGCGACGCCGGCGGCGAGGTCGTCGTCGCTGGAACCGTCGCCGACGTCATGGCATGCGCAGCATCGCACACGGGCGTCGCGCTCAGGCAATACCGGACAGCACTGGACTCCGCGATCGGATCGGGCTCCGTAGCGCCGTACCGATCCGCAACTCGCGCCAACCACGCCGCGATCCGCGTTCACAATGCCCGCGAGCACAATCTGAAGAGCATCGATGTCGACATTCCGCGCAACCGGTTCACCGTAGTCACCGGCATTTCGGGTAGCGGCAAGAGCACGCTCGCGTTCGACATCTTGTTCGCCGAAGGACAGCGTCGCTACCTCGAGTCGCTCAATGCCTACGCGCGCCAGTTCGTTCAGCCGGCTGCGCGCCCCGATGTCGACGCGATATTCGGCATTCCTCCCACCGTCGCTATTGAGCAGCGCTTAAGCCGCGGCGGGCGCAAGAGCACGGTAGCGACGCTGACCGAGATCTACCATTTCCTGCGCCTGCTCTACGTCAAGCTGGGAACGCAACTGTGTCCCGACCACGGGGTGCCGATCGAGCCGCAGAGCGAGCAGAGCATCGCCGCGACTCTGCTGCGCGGGTATCGCGGGCGCCGTATCGCCCTCCTCGCTTCGCTGGTCGTGGCCCGCAAGGGCTATTACACCGACCTCGCCAAGTGGGCCGCCGGCAAAGGCTTCGCGCAGTTGCGGGTAGACGGCGAAATGCTGCCGACTCGACCGTGGCCGCGGCTGGAGCGGTTTCGCGAGCACACCATCGAACTGCCCGTGGCGGAGCTCAAGGTGAGCGCCGACGCAGAGACCTCGCTCCGCGAAGCACTCCAAGCGGCTCTCGAATACGGCAAGGGGCTGGTCAACGTGTTGCCTCTGGACGACGCCACACGTGCCAAGGGCACCAATCAACGGGCCGACTCAGCTCGAAGCCCGGTTCAGGTGTTCTCGACGGAACGTGCCTGTCCTGTCTGCAAGCGCAGCTTTCCCGAGCTGGACCCGCGGCTGTTCTCGTTCAACTCCAAACACGGCTGGTGCCCGGGCTGTTTCGGCACGGGGCTCAAACTTCGCGGCTTCGATGAAAATCAGACGGGCGACGAAATATGGTGGAACGCTTGGTATGAGGACGAGGAGCGGGTCTGTCCTTCGTGTCAAGGCGAGCGGCTCAACCGCGACGCACTCGCGGTGCGCTTCCATGGGCGCAGTATCACTGAGCTCACTCGGCTTTCGGTTTCCGAAGCTGGGCGATTCTTCGCGGGGCTGAAGCTGGAGGGCCGTGACGCCGCGATCGCGCGCGATCTGATTGCGGAGCTTTCGTCGCGGCTTGGCTTCCTGAACGATGTGGGCTTGAGCTATCTCGCGCTCGATCGTGCGGCGCCCACACTTTCCGGCGGCGAGGCGCAACGCATCCGCCTTGCCGCCCAGCTCGGCTCGAATCTTCGCGGCGTGTGCTACATCTTGGATGAGCCGACGATCGGATTGCATCCGCGCGACAATCGCGTGCTGCTCGACACGCTGGCCAAGCTCGAAGCCAAGGGAAACACGCTGGTGGTGGTGGAGCACGACGAGGAAACCATCCGTCGCGCCGATCACGTGGTCGATCTCGGTCCCGGCGCCGGGAGTCAGGGAGGCCATGTGGTGGCGGAGGGCTCCGCCGAGGAACTCATGCGCTCGCGCGAGTCGGTGACCGGCCGATTTCTGGCCAAACCACTTCGACATCCCCTGGTCGCGCGTCGTACAACCGACGCTCGCGCGCCTGCCCTGGTCATCACCGGCGCGGACATGCACAACCTGAAAAAGCTCCGGGTGCGCATTCCACTCGAACGATTGAGCGTCATCTCGGGCGTCTCAGGGAGCGGAAAGAGCACGCTGGCCCGCGATGTGCTTTATGCCAACCTTATAGAGCTGGTGCGCACGCGGCGCAAACGTAAGTCGGCACAGCTCTTCGGATGCAGAAGCATCGCAGGATGGGAAGCCGTGGATCGCGTACTCGAAGTCGACCAGACGCCCATCGGCAAGACGCCGCGCTCGTGTCCTGCGACCTACGTCGGCTTCTGGGACACGATTCGCCGTCTCTTCGCTGAGACCAACGAAGCGCGCATGCGTGGTTACAGCGCGAGCAGGTTCTCGTTCAACACCGCCGGCGGTCGCTGTCCCGAATGCGAAGGTCAGGGCCTCAAGACTATCGAAATGAGCTTCTTGCCTGATGTGAAAATCGCCTGCGAGGCCTGCGCCGGCGCGCGCTTCAACGCCGAGACGCTCGCTGTGCAATGGCGCGGCAAGTCGATTGGCGATGTACTGCGCTTGAGCGTCGACGAAGCGGCGGAATTCTTTTCAGCACACCGCTCAATCCATCACGCGCTGCGTCTCCTCCAGGACGTGGGCTTGGGCTACCTCACACTCGGGCAGCAGAGCCCTACTCTTTCGGGCGGTGAGGCGCAGCGCATAAAACTTGTCACTGAACTCGCCAAGGTCCGCACCGATCTCCTTGGCCCCGTTCCACGCAGGAGCAGGACCGGAAACGGGCACACGCTTTACGTGCTCGACGAGCCCACCGTCGGACTGCACATGGCGGACGTCGAGAAGCTCATTCGTGTCTTGCATCGATTGGTCGACGCCAGCAACACCGTGGTTGTCATCGAACACAACCTCGACGTGATCGCCGATGCTGACTGGATCATCGACCTTGGACCCGACGGCGGTGCTGCGGGAGGCCGCATCGTTGCGCAAGGCCCTCCGGAAGATCTAGTTGCCCGATCGGAGGAATCGCATACGGCGAAGGTTCTGGCGGAGTTTCTGAACCGCACGCGCGAGCTCGCCTTCAAGGATGCAAGCGAGGTAACTGCCGCCGAAATCTAGTGTGCCGGGGGTTTGTTCCTAGTGCTGGACCGAAGCTACGTTCACGCGTGCAGCTCGATGATGTCGCGATCGGCGAGGACATGCTCCGGGCCAACGTGCTGGCCGTCAAAACCCGAGTGACCCCACACCCGCGCGTAGCGGATCGAGTGCGACAGATCCTTGTGCACCAGCCGCGCCACGTCGCGCACCGTTTCGCCACCTCGCAGCGTAAAGGGGCGCGTCTTCTCCGGCGCGTGTCCCGGCGTCTTGGTGTACACGCGAACGATCCGCAGATGGCGAAACAGTGTTGTGCCGAGTTTCTCCAGTCCGTATCCACTCGTCGCCGAGACGGCGAGCATCGGGTAGCGAAGGCCGGAGAGCTCTCCCAGGGTCTGCAGCTCGGCCTCGATGTCGACGCTGCGATCGGCCTTGTTGGCGACGAGTAGTGTCGGCAGACGCAGCGCGAACGGATCGCCGTTTTCCGCAGTCTCGTCGGGGGCTGTCGACCCCGTGTCCCACCGCTCACTCAACGCGACGCGTCTGGTACGCAGAGTGGCGTGAACATCCTCCAGTTGCTCCACGCACGAAGGTTCTCCCAGATCGACAATGAGCAGCGCCGCATCCGCGCTTTGCAGCGTAGCCTGCAGCCACGGGGCTGGATGCTCTGATGCGACCGCCGGCAGGTCGACCAACTGGAGGTGGATGTCCTCGTAGGGCATCATTCCTGGCTGTGGAAACTGGGTCGTAAAAGGATACGGAGCGTCGTGCGCGCCCGATCCCGTCAACCGCGCATGCAGGAGCGACTTTCCCGCATTGGCCGGCCCGATCAGTGCGACCTGCGCCGCGCCTTCGGGCCGTATGACCAACGACGGGCCGCCGTGACCTCCTCCCCGCCGGCCGACATCGATTTCGTCCGAAAGCTCCTTGATGCGCGCCTTGATATCGGCCTGAAGTCGCTCGGTGCCTTTGTGCTTGGGAATCGTGCGCAGCATCTCGCGCAGCAAGTCGAGACGCTCGCGTGGCTCGCGCGCCTTGCGGTACGCAGCCTCGGCAGCCTTGTACTCGGGACTCAGATTGGCGGGCATTGTTCTCGCCGGCGCACGCTTCGACCGATACATCATAGCTGAACGCGTCGCGCCATTGCGATGGCCAAGCGCTTTTGCTCGAGGCGGAAGGGGGGATTCATTGACGCATTCACGCGCCAGAGGGCAAACTCGATCCAAGGGAGGCGTGATGATCACAAGACGAGGTGCGCTGGCTGCGCTGGCATCGGCGCTGGCCGCGTGGCCGCTGGCGAGCTTAGGCCAGCGAGTCGGTCGTGTCGTACATGTCGGTGTTTTGTCCTGGTACCGCGAGGGCGAGGAGGATTTGACGCGCGCCTTGCAGCAACTGGGATATATCGACGGCCTTACCGCAGTCATCGAATGGCATTGGGCGGCAGGCAAGGGCCAGCAACTGCCGGAACTCGCAGCCGCACTTGTCAAAGCCGATGTTGATGTCATTGTCGCACTGGGATCGGAAGCTACCCAAGCTGCCAAACAGGCGACGACCAAGATTCCGATCGTTTTCTCTGCCGGAGATCCGGTCAGCGCTGGTTTCGTTCAAAGCCTGGCCCGGCCGGGCGGCAACTTGACGGGAGTCAGCAACCAGCCTTCGGATCTCGCTTCGAAACTTCTGCAGCTGCTGAGGGATCTTCTGCCGGACGCGTCGGAAGTAGCAGTAATCTGGAGCCCGACGAACGTCAGCACTGCGCTCTTTCTTCACGACGCCGAGGCCGTTGCCGCACAGTACCGATTCAAGATCCGTCCGGTCGCCGTGGCGAACTCCGAAGATCTCGACCCCAGCTTGGGCGAAATTGAGCGGGCTCGCATCCAAGCGATGATCGTTCTGCTCCAGCCGATAACCGTCGCTTATGACACTCGAATCGCGGAGCTCGCACTCAAGAATCACGTCGTGACAATCGCCGGGATGAGGCGCATGGTCGAGCGGGGCCAGGTTATGTTCTACGGACCGACTGCCGCAGAAGACGCCAGGCAGATCGCCGACTACGTCGACAAGGTGCTCAAAGGGGTCAAGCCGGCCGACCTGCCAATTCAGCAGCCGACCAAGTTCGAGCTGGTGATCAACTTGAAGACCGCTAGAGCGCTCGGCCTCACCGTACCGCCATCGCTTCTACTGCGGGCTGATGAGGTGATTCAGTGAAGAGAGTCTCGTCGGTGGAGCGAACGAAGTGAGGCGTCGAACGTTCCTGGCCGCGCTTGGCGCATCGCCGCTGTGGCAGACGTCGCTTGCAATCGGCCAGACTCGCTCGGTTCCTGTGGTGGGCTTCCTGAATAGTGCATCGGTCGCAACCTATTCGTTCAATGCCAACGCATTTCGGGAGGGCTTGCGGGAAACCGGGTTCGTCGACGGCCAGAACGTCGTCATCGAGTATCGCTGGGCGAATAACGACTACGGCCGTCTGCCTTCACTTGCGACCGAATTGGCGGAACGCAGCGTCTCGGTCATCGCCGCCACGGGTGATATCGCATCGGCTCGCGCTGCGATGGCGGCAACGAGTTCGATCCCCATCGTTTTCACCGTCGGCTCGGATCCGGTTCCATTCGGTCTGGTGACGAGCTTGAGTCGACCCACCGGGAACGCGACAGGCGTCACTTTGTTCTCCAGCACCCTGATGGCGAAACGCCTGGAGTTTCTGCACGAACTTGCTCCCAATGCTCGCATTGTCGCGTTGCTGATGAATCCGGACAACCTTAACTACGAGGTCGATGTCAAAGCGGCGCGCGACGCGGCACAAGGTTTGGACCGGCAGACCTTTCTGGCCCACGCAAAGAACCCGACCGAAATCGATGCGGCTTTCGACTCCATAGTGCAGAAACGCGCCGCTGCAGTTCTCATTGCAAGTGATCCGATGTTTCTAGGTCAACGCGACAAGCTGTCGACTTTGGCGGCGAGGCACGCCTTGCCCGTCGTCGCCTGGACACGAGAGTTTGCCGCCGCCGGTCTTCTGCTGAGCTATGGAACCAGCATCACTTGGATGTATCACGAGGCGGGTGTCTACGCGGGACGCATCCTTAAGGGAGCGAAGCCCGCCGAGCTCCCGGTGATGCAGCCGACCAAGTTCGATCTTGTGATCAATCTCAAGACCGCCAAGGCGCTAGGCCTGACGATTCCGCAATCGCTCCTTGTGCGCGCAGACGAGGTGATCCGCTAGTGGACCGGCGAAGCTTCGTTGGTTCCATCGTCGCCAGCCTAGTTGCAGCGTCGACGGCAATTCACGGCCAGACGCCGGAAAAAATCTGGCGTATCGGCGTTCTCGCACCGGGCGCCGCGCCTGCGAAGGGAAAGTCCGATCCTTTCGGGAGGGGTGCTCTGGCATCCGGCCTCGCTGCACTCGGCTACGTCGCGGGGCGCAACCTGATCATCGAAGACAGATACGCGGACGGCCGCCGCGAACGCCTACCCGAACCGGGGGTCGAGCTGGTGGGCTCTACCGGCGTGGCGTGGCGTTTGTCGACCGTATCCTAAGGGGCGCCAAGCCTGCCGACCTTCCCGTCGAGCTTCACACCAAATATGATCTCATCGTCAACCTCAGGACCGCGAAGACACTTGGCGTGGCTATTCCGCAATCGCTTCTTGTCCGGACCGATCAGATCATCGAGTGACGCAGCCCGCGAGGCGCGGGCACAATAGCGCGATGGCTACCCTACCCCTTGATGACGCGGCGCCCGCCGGAGCGCGGCGCACGCATCGCGGGCGACTGTTCCGCAAGTACCTGTTGCTGATCCTGACGCTGGTGACCGGCACCCTGCTCGCTTCCGGCGCGATCAGCATCTATTTCGCGTACCAGGAAAACAAGGCGGCGGTGGCGAGCCTGCAGCACGAAAAAGCGCTGGCGGCAGCGTCCAGAATCGAGCAGTACATCCGCCAGATCGAGCAACAGCTCGCGTACGCTGCGCTGCCCCAGCTCGACGCCAGCGACGTCGAGCTACGGCGTATTGAATTCCTGAAGCTGCTGCGCCAGGCGCCCGAGGTCACCGACATATCGCAACTGGACGCAACGGGTCGCGAGCAGATCGCGGTGTCGCGTCTGGGCATGGACAACGTTCCGCCGCCGGGCATGGGCAAGGATCGCTCGCAGGAGCCTGCCTTTCTCAATGCAAGGCGGGGCCAGACATGGTTCGGGCCAGTGTACTTCCGCAAGGAGACCGAGCCCTACATGACCATGTCGCTGCGATCGGGTGGCGACAAGGGACCCGTGACGGTCGCCGAGGTCAACCTCAAGTTTGTCTGGGACGTGGTGTCGCGTATCAAGATCGGCGAAAAGGGCAAGGCGTACGTCGTCGATAACCACGGTCTCCTTGTGGCCGACCCGGACATCGGGCTGGTGCTGCGCAAGACCGATCTGTCGCACCTTCTGCACGTCGCGGCCGCCGTCGGTGCGCAACGGCCGAGCGACCCGACTATGGTCTCGGCCGATCTCGCGGGCACCGATGTCCTGACTTCGGTCGCGCCGATCGATTCGCTGCACTGGAACGTGTTCGTCGAGCAGCCGGTGTCCGAGGTCTACGAAAAACTTAACGCGTCGATCCTGCGAACGGGGCTGCTGCTGCTGGCGGGGATGGCGATCTCGGCGCTCGCGGCACTGGTGCTGGCACGAGGCATGGTGCGGCCGATACGAACGCTGTCCGACGGGGCGCAGCGCATCGGTGCCGGCGAACTCGACCAGAAGATCGATATTCACACCGGCGACGAACTGGAAACGCTCGCCGATCGCTTCAACAATATGACTTCGCAGTTGCGCGAATCGTATGCGGGGCTGGAGCGCAAAGTCGAGGAACGTACCAGCGAGCTCAAGAACTCACTGGAGCAACAGACCGCGATAAGCGAGATCCTGCGCGTCATCTCAAGCTCGCCGACCGATGTGCAACCCGTGCTCGATGCCGTCGCCGAGCGAGCGGCGCATCTTTGCAATGCTCCATATGCCCGCGTTCTGCTTATTGACGGAGACTTTCTTCGTCCCGTGACCGACTACTCCGTAGACGGTACACCCCTCTCGCAGCCTCCCGGCCCGATTCCGTTCAAGCGATCGGTGATTACTGGCCGTGCCGCGCTGGACAGGGAAACGATCCATCATGCCGATGTAGTCCCCCTCATCGACACCGAATATCCCGATTCGCGGGACGCCATCGTGTCGCTCGGAGCCCGAGCCGCACTCGCCGTGCCGTTGATTCGCGAAGGCGGGGCATACGGAGGAATCTTCCTATTTCGTAGAGAGCCACGGCTTTTCACCTTCGACCAGGTGGCACTCGTGGAGACTTTCGCCCGTCAGGCGGCGATCGCGATCGACAACGTGCGCCTGTTCAACGAGACCAGGGAAGGTCTCGAACAACAGACGGCGATCAGCGAGGTCCTGCGCGTGATTTCCAGCTCGCCGGGGGATGTGAAGCCGATGCTCAACGCGGTCGCCGAGCGTGCATTGCGGCTTTGCGATGCTGCGGAATCGACCATTGTCCTGGTCGAGGGCGATGCCCTTCGTTTTGCGGCTGCTGCCGGAAGTACCGAGACCCTGAAGGAGGACGAGACGTTGCCCCTGACGCGCGGCTCGATCACTGGACGCGCCGTCATCGACCGCGCAGTGGTTCATATGGCGGATCTCGAAACCGCGTCGGAAGAGGAGTTCCCGGTCGGACGTGAGTTGCAGAGACGGATCGGACATCACGCAGCACTTTCGGTGCCGCTGATGCGCGAGGACCGAGCGATCGGGGCGTTCGCGCTGTGGCGCATGGAGGTGCGGCGCTTCACCGATAAGCAAATCGCTCTCGTCAAGACCTTCGCCGACCAAGCGGCGATCGCGATCGAAAACGTCCGTCTGTTCAACGAGACCAAGGAAGGTCTCGAGCAGCAAACGGCGATTGCGGAAATCCTGCGCGTCATCTCTAGCTCACCCACCGATGTACAGCCAACGCTCGATGCCATCGCCGAACGCGCGGCCCGGCTTTGCGACGCGGCTTCTGCTTCCATGTTTTTGACCGACGGCAACATGTTGCGTCACCTCGCCTCGCAGGGGCCCGATGCGGAACCCGTAAAGCACATCGAGCCGTTTCCGATCACCAGCGAGTCCATATCCGGCCATGCTCTTCTCGAGCGCAAGACGATGCATATTCCGGATTTGCTTGCCGAGTCGTCGCAATATTCCAAGAGCCGCGAGATTGCCCAGCAGTACGGGCACCGAACGGTGGTCGTGGTTCCGCTGTTCCGCGAAGGCAAGCCATTTGGCACCATCTTGCTGAGACGGCGGGACGTGCGACCGTTCAGTGACAGGGAAATCGCGCTGCTGCAGACGTTCGGAGATCAGGCGGCGATCGCACTCGAAAACGTGCGCCTGTTCAACGAGACCAAGGAGGCACTCGAGCAGCAACGTGCATCGGGTGAGGTGCTGGCCGCCATCAGCAGCTCAATTGCCGACACGACGCCGGTGTTCGACAGGATTCTCGACCGTTGCGAGCGACTCTTCGTCGGCCGGCTGGTGCAGATCAATCTGGTTGGCGACGACGGGCAGGTGCATCTGGCCGCTTACCATGGTCCCTTCAAGGGCAAGATCGAACCGATCTTCCCGTTTCCGCTCGATCAGGACAGCGCCACGGGTCAGGCGATCCTCAATCGTGCTGCGCGACATTTCCCGGATGTCGATGGAGCCGCCGACGTACCATCGCGCGCTAAGCAAGGTTGGAATGTCATGGGGGTGAAGTCCGCCATCGTTGCGCCGATGCTTTGGGAAGGCCGTGGAATCGGATCGATTCTGGTCGGGCGTGACTATGTTGGACCATTCTCCGAAAAGGAGGTCGCGCTTCTCAAGACCTTTGCCGACCAGGCGGTCATCGCTATCCAGAATGCGCGGCTGTTCCGCGAGATCCAGGAAAAGAGCCAACAGCTCGAGGTCGCCAACAAGCACAAGTCCGAGTTCCTCGCCAACATGTCGCACGAGCTGCGCACACCGCTCAATGCCATCATCGGCTTCTCCGAGGTCTTAATGGAGCGGCTGTTCGGCGAAGTCAACGAAAAGCAGGCGGATTACCTTCAGGACATCCACAGCTCCGGTATCCATCTCCTGACGTTGATCAATGACATCCTAGATCTTTCCAAGGTCGAAGCCGGGCGAATGGAGCTCGAGCCTTCGACCTTCGAGATTTCTTCCGCGGTATCCAACGCAATGACGCTGGTGCGAGAGCGCGCGCAGCGGCACGGCATCGTGCTTGGACAGCAGGTCGATGCAAGACTCGGCGATATCGTCGCTGACGAGCGCAAGTTCAAGCAGATCCTTCTCAATCTCCTGTCAAACGCGGTCAAGTTCACTCCCGATGGCGGGCGCATCGACGTGCTCGCGAGGCGCGAGGATAGCAATGCGGTCATTGCGGTGCAGGACACCGGGATTGGCATCGCTCTCGAGGACCAAGCCGAGGTGTTCGAAGAGTTCAGACAGGTGGGGCGCGACTACACCAAGAAGCACGAGGGCACCGGCCTGGGGCTTGCCCTTACCAAGAAGTTTGTTGAGCTGCACGGTGGGAAAATCTGGCTGCAAAGCGAACCCGGCAAGGGATCGATTTTTACCTTCACGATACCATTACACCGATGAGCCTCGTACTGATCGTCGAAGACAACGAACGAAATCTGAAGCTCGTCCGCGACGTGCTTCAAGTCAAGGGCTACAAGACGCTCGAGGCCGGCACGGCCGAAGACGGCATCAAGCTGGCCGCAGAACGAAAGCCTGATTTGATCCTCATGGACATCCAGCTGCCTGGCATGAACGGCATCGATGCGCTGCGCGCGCTGCGTTCCGATCCGTCGACCGCTAATATTCCCGTGGTCGCAGTGACCGCATCGGTCATGCAGCAGGACCGCAAACAAATCACCGAAGCGGGATTCAACGGCTACGTGGGCAAGCCGATCAACATCAAGGAATTCTTAAGCGCCGTACGCGGCGCATTAGGCGAGAAAGACGCATGACAGCCAACCAAGCCAAGGTGCTGGTCGTCGACGACACGCCGCACAACGTCAAGCTGCTTGGCGACCTGCTCAGCGTGAAAGGCTATTCAGTAGCCACCGCCGCCACCGGCGAGGAGGCGCTCGCTAAGCTGCCGGTGGAGAAGCCCGACCTCATTCTGCTCGACGTCATGATGCCGGGGATGTCGGGTTACGACGTATGCAAGCGCATCCGCGCCGAAGCGGCCACGGCGCTACTGCCCGTCGTCCTCGTGACATCGCTCGATCCGGCGCAGGAACGCGTCCACGGCATCGAGGCAGGAGCGGACGATTTTCTGTCCAAGCCGATCAATCAACCAGAGCTATTCGCGCGCGTGCGCTCGCTGCTGCGAGTGAAAGCGCTGCAGGACGAAGTTGCGCTCAAGGCCGAGGCACTTAAGGTGTCGAACCTGAAGCTCGAGCAACGCGTCGACGAACAGCTCGCGCAATTGGATCGGCTCGCGCAGCTTAAGCGTTTTTTCTCTCCGGCGGTCGCCGACGCAATCGTGTCGGCCGGCGAGAAGTCGATTCTTTCGCCCCATCGCCGGGAAATCACCTACGTCTTCGTCGACCTCCGCGGGTTCACAGCATTCACAGATTCGGCCGAACCTGAAGAAGTCGAAAACGTGTTGCGCGAATACCAGGCGGCAATGGGGCCGGTCGTTGCCGAGCACGAAGGGACCCTGGACCGGTTCGCCGGCGACGGCATCCTGGTTTTTTTCAACGATCCGCTGCCGGTTCCGGATTCCGGCAAGCGCGCGGCAGCGATGGCCTTGGCCATGCAACAGAGATTCGGACTTCTGCGCGATAAGTGGTCGAAGCTTGGCTACGATCTCGCTCTCGGAATCGGCATCGCCCACGGGTTCGCGACCCTGGGCGCGTTCGGCTTCGAAGGACGCTGGGACTATTCCGCCATCGGCAGCGTGGTCAATCTTGCATCACGCCTTTCCGACGAAGCCCAGAGCGGCCAGATACTCATCGATCGGCGAACCCGGGCCGCACTCGGGGATGCCGCCGAAGTCGAGCCGCTCGGCCCATTGAGCCTCAAGGGCTTTGCCCAGCCTACCCACGCCTTTGTGCTCAAGAGCCTCACGTTATGATCCGGGCGCTCCAAAATTACAAAGCACTGACAGACCGCGGCGTGGACCATACAAACCGGCGGCGCCTCTGTCTAAACGGGGCCAACCGGCGTAGAATCCGCGCCTCGTAACGGAAGACCGACACAATCGGCTTGAACCGTTAGTTGCGGCTCCTACCCGGCGTCCGCCTGATCCAGAAACACAATTTTTGGAGTCTCATCCGATGGCCCCTTCGACAGGCGGCGCGACCGCGCTGCGCAACGTCACCCTCGACGACAAATACGAGCTCGAATCAGGGCGCGTCTATCTGACAGGTGTGCAGGCGCTGGTGCGGCTGCTCATTCTGCAGCGACAACGCGACGCCCTTGCAAAGCTCAATACCGCGGGGTTCGTGTCGGGCTATCGCGGCTCTCCCTTGGGCGGCCTGGACCAGGCGTTGTGGAATGCAGAGAAGTTCCTCGCCCGTGCGCAGATCAAGTTCCAGCCCGGATTAAACGAGGACCTCGCTGCGACTTCAATCTGGGGCTCGCAGCAGGTCAACATGTACCCAGGCGCCAAGTACGACGGCGTGTTCGCCATGTGGTACGGCAAGGGTCCGGGCGTGGATCGCTGCGGCGATGTTTTCAAGCATGCCAATTTCGCTGGTTCGTCAAAGCACGGAGGCGTGCTGGTGCTCGCCGGCGACGATCATGCGGCCAAGTCGTCGACGATCCCACATCAGTCCGATCACCAGTTCTCCGCGGCGATGATGCCGGTGCTCTATCCGTCTTCGGTGCAGGAAATCCTCGACCTGGGACTCCACGGCTGGGCGATGAGCCGCTACTCGGGTCTGTGGGTCGGATTCAAGTGCGTCTCCGACACCGTGGAAAGCTCGGCTTCGGTCTACATCGATCCGGAACGAGTGAAGATCATCGTTCCGGATGATTTCCCATTCCCGCCCGACGGCATCTCCATCCGCTGGCCGGACGGATTCCTCGCCAGCGAAGCGCGGATGCAGGACTACAAGGTTTACGCCGCCCTGCACTACTGTCGCATCAACCACCTCAACCGGATCGTGATCGATTCACCGAAACCGCGGCTGGGCATTATCACCAGCGGCAAGAGCTACCTTGATGTACGGCAGGCGCTGGACGACCTGGGCATCACCGAAGCAGACGCCGCCGAAATCGGCATTCGCGTGTTCAAGGTAGCGATGCCGTGGCCGCTCGAGCCCGAAGGCGTACGGCACTTTGCTGAAGGTCTGGAGGAGATCCTGGTCGTCGAAGAAAAGCGCCAGATCGTCGAATACCAGATGAAGGAACAGCTCTACAACTGGCGCACCGACGTGCGGCCCCGCGTCGTCGGCAAATTCGATGAAAAAGGTGAATGGGTGCGTCCGCACGGCGACTGGCTGCTGCCGGCGACCAGCGAGCTCACTCCGGCAATGGTTGCGCGTGTAATCGCACAACGCATCGAGCGCCTGCAACTGCACCCGCGAACCATGGAGAAGCTCAAGCGGCGTGTGGATTTCATCAACGCCAAGGAAGCCGCCCTGGCAAAGCCCAAGATCACGCTCGCGCGCATTCCCTATTTCTGCTCCGGCTGTCCGCACAATACGTCGACGAACGTGCCCGAGGGCAGCCGCTCCACCGCCGGCATCGGCTGTCACGTCATGGCGATCTGGATGGACCGCTCGACCTCGACCTATACCCACATGGGCGCCGAAGGCGTGCCATGGATCGGCCAGGCGCCATTCACGACCGAGAAGCATATTTTCGCGAACCTCGGCGACGGCACTTACTACCACTCGGGCATTCTGGCGATCCGCGCCGCAGTCGCTGCCAAGGTCAACATCACCTACAAGATCCTCTATAACGACGCAGTCGCCATGACCGGCGGCCAACCGGTCGATGGTCCGATCTCTCCGGCACTGATCGCTCAGCAAGTCGCCGCCGAAGGCATCGCCAAGCTGGTGGTCGTGACCGACGAGCCAGACAAGTACCCATCGGCTTATTTCGAGTCGGATGTGGAAATTCATCACCGCGACCAGCTCGACCGCGTTCAGCGTGCGCTGCGAGATACGCCCGGAGTGACCGTCCTGCTCTACGATCAGACTTGTGCCGCGGAAAAGCGCCGGCGCAGAAAGCGTGGCAAGTATCCCGATCCCGCCAAGCGCGTGGTCATTAACGAGCTGGTCTGTGAAGGCTGCGGCGATTGTGGAGTGAAGTCCAATTGCGTATCGGTCGCACCGGTCGAGACCGAGTTCGGCCGCAAGCGCGGCATCGATCAGTCTTCGTGCAACAAGGATTTTTCCTGCGTCAAGGGGTTCTGCCCGAGCTTCGTCACAGTCGAAGGCGGAAGTTTGCGCAAACCGAAGAAAGCCGCTGCCACCAGCGATCAAGCGCTGCCGGAGCCGGCGCCTGCAACGGCGTCGGAGCCGTACGGCATCCTCGTGACCGGCATCGGAGGCACAGGCGTGGTGACCATCGGTGCGCTGCTCGGCATGGCGGCGCACCTGGAAGGCAAAGGCGTATCGGTGCTCGACATGACGGGCCTTGCGCAGAAGAACGGCGCCGTAGTGTCGCACGTGCGCATCGCCGATGCGCCAGAGCAGCTCTACGCCACTCGAATCGCCGCCGGCGAGGCCAAGCTGGTGCTGGCCTGCGACATTCTGACCGGGGTGGGCTACGAGGCGATCGCCAAGATGCAAAAAGGCATCACCAAAGCAGTGGTCAACACCGCGCTGGTGATGCCCGCAGATTTCACGCGCAACGCGGACCTGAAATTTCCCGTGGGCTCTATGGAGCAGGAGATCAAGGATGCGGTCGCGCCCGGGGATGCCGAATTTCTCGACGCGACCAAGCTCGCCACGGGACTGATGGGCGATTCGATCGCCACCAACCTGTTCATGGTCGGATACGCATACCAGCGCGGCCTGCTGCCGCTCTCGGAAGCCGCGATCATTCGGGCGATCGAGCTCAACGCAGCGGCAGTGGAATCGAACAAGCAGAGTTTTCGCTGGGGCCGCCTGGCGGCGGTCGATCCGCAGCGCGTGCTCGCAGCGGCGATCCCGAGCGAAAAGCCGGAGTCGCAACGCGTCTCGGCTTCACTAGACGAGATGATCTCGCGCCGCTCCGAGTTTCTCACTGCTTACCAGGATGCCCGCTACGCCAAGCGCTATGTCGACTTCGTCACCAAGGTGCTCACCGCGGAGACTTCGAAGCTGTCCGGGAAGACCGAGCTCACCCAAGCGGTGGCTCGGTATTACTTCAAGCTGCTCGCCGTCAAGGACGAGTACGAGGTCGCGCGCCTCTACAGCGACGGCGACTTTGCCAAGCGTGTCGCGGCGCAGTTCGAGGGCGATTACAGGCTCACTTTCCACCTCGCTCCCCCACTGAGCAACAAACCGGATCCGGCTACCGGAGAGGCGACCAAGAGCGTTTATGGACCATGGATGATGACCGCGTTCAAGCTGCTGGCCACAATGAAGGGGCTGCGTGGTACAGCGCTCGACATTTTCGGTCGCACACCGGAACGCCGCATGGAACGACAGCTCATTACCGATTACGAAGCGCTGATCGATGAGATGCTGCCGCGAGTCGCGGCACACAATCACGCGATCGCGGTGGAGCTGGCGAGCATCCCCGAGCATATCCGCGGCTTCGGGCACGTGAAGGAGCGGCATCTGAAGGCGGCCAAAGCCAAGGAGGCGGAACTGGTGGCGTCGTTCCGGGCGGCGAGACCGACCGAGGCGGCGCCGGCGATGCCGGTCGCGGCCTGACGTTGGAGTGGTCGAAGTGAAAACGGCGCCGGGAGGCGCCGTTTTAGGCTAGGCATCGTGGTTTCAAAGAACATAAAGTACTCGATGTCCCATAATGACCTCATGAATTCCCTTTTCGACCTATCCGGGAAGGTTGCGCTCATCACGGGGGCCTATCGCGGGCTCGGCTTCTCGATCGCGCAGGGCCTCGCGCGCGCCGGCGCCTCCGCAGTTCTCAACGGCCGCAAGAGCGACGCGCTCGAGGCAGCAGCAGAGAAGCTTCGCGCGCAAGGGCTGTCCTGCGCGACGGCGGTGTTCGATGTCACCGATCGCGACGCGGTTCGTCGTGGCGTCGCGAAGATCGAGGCGGACTTGGGTGGCGTCGACATCCTATTCAACAATGCGGGTATCCAGCGCCGGAGCTCCCTCGCAGACTTCCCGCAGGAGCAGTGGGACGAGATCATCGCAACCAACCTGACGGCGCCGTTCATCGTGTCGCAAGCGGTGCTGCCGCGGATGATGGCGAACAAGCGGGGCAAGATCGTGCACGTGGCTTCCCTGCTGAGCGAGCTGGCGCGTCCCACCGTCGTCCCCTATACCGCCGCAAAGGGCGGGGTGAGGCAGTTGACGCGTGGCATGGCGGTCGAGCTCGCGCCCCACAATATCCAGGTCAATGCCATTGCGCCGGGATACTTCGCGACCGAGATGAACCGTGCACTCATCGACAACGCTGAATTCAATGCATGGGTCTGCAAGCGCACTCCGGCTGGACGTTGGGGAGACCCCGACGAGATCGCGGGACTCGCGGTATTCCTGGCCTCCAGTGCGTCTGACTACATCACCGGTCAGCTCCTGGTCATCGACGGCGGAATGAGTGTGGCGCTGTGAGCAGTGAGCAGGGGCCCCGCGCGTAGTGCGGGGATGCGAGCGCCCGCGAATCGGCGCCTGCCGCCGACACGCCACCCTCCGCTTATCTCCGACCACAAAAGGAGGCGGCGCTGTGAGCAGTGAGCAGGGGCCCCGCGCGGAGTGCGGGGATGCGAGCGCCCGCGAATCGGCGCCTGCCGCCGACACGCCACCCTCCGCTTATCTCCGACCACAAAAGGAGGCGGCGCTGTGAGCAGTGAGCAGGGGCCCCTTGCAGTCTGCCCTGCCCATGGCATGCTGCATGCTTCGAAGCCGCACGAATCCTCATGAAAGCCATTTTTGTCCTTTTTGATTCATTGATGCGAAGCGCGGTCGGCTGCTATGGATCGACCACTGTGCAGACGCCCAACTTCGACCGCTTCGCGCGCCGCGGCGTCACCTTCGACACGCACTTCGTCGGCAGCCTCCCCTGCATGCCGGCGCGGCGCGACCTGCACACTGGACGGCTCAACTTCATGCACCGCAGCTGGGGGCCGCTCGAGCCGTTCGACAATTCGTTTCCCGAGATCATGCGGGACGCCGGCATCCATACCCACCTCGTCACCGACCACATGCACTACTTCGAGGATGGTGGCGCGACATACCACGGCCGTTTTCGCACCTGGGATTTCATCCGCGGCCAGGAGTACGACCCGTGGAAGGCGATGGTCGATCCTCCCCTCAGGCGTTTGCGCGAAAAATTCGCTGTCAAGCACTACAACTTCGAGGATGGCTGGAAGCGGCTGCAGCACGCGGTCAACTGCGAATTCATGGAAGACGAACAGGATTTTTGCCTGCCGCGCTGCTTTGCCAGCGGCTTCGAGTTCCTGGACATCAATCGCACGGCAGACAATTGGTTTCTGATGCTCGAGTGTTTTGATCCGCACGAGCCGTTCCATGCGCCCGCCCGCTTCAAGCAGGCGTACCAGACCGGCTGGACTGGTGGCGTACTCGACTGGCCGATGTATGAAAAGGTAACCGATTCTCCGGAGGAGATTGCCGAGATTCGCGCCAATTACGCGGCGCTGGTCGCCGCGTGCGATCACTACTTCGGCAAGCTGCTCGACTACTTCGATCGACACGACCTGTGGCGCGACACGGCGCTGTTCCTGTCGACGGACCATGGTTTCCTGCTCGCCGAGCACGATTGGTGGGGAAAGAATCTGCAGCCGTACTACACCGAGATCTCGCACATCCCCTGCATCGGCTATCACCCTGCGCATGCCGGGCGCGGTGGCGAGCGGCGCCGGTCGCTGACGCAAACCATGGATTTGATGCCCACCTTCCTGGAAACTTTCGGCCTCCCCGTGCCGCACGAGGCGCGCGCCCGCTCGCTGCTGCCGCTGCTGGCGGAGGACCGCGCCTTGCGCGACATCGCTCTGTTTGGAATGTTCGGCGGCCCGATCGGCGCCACCGACGGGCGCTACACCTACTATCTCTATCCGGAGGATCTGTACGCGCCCGGTCTGTATGAGTACACCCTCATGCCGATGCATCTGCACACGCTGTTCAGCGCCGCAGAAATCCGGACCGCCAGGCTGGCGAGCCCGTTCGACTTCACCAAGAACATGCCGCTCTTGCGCATCGATGCGCTCAAGGATGCGCGTCGCATTCCAATTCACGACGGCAAGAAATTCGATCCCGAAGTCGGGACCACCTTGTACGACCTCGCGACAGATCCTCGACAGCAGCGTCCGTTCCGAGACGCCACGATCGAGCGGCGCTTCTTGCGCGGGATCGCCGAGGTGCTCGCGGCGCACGATGCGCCCGCAGAGTTCTATCTTCGATACGGCGTCAAGCGCCTTGCCGACGCCGCCTGACGCTGCAAGCACCAACAAGAGACATCGAAGGAGGAGGAATGACCGATACCCGGTTCGCCTTGATCATGCTCGCGGCGGCTGCCGCTTTGACGTTCTCGGCTCCGCCCGATCTGCATGCACAACAGGCGTTTGCGGAGGTGGGAAAGCAGCCGCCGATCACCATCCTCATCAATTCGTCGCCGTGGTATGCCGGTTTCGAGAAGACGGTGGAGCTCTATGAGCAGCAGACGGGCAACAAGGTAAAGCTCGACACCACGCCCTACGGCGGCATGCTGGAGAAAGCCCGCAATGCAGTGCGCGGCGAGAAGAGCCCGTACGACCTGATCAATCTCGATACGCAATGGACCATCGAATTCTACGAAGGCGGCTTCCTGACGCCGCTCAAGGACGTCGACTCGAGCTTCGATCTGCCCAAGGAGGTCCTCACCTACGGCGACTCCGGATACTGGAACGCGGAGAAGCGCTGGCGCACGCCGTCGGGGGGCAAGCTCATGGCCTGGTCTCCCAACGGCAACGTCGATCTTTTCCTTTATCGCGAAGACGTGCTGAAAGAAGCTGGTCTCGCCCCGCCGCAGACCTGGGAGGACGTGCTCGCCGCCTGCGCCAAGCTGCAGGACCCGCCCAAGCGCTATGCGGTGGTGATTCGTGGCGAGCGCGGCAACGGCATCCGCTTTGAATGGATGTACTTCATGCAGGGCAAGGGCGCGACGGTGGTCAAGGATGCCGCGAACGGCGACTACACGGTGACTATCAACAGCCCGCAGGCCAAGGCGGCGCTCGATCTCTTTATCGAGGTCGCCAAGCGCTGCGGCCCGCCGAACGCGGGCGCGCTCGGCCAAGGCGACGTGATCCAGCTCCTGGCGACCGGCAAGGCTGCCGAGGCGATGGTGGTGTCCGCGGCGTGGAGCAATTTCGACGATCCAGCCAAATCGGCGGTCGTGGGCAAGGTCATGGCTGTGCCGGTGCCTGCACCGGTAGGTGGCAGGCGTCCGGCGGTGCTCGGCAACTGGAACATGGCCATACCGAAGAACGTTCCGGACACGCAAAAAAAAGCCGCACTTGCTTTCTCGCGCTGGTTCCTGACCGCAGGCGCGCAGCGCGCGTATGCCGAAGCAGGCTCAATCCCGGTTCGCAGTGATACGTTCCAATCCGATCTGGCGCGTACCCCCAAGTTCCGCTGGATGCCGGCCTACCTTGAGATGCAGAAATACGCCTCGCAGGAGCTTGGCTTCGCCGAAGGCGCGCAGGTCGAGCAGATCCTTGGGCTTAGGCTCAACCAGGCGCTCATCGGGGAGATGAGCTCGGCCAAGGCGCTCAACGCGGCGGCCCGGGAAATCGAAGAAGTATTCAAGAAAAACGGGCGCCGCACGGGCACGCTGCCGCCGCTGCCCGAATGAGTTCGGACTGATCGCACACTTCAGGTCGTGACCGACTTTTCGAGCCGGTCGCCGCCACGCGCGTTTGCCAGGGGACGCGCCATGCTCGCTGCAACCGCCGCCGCGCTGAATCGCGGTTTCCGCTACTGGGCGCTGTTGCCGGCAGTGCTGCTGTTCGTCGCGCTTACCCTTTATCCGACGGCCAATCTTCTGCGGATGAGCGTGTCGACGATCGAGTTCGCCGAAGGACGAGCGCATTGGAGCTTCACCCCGGCGCACAACGTCGCGCTGCTCGCGAGCGATGTGGTGCTGCGACCCGCGATCGTCAACACCGCCATCTTTGTCGTCGTCGCCGTCGCCGCCGAAGTCTTTCTCGGGCTGTTGCTTGCGCTGTTCATCGCCAGGCTCGAACGCGGCAAGGGGCTCGCCCGCACGGTGATGATTCTGCCGATGCTCGTGCCTCCGGTCGCGATCGGCAGCATGTGGAAGCTCATGTACAACTACGACTTCGGCCTGTTCAATCAGGCGTTCACAGCGATCGGTTTGGAGCCGGTGAATTGGCTCGGCTCGACCAGCGTCGCGCTCGCAGCGGTGATCCTGGTCGACATCTGGCATTGGATCCCGTTCGTGTTCCTGATTCTCTTCGCCGCAGTCGAAGGCATTCCTTCCGATGTGATCGAAGCGGCGCGGATCGACGGCGCGACCACCGGTCAGATTGCGCGCCGGATCATGGTCCCGCTGCTCAAGCCCGCGCTGGCCATCGCATTCATCTTCCGCGGCATCCTCGCGTTCAAGACCTTCGACGAGGTCTACCTGCTAACCTCCGGAGGCCCCGGCACATCGACCGAGCTGGTAAGCCTCCATCTGTACAAGGTGTTTTTCGAGCAGAACCTGCTGGGTTACGGGGCGCTGCTGTCGCTCGCGCTCATCGCCGCGATCGCGTCGGCGCTACTCATGAGCCGCCGGGCTCTCGCGGGCAGGAAACGCAGGTGAACGTCCAGAGTTCGAGCTTGCTTCAATTCACCCGTCGCGAGCGCGCGCTGAGCTACGTGCTTCTTGCCGCGGCGGTCGTGTGCATCGTCGGACCTTTTGCCTGGATCTTCCTGACCTCGCTCAAGCAGCAGATCGCGATCTATACCGGGGCGTGGTCGTTCGTGCCGACCTGGTCGAACTATTCCGACGTCCTGTTCGGCCGGCGCTCCGACTTTGCAGCCAATGTCATCAACAGCACGATCGTTGCGTCCATCAGCACGTTGCTCGTACTCATGATCGGCACGCTGGCCGCCTATTCGCTCTACCGTTTTCGCTGGGCGCACTGGATGGTGACCGCATTGCTGGGATGGATGCTGATCTTCCACATGATTCCCGTGCTGACACTCGTTGGACCGTGGTACATCGCGTTCCGGGAGCTCGGGTGGTACGACACGCTGGGAGCGCTGGTAGTCACCCATGTGACGCTCAATCTGCCGATCACGGTTTGGTTGATGATGGCGTTCTTCCGGGAGATTCCGCCCGAGCTGCAGGAGGCCGCGCAAGTGGATGGATGTCCGCCGGTCACCGCTTTCGTGACGATCGCGTTGCCGCTCGCCGCTCCCGGCCTGATCGCCGCGGGGATCCTCGACTTCATCCTCAGCTGGAACGAATTCTCGATCGCGCTCAATCTCACCTCGCGCGACACGGCGACCGTTCCGGTGGCCATCGCACGCTTTGCGCAGCAGTACGAAACCCAGCATGGCCAGATGGCTGCGGCCTCGGTCATCGCGACGCTTCCGGCGCTGCTGCTGATGGCGCTCGGGCAGCGCTTCATCGTGCGCGGGCTAACGGCCGGCGCGGTGAAGTAGCTTCGAGACAAAAACTCCAGCCGAGGCAAGCTCCTACCCTATAATGCTCCATAACGCTGGTGCCGCACTACCGCTCCCGCCGTGGTCGATAAGCATGAGTGCGCTTGAAGTCGCCGCTGACAGAAGCTGACTTGGCGCGCTGTCGAGGATTGGAGGAGATGTCGTGATCAGGGTCGTGATCGCCGACGATCACACCATCGTCCGCGAGGGACTCAAGCAGCTTCTCCAGGCATCCCCCGACCTCGACATCGTCGGCGAAGCGCGCGACGGCAATGAGGTGTTACAGCGCGTTCGCGAGACGGAGTTCGACGTCCTGCTGCTCGACATGTCGATGCCAGGTAAGAGCGGGATGGAGCTCATCAGGCAGGTCAAGACCGAAAAGCCGAAGCTGCGGGTGCTGGTGCTCAGCATGCACCAGGAACACCAGTATGCTGTGCGCGCGATCAAGGCCGGCGCTTCGGGATACCTGACCAAGGAGAGCGCGACAACTCAGCTCGTATCGGCGATTCGCAAGGTCGCGGGCGGAGGCGCATTCATCACGGCGGAAGTGGCCGAGCAACTTGCGTTGGGCGCGATGCCGCAGGTCGGAGGTCCCCCGCATGCGGCGCTATCGGACCGCGAGTATCAGGTGTTCCATCTGCTTGTCTCCGGAAGGGGCGTCTCGGAGATCGCCGAGCAGCTCAAGCTCTCGGTCAAGACGGTGAGCACGCACAAGGCGCGGCTAATGGAAAAGATGGGACTGGCTAATCAGGCCGACTTGATCCGCTATGCCATCAGGCATCGCCTGATCGACGAACCCGACGTCGCTCCATGAGTGCCGGGTAGGGAATTTCCTACCCGTTCCTAGCCCGCCGCCTACCCATAGATTCAGACGGGCCCCACCCCTCGATTCAGGGGCGGCCGATGGCGGCGAATGCATCGCCCCGAGATACTCGCATGCATGCAAACAGCAGCGCATATGCGGGTATTCATCGTGGACGACTCGCCTCCGATCCGCGAGCGGTTGATCGAGTTGCTCACGTGCGACGGCGTAGCCATTGTTGGAGAAGCGGAGACGCCCGCCGATGCGATTGCCGGCATTCGGCGCACGCGTCCTGACTGCGTCGTGCTCGACCTCAAGCTCATCGGGGGATCGGGCATCGAGGTCCTGCGGTCAATGCGCCCGGAATTTCCGGAAACGACTTTCATCGTCCTCAGCAATCATTCGGACGTGCCGTACCGGCGAAGTTGCGAAGCAGCTGGCGCGAGCTTTTTTTTGGACAAGACCACCGAGTTCGGGAAGATTGCGAGCCTCATTGCCGACTTGCAACCCGTAAAGCCGTGAATAGCAAGTAAGCACCGTACAGGAAGCGAGGAGAATCATGGCATCTGTAGTTGCATTGCAATCTACCGCACGCAATGGAAACGTTGTTGTCAGATCATTCGAGCCGATGCTGGCAGAAGTCGCACGGCGCGCACCGGCATGCTCCGCCTGCAGTCTTCTAACGCATTGCCTGCCGGCCGGCGTCGAGGAGATGCTGGGAGAGTTCGATCGTCTCCAGTCGACGCCGGTGCGCATCCACAAAGGCGCTACGCTGTACCGCGCGGGTGACCGCTTTGACGCGATCTACGCGGTTCGCTCGGGCTCGTGTAAGACCATCATTCTCAGCGAAGAGGGGCATGAGCAGGTGACCGGGTATCAAATGCCCGGGGAGATTGTCGGCTTTGACGGTATCGACAGCGGATTCCACGGTACCCAAGTCATCGCACTCGAGGACAGCGAGCTGTGTGCGCTTCGCTTCGAGGAGATCGAGCGACTCGCCCACCAGAGCCTCGCGTTCCAGCACAACATGTACCGGCTGCTTTCGCGCGAAGTCGCGCGTGACCGCAGGATCATGCTGCTGCTCGGCGGGTTGCGCGCGGAACAGCGGCTCGCGGCCTTCCTGCTCGATCTTGCGCGGCGCTACCAGGCTCTCGGTTACTCGTCGTGTGAGTTCATCCTCCGGATGACTCGCGAGGAGATCGGCAGCTTCCTGGGGTTGAAGCTGGAGACGGTGAGCCGGTTGTTTTCGCGGTTCCACCACGACGGCCTGATTCAGGTTCAGGGCCGGGTGGTGAAGCTGCTCGATCGCAACGGCTTGCAGCGTCTCGTCGGCTCGACGCCGCAGTAGTTCGCATGGACGCCGAGCCCGGGTCGGCTGCGCAGCTGTTTTTGTGTTGCCGTATCAGAGATGCTCTTTCGAGATCGCGCGGAAGCGGGTGAGAAGCTCGCGCAAGCCCTCGCCGGGTGGCGTGGCAAACGTCCTCTTGTCGTAGCGATCCCACGCGGCGCGGTACCGATGGGCAAAGTGATCGCCGATCGCTTAGGTGGGGAACTCGACGTCGTGCTCACGCGAAAGTTACCCGCGCCGGGTAATCCCGAGTTCGCCATCGGCGCTGTTGATGAAACGGGATGGATCTACGTGGCGCGCCACGCGAGCCAGGCCGGAGCGACTAGCGATTACATCGATCAGGCAGTGGCGACCGAGCTTGACACCATGCGGCGGCGTCGATCGGAATACACGCCGGCTCGGCCGCCGCGCGATCCTGCGGGAAGAATCGTGATCGTCGTGGACGATGGACTGGCCACCGGCGCGACCATGATCGCCGCGCTTCACACCATGCGCGCCCGAGGCCCGCAATGGCTGGTGTGCGCGGTGCCCGTTGCCTCTTACGATGCCTTGGCCAAGGTCCGCGCGTATGCCGACGAGGTCGTTTGCCTGCACACCCCCGCTTTTTTTGTTGCGGTCGGGCAGTTTTACGGTCGCTTCCCTCAGGTCGACGACAGGGAAGTTATCTCGCTGCTCGGAGCGGCGGCGCCGGGAGGGAACGGCGCGGCGCTACCAGGCAACGCGAGCTAAAGACGCACAACGCTTCCCCGAGTCGCGATCGTCGCGCGACCCGGCAAGAACTCGCAGCGCGTACGTCCCGGTACTCGCTTCAGTGAGCGGCGTGCACCGCGCCCTTGCGCAACGTACGCTTGGGCTCGTCCGACCCTTCGGAGACGCCGCCAAGCATGCTTTCCCTCGCCGCATCATTGAGCATAGCGGCGATCTTTTGCCCCTCGCCAACATAATCAGCGAACGCGTCGCGCGCGTACGCAAACTGAATGTTGAAGGCCTCCACTGCCGTCGTGCACTTTCCCAGATCGGCAATTGCAGCTACGTCCTTTTCCAGTCTGGACTGCACAAACTCCATCGCGTCGCCCTGGATCCTTCCGGCAGTCTCGAGCCAGGCTTGATATGCTTTCCCGGCGTAGTCACCTTTCATGCCCCACAGCGACCGGACATCCGGCGGGAAAACAAGGAAATCCACGTGTCTTGTCATATCGACCTCCTGCAAAGAGAGGCAGCGAGCATCGATGCCGCTGCCCTATTGAAGTATAGCCACCCGTTGGCAGCTGTCGTTGACAGGGATCAACATCAAAGCGATGCAAGGCTTGCAGGCTAGACTCGATCTCGAGAGTGCCGAAATGCCATGGGAGCACTTTCCGCACGGTGCCGATATCGGCATACGCGGCATCGGCGCGTCGCTGGACGAGGCTTTCGAACAAGCGGCAATCGCGCTCATCGCCGTGATCACCGATCCTGGCATGGTCGATGCGAAAGCCAGCGTCACCATCCGCTGCGAAGCACCCGACGAGGAAATGTTGTTGACCGATTGGCTCAACGCATTGATCTTTGAGATGAGCACACGAGGCATGTTGTTCGGCCGCTTCGATGTCGACGTCTCCGATCACCGCCTCGACGCGATCGCCTGGGGCGAGGCCGTCGATCGTCAACGCCACCATCCGGCAGTCGAAGTCAAAGGCGCGACGTATACGGAGCTTTCGGTCGCACTGTGCGATGACGGGCGCTGGACCGCCCAATGCGTGGTGGATGTCTAACTGGGGCCCGCTAGGCGCTACTGCAGCCATTGGACGCGACCATGGACGCCACCCGATTGATCCGCAAGGCGGATTGCGAATGGGAGCTGCCTCAAAGCGGCGCCATGCGTGTGCCCGGCGTCATCTATGCCGACGAGCCGTTGCTGCGCGACATGGACGACAAGGTCGCCGAGCAGGTCGCTCACGTCGCCGCGCTTCCAGGGATCGTCAAGGCATCGTTCGCCATGCCCGACGCGCATTGGGGTTACGGGTTTCCCATCGGCGGCGTCGCAGCCTTCGATCCTGACCAAGGTGGGGTCGTCTCGGCGGGGGGCGTCGGGTTCGACATCTCCTGCGGCGTCAGGACGCTGCTCACCAGGCTCGAAGTTGCGCGGCTCGAAGCGGTGAAGCGCCGTCTCGCCGACACTCTGTACGCGCGCATCCCCGCCGGATTGGGCAGCACTGGGGCGCTCCGTCTCGACACGTCGGAAATGGACGCCATGCTCGTCGGAGGCGCGCGCTGGGCAGTGGAGCGTGGTTACGGTCGCGGCGACGACCTCGAGCGCATCGAAGAGCATGGCGCCATGTCGGCCGCCGATCCGGGCGCAGTCTCCGAGGCCGCCAAACTTCGTCAGCGCGACGAGATGGGAACGCTGGGCTCCGGCAACCACTATCTCGAGGTGCAGCAGATAACGGCGGTCTACGACAGTGCCACCGCCGATGCCTTCGGCTTGGCCGTCGGAGAAGTAGTGATCAGCATCCACTGCGGGTCGCGTGGATTGGGTCACCAGATCGGGACCGACTTTCTGCGCGAAATGGTCGTGGCTGCCAAAGGTGCCGGCATTGTGCTTCCCGATCGCGAGCTCGCATGCGCGCCGATTCGCTCGAAGCTCGGTCGGCGCTACTTGGGTGCCATGCGGTCCGCGATCAACTGTGCGCTCGCCAATCGTCAGATCCTTACCCACATCACCCGGCAAGCGTTGCGCGAAGTGATCCCCGGCGCTGAGCTCAAGCTGCTCTACGACGTTTCCCATAACACCTGCAAGGTGGAAGAGCACCTGGTCGATGGCGAGCCGCGCGAGCTCTATATTCATCGCAAAGGTGCGACCCGAGCGTTTCCGCCCGGCCATCCCGAGCTGCCTGCCGCGTTTCACTCGGCAGGACAGCCGGTGCTGATCGGCGGCAGCATGGGAACCGCTTCGTACGTGCTTGCGGGTACCACGCTCGGCATGGGCGAAGCTTTCGGCTCGGCGTGCCACGGCGCTGGCCGCAGCATGAGCCGCAATGCCGCTTCCAGGCGCTGGAGCGGCCGCAAGGTGGTGGATGATCTTGCCGGCCGCGGCATCCTGATCCGCAGTCCATCACAGCGTGGCGTCGCGGAGGAGGCGCCGGGCGCCTACAAGGATGTGTCGGCGGTCGTTGACGCGGCCGATCGGGGGCAGCTCGCGCGCAAGGTGGCGCGCCTCGAGCCGCTGGTGTGCATCAAGGGATAGACCGAGCCAACAACGCGCAGGTGCTCACGGCCTAACTCTCGGCCACTCGCAGCAAGACCTTTCTGCGGCGCGGGCCGTCGAATTCGCAGAAGAAGATGGACTGCCACCGGCCGAGCGCCGGTACTCCGTCCTTGATGAGCACGACGGCCGAGGCACCAACCAGCGCGGCCTTGATATGGCTGTCGGCGTTTCCCGAGGCATGAGCGTAGCGTCCTTCGTGGGGGACCAAGTCGGCGAGCTTCGCTAGAAAGTCCCTGGCCACATCCGGATCGGCGCCCTCGTTGATGATCACGCCCGCCGTCGTGTGGGGAATGTAGATGTGGCATACGCCGTCGGCTATCCCGCTATCGGTAATGGCTTTTGCCACGTCTTTATCGAGCTTGATGAGCTCGTTGCGTTCCCGCGATTCGATGGCAATCTCCCGTACATGCGCCATATCGGACTCACTTCTTGAGCGCGAGAATGTAGCGTGCCATGGCTGCAGCATCGGCTGCTGAAATTTCGGGATGCGGCGGCATGTGCCATGGACCGGCGCCGCGAGCTCCATCCTTTATGACGGCCGCGACCGTCGCCGTTGCCTTGCTGTCGCCCCGGTACCTGGTGGCGATGTCGACAAATGCCGGTCCGGTCCGGGTCTCGTCTTCGGCGTGGCAACTATTGCATTTGTATTTCTGCAGGAGCACGGGCGCATCCTCAGCCTGAGCTGGAAAGCTCGCGAACAGGCTCGCGGCCAGAATCGTGGCGATAGGCTTCACCATCGCGAGAGCCTGTAAGAATCCGTTGTCCGCATCGACGGCCATGTTTGGCGATGAGCGCGCGACGTCCCTGCTTGGCATCCTCGGCGGTTTCAGGCGCCGCGACGCGACGCCGTAGCCTGCCGATTGAGCAAGAGGTGGTCGATTTCGGCTTCGGCCTGCAGCCAATCGTCGACATCGTATCCGTCAGCGTACCCGCGCTCGCTGAAACGGTGGTATGCGGCCTCGCTGATCATGCGATGGCGAAGATCAGCGTCGATGGTGTCCTGCGCGCCTTCGGCAAAAGGTTGGTCCGGCGTCTGCTCAGATTCCTTCTCCTCATCGATGATCGGCACGCTGCGTGGATGATTCAGGACCGAATGCGGCGGCGGCCGACCGGTCCGGGTTGATCTGGGTGCCATGCTCGTCCTCCTTTCGCTCACGAGTCGAGGACACGCGGCAGTTCGGCAAGACTTCTGAGGGCCATGGCCGCCGCCAACTCGCCTGTGAGCCACGCACAAGTTCATCGTCCGCTCGAAGCGACGAGAGTTTTGACCATGGTCAAGCATCGGAGGTTTCTGCGGCGCCGGTGTTCATGGTGCATTGAGCCGGCGCACCCTCCGAAAGGCGCGCGGCCGAGGGACCGGGAAGCGAGGAACCGGTAAAATGGAGCCTTCCCTCGCTGCCAATGAAGTACAAGGACTACTACAGCGTCCTCGGCGTCGATCGCAAAGCGAGCGCCGATGACATCAAGCGTGCTTACCGCAAGCTCGCGCGCAAGTATCACCCCGACGTCTCCAAGGAGCCCAACGCAGAAGAAAAATTCAAGGAAGTCGCGGAGGCGTACGAGACGCTGAAGGATCCCGAAAAGCGCGCCGCTTTCGACCAGCTCGGGAGCTTCCAGACCGGACAGGATTTCCGGCCACCGCCAGATTGGTGGAAGCAATTCTCGGACACTCAGCCAGAGTTCGAGGATATCGATCTCGCAGATCTGTTCGCCGGGCTGAGCGGACGCGCCGGGCGTCGCCAGCGCGGCGGCCCGATTCCCTTTCCGGGGCAGGACTACGAAGTCGCGGTGCAGATCACGCTCGATCAGGCCTATCACGGCGCCGAGTTCGAGCTCGATCTCTCCCTGCCCGAGTACGACGAGATGGGATTACCCAAGCGCGTGCCGAACAAGCTCAAGGTGCGCATCCCCCGAGGCGCCGTCGACGGTCAGAAGCTCAAGCTGACTGGCAAGGGTGGCAAGGGAATGAACGGCGGCCGGGACGGCGACGTCTATCTCAATATCGTGCTCGCGCCGCACCCGTTGTTCCGCGTCACTGGACACGACGTGTATCTCGACCTGCCGCTCGCGCCGTGGGAGGCGGTGCTGGGTACCACCGTTCGGATGCCGACGCCGGGCGGTGCGGTCGACATCAAGGTCAAGCCGAATACCGCCGCCGGGCGGCAACTGCGCCTGGGCGGACGCGGCTTGCCCAAGCCGCACGGCGGTGCCGGTGACCTTTTCGCCATCGTGCAGATCGCCGTCCCGGACAGCGCAGGCGAACGCGAGCGCGAGCTCTACCAGCAACTCGCCGCGGCGTCGTCGTTCAATCCGCGCCGAAGCTTCGAGGAGGACAGATGAAAGTCGAACTGACAGAGGCGATATGGATCGAGGACTCGAGCGAAATCTCCATCGCCGAGCTTGCCGAGCAATCGGGCCTGGATGAAGCCAACCTGCGCGATCTCGTCGACTACGGCGCGCTGTCGCCGGTCGATCCGACCGCCGCTTCGTGGACTTTCAGCGCGGAATGCGTGGTCACCGCCCGAACAGCATGCCGGCTCCTCAACGACTTCGAGCTGGAGCCCAACGGCCTGGCCGTAGCGCTGACGCTGCTCGAGCGGATCCGCGCGTTGGAGAACGAAGTCCGCCGTTTGCACGCCGAGATGCCGCACCTGCGCTAGGCCGGAACCGGTCGGCGCTGGTACTAGGGGAACGCTTGAACGAAGCTGCGCACGAACGCAGGCAACTCGCTCGCCGGCAAGCGATTGATGCCCGCCGCCGCTTCGCGTCCGCCACCGGTCGCGAATCGCCTGCACAACGCGTCGGCTCCCCTCGGGTTGGTGCGCGGGGCGCGCACGCTGACGGTGTATCCGTCTTGCGCACTTCCGGTCAGGATGGCATGAGCGGCGTCCGGCGAAGCATTGGCCAATTCGTTACCGAAGACGCCGCGCACGCGCCGCGCCCAGGGAGCATCGGGAAGGACGTAGATCCTTGCGTTGGCCGCGTTGGCCTCCGGCTTGATCTGTCGCGCACGATCGAGATCGTCGCGCCGGGCCTCGCTCAATTTTCCGAACAGAGCCTCGGTTGCGATGAAGCGGAAGGGATCGGCGTGGTTCTTAAGACTCAGATACAGCTCTGCAGGGGGCACAATCAGATCAGTTTCGCTGTCTCCGTAAGCGTTGTACGCGATGTTGTCGCCAAGCTCGCGCAATGCCGCGATCTGCGTCGGAGCGAGCTTGATCGACGCGGCCAGATCGCGCGCGGCCGCGATGAGGTTGTCGCCGAACGCGGCGACTACGGCCCAGATGCGCTGGCTTCCGGCGAGGTGGCGATCGACCAAAATGCCGGTGCACACACTGGGCGAAGTGTCGATATGCGCCTCGAGTCCGGGATGCGCCGGCAATTCGCCGGCGAAGTGGTGATCGAAATACTGGATCGCCACGCCGCGCTCGAGCAGTGCGAGCAACGCCTCGCGGTTGTTCGCGGCCGAGATGTCCAGCGCTGTTACGGTGTCGCCCCGCTGCGCCGGGACTCTTTGCAGCAATGTGATGTCGCGCTTGGCGCCGGTCACCAGCACCGATTCGCCAGGTGCGGCAAGGCGCAGCTGCAGCAGCGAGCAGATGCCGTCGGCGTCGCCGTTGAACACGTCGAAGTGGGTCACATTGCGCTCCAACCTGGCGAAGATGTGAAACGCCTGTCGTGTCCTCGCGCGTCGGTGAGCGCGCAATGAATGGCGATCCGCTGCTGTTTGCACTGAACGCGAGCCGTGACTTCGGCGAAGCGGTGAGCCGTCAGCTGGGCGTCGGGCTCGCCGCGCACGAAGAGCGCGCGTTCGAAGACGGGGAGCACAAAGGCCGGCCGCTGGTGAGCGTGCGCGATCGCGACGTCTATGTCATTCAATCGCTGTACGGCGATGCGAAAGCGAGCGCCGATGACAAGCTCACCCGGCTCCTCTTTTTTCTGGGCGCCCTCAAGGATGCCGCGGCCGCGCGGCTCACCGCCGTCGTTCCATACCTGGCCTACTCTCGCAAGGATCGACGGTCGAAGCCGCGCGATCCCGTCACGACGCGCTACATCGCCACTCTGCTCGAAGCGATGGGGACTGACTGCGTGTTGACTCTGGACGTGCACAACTTGGCAGCTTATCAGAACGCCTTTCGCTGCCGCAGCGAGCATCTGGAGGCGGCTTCGCTGTTTGTAGAGCACCTGAAGCCGCTGCTGGGCGATGACGACGCCGTCGTAGTGTCCCCCGATGCCGGTGGAATCAAGCGCGCCGATGCATTTCGCCAGCGCCTTGTCGCGAGTCTGGGTCGCGAGGTCGGCGCAGCGTTTGCGGAAAAGTACCGCAGCGGCGGTGTCGTCAGCGGCGAAGCGCTGGCAGGCGACGTTGCAGGCAAGGTAGCGGTTATCGTCGACGATCTCATCTGCGCCGGCACGACGGTGGCCCGGGCGACGCGTCACTGTCGCGAGCATGGAGCGGCACGGGTGCTGGCGGTCGCGTCGCATGGCGTGTTCGCCGACGCCGCGAACACGGTGCTGGGCGAAAGCGACGTCGAGCGTATCGTCGTGACGGACACGATCCCGCCATGGCGCGTCTCTGATGCCCGGCTGAAGTCCAAGCTCCATGTCTTGAGCAGCGCCGGGCTTTTCGCCGAAGCGATCCGCCGTCTTCACAGCGGCGGCTCGATCGGGGAGCTCAACGAGGGCTAAGGAACCCAACCGATTCCGCGAGCGGCAAGTCGCGAATCCCGAGCTTCTGCACAAGCGGCCACCAGTGAGCCGGCGAGCGCGCTTCTGCGAGCGGTACCTCCGCATCATAGACGCACACGTCCGCGGCCTCCTCCGTTGCCAGCGGCTCGCGCGAGCGCAACTGGTGTTGAAGCACTGTCAGATTGGCATCGGACGCATCGACTCCAACGCGCTGGCGCTGCTCGACGCGCGTGCGCAAGGTCGCTTCGGACGCAGCGAACGTGACTATGGCGAAGGGCATGTGCAATTCGGCCGCCAGCCTGCGAAACATGTCTCGCTGCCAGCGTTTGAGGAAGGCGCCGTCGACGATCGTAAGATAACCAGCCGTGGCTGCGGCGCGTGTCAAGCCGAGCACCACGTCATAGGTTTTTTCGGTCGCCTGAGGCGAATATAGCCCTTCGTCGACGTCCTGCTTGACGCCTTTGGCCGATTCGAAGCGCAGCGCGCGCTTGCGCTCGACGTCGGTGCGGATCCGCACCGCGCCGCTGATTTCCAACAGCGCCTGCGACAGCGTCGTCTTGCCACAGCCCGAGAGCCCGTGAGTGATCACGATCCCCGGCCCCGGCGGCTGCGCATAGCGCCGCGCGAGCGCGACATATCCCGTGGATTCGGCACGCGCCTCCGCCTGCAGGTCGGTTGCGCCGAGCTGCACCGAGCGGAGGACGGCGATCTTGGCGCGGACCATGGCCCGATAGACAAGATAGAAGCGCAGCACGCTCAAGCCTTCGTAGTCTCCGGTGATTTCGAGATAGGCATTCAGAAACCGGCGCGCGAGGTCTGGACGGCCACGGTCCTCGAGATCCATCACGGTAAACGCAATCTCGCTCATCACGTCGATCCAGCGCATCTGCTCGTTGAACTCGACGCAGTCGAAAATCGTCAGCCTGCCGTCGATGAGGGCGATATTCCCCAGGTGCAGATCGCCATGACAGTCGCGGACGAAGCCTTCCTCGCGCCGGCGCAGCATGGTCGGGGCGCGCGCCGTGTGCTCGCGCAGAGTCCATTGCTCGAGCGCATCGAGCACCGCAGCGCCCTCGGTCGACCCCGCCAGTGGCCGGAACTGTGCGAAATTCTGCAACGCGATGCGTAGAATCGCCTCGGGCATGCCGAATCCGCCTCCAATTGTTGCTACTCCGATTGCACTGTGAAACGCCGCGACATCAGCAGCCAGCTCGTCGATCTGCGCGGGCGAGAGATCGCCACGAGCAAGGGCCTGGCTCGCCAACGCCTGCTGCGGGAACTCGCGCATTTTCACCGCGTAATCCAGGATCGGCCCCTCGCCGTCGATCGCTGGCGCGTTGACCTCTCCGCTGATGGGCACGACGTCGAGATAGAGCTGGGGCGCCGAGCGGCGATTGAGTCGAAGCTCTTCCTGGCAGAAAAAGTGGCGTGAGGAAAGGCTGCTAAAGTCCAGAAATCCCAGCTCGATCGCCTTTTTCACCTTGTAGGCAAACGTTCCGGTCAGAAAAACGTAAGAGATGTGAGTCTCGAGGAGCCTAAGGCTGGCACGGTCGACACCGAACGCGTCGCTGGCGAGCAGCGCCGCGACGAGCCGCTTCTGCGCGGTCGCGTCCAAGCCTGATTCGCTTACAGTCGATCGCTGGGCGGCAGAGCGGCCGGCATCGCTTACTGTCGGGAGCATGAGCCGATTGTCGATCTCTGGTGAGCGAGCGGCTTGATCGAAATCAAGTCTTCCTGAGGCGAGTTAAACCGCAACAGCACAAACAGGCTGGCGACGTATGACTGCGTCGAAGCGCGAGCCCAGATTATCCGACGCGGGCGTGCGCTCTCACATAGCCTCGCCGGCGACGTGCAGTGTCCTCGAGACGTCGCAGCATGCTCGCAAAAGCCTCGCGCATCGCGACGTATACGTCTTCAGCGTCCTTGTGGTTGACAACCAGCTCAAGGCCTGGAATGCGCAGATCGATACGAACCTCGAAGTGCCGGCCCTGCTGCTTGTGCTTGGCGAACTCGGCAACGGTGACGTGACAGCTCACGATGCGCTGATGGAACTCCTCGAGCCTCGCAGCCTGTGCGCGGATACGTTCTTCCAGCGCCGGCGAATGGCCCACATGCCGGACGGTGATTCTAAGCGGAACTTGCACTCGGTCTCCTCTCGCAGGCTTTGGTTCAGCGCTGCCAATGAACATGCAGCGTGTACTCATCCTCCCCGTAGCGTGTCCGCAGCTCACCGTGATAGGCGCGTTCCAGCGCTCCTCCTATGCGTCTGGGCGTGTGGATGTCGGTCGTCGTGACGACGATCTCGTCGGGTCCCTCGTTCACATCCATGACCCGGTTTAGCGGATGCTCCTCGCGCTCCGCCCTCGCCTCGTGGCGTACCAGCTGCAGGATCTCATCGCGGTGCGAAACCAGGAACGGCCCGGAGAGTGTCACCATGCCCGCCGGCAGCTTGTCGCGGATCCGCCGGCATGCGGGGCAGCGCTCGCGGTTTGCACCCTCCGGTGTCGTGGCCCACTGCCAGCGTCCGCGATGGAAAACGGCTCCGCAGCCTTCGCACACTGTCGGCTCAGCGTACTTTTGCTTCATCTGGTAGGGATCGTGCCGCTTTTCGTCATAGGCCCGATCAAGATGGCGCGGCAAGGCACCGATCGGTGCGTCGGGGGTCCTAGGTGGATTTCTGCGGGTCATCTTGTTCAGTCTGGTCACTCGCGCACAACAAATCGCCGACCGCGGACGCTTTACCGAGCGGCCCGCAATGCCAACATCGCAAGCCGCAGCCTCGCTGGGCGGTGCGGCGGCGCTCTTGGTAAAACGTGCGACTGCTACTGGACCCTCAGCTCCTTCGCGACCGAGCCGTTCTTCTTCGGCAGCGTGAGCTCGAGGATGCCGTTGTTACACTTCGCTTCGGCCTTGCTCTCGTCCACCTCATGCATAAGCGTGAAGGTGCGCGATTGCATCCCGTAATAGCGCTCGGTCCTCAGGACGCTCTCGCCTTTCTTTTCCTCCTTCTCCTTTTTCACTTCGGCGCTAATCGACACAACATTTCCATCGACCGCCACATGAATGTCCTCTTTCTTCACTCCAGGCAGTTCCGCCTTGACGTGATATGCCTTTTCATCTTCGGAGACGTCCATTTTGATTTCCGGCTCTCCTGGAAAATCGCGCGTCAACGAGCGCAACCGGGGCGTACGGAATAAATCATCCCAGCTCCGGAACGGATCGAAGTTCATGAGATTGCCAAATGGATCGAAACGAGTGATGTTTGCCATGATGCGACTCCTAGGCTACGTCCACACAAGCCTGCGTCCGCAGGCGCGGGCGCCGGTTCCCACATCGCGACAAGAGATGGTGTCCACCGCGGAACCGGCAAACCATCGCTCGCCGCGACCCAAATTCATTCTAAGCAGGTGACACAATCTTGCTTTGATATGCGTCAAGTAGGGTTGTTCTGTAAATGCTTCCCGTCTCAAATTTCGATCGGGGCCGACAGGTGAAAGTTCACCCGTGGGCATTTCCGTCAGCGACGATAGGCGGTAAGCTACCGAATTCCTCGTCTTTTCCGCCCAATTCCCAAGGAGTGTCCAGATGAGCAACGAAAACGATCTGCGGACAACCATCGCCAAGATGATCGAACCGGGCAAAGGTGTACTTGCCGCCGACGAGAGCACTGCGACCATCACCAAGCGGTTCAAGGCGCTGAACATCGAATCGACCGAGGAAACGCGGCGCGCCTACCGGACTCTCCTGTTCACAACCCGCGGCGCCGAAGAATTCTTAAGCGGCGTCATCCTGTTCGAGGAAACCCTCGATCAAAAGGCGGACGACGGGACGCCCCTTCCAGAGGTCCTCGTACAGCACGGGGTGATGCCGGGGATCAAAGTGGACAAGGGCACAGTGCCTCTCACAGGCGCGCCAGGCGATCTGATCACGCAGGGACTCGACGGTTTAAGTGAGCGGCTCAAGACGTACAAGGCCAAGGGGGCGCGCTTCGCCAAGTGGCGCGAGGTCTACGGAATCACCGACGCTAACCCGACACCGCTCGGGATCGACGCCAACGCCGAAGTGCTGGCGCGATATGCGGCGATCTGCCAGGAAGCCGGCATTGTGCCGATTGTTGAGCCGGAGGTGCTGATCGACGGTGATCACACCATTGAGCGTTGCTATGAGGTCAGCGAAGCAGTGCTGCATGCAGTGTTCCAGGCGCTGCGCCGCAACCGGGTCATGCTCGAGGGCATGGTGCTCAAGCCGAGCATGGTGCTCCCAGGTAAAGAGCATCCGCCCAAAGCGAGCCCAGAGACGGTTGCAGAAGCGACCCTGCGCGTGTTGCGCCGGTGCGTCCCCGCAGCGGTACCTTCGATCAACTTCCTCTCCGGCGGACAGTCGCCTGAGGAAGCCACCGCGAATCTGAACGCAATGAATGTCATGTATCCCAAGGCGCCCTGGGTGGTTTCGTTCTCCTACGCGCGCGCCTTGCAGGATCCCGCGATGAAAGCCTGGGGCGGGCGGAAGGAGAATGTTGCCGCCGCCCAAGCAGCGTTCTACCAGCGCGTCAAGATGAACAGCCTCGCCCGCGCTGGGAAGTGGACTCAGGCGATGGAGCGCGCAGCGTAGCAAGCGCATTGCGCCAGCAGTCGCGCACGCCTTAATCGGCGACCGCCGTCGTTGCCTAACGCGGCAACTGACGCTGCCGCACGGCTCCCGGCCATGCGGTAGCGTCAAGCGACCGATGCCATCGCCCAATCAAACAGTTGCTTCACGAGCCCGCCGTAACTCCGCATCGGCGGGGGCGACGTGGGCTGCGGTGCTGCAGCTATGGCTGGCGGGTAACGCTCTGCGGCTCACCATCCTTGCCGTTCCGCCGGTCATCGCGATGATCCGCGACGACTTTTCACTGAGTGCCACGCAAGTCGGACTTCTGAGCAGCATCCCGCCAGCGCTGTTCGCAGTAGCCGCGCTTGGGGGATCGTTGCTGGTCGCCCGCCTCGGCGTGAGAAGCGCTCTCATCGGCGGACTGCTGCTGATCGCGGCGGGTTCGGCGTTGCGCGGCCTGAGCATGAACTACGCGACTCTTCTCATGACGACGGTCCTCATGTCGGCAGGAATTGCGGTCATGCAGCCCATCATGCCGACAACGGTGCGGCAATGGCTGCCGCATCGCATCGGCCTGGGAACGGCCATCTACACCAACGGACTGCTGGTGGGAGAGATCTTTCCGACGTTGCTGACCATCCCCATGGTGTTACCGCTGCTTGGCTTCAGTTGGCGGCTCTCGCTGGTATTCTGGTCGCTGCCGATCGCCGTCATCGCGGTGGTGATTTATCTGTTCGCGCCCAGCGTGGCGGAAGAGCATGCGGCCATGCCGCGCAAGTGGCTTCCCGACTGGCACATCGGTCTCGTGTGGCGGCTCGGGGCACTTTTCTGCTGCATCAACGCGATCTACTTCAGTGCGAACGCCTTCATTCCGATCTATCTCACGAGCAAGGGGCGCGCGGACCTGATCAGCGGAGCGCTCACCGCGCTCAATTTCGGCCAGCTTCCCGCTTCGCTGCTGCTCCTGGTGGTCGCCGGAAAACTCGAGCGCCGCGCGTGGCCGTATGTCGTTTCTGCACTCGTCTCGCTGCTGTCGATCGCCGGGCTGGTTCTGATGGTTGGCCCCTGGACCCTGGTGTGGGCGGCGTTGCTGGGATTTTCCGATGCCGCCGCACTGATCGTCGGCCTCACTCTGCCGCCTCTTCTCTGCAAGCCCGCAGACGTAGCGCGAACATCTGCGGGAATGTTCACGATCAGCTACGGCGGCGCCGTCATCATCGCCATCATCAGTGGCGCTGCGTGGGACATAACCGGAGTCCCTGCACTCGCGTTCGTGCCGTTGGCCTTGTGCGCGATCGGGCTCGCTGCGGCGACCTTCGTCCTGAATGCGAAGAATGAATTGGTCTGACTCGGCTATTCGGCGCAGCGATCGGAGCGGTTGCAGCTCGGCACGCATGGGTTAGTGTTGCAGCAGGTGTCGATGCGCGTGAATCCGGTGGACTCGTTGCCTGCAACCCAGGCTGAGCCTATAGTTTTCGGACACCGTATGATTGAACCCGTTGTGCAGCGAAAACTGACCGTCATCTTCTCCGCCGACGTCGTCGGCTACAGCGCGCTCATGGAGCGCGACGAAGCTGGCACGCTCGAGCGCCTCAAGGCCAATCGCAAGGCGATTTTCGATCCACGGGTCGTCGCACACGGCGGAAGGACGGTCAAGCTCATGGGCGATGGCGCGCTGGTCGAGTTCGGAAGCGTCGTCTCTGCGGTCGACTGCGCCAGCGAAATCCAGGAGGCGACGGAAGCGGACGGCGCCGCATCCGACGCCGACCGTATCTGCTACCGCATCGGCATTACCCTGGGCGAAGTCATCGTCGAGGGAGAGGACATCTACGGCGACGGGGTGAATATGGCAGCGCGGCTGCAGATGTTGGCTCCCCCGGGCGGAGTGGCGGTGTCGCGCAGCGTGCGCGATCAGCTCGTCGGCAAGGTTGCCGTGGATTTCGAAGATCTCGGCGAGCATACGGTCAAGAACATCGAGCGCCCGGTGCAGGTGTTCGCCATGCGCACGACGCCGCGGAAGACGGCGCGAGAGGCCGCGGAGCCCAGGCAGCGTGTGTCAATCTGCGTGCTGCCTTTCGCCAACATGAGCGGCGATCCGGAGCAGGAATATTTCAGCGACGGCATCACCGAGGACATCATCACCGATCTGTCCAAGGTCTCGGCGCTCTGGGTCGCCGCACGCAACACCGCGTTCACTTTCAAGGGCAGGCATGTTGACGCGCCGCATCTCGCCCGTGAACTCAAGGTGAGCCATCTCCTCGAGGGAAGCGTGCGCAAGGCCGGCGGCCGCGTCCGCATCACCGCTCAGCTCATCGATGGTGCGACCGGCGGACATGTCTGGGCGGAGCGTTACGACCGCGACTTGAGCGACATCTTCGCACTGCAGGACGAGATTTCCCAGGCGATTGTCGGTGCGCTCAAGCTCAAACTGCTACCTGAGGAGAAAAAGGCCATCGAGCAGCGCGGCACCACCAATCTCGAAGCCTACAACCTTTACCTTATGGCGCGGCAATATAGCTTGACCGGCAACCTTGGCGCCGCGCGGCGCAACGAAGCGATCATCCGCTTGTGCCGGCGCGCCACCGAGATCGACCCACACTACGCGCGGCCCTGGGCTCTCATGGCAGTCGCGCAAATGGCTTTGCGCTTTCATCTGGGAAGGGAAGGCGACGATGGATTCGCCGCGGCAGAGCGCGCGCTTTCGCTCGATCCGAGTCTTCCCGAGGCGCATGGGGCGAAGGCACGCGCCTTGATGCAGAAGGGTCGCATGGACGAAGCGCTTGCCGAGGTCGAGACCGCGCTGCGGCTGGATCCGGGCTCTTACGAAGCCAACAGCGCTGCGGGGCGATGGCACTACTTGACGCGCCGCTTTGACGACGCCATTCGCTATTACGAGAAGGCGGCCGCCCTTGATGAGACGGAGTACATGGCGTCCGGCCTGCTGGTGAGCTGCTACAAAGCCACTGGCGATGATGAGGGTAGACGCCGGGCCGCCAAACGCTCTCTGGCGCGCACGGAGAAGATCGTCGCCATCGAGCCGGACAATGGCTCGGCAATGAGCTACGCCGTCGGCGCCCTCGCCGCCCTTGGCGAATCCGAACGCGCCCAGGAATGGGCCGCACGCGCTCTGCTGCTCGATCCAGACAATCTCAACTTGCGCTACAACTTCGCCTGCGCCCTCGTGGTCGATCTACGTGCCTTCGACGCAGCGCTGGACATGCTCGAGCCCGCGTTCGAGAAGTTGCGCATCGAAGCGGTGAACTGGACGAAGACCGATCCCGATCTGGACCTCATCCGTGACCATCCGCGTTACAAGGCGATGATCGCCGCTGCGGAAGCCAGGCTGGCGCGCTCCGAGCCAGCCGACAAAGCCGGATAGCACGAGACCAGCCGAGGAGAAAGCCGCAGCATGGCCTGGGATCCGAAGCAATACCTCAAGTTCGGTGGTGAGCGTTTAAGGCCGGTATACGACCTGGTCGCGCGGGTTCCGCTCGAAGCGCCGCGCGGAATCGCCGACCTCGGTTGCGGCACTGGGGCAATGACCGCGATTCTCAAAGCGCGCTGGCCCGAGGCGAGCATCGTCGCTATCGACAATTCGCAGGCGATGCTCGACCGTGCGCGTGCCGCCGTTTCCGGCATTGCCTGGCAACTCTCCGACATCGCAAAATGGAAGTCAGAGGCGCTACTGGATCTGCTGGCTTCCAATGCTGCGCTACATTGGGTCGACGATCACGCGACGCTGTTCCCTCGCCTCTTGTCGATGCTCAAGTCGGGCGGAGTGCTGGCCGTGCAGATGCCGGCACAGCACAACGCGCCCTCGCATCGCGTCGGTTATGAGCTGGCCGGAAGCGAACGCTGGCGCGATCGGCTGAACGGTCTGGTTCGGCGTCGTCCCATACTCGAGTACGACGATTACTACGCGATCGTTCGGCCGCACGCTTCGTCGGTGGACATCTGGTTCACCGAGTACGTCCACGTCCTTTCCGGAGAGAATCCGGTCGCCGAGTTCACCAAAGGATCGTTTGTGGGCGTCTGGCTGTCGGCACTGTCCGAATCGGAAGCACACGAGTTCGAAGTGGAATACCGAACGGCGATTGCAGCCGCGTACCCCAAGCAGGCGGATGGCGTGACGCTGTTTCCATTCCGTCGTTTTTTCCTTGTCGCGCAGCGCTGAGCGGATCGGTATCATTTGCGGGTCCAGCCGATTGCGACCCAAGCCTTGTGCGATGGCAAATCCTCCGACAGGCACCGTAACGCTGCTGTTCACAGATATCGAGGGTAGCACTCGTCTGTGGGAAACGCAGGCCGCGGCAATGCGCACGGCGCTCGCCCGCCATGATGCGCTGCTGCGTCACTGCATTGACGACTACGACGGGCACGTTTTCAAGACGGGCGGCGACGCCTTTTGCGCCGCATTTCACACCGCGCCGGACGCGCTCGCGGCGGCGCTCGAAGCGCAGCGCGCGCTCGATCGCGAACCGTGGCCCGAAGCGACGAAGCTCAAAGTACGGATGGCGCTTCATTCGGGCGCGGTCGAACTCCGCGACGGCGACTATTTCGGAGCGCCGCTCAACCGCGTGGCGCGTTTGCTCGCGGCCGGCCATGGCGGGCAGTTGCTTCTATCCGAATCGACGCACGATCTTTGCCGCGACCAGCTCCCGCCGCTTGCGAGCGTCAAGGCGCTGGGCGCGCACGGACTCAAGGATCTCGAGCGGCCCGAATCGGTGTTCCAGGTCTGCCACCCCGATCTGCCGCAGAGCTTTCCGCCGCTCAAGTCACAGGTTGCTCCCATCGGCAAGGAAACGCCATCGATCGCCGTGCTGCCGTTCGTCAACATGAGCCGCGACGAGGAGAACGAGTACTTCGCCGACGGCCTGTCCGAGTAGCTGCTCAACGTACTGGCGAAGATCCGGGGGCTGCGCGTCGCGTCGAGGACGTCGGCCTTCTCCTTCAAGGGCAAAGGCGTCGACATTCCCGCGGTCGCGCAGAAGCTCAACGTTGCGACGGTGCTCGAAGGCAGCGTGCGCAAATCGGGCAAGCGTGTGCGCATCACCGCGCAGCTGATCGAAGTCGCGTCCGACTCGCATCTGTGGTCGGAGACCTATGACCGCGAACTCGATGACATCTTTGCGGTGCAGGACGACATTGCGCAGTCGGTAGTGAAGGAGCTTCGCGACGCCTTGCTCGGGGAACGCGCCGAGACCGCGGCGACCACATCAGTGGCGGCCGACGTCCGCCGCGCGGCCACGGGGCGCAGCGACAATGCGGAAGCGTTTCAGCTCTACCTGCAGGGGAAGTTCCACGGCGAGCGGGTCACGCAGATCGACACCGACAAAGCGATCGAGCTGTTCAATCGGGCCCTCACGATCGATCCGAATTTCGCGCTGGCTTGGGCGGAGCTGTCGCAAGTCCACCAGCTCCAGGCGGGCTACGGCTTCGCCCCGATCAACGAAGGCTACGCGCGCGCTCGCACGTCCGCGGAGCGTGCACTGCGCATCGCTCCAGATTTGCCCGAGGGCCACACCGCGCTCGGTCTGATCTACCAGGGCCACGACTGGAACTTCGCTGCGGCGGAAGTCTCGTTCCGCCGTGCCGTGGAGCTCGCGCCGGGCGACGCCAATGCGCTACGCCACGCGGCGAACCTCATGAGGATTCTCTCACGCGTTGACGAAGGTCTCGGGTTCATCCGCAAAGCAATCGCGCTCGATCCCCTCTCAGCTCGCACGCATCGCCAGGCCGGGATCATCGCTGTCAATGGCGGCCGGCTGGATGATGCCGTGGCGTCGTTCCAGCTTGCGGTCGATCTCGCCCCGACCGCGGGGTTGCATCATGCGTTCCTCGCTATCGGGATCCTGCTGCAGAAGCGCGCAAAAGAGGCCTTGGCCGTTGCCGAGCACGAATCGCACCCCGTCTTCCACAACCTCGCTCGGTCGATGATCCATCACGAGCTCGGACATCCGGCCGAGTCGGATGCCGCGCTCAAGGCACTGATCGATGAGTTTGCGTGGACCGCTGCGTTCCAGGTCGCCGAGGCCTATGGACACCGGAACGAGATCGACAAGGCCTTCGAATGGCTCGAACGCGCCTACGAGCAGCGCGATCCGGGTGCCGTCTACTGTGCGTCGGACCCGTTTTTCCGTGCGCTGCACGGTGATCCTCGCTGGCAGGCGTTCCTGCACAAGATGCAGCTGGCGTAACGCTTTCGGACAGCCGACGGCGACGGCACTGTCCAGCGGTCATACCGAGCGGTCCACTGGACCTATAATGCTTGCAGCAAGCTTGCGACGCTTGCTGCTTGTCTCATTCGACGGAGGGAAATCATGGCTGAACGTACATGCTTCCTGGTGGTCGGCCGCACGTCGGCCGCGGTGCTCGCCGCCGTGTCGATCGATGCCCTCGCCATTGCGCCTTATTACGACGGCTTTACCGCTTTCGCCGCGCCGACTTGTTCGTCGGCCTCCGGTGGAATGATCAGCACCGGAACTCGCACCGCGATGTGGAACACGCCGCCCAGCGGCGCGATCGAGACGCGAGTGGACTCGGTGAATGGGCGTGCGGTTTTCTCACCGGCATCGTACGCATCGCCTGACGGTAGCGGCACCGTATCGTTCGGCAACTTTGTGAACAGCGGTCTGGGCGCCTATCCGTTCGTCTACACCTTCCAGTTCACTACGACCGTCGGCGGCAGCGTCGTCGGAGTTTCGTCGGCGTCGATTAGTTGCGTCGCCGACGGCGCCGGTGGATTCTCCTACGTCTTGGGAGCGCCGCCGCCCACGCTCGAGAACCCGCAGCCTTCCAGCTATCAGAGCGGCATCGGCTTGCTGTCGGGATGGTCCTGCAACGGCCCCTATATCGGCGTTTCCTTGGATGGGGGAACGCCCGTCAACGCACCCTACGGCTCCGGCCGCGCCGACACGGCGCCGGTTTGCGGACCCACCGATATCAACACTGGTTTCGGCCTGCTCACCAACTTCAATCTGCTGGGCAACGGCACACACACAGCACAGCTCTACGTCAACGGCCAGGCGATCGGACCCTCGGCTGCATTCACGGTGACCGCACCGGCCGGCGAGTTCATCACCGGGGTAACCAAGCAGACGACGGTGAGCGACTTTCCGTCGACCGGGCGAACGACTACGCTCATATGGCAGCAGTCGCAGCAGAATTTCGCGGTGCGATCAGTCATACCGTGAGCTCAGCTGGTGCAGAGCGCGTTCGGCAACGTGCGCTCGCGCCGCCAGAAGCAGAGGTACATCTTACGGGAATCGGCGATTGACTATGCAAGGCGTGCTTCGCTCCGTTCTCGTCGCGTCGCTTGCCGCAGGGGTGTTCGCTCCTGCGGCAGCAGGCGCCGAAGCGGCCTCCACCTGCAAGATGGCGCGCATCGCAGAGTTGCCGGTTCGAGTCCTTCACAACAAGCTGATCGTCGACGGTGCAATCAATGGGAAGTACGTCGGCATTCTGCTTGACACCGGCGCGGGTATCACGATGATTCCCCGACCGACAGCCGAACGGCTGGGATTGAGCAAACAGAGCGCTCGCGGCTATCGAATATTCGGTATCGGCGGTGAAACCGACGCCGAATCTGCGGTGGTGGACGAATTCAAGATCGGTCAAGCCAGCGCCAACGGCCGCCGGTTTTTAGTCGCAGGTGAGCACGAGCCAGGCGATGGTGTCGGCGTGATCCTCGGTGAGGATTTTTTCCACGATCTTGATCTCGAGTTCGATCTGGCGCACAACGCGGTAAGGTTGTTCCAGTCAAAGGACTGCGACGGCACGTCGCTGGCCTATTGGGCAACCAGTGGTGCCGGTGAAACCGAGATCGAACCTGTCAATGCCACCAGCCCGAGAATCATCGTGCCGGTCCAGATCAACGGCAGGCCGGTACGGGCGCAACTCGATTCGGGTGCAGGCGTTTCTGTGCTCGATCGGCCGGAAGCGGCTCGGCTGGGTATCGTGTCTGGTCCCGTCGCAGGCAGCGGCCGCGGGCTTGGCCCGAAGGCGGTCGATTTTTCCGTTGTTCCGCTCGAGACTTTCGTCATTGGCGACGAAACCATCAGGGATACCACGATCGGGCTGGCCGACCTGTCAATGAGCACCAGCTACATCCCTGCCGGCAGCCATTTGAGCAGAAAGATCGAAGGAAGCGCAGCGATGCTGTTAGGTGCCGACTTCCTGCGCGCGCATCGGGTCCTGATAGCGCACGGTCAGCACAAGATGTACTTCACCTATGCCGGCGGGCCTGTGTTCTCGGGAAGCGAGCCT
>Ga0126381_100000283_pt1 | contig 56511 bp, 55 predicted proteins | sample PanSoiMetPlot_28_FD_96465 | JGI IMG/M metagenome (GOLD analysis project Ga0126381, IMG submission 96465) | Tropical forest soil microbial communities from Panama - MetaG Plot_28 | ecosystem: Environmental > Terrestrial > Soil > Tropical forest > Bulk soil | place: Panama | collected 2016-02-17 | reverse complement strand
CGCCGGCGGAGGCGAGCATGGCGAGATCGGGGGCTTCGCGGCGCGGGTAGGAGGTCAGATCCTCGCTTGGTGCAAATTGCTTCGGGTTCACAAAAATCGACGCAACGACGCGGCCGCATTCGGCTCGCGCGGCCCGCGCCAACGCCATATGCCCCTCGTGCAGTGCGCCCATCGTCGGCACCAAGCCGACGCTTTCGCCGGCCTTTCGCCAAACCCCAATCTGCCGCCTCAGCTCGGCAATGATCCGCGCAATCTCCAAAGCGGGGACCTCATGCCTTTACCGAGCCGGAGGTCAGGCCGGCGACATAATGCTCGACAAAGAACGAATAGATAATCGCGACCGGGACCGAACCCAATAACGCGCCGGCCATCAGCTGGCCCCAATAGAACACGTCGCCGCGGATCAATTCGGCGATGACCCCTACCGGCACGGTGCGCACCGAACTTTTGGTGAGAAATATCAAAGCATAGAGAAACTCGTTCTGCGACAAGGTAAACGCAAAAATGCCGGCTGAGATGAACCCCGGTGTGCACAACGGCAGAAAAATCCGCCGCATCGTCTGCAGCCGGCTCGCGCCGTCGATGCGCGCCGCCTCTTCCAGTTCCTTCGGCACGGTCTTGAAATAGCCGAGCAGCAGCCAGGCGCAGAACGGCACCAGCATTGTCGGATAAGTGAGGATCACGGACGTCAGCGTGTTCCCGAGATCGAGCCGGTTGATCACATCGGCAAGCGGGATGAACAGCAATGGCTGCGGCACGAGATAAATCGCCGCCACGGTCATTGCAATGAGGCCGGCGCCGGCAAACCGCATCCTCGCCAGCGGATAGGCGAGCATCGCGCCGAAGACGAGCGAGATGCCGGTCGAGATCACGGCGACCAGCATCGTATTCCAGGTCCACAGCAGGAAATGTGTCTGGCTGAGGAGGTCGATGTAGTGCTTCAGGGTCGGATTGCTGATCAACAGCGGCATCAGTTGCCGGTTGTACAGCTCGGAATTCGGTTTGATCGACGTGATCGCCATCCAATAAAACGGGAACAATGCGATGACGAGAAAAAACCCGACCGGCAGCCACACCCACACCGCCTGCTCGACCCGGCCGCGGCCTGTGACCATCACGCCCGCCGCATGTAAAGCGTCAGTGCGACGATCAACAGCGCCAAGGCCGGCAGCATCGTCAGGGCGACCGAGGCGCCGAGACCGAGCTGGCCGGCCCCCATGCCGATATCGAAGGCGTAGGTCGCGAACAGGTGAGTCGCATTTTGCGGGCCGCCGTGCGTCAATACGTAGACGAGCTGGAAATCGGCGAAAGTGAAGATGACCGAGAATAACGTCACGATCAGGATGATCGGCTTCAACAACGGCAGTGTCACATAGCGGAAGCGGTTCCAACCGCCGGCGCCATCGATCGTTGCCGCCTCGTAGAGTTCCGGCGGCACGGTTTGCAGCCCCGCGAGCAGCGTGATCCCATAAAAAGGCAGACCGCGCCAAGTATTGATCATGATGATCGAGAACATCGCCAAGACCGGATTGCCGAGCCAGGATGGCCCGGGCCGCGGCACGCCGAGCCCGATCAGGAGGCGGTTGACGACGCTGAAAGCCGGATCGAGCATCCACAGCCACGCAACTGTGCTCAGGACGGTCGGCACGATGAACGGCAGCAGCAGGAGCGCCCGCACCAGGTTTTTCATGCGAAAGTCCTGGTTCATCGCCAGCGCGAGGCCGAGCCCCCCGACCATCTTCAACAGCGTGGCGACGCCGGTATAGACAAAGGTGTTGACCGCAACCCGCCAAAAGATCGGGTCATGGAAGTTCTTGACGAAGTTAGCGAGACCGACGAAATGGCCCGGCTTTGCCACCGGACGGTCCTGCAGGCTCAGCAGGATGCCGTAGACAAACGGGTAGCCGACAAAAGCTGCGAGAAACAGCAGCGGCAGCGCCATCATCAGCCAGCCGAACACCGCCTCGCGGTCGAGCCACAGGGCGAGCGAAAAGGCGCGGCGCGGCGGCCGCGCCAAGGCGATCAGCGGTTCGATGCGGATCGACACTGGCAAACCGGCTGCGAGGATCAGGCCGACTTGTAGATCTCCCTCAGCTGTGCCTCGGCGTTCTTGATGACCTCTTTGGTCGAGGCGCCGGCGCACGCCTTGGCAAACATGTCGACAACGACGTATTTCGCGACGCTTTCGGCCATCTGGCGGCTCGCCGGCGCCGGCCAACCCGGCAGATGCGCGGTCGCCATCGCATCGCGGTACGGCTTGTTGCGCGGCTCGACATCCCACATTGGCGCATTGTCGTAGGCGTGCAGTGTCGGCTGGTAATAGCTGTCGGCAACCGCGTACCAACTGCCCAGCTGTTTGGGATCCATCAGCCAGCGCATGAACGCCACCGCCTCCTCCTTGACCGGCGAGAAGTTTAAGATGGAATGGCTGATCGCACCCATCAGATGAAAGCGGCCCTTTGGCCCCTGCGGGTTCATCGCCTGATCGGTGACCTTGGCGATCTCAGGGAATTCCTTCTTGGCGAACCAGAGAATGCTCTCGGCATTGTTGGTGCACGAGATCTGCTCGGCCATCCAGGCCTTATTGTTGCTGACATCGGTCCAGCCGAGACAATCCTCGAGCACGCAATCCTGAAAGAATTTTCGAGCGAAATCGACGGCCCGGGCGGTCTCGTCGGAATCGATGACCACGGTCTTGCCGTCGGCTTCGACCTCGTGCCCGCCATAGGACCACAGCAGCGGATACAGCCACCCGTGGTTGTCGCCGAAGCCGTGCCCCAGTTCGAAGCCGAACGGATGGCCTTTCGTCTTCAGTTTCTTGCCGACTTCGTGCAATTCCTCCCAAGTTTCGGGGAATTTGGCGACCCCGACCTCCTTGAACCAGTCGGTGCGCCAGTTCATCAATTGGCCGATGTTGCAGAACGGCACGGCCTTCCATTTGCCGTCCACGACGACCGCCTCGCGGCCGGCATCGTACCAGCCGCCGTTCTTTTCCCCGATCTCTTTGCACAGGTCGGTGACGTCGACATACTTCTCGCCGAACTGGATGACGTTCAGCAATAAGTTCATTGTGATATCGGCACCGGTGCCCGTCTCGGTAATTGTGGCGATCCGCGTCGGCAGACTGCCAACGGCGGTTACCTCATAGACGACCTTGACCCCGGTTTCCTTTTCGTATTGCTGGGCCAGCGTCGTCTTGATGTATTCGTCGAACGGCGGAATGAACGAGCTCTCGTGCAGCACGGTCAGTGTCTTGCCTGCCGCAGGCGCAGGCCGCGGGGCGAGTGCCGCGGTCGCCGCCCCGATGCCCGCGAGCTCCAGAAATCCGCGGCGCGAAATCCCGTGCATGACGTGCCTCCCAGTTTCGCCGGAGACGAGAAGCCCGGCGTCGGTTGTGTTCTATCGGTAGTGCCGGCGGCCCGCAAGCACGTGCGGCGGAAACCTAGCGGCCCGCGAGCATGCGGTCGACCATCATGGGGGCGGCGCCGAGATAATTGGCGGGGTCGGTCAGCGCCCGCAATTTGTCCGCGCCGAGCGGGGGGCCCCGCTAACGGCCGGGGTCTCTATTATCACATCGAGCACCCGCCGGTCTCGAGGAGTCGCCACCAGGACCTGATGGGTGCGCCGACGCTTCGCCACCAGGCTGCATGGTGTCTCAGCCCCGAAATTCTTGCGGCAACGTCCCCCGGTGGCCATCCGTAAATGACTGCTCGTTGGCATGGCGAAGTTAGTTTCGGGAGGTCGTGGCAGCTATGCCTACATGCCGGGCAATAGCAGTCAACGCGGCGGGTTCGTCGCCCCGGAATATTGGCATTATTAATCCTCTGTTTTGAGCACGTTGAAAGCGCCGGAGGCTAATCGCGGCGATCTTGTCGGGGTCCTCGATCAAGGCGACTACGCCAATCTCATTCTGCCGGCCTTCCTTCTCGACCTCCGCACGGAGCAGCTCAGCCTCTTGGAAGGGCACCACGTTGTTTGCAAAGAAGATCGCGGTGCGCCGTCCATCCACCTTCGGGCGGATCACCAAATCGGGCAGGTAATCAGGGAAATCCCTAGTGACGGGTTTCCGCTCGTCAATGTTGGCTACCGGGCCAAAGCGCTCCATGATCGCGGTTGTTGCATCCTCGCGAAAGGTTGAGCGGACAAAATCGCGCGTAAGCAACTCCAAGTCGCGAATGCGGATGAGCGCTGACAGGAACCTCACCATCCGCGCGGTTAACTCCGCGCCATCAAACGTGCCGGTCTTGATCTCGTAGGTATCGCGGTCCCAAAAGGCCCCTGCGGTTTCCAGTACCGATTGCAGCAATTGCTGGCGTTGCCCTCTCTCTATGTCGACCCCAAGCGCGACCAGCCGGGCCAGATATTCGCCGTCGTCCTCCAGCCGGTAGCTGTCGCCTTCGGCTACGACATAGAAGGCGATGCGGTCTCCTGACGCGTCGGTAAAGGCCGCGCTTACGGCAAAGCCGCATGGGACCGGGTTGACAGTGATCGCCTCGCAGAACGTCGAGCATAGAGCCCGTGTCAGGGTCTCGGCTGTACTCATAGCAATGTCCCTTTGGGGTATGCGACGCGGAAGTGCCGCCGCGCCTGTTCCCAAAAAGTGTTTTCCCGCCGTGCATTAGCTCGCCGATGAGATCGGTTGGCAGGCGGTATCCTCGCAAGCCCGTCGATGCTTCCTCAAGCCCGCTGCGGTCGCAATGAGCATGAGCGTGCAAACCTGGATGGCTGCCGTGATACTCCAAGCGGCTGACTAGGGACGGTTGGCCCGAGGCAGTCTTAACGATCAACCACGCCTTCCATTCATCCTTGCCCGGATGGCACTGGGTAAGAAAAACATATTCGTGGTTCGGACTTTCTGCAGTGACAGAACGCCATTTCCACCCTCCCCTTATTGGCTTTGTCCTTTCGAAAATCCACGAATAACGGGGCTGCATATCGTCAAAGCGCCAGTTGGTGTCCGATTGTATTATCTTCTGCTCGCAAATGAGCTGCCTAACCCGCATTATTCTGTTTCTTCCTCAAATCCTCTTAGCGGTTAGGTCATCATAGTAAAAAATATAACGCGATTGAGCTTAGTTGCCTATGTGTTCTGCCCAGAGTCGTCCAGGGGCTCCGGCACGCCTGCCGAGCGACGGGCTTTTCCCGAACTTCTATCTGATTACGATCATGGCCGAGCGTTGGCTCGCCTCGTAAGAGGACATGCCCGACCCTGGACGTCGGGCCTGATGCAACTTCGACTGGGCCTGCCCACTAGCTGCCCGGATACTTTTGCCAGATTGGCGCGCTATCTACGGCATCCGCGGGGCGCTATCTACCTCGCGACCCGTTCGCGTTTGCACGGCCCGCGAGCATGCGGTCGACCATCGTGGGGGCGGCGCCGAGATAATTGGCGGGGTCGGTCAGCGCGCGCAATTTGTCCGCGCCGAGCGGGCCGGCAACGGTCGGGGTGGCCAAAAGCACGTCGAGCAGCGGCCGGTCGGTCTCGAGCGCTGCGCGGCAGGCATCATAGACGAGATCGTGCGCCTCGTTGCGGCCGGTATGCGGGGCGAGGCCCATCATCACGGCCTCGGCGACGATCAGGCCGTGCGTCATCGCCAGGTTCTTTGCCATGCGGCCGGCGTCGACGATAAGGCCGCCCAGCATGAAGCGTGCCTGATGCAGCGCGCCGGCGGCATAGCCGAAGGCTTCCGGCAAGGCGACCCACTCGACATGCCAGGGACCGGTGGCGCGCTCGAAATCGCTCACCATCGCGTCGAGCACGAGGCCGGCGTGCTGGCGCAGCACCTTGGCCCCGGCAAGGATCAGTTCGCATGAAATCGGGTTGCGCTTTTGCGGCATTGTCGAACTCGAGCCGCGCCCCTGCACGAACGGTTCGGCCGCTTCACCGAACTCGGTGGCCGACATGAGCATCACGTCATAGGCTATCTTGCCCAGGCTGCCGGTGAGCAGCGCCAGTACCTGCACGGTCTCGGCGATGCCGTCGCGGACGACGTGCCAGGTGATCGCCGGATCGCCGAGCCCCAATTCACGCGCCAGCTCTGCACGGGTCTTGAGAGCTGTTTCACCATCACCGAGGGACGCAAGAGTGCCCGCGGCGCCGCCGAATTGGACCAGCAGTACCCGCGGGCGGAGCTCGCGCAGCCGCTCCGCGTGGCGATCGAGGGCATAGAGCCAGACCGCAGCCTTGTAGCCGAACGTCACCGGCAGCGCGTGCTGCAAATGAGTGCGCCCGGCCATCGGCGCGTCGCGATACTTGCGGGCGAGCGCCGCCAAATGGCTGCGCGCCGCTCTCAGATCCTCCTCGATCAAGGCGAGGCCGGCGCGGATCTGCAGCACCGCGGCGGTATCCATGATGTCCTGCGTCGTCGCGCCCCAATGCACGTAGCGTCCCGCTGGGCCCGCCAATTCCGCGAGCTGGCGGACGAGCGGCAGGATCGGATAGCCGACGGTTTCGGTTTCTTTCTTGAGGCGCGCAACGTCCAGCGCTTCGCGGCCGGCGGCGAACGCGTTCGCGGCATGCGTGATCGCATCCGCCGCCTCGGCTGGGATGATGCCAAGCTTTGCTTGAGCGCGCGCCAGCGCCGCCTCGACCTCGATACAGCGCGCGAGGAACGCGTCGTCGCCAAAGGCTTCGCGTATCGCCGCCGTTCCGAACATGTCGGCAAAAATCTCGGAATTGAGCGCGCCGATTGGCATCGGGAGCTACCTGAACGGGTTAGGCGGCGTTCTGGAGCGGGAACTCGACCCAGCCCGCGGCCGTCAGCTGCTCGAGCGCCCGGAAGCGCGCTTTGTAAGCCATCTTCGGACTGTCGGCGATCCAATATCCGAGATAGACAAATGGCAGCCCTTGACGCTGGCACTGCTCGACCAGCCAGAGGACGCTCCAGGTCCCGAGGCTGCGTTTTGGCCGCAGCGGATCGTAAAAGCTGTAGACTGCGGAGACCCCGTCATCGAGCAGGTCGATCAATGAGGCCGCAACGAGCGCCCCGCTGCGATCGCGAAACTCGGCGATCGCCGTTCGCACGGGCGTATCCTCGATCATCCCGCGATACTCGCCATAGCTCATCGACACCATATCGCTGTCGCCGTGCCGCGCCCGCTGATATGCCGAAAACAGCCGAAACTGCTCGGGGTTTGCGCGCGGCGCGACGAGGCGGCCGCAGATGTCGCGGTTGCCATTGCGGATCCGCCGCGTCGAGCGGGTATGGGAGAAGCGGTCGACCGCGATCCGCACCGGCACGCAGGCGCAGCAGCCGCGGCACGCCGGCCGGTAGGCAAAACGGTGGCTTCGGCGGAACCCGGCGCGCGACAGCTCGTCGTAAAAGAGTGCGGCACCAGCGCCGCTGAGCTCGACGATCAGCTTACGCTCAGCGCGGCCTCGAATGTACGGGCAGCTGACTGGCGAGGTCGCAAAGAATTGCCGGGACGGAAGCGTTGCAAGGGGGCGCTTGCCTCTCGGCGCCGAACGAGCCTCCTGCCCGAGCCATTGGGGTTTCTGTCTGCTTCCGGCGCCCGGCCCGAACTCCATTCCGCCATCTCCTTTCGCCGCGCCGGCCTGTCGTGTCTCTTCATCATTATGGCGGAGGGAATGCGAACAACGCCAGCCCTCAGCAGGCCCGGATCAGTGCATCGGTCCGGCGGTCCAATGGAACTCGGTCAGGACATTCTCGTCAAACCGGCATTCGGCGGCCAACTCGCGGCGCAGCGGCGCCTCGGGAGAGAGGTCGGTGCGCAATCCCTCGACGTGGGCGACGATCGTCGTGAAGCTGGTCGCTGTCGCCTCGCTCTTCGTAATGTCGATTGCCGCGCTTGGATAGGCGCTTTTCACGATCTCGACACAACGCTCGGCAAGGCCGACGGAATGGGGAATGCCGCAACCTGCCGCGAGGCCGGTCAACGCGATCAATAGGCTGGCTGCCGCCCCTTGTCGAACAGGTCGCATGCCATCGATACTGCTCGGCGGCGCGTAGAATTTCAAATCCGACCCGGCTTCGTCCGGTTGCGGGCCTGCACTACCGGAGGGCGTACGATTTGAAGGACCTCTCCCGAATCGTGAAAAAGGTGCGGCGAAAAGTCTATCGCGAGATCCCAGCCGCCAGCCGCTGCCGCATCGCCGAACTCGACCACCGGATGTCCTACGCGGAGATGACGGCAGCGCTCGCGCGCAGCAACCTCGGCGTGCTGTCGGGAGGAGCGGCGCTGGCGCTGTGGCGAGCCTGTCACGAGCGGGGTCTGCGGGCCTGGTGTTATGAGTCCGGCTTCCCCGACAACCTGACGCATACCGTGACGATCGTTGAAATCGACGGCGTGCTCACAGTTCACGACGCATTCTTCAATTTGGGCTATCCGATCGCTTTTCACGGCATGCTGGAGGCCTTGCGGAACGGAAATGCCGTAGCCGGCAAGCAGGAGTTCCGCGATCGCAAGGTCTACATCGCGGATTTGGCTTCGGAACCTGAGCAAACGGTCCGCTGGCTCCAAGCGCATGCCGAGGCGGAACTCGAAAACCCCCACCCTTCCGTCCCCCGCGAGCAGGGGAGGGATAAGGAGGGAGGGCTGCGCCGATTCAAGTTGCTTTGGAACTCGGACGCGTTCGCGGCTACGCACCCCGGCATCGGCACTGCGCTTGGCGATTTGGCCGCGCGCGGCTATCCCGAGGATCTGCAATTCTTGATGCTCCACCCGCTAGCAGTATTCGATGGTACGCGCGAATATCGCGATCCATCGAGCATGCCGCTGGTTGGCGCGCGAGATCTACGCTCGCCGGTCGCGGAGCTGCGCGTCGCGCAGCGCTGCCTCGAGGCCGAGCGCGCGAGCGCCGCCACGTTGACTGCGTCGATCGCGCGTCTCGAAGCCGAGCTTGCCGAGGCGAACTCGCGGACCGCACAGCAGAGGGCCGCACTGCAAGCGCAGCGGAGCGCCCTTGAAGGCGAGCTCGCCGAAACGCAGCAGCGGCTCGCGACAACGAACGATGTGAGGGCCCGGAGAGACAGCCAAATTGCGCAATTGCGGGCGGAGCTTGAGGATCTAAGACAGCACGCCGCGTCGCTGGAAAGCGAAGCGAGCGCAGCTCGCGGACACGCAATCGAGGTCAGCCACTGTGTCGTGCCGCTGCTCGAAGAGTTGAGCCAATTGCGGCAATCAGTTGCCGCCGAACGGGCCCGCACCACTGAGGCGGAGCAGCGGGCAAATGAATTGGAGGCCAAGCTGGAGGCATCGCTCGGTGTGCGACTGCTTAGGCTGTGGCGCGCGTGGAACAGAACGCTGCGGCTTTCCCCTGGACGGACACGGGCTTATCCCGAGGGGGGCGCGCCAAAGGGCTTTGAGAGTTGAGGAGCGAAGCCGCTGTCAACGGCTCCAGAATTCGTGCGCGGCGCCCGAGAAGCCCGGGAAACGGCGCACGACGAGGGTGCCGGCCAGCATATCGTGCAAGGTGCGCTTGTGCCGGTTCAACAGCGCGACCAGCAGGATCAGCGAACCGGTCGCCCCGACAGTGATGTAAAACAGTGCGGTTTGCGCGAGAGCCTGCAGGAAGCCGGGGCGTTCACCCGTCACCGAGCGGAGCTCGACGTCGAAAAGCCGCATGCCGAACGTCGCCGAACGGGAACCGCTCAGCAGCAGCGTATGATAGGCCAGCGGGACCAGTCCGAAGAGAAACCACAGCACCGGACTGAGCAAACCGAAACTGAGGATCGACAGCACGGCGACCACGATCCCCACGAATATCTCGATCACGCCGATGCAGCAGATGTCGACCAGATAGCCGAAAGTGCGACGCCACAGCACCCCGTCATAGGCCGCCGGCACCGCCGCCGGATCGGGCATCCCGGCGCCGCGATATGCCGTTGAGGCGTAGCCGAAACTGGCCATTGTCGGTGACCCTGGGTTGGGAACGGACCCGCAGCATGTGGGGATTATTGTCAACTCTGCAAAGGAGAATGTTATGGCCGCTTACATCATTGCCGAAATCCAAGTCACCGAACCCGCCGCCTATGAAGAATACCGGCCGCTCGCCGCGGCCAGCATCGCGCGGTTCGGCGGCCGCTTTGTCGTGCGTGGCGGCAAGATCGAGCTCTTCGAAGGCGAGCCGCAGCCGCAGCGGGTCGTCGTCATTGAGTTCCCCGACTTGGACACGGCGCGCCGCTGGTACCGCTCCGACGAATACCAGAGCGCACTGAAGATCCGGCAGGCCGCCTCCCGCGGCCGGGTGTTCGTAGTCGAAGGAGCGGGCTAGCCCCCCACCCTTCCCTGCCCGCTAGCGGGCAGGGTTAGGGAGAGGGTCCCGTTTCCTCCGCGCCGTTCGACAGCAGCAGTTGCGTCGGGAAGCCGGCAGCAACCAGTGCCGCGATGAGCACCTCGACATGCCGGCGGTTCTGCGTTTCGACGACCACGTCGAGCTCGGCGCGTTTGACCGAAGTGTCGTGAAACAGCCGCTGATGATGCACCTCGACGATGTTGCCGGCGTGCTTCCCGATGACGCCCGAGAGACGGGAGAGCGCGCCGGGCACGTCGGGCAGCTCTGACCGCAGCCGCACCAACCGGCCTTCGCGCACCAGCCCCCGCATCAGGATCGAGGCGAGCAGCCGCGCGTCGATGTTGCCGCCGCCAATTACGATCCCAACCCGCCGTCCGCGAAACCGTTCGGGCGCCGCGAGCACTGCGGCAAGCCCGGCGGCGCCGGCGCCTTCGGCGATTAGCTTCTGATGCTCGAGCAACATCTCGATCGCGCCTTCGATCGCGGCGTCGTCGACGAGCAGGATTTCCGAGACAAGCGCCTGGACGATGCGCCGCGTCAGGCGGCCCGGCTCCTTGACCGCGATCCCCTCGGCGAGTGTGGCAGTTGCGGCGGGTGGGCCAGGGTCCATGCCGCGGATCAAGCGGTACATCGACGGATACAGACTCGATTGCACGCCAACGATCTCGATTTCCGGATTGAGCGCCTTGGCGGCGACGGCAATTCCGGAAATGAGCCCGCCTCCGCCAATCGGCACAACGAGTGTGTCGAGGTCGGGACGATCGGTGAGGAGTTCGAGTGCGATCGTACCTTGGCCGGCGATGACCGCCGGATCGTCATAGGGATGCACGAGCACGAGGCCCTGTTCGCGCGCCAGCGTATCGGCCGCTTGACGCGCCGCGGTGAGGCTGTCGCCCTTCAGCACGACTTTGGCGCCGTACGCCTCAGTCCGGTCGATTTTGATGAAAGGCGTGCCCTCGGGCATCACGATCGTCGCCGGGATCCCGAGCCGCCGGGCGTGATGGGCGACGCCCTGCGCGTGATTGCCGGCGGACATTGCGACGACCCCGGCGCCGCGTTGGCGGGCGTCGAGCGTCAGCAGCTTGTTGAATGCGCCGCGTTCTTTGAATGAGCCGGTGCGATGCAGCGTCTCCAGCTTCAAATGCACCTCGGCGCCCGCGAGCTCGGATAAGCCGGGCGCCGCAATTACCGGACTGCGGGCAATCGCCCCCGCGATCGCGGCGGCGGCATCGCGCACCGCCCGGGCGTCCAATGCGAGGTTGGTCATTCGCGCGGAACCAGAACGAGGGTAGAAACAGGCGCGGATCGGCCGGGGACGAGCCAGTCGAAGTTGCGCCAGCGGCGCAGCAGATCGGCGAAATGAGCCGACAGCGGTTCGCCGGACTGGCCGGGCGCTGCCACCATCCGGGTGTCGCTGGGTGACGCCAGATCGCTGATCATGCGCAATCCCGCTCCGAACCGCTGCGCAAAGGGCTGTGCGTCGTCGCGGATTGTGCTTGGCCCGCGATTGAGTGTGTCATAGCCCCCCGGGGTCGAGATCGCGGCCTGCAACCAATCCCGCAGCACAGGCAGCCGGCTGAAGACCGGGCTATCGAACTGCGCAACATGTGCGCGCCCCCACCGCCTTTGCGTCATTTCGGGCCCGAAGTTGCCGCGCAGCCAACCAAGCGCGCTTTCCAGCGATTGGGTGAGACGGCGTCCGCAGCTTTCCTCACCGGGGTGCTTAGGGTCGTCGCACCAGTCCGGCCGTTCCGTCAGCACCCTCTCCATCACCCGCGGCTTCAAATCCCAATAATCGGCAACGGCGTCGCCAAGACGGGAAAAGAGGATCATGCGGCTAAACTCGCGCAGCCAGGCCGTAAACAGCAGCGGCTCGACCTTATCCATATCCATGCGGAAGTCCCAGTGCCGCAGCCGCTCGACGGCCTCCCCGACACGTTCATTTTCATCGGCCATGCGTGTCATCAGCGGAGCGAGCTGTTGCGCCATCAGAGACAGCGTATCGGCTTGCATCGCAGCGCTCGACGCAGCGGTCTGGATCGGCGTGGCGGCGAGCAGCGCCTCAATCCGTTCCGCCCGGTTCGGCAGATCCCAGTCGCGGCTCAAGAAATAGGGATAGCCGCCCGGCACGATCTTGTTGTTGGCGCTGATGAAATGACCCGCAGGCGGGTTGATCGCGCTCGGCAGCGCCGCGAACGGGATAAACCCGGCCCAGTCGTATTCCCCGGTCCAGCCCGTGACGGGCAGCCAGCCGTCCCCCGTCCGCCGGAGCGGAACGAGCCCCGGCGCGATAAACCCGATCGTGCCGTCGACATCGGCATAGACTATATTCTGAACCGGGCCGACAAATTTCTCCAATGCCGCGCGGAAGCTCGTCCAGTTTGTTGCGCGATTGACCTCCCATAGCGCCTCGGCGCTGCGGTCTTGCGGCATCGAGAAGGTCGCGGCCAAGGCGAGGACAAAACCGGGCTCGGCCGTACGGGGCGGCAAGACATCGGACAATACCGGTCCATGTCGCGTTTCGCGGATCGTCAAGTCGACGGGCGTCGCACCGCGCACCGATATCCGCTCAATGTGCGCCTTGAAGGGCTCGCTTCCCTGCGGGGTCAGGTAACGCCCGGGATCGGCGGGATCGAGCTTTTCGACGAATATGTCCTCGACATCTGCGGTCGTCGTCGTGAACCCCCACGCGATCCGCTCGTTGTGGCCGATCACGACGAGCGGCACACCGGCCACGGTTCCGCCGGCGATTTCATGTTGCGGCGTCTTGAGCCGCGCGAGATACCAGAAACCCGGCAGGCTGAAGCCCAGGTGCGGGTCGTTCGCCAGCAGCGGTTTGCCGCTGGCGCTGTGTTTCCCGTCGACGACCCAGCTGTTTGACGCGTAGTTCGGTCCCACGATCGCCGGCAGAGCCTCATAGAGCTTTTCGAGCGCCAGCCGGCGATAGATGGGAACCATCTCCGTGAGCGTCGTCGGCGCGTCCTTCGGATATTCGGGGTACAGGAAGGTGAGATCCGCCGCCGAAATCGTCCGCGCCATCCGGGCGCGCAACAGCTCGCCGCGGTAATTGCCGCCAAGCTGAACCGCCATCAGCTTTCCCCAGACGAGACTGTCCGCGACACGCCAGGGTTCGGGGACGAAGCGAAGCATCAGGAATTCGGGCGGCAGTGCGCCGCGGCGTGTCGCCAGAAAGGCGTTGACGCCAGCAGCGTAAGCATCCAACGCCTGGCGCATCTCCTGCGAAAGGTAGGGAATTTCGGCTTCGGCGGCGCGGTAAAGCCCGAGCACCCGCATCTGCCGGTCGACCGTGACCGCCCGCGGCCCGAAGATCTCGGCGAGCCGCCCGGCGCCGTAGCGCCGCTGCAGCTCCATCTGGAACAGTCGTTCCTGCGCGTGCACAAAACCGAGGCCGAAGGCGACGTCCTCGTCGTCCTGGGCGATGATCAATGGCACATCGTCGGCATCGCGCTCGACACGGATCTCGGCCCGGGGCCCCGACAAGACGATCCGACCGTCGGTTTGGGGCAGGGCCGAGCGGAGGTAAAGATAGAAGCCGCCGCCTAGGACGAACAGCAGCGCCAAAAAGCCGACCCCCGCCCTGAACCTCCTCCCTGGGCTACCGGCCAGATTTGACCTCCGAGAAATCGTCGCCGAAGGCCGGTCCGCTCAGCCGCCCGGGGATGCGCAGGAGGGTATGGGAGGAGGTGGTTATCACAGCCCGAGTTCGTGCAGGATCTTGTCGCGATCGGCATCGAGATCGGGGGCGGGACGACGCGCTGCTGGGTCGGCGAAAGCAGCCAGTTTCATCGGATTGCCGGCGAGTTTGAGCGGACCGGTGATCGGATCGTCGACGGTAATAAGCATGTTGCGGGCGGCGGTCTGCGGGTGCGCGATCGCCTGCGCGATGTTGTTGACCGGGCCGCACGGGACCCCGGCGGCTTCGAGCGCAGCGATCCAGTAATCTGTGCTCTCTTTACCGAGCACGGCCTCGATCTCGGCGCGCAGCGCCTCCTGATGCTCGTTGCGCAGCGAGTTCGTCTTGAACAGCGGGTTCTCGGCGAGATCGGGACGGCCCAGCGCATGCGCCAGCTTGACGAAGAGCCCGTCATTGCCGGCCGCGATGATAAGATTGCCGTCTGCCGTGTTAAACGCCTCGAACGGTGTGATCGACGGGTGGCGCGCGCCCATCGGACCTGGTATCTCGCCCGTCGTCGTATAGCGCATGATTGCGTTCTCGAGCAGCGCGAGCTGACAATCGAACAACGCCACATCGACCTTGGTCGCCTCGCCGGTGCGCTCGCGATGCAGCAGCGCAGCGTTGAGCGCGACGGCGGTGTAGAGCCCGCCGGCGAGATCGCCGACCGAGGTTCCGACGCGCGTCAGCGGCATGCCGGGATGGCCGGTGATGCTCATGATGCCGCCTAGACCCTGCACGACCATGTCGTAGGCCGGGTAATGGGAATATGGACCGCTGTGGCCGAAACCCGAAGCGGCGGCATAGACGAGGCGGGGGTAGCGAGGATGCAGGCTTGCCCAGCCGTAGCCGAGCTTCTCCATCGTGCCCGGGCGAAAGTTCTCAACGAGAGCATCGGCTTTGTCGAGCAGGCGCTCGAAGGTGTCACGGCCGTTGGGGGATTTGAGATCGAGCGCGATCGACTCCTTGCCGCGGTTGACCGAAGTGAAATAAGCCGATTTGCCGTTTTTGAACGGGCCGTACTGGCGCGCGTCATCGCCGTGCCCCGGCGGTTCGACCTTGATCACGCGCGCGCCGAGCTCGGCGAGCAGCAGCGTGCAATAAGGGCCCGCCAGGATGCGGGAAAGATCGATGATCGTGATGCCGGCAAGCGGCCCGCTCTGCGCCATGTTCGTCATCCTGTTGCGGCGGAATGGCCGTCAATAGCCCAAAGCTAGCCGAGCCCGCAACCCGCACCCCGGCCCTTCCCTCCCCGCAAGCGGGCGAGGGTTAGGGAGGGGGTGACGGGTTGTTCGCCACCATCGGTAGGTCTATTGTGCGCGCTTTTCAAGCCAGCAACTCCGCCGGTCAACCGATGAACCATCGATCGGAACAGAGCGATGAGGAGGCCGAGCAGCGGCGGTCGGCGGCGCTGATCGGATTGATCATCATCCTGGCGTTGGCCATCGCCGGGGTGCTTCTCGTCAGAGAGCTGCGAGAAAGATCGCGTCTCGAAGACTGCCTGATGTCGGGCCGCACGAACTGCGCGCCGATCGAGGTTCCGCTGCGCCGGTAGACCCCCGCCCCGCATCGGCTGCGGCAAAAAATCCAGGAGCGGCTGTTGTGGAGTGACTCGTAGAGTTTGTCTATGATAGTACGCGTACTTTGATATACCTCGTTGTGAGGAGCACCCCTAGATGGTAAGGCGTGCGGTCGGCGTTGTCGCGATCCTGGCGCTTGCAGCAGCGCTAGTGCTTTGGCGCCTGAGCCCGAATACGCAGGTCCAGCCGGCGGTGGCGCAGGCGCCGGCTGCGGGGATCCCCGTCACGGCCGGGACGGTTGCTGCGCAGGACGTGCCGGTATTTTTGCACGGCATCGGCACGGTCCAGGCCTACAATTCGGTCGCTGTCAAGAGCCGGGTCGACGGGCAGATCGTCAAGATCGATTTCAAAGAGGGGCAGGAAGTCCAGCAGGGAGACCCCCTCATCCAGATCGATCCGCGGCCTTATCAGGCCCAATTGGAGCAGGCCCAGGCGACGAAACAAAAGGACGAGGCGCAGCTAGCCGGCGCCAAACTCGATCTTGCGCGTTACGAGAAACTTCTTGGGACCGGTTACCAGACACGGCAGAGCTATGACAATCAGACCGCCCTCGTCGCACAGTTGCAGGCCGCGATAAAGGGCGACGAGGCGCAGATCAACACTGCCAAGCTCAACCTTAGTTATGCCGATATTCGCTCGCCGATCGACGGCCGCCTCGGAGCGAAGCTCGTCGATATCGGCAACCTCGTTCATGCGAGCGACAACACGCCCCTCGTCACGATCACCGAGGTAAAGCCGATCTTTGTCAGCTTCACACTGCCGCAGGAGACGCTAGACGACGTGCGAGAAAACAGCAAGAAGGCGCCGCTCGTCGTCTATGCGTATAGCGGCGACGGCAAGAAGCAGCTGGCCGAGGGCAAGCTGACGCTGATCGACAACGCGATCGACCAGGCGACCGGCACGATCCACCTGAAGGCGCGTTTCGACAACGACGAGGAGCGGCTGTGGCCCGGTGAGTTCGTCAGCCTGCGCGTGGTCCTCTCAACCCGCCACAACGTCGCGACGGTGCCGGCCCAAACGGTGCAAAGCGGCCCGAACGGCCATTACGCCTACACGATCAAGCCGGACAATACGGTCGAACGGCGCGCCGTCGAGGTCGCCTCGATCCAGGACGGCATTGCCGTCGTGACAAAGGGCCTCACACCCGGCGAGCGGGTCGTCGTCGACGGTCAATACCGGCTGACCGACGGCGCTCGCGTCAATCCAGCTGCGAGCTCTAACTCGCCGGGTGCCGCCGGGTGACAGCCGAACCGGCCTCCGGCCAACCCCGCCCCACTTTTTCTAGACGAGAAGGCGGCCGCCGATGAGCATTTCCGAGCCCTTTATTCGCCGGCCGATCGCGACCTCGCTAATGATGCTGGGAGTGTTGGTTTTCGGCATCGGCGCTTATGGTCTGTTGCCTGTCGCGGCCCTGCCGAAGGTCGATTTTCCGACGATCGTGGTCTCGGTCAATTATCCCGGCGCCAGCCCCGAGACGATGGCGTCGGCGATCGCGACGCCGCTCGAGCAGCAATTCGCGACGATCCCATCGCTCGATCAGATGACCTCGACGAGCGGCATCGGGTCTCTGTCGATCACACTGCAGTTTGATCTAGAGCGCAATATCGATGCCGCCGCGCAGGATGTGCAGACCGCGATCAACGCCGCCAGCGGCGTGCTCCCGAAGGATCTGCCGACCCCGCCGACCTACCGGAAGACCAACCCGGCGGACCGTCCCGTCCTGATCTATGCCGTGCATTCCGATACGCTGCCGATTTACCGGGTCGACGATTTCGCCTACACGATCCTGGCGCAGAAGCTGTCGACGACGAAGGGCGTCTCGGAAGCGAGAATTTTTGGCCAGCGGCCGTTCGCGCCGCACGTGCAGGTCAATCCGGGTTCGCTCGCCTCTCGCGGCATCAGCCTTGAAGACGTGCGCAATGCGTTGGTGACGGCAACCGTCGACCGGCCGAAAGGCAGTCTCGAGGGCGCGCACCAGACCTACACGCTCGACACCAACGACCAGCTCTTCAGTGCCGAGGCCTATAAGAACGTCATCGTTGCCTATCGCAACGGCGCTCCGGTGCGGCTCAAGGACATCGGGGACGTCATCGACAGCGTACAAAACTCAAGGATCGGCGCGTGGTATTTCGATACGCCTGGCGAGGGCCTGGCAATCCAGCGGCAGGCGGGCGCCAATACGATCGAGCTGGTGGACTCGATCCAGAGGACACTCCCCCGACTTCAGGAGTCGATTCCGCCCTCGGTGAAGGTCGATCTCGTCGCCGACCGCTCGTTGGTCATCCGCGCCGCGGTGCGTGACGTGCAGTTCACGATGATGCTGACCATCAGCTTGGTCATCCTCGTCATCTTTATTTTCCTGCGCACATTGTGGGCGACGGTGATCCCGAGCATGGCCGTGCCGCTGTCGCTGCTCTTTACCTTCGCGGTCATGTATGCGCTCGGCTACAGCCTCGACAACATCTCGCTGATGGCGCTGACGATCTCGGTGGGCTTCGTCGTCGACGACGCGATCGTCATGATCGAGAACATCGTCCGCTACATCGAGATGGGCGATCCCCCCTTCGAGGCCGCACTCAAAGGCGCCGGCCAGATCGGCTTTACGATCATTTCGATCACGTTTTCCCTCATCGCGGTCTTTATCCCGCTCTTGTTCATGGGCGGCATCATCGGAAGACTGTTCCGCGAGTTCGCCGTTACGGTGTCGATGGCGGTGATCGCCTCGGCCTTTGTGTCGCTGACCCTGACGCCGGTGTTGTGCTCGCTTTTTCTAAAGGAGCAGGGGCTTCATCCTCAGAACCGCCTCAACCAACTCGCCGAGCGCTTTTTCGTAGGGTTCCTCGACCTCTATGACCGCGGATTGCGCTTTGTCTTCCGCCACCAGTTGCCGACGTTTCTGTCGACCTTGGTGCTGATCGTCCTGACCGGCTACCTATACGTCGTCATCCCCAAGGGATTTTTCCCGGAACAGGATACTGGCTTCATCTTCGGCCAAGCCGATGCGCGGGAGGACATCTCGTATCGTGCGATGGCCGGTCTTACCCAAAAAATCGTCGATATCGTCCGGCGGGATCCCGCCGTTTCCGGCGTCTTCGCATTTACCGGCGCCAGCGCCTACAACCCGACCGAGAATACGGCCCGCGTATTCATTCAACTGGTACCGCATAACCAGCGGGCGGAGACCTCCAATCAGATCATCCGGCGCCTGCGGCCCAAGATGGCGGCTGTCGAAGGCGTAAAATTCTTCATGCAGTCGGGGCAGGACATCAGCATTGGCGGGCGTCTGAGCCGCACCCTCTATCAATACACGCTGAGGGACACCGACGTCGAAGAGCTCAATCATTGGGCCCCGATCATCGAGCGCGAGATGAAAAAGATGCCTGAGCTCGAAGACGTCGCCTCTGATCAGCAGATCGCTTCCCCGCACATCGCGATCGATATCGACCGAGATGCGGCGTCGCGCATGGGTATTTCGCCCTCGGTGATCGACGAGACGCTGTACGACGCATTCGGACAGCGCCAAGTCGCGACAATCTACACTGCAACCAGCCAGTACAAGGTCATTCTCGAGGTGATGCCCGAGTTCCAGGACGACCCGACAGCGCTGTCGAAAATCTACATCCCCGGGCCGGGCGGGGCGCAGGTGCCGCTCAGCACCTTTGCGCGTTTCACCACGAAGGTCGAGCCGCTGTCCGTCAACCATCAGGGACAATTCCCGGCAGTGACATTGTCTTTCAATCTCGCGCCTGGCGTCTCGCTGGGGCAGGCCGTCGACAAGATCCAGGCGATGATGGCCCGGCTGCGCGTGCCGCAGACACTGGACGGGTCCTTCCAAGGTACGGCGCAGGCCTTCCAGGCCTCGTTGTCGTCGACGCCGCTGCTCGTCGCCGCGGCGATCCTCGTCGTCTACATCGTGTTGGGCATGCTCTACGAGAGCTACATCCACCCGATCACGATCCTGTCGGCGCTGCCGTCGGCCGGTGTCGGCGCATTGTTGGCACTAATGTTGCTGCATTACGATCTGAGCGTGATTGCGATGATCGGCGTCATTCTGTTGATCGGCATTGTCAAAAAGAACGCGATCATGATGATCGACTTTGCGCTGCAGGCGGAACGGCTCGAAGGCAAGAGCCCGCTGGAGGCGATCCACCAGGCCTGCCTGCTGCGCTTCCGGCCGATCATGATGACGACATTCGCGGCGCTGTTCGGTTCTTTGCCGATCGCGCTGGGCCAGGGTGCCGGCTCCGAGTTGCGCCGGCCGCTCGGCATCGCGATCGTCGGCGGGCTGCTCGTATCGCAGTGGCTGACGCTGTACACGACACCGGTCATCTACCTCTATCTCGAACGGTTCGCGCGCTGGGTGGGTCGACCTTACCGTCCGTCCCGCGCGCACGAAGCCCTTTCGGATAGGCCGAGACCGGCCCTTGCGGAGAGCCGTCATGGCGCCGAATGAACGCGGCCCCGTGAGTTCGGAGGTCGGCCGCGCGTTCGGCTTTCTCGTCCATGATGTCTCGCGGCTGATCAAACGGCGTTTCGAACGCCGCGCGCGGCAGATGGGGCTGCCAGTCACGCGCCAACAGGCAGCGGTCGTGCTCAATATCGCGGCAAACGAGGGCGTCAGCCAAGCCGAGGTCGCGGCTTGGCTCGGCATCGAACCGATCGCCCTCGTGCGGATGCTCGACAAGCTTCACGAGGAAGGATTGGTCGAGCGCCGCGCCCATCCGACGGACAGGCGCATACGCACGTTGTGGCTCACTCCAGCCGCCCGGCCGGTAGTCACGCAGATCCTCGCGATCAATGAAAAAATTCGCAATGAGGCTTTCGCGGGCATGCCGGCGCATGCCCGCGACACCGTGATCGACATCCTCGACCACATCAAAGACAATCTCGCCGTCCGGGAGGAAGAAGACGATAGCCCCGCCGTTGCTCCTGCCGCAGCTGCTGGTATCGGATAGTGGCGGCGCCGCCTGACCGCGGTGCGCGGTCGTTCCTCGTCTGGGCTCGCCAAAGATCGCGACCCGCGCCGTGAAGGTGTGACAATAGAGCAGGATAAGCGCCGATGAGCATCTCGGAACCGTTCATACGGCGGCCGATCGGAACGTCGCTGCTCATGCTGGGCGTTCTCGTATTCGGCATCGGCGCCTACGGGCTGCTGCCGGTCGCCTCGTTGCCGAATGTGGATTTTCCGACGATCACGGTCAGCGCCAGCTATCCGGGCGCGAGCCCGCAGACGATGGCGTCGGCAGTCGCCACGCCGCTCGAGACGCAGTTGAGCTCGATACCCGCGCTCGAGCAAATGACATCACTCTCCGGTATCGGGACGACGACGATAACCTTGCAGTTCGACCTGTCGCGCAACATCGATGGCGCGGCGGCCGACGTGCTGACTGCGATCAACGCCGCGAGCGGGGTATTGCCAAAGGACCTGCCGAGCCCGCCCACCTACCGTAAGGTCAATCCAGCGAATTTCGCGATCCTGATCTATGCTGTGCATTCGGACGCGGTGCCCGAGTATCGGCTCGACGATTACGCCAATACGGTGTTGGCGCAACGGCTGTCGATGGTGTCGGGGGTCGGGCAGGTCTTCATCTTCGGCCAGAAGCCGTATGCCGCGCGCGTGCAGGTCAATCCGGCAGCGCTCGCCGCGCATGGCATCGGCTTTGAGGACGTGCGCAACGCGCTCGTGAATGCGACAGTCAATCTTCCGAAGGGCGCAATCGAGGGCGAGCATGAGGTGGTCGCGCTCGACAGCAACGACCAGCTGTTCGACGCCGAGGCTTACAAGAACCTGATCGTCGCCTACCGCAATGGCGCGCCGGTGCGGCTCAAGGACATCGGCGATGTCGTCAATTCGGCCCAGAACGCGCGTCTCGGCGCTTGGTTCGACAACATCCCCGCCGAGGGCGTTGCGATCCAGAAAGCCCCCGGCGCCAACACGATCGCTGTCGTAGACACGATCAAGCAGTTGATGCCGAAGCTCGAACAATCGATCCCGCCTTCGGTCCACGTCGATCTGATGATCGACCGCACGCTCGTGACCCGCGCTGGCGTGCGCGACGTGCAATTTACGATGATGTTGACGATCTCCCTCGTCATCATCGTCATTTTTCTGTTCCTGCGCACGATTTGGGCGACGGTGATCCCGAGCCTGGCGGTACCGCTGTCTCTACTCGCCACTTTCGCCGTCATGTGGGTGGCCGGCTTCAGCCTCGATAATATCTCGCTGATGGCGCTGACGATCTCGGTCGGTTTTGTCGTCGACGACGCGATCGTCATGATCGAGAACATCGTCCGCTATATCGAGCAAGGTATGAGCCCGCTAGAGGCCGCGCTCAAAGGCGCGGGCCAGATCGGCTTCACGATCATTTCCATCACTTTTTCGCTGATCGCGGTGTTCATTCCGCTCTTCGCGATGGGCGGCGTCATCGGCAGGCTGTTTCGCGAGTTCGCGGTCACAGTTTCGGTCGCGGTGGTGGCCTCGGCGGTCGTGTCATTGACCCTGACACCGGTCTTGTGCTCGCTGTTCCTCAAAGAGCAGACCCTGCACGGCAGGGGCCGGTTCAACCGGGTTGCCGAACGCTGCTTCGCGTGGATGTTGCGGACTTATGACCGCGGCCTCGGCTTCGTCTTTCGCCATCAGCTCGCGACCCTGCTGTCGACGCTGGTGCTGATGGCGGCTACCGGATACCTCTACGTGACGATCCCGAAGGGCTTCTTCCCGCAACAGGACACCGGCGCCGTCTTCGGCGAAATCGATACGAGGGAAGACGCGTCGTTCCTGACGACCGTCAAAATCGCGCACGAAATCATCGACATTATCCGCGAAGACCCCGGCGTCCCGGGCGTGTTCATGCTTGCTGGCGCCTATTCCTATAACCCGACCGAGAACGCGGCCCGCGTCTACTTTGCACTGAAGCCGTTCGACGAGCGCAGCGATACGGCCAATCAGGTCGTGCAGCGCTTGCGCCAGAAAGTATCCGGGGTGCAAGGCGCGAAATTCTTCATGCAGGTGCCGCAGGACATCACAGTGGGCGGGCGTCTCAGCCGGACGCAATACCAGTACACGCTGACCGATACCGACAGCGAGGAGCTCACCCGCTGGGCGTCGATTCTCGAAGGCGAGATGCGCAAACTGCCGGAGCTGCAGGACGTCGCCTCGGACCAGCAGAACGCCGCGCCGACCCTTACGGTCGAGGTCGACCGGGATACCGCTTATCGGCTCGGCGTGGCCGCCGCTCTGATCGACCAAACTCTATATGACGCCTTCGGCCAGCGCCAGGTCGCGACGATCTACACATCGACCAACCAGTACAAGGTCGTTCTCGAAGTTCAGCCGCAATTCCAGAGCGACCGGACGGCGCTCTCGAAAATCTATGTCGCAGGACCGAATGGGGCGCAGGTGCCGCTTTCGGCCTTTGCCCATTTCGTCTCGAAGGTCGCACCGCTGTCGGTCAGCCATCAAGGCGTATTTCCTGCGGTAACCTTGTCGTTCAATTTGGCGCCCGGGGTTGCGCTCGGCCAAGCCGTCGAGAAAATTCAGGCGGCCGCCGACCGGCTCCACGCGCCGCCAACATTGAACGCCTCGTTCCAAGGCACGGCGCAAGCCTTCCAAGCGTCGCTATCGTCAATGCCGTTGCTCGTCGCCGCCGCGATCCTCGTCGTCTACATCGTGCTCGGCGTGCTCTACGAGAGTTATATCCACCCGATCACCATCCTGTCGGCATTGCCGTCAGCCGGCGTCGGCGCCCTGCTGATGCTGATGCTGCTGCATTATGAGTTGTCGGTCATCGCAATCGTCGGCGTCATCCTGTTGATTGGCATAGTCAAGAAAAACGCGATCATGATGATCGATTTCGCGCTGCAGGCGGAGCGGTTGGACGGCAAGAGCCCGCGCGAAGCGATCCACCAAGCCTGCCTGTTGCGCTTCCGCCCGATCATGATGACAACATTCTCCGCGCTGTTCGGCGCAATGCCGATTGCGTTCGGCCAGGGCGCGGGCTCCGAGCTGCGGCGGCCGCTGGGCGTCGCCATTGTCGGCGGCCTGCTGGTCTCACAGTGGCTGACGCTCTACACGACGCCGGTCATCTACCTCTACCTCGAACGCTTCGCCCGCTGGCTCGGCCGTCCGTACCGTCCCTCGCGCGTTCAGGAAACGCTCTCGGATCGGCCGGCACCGGTGCTTGCAGAGGGCCGCCATGGCGCCGAATGACTTGTCGCATGCAGCGACGCCTCGTGTTACGAAGGGAGGCGTGAAACGGGAGCCTTTCGGCGGAGGAACTCGCGGTTGCGTCCGGCCGCCTCGCGGTACACCCCAGGCACTTGATGCCAGGTTTTGCGGCGCCGATCGCCACGGCTGTAGCGCTGGTAGGATCGTTTGCGTTTGCCGGCTGGGCCGGCTCGGTAGACACGGCCGAGAACGAGATTCGGGCGGCACTTGAGAATTGGCGGGCGGCTTTCAACCAGCGCGACGAGAGGCGGGTGTGCGAGCTCTTCGCTCCCGATCTCGTCGCCAATTATCAGGGGGAGCCGGAACGCGATTACGCCGCACTCTGCCAGCTCTTGCAGAGCTCACTGCAAGACCCGCAAACCACGTATCATTATTCATTGGCAATCAATGAAATCTTGGTCTATGGCGAAACTGCCATCGCCAGACTCGTATGGACGCTCGAAACCGAAAGCCCCGGCAAACGCAAGGAAATCATCGAGGAGCCGGCGATCGATATCTTTCGTCATCAGGCCGAGGGAAGCTGGAGGATTTCGCGATATCTCGCCTATACGAAACCGCAGTGACACTCCTGGCCGGCAACGGATATGCCACAGAGCGGTTGCCTTGGCGGTCGGGCGATAGCCCCGTATAAGAGGATGAGGCGGCGCATCCTCGCCATCATTCCTCACGCTCTTCACTACTGATGCCGCTCTTTGCAATACCGTTCCCTGCGTTCGATCCAGTCGCGATCTCGCTCGGCCCGTTTGCGATTCGCTGGTATGCGCTCGCCTATATTGCCGGGCTGCTGATTGGGTGGCGCTATTGCCTCTCACTTTCTGCAAGGCAGCCGCATCTCGTCGCCCGTCAGGATGTCGACGATTTCCTCGTCTGGGCGACACTAGGAGTCGTCCTCGGAGGACGCATCGGATACATTCTCTTCTACAAGCCGGGATACTATATCTATCATCCTCTCGAAGCGCTGTATGTATGGCACGGTGGAATGTCCTTCCATGGTGGCGCCATCGGTGTGACTATTGCTCTTATATTGTTCGCTCGCGGACGCCGAATATTGGTTTTCGCCTTCTCTGATATCATTTGCGAGGCGATCCCGATCGGTCTGTTCTTTGGCCGCACCGCGAACTTCATCAACGGCGAACTGTTCGGCCGGTCGAGTAATGTCCCTTGGGCGATGATCTTCCCTTATGGTGGGCCGATGCCGCGCCATCCGAGCCAGCTCTACGAGGCGCTTTGCGAGGGCATTCTGCTGTTTCTTCTGCTGTTTGCCGCCGAGCGGCTAGGAGCACGGCGGCGGCCCGGGGTTGTTACCGGCCTCTTTCTGGCCGGTTACGCGGTCGCCCGTATGTCCGGCGAGCTGTTTCGAGAGCCGGACCCGCAGCTCGGGTTCCTGATTTTCGGTACGACAATGGGTCAGCTCTTGTCCATCCCGATGCTGATCATTGGCGGCCTCATTATCAGCTGGGCAGCGCGTGCACCGGTCCGTGTTCGGTCGTGAGCGGACCGCTTAGCGAAAAGATTGCGAAGCGGATTCGCACGGAGGGTCCGCTCACTCTCGCCGCCTATATGGCAATGGCGCTGCACGACCCGGTCGCCGGATACTATGCCACGCATGAGCCAATCGGAGCGGCTGGCGACTTCGCGACCGCGCCCGAAATCAGCCAAATCTTTGGTGAGTTGATCGGGCTGTGGTGCGCCGCGCTGTGGGAGGAGATGGGCCGCCCCGATCCGGTGATCCTGGCGGAGCTGGGGCCGGGCCGCGGTCAATTGATGCGCGACATGCTGCGCGCAGCCGCTACGGTGCCGCAGTTTTGCCGCGCGCTGCGCCTCCATCTGGTGGAGACGAGCCCGATGCTGCGCGCTGAACAACAGAAGCGATTGGGCGAAGCCCAGCCCATATGGGTGGAACGGACCGAATCCCTACCCGATGGTCCGATGCTGCTGGTTGCCAACGAGTTTCTTGATGCATTGCCGATCCGGCAATTCGTCCGAGGTGCTCAGCACTGGTCGGAGCGAATGGTTGGGCTCGATCCCGAAGGTCGGCTCGTCTTTGTGGCCGGACCGGAGAGCCCCGCAGTGACGCTCCTGGTCCCCGAGAAGCGCCGCCGAGCCGATCGGGGCGCTGTCGCGGAAATCTGCCCGGCGGCGCTCGCGCTCGCGGCGATGCTTGGCGCGAGGTTGGCGCAGCATCGAGGCGGAGCCCTGTTCGTCGATTACGGCTATATTGACGGCGCATGCGGACCAACGCTCCGAGCAGTCAAGCGGCACCGCCCTGCGTCTCCGTTAGCGGCGCCCGGAACGGCGGATCTCAGCGCGCATGTCGACGTCGCGACGTTTGTAGAAGCGGCCAAAGCGAGTGGAGCAGAGATCTGCGGGCCTATATCTCAGCGCCAGTTCCTTTTGGCAATCGGCGCCGAGCTGCGGCTGGCGGCGCTCTGCGCGCGAGCGACGCTCAATCAGCGGCAAGCGCTCGAAAGCGGGCTCCGACGTTTGCTCGATCCAGCGGAGATGGGCGATCTCTTCAAAGTAGTCGCGCTGGTTTCGCCTGGATTGTCACCGGCCGGCTTTGAGTACCCGGCGACCAGCTGATGATCACGCTCGATATTCTCGACCCCAATGCCGGTGTTCAGCACGCCTTTTTTTCGCGACGCGGCGGCGTCAGTGGGGGACTGTACGCCTCGCTCAATTGCGGATATGGCTCAGGCGACGCCGAAGAGAACGTCGCGCAGAACCGTCGGATCGCGATGGATCAGCTGGGTCTCACAGCCGGACGCTTGGCGACCTGCTATCAGGTCCATAGCGCCAAGGTCGTTGCCGTGGAGCGCGCTTGGGTACGCGGGCAAGCACCGCGCGCTGACGCAATGGTTACCCGAATTGCCGGCATCGCGCTCGGAATCCTCACGGCCGATTGCGCCCCGATCCTGTTTCATGACCCGGTTGCGGGGGTCATCGGCGCGGCTCATGGTGGCTGGCGCGGCGCTCTCAGCGGGATTGGCGAGGAAACGATCGCAATGATGGTGGCGAGCGGCGCCGAGCGAGACCGCATCCGTGCGGCCATCGGTCCTTGCATCAGCCGGAACTCCTACGAGGTCGGGCCCGAGTTCCCGGAGCGCTTTAGCGGGGCCGATGCCGCGAGCATGTCTTACTTCGCCCCCGCGCCGCGCGCCGGTCATTTCCTGTTCGACCTGCCAGGCTACATCGAGTGCCGGCTCGCGCGTTCCGGTGTCGGGATGGTTCAGCGGACCGGTTACGACACGTTTGCCGAGGATGCGCTTTTCTTCAGCTATCGGCGCAGCTGCTTGCGCAGCGAACGCGCTTATGGGCGCGGCCTGTCCGTGATTGTGCTCAAATCCTAAGCGTGTTCCTTCCTGTCGTTCGGATGACGGGGGTTCTTCGCTGCTACGCTGCTGCGCAAACCGCGGCGGCCGTACTGGTCGCAGCATGCCAGCCTTTGCCGCATCCGTTCGCCGATGACGTGCCGCGGCGGGGATCGCCGATTTTGGACCTGCGTGACAACGCCAGTGTGACGATTGCACCGATCGAGGGCGTGCCCCGAGCAACGGCGGAAAAACTGGGGCATGCAATGGCGAGCGCGCTACAGGAGCACGAGATCGCGGCAAGCGAGAAGGCCGCGAGCATTGGCAGCTATGAGCTGGTCGGCAGAATTCAGGAGACGCCGGCGGCGGCCGGTAAGGTTGCGCTCGTGGCTGTTTGGGCGCTGCGGGATCCTTCGGGCCAGCAGCTCGGCGAGCGCTCCGAACGTGTCGAAGCAGCCGCCAGCGACTGGCAGGAAGGAAGCGATGACGCGGTCGGCCGGCTGGCCGCCGCCAGTGCGACGCGGCTCGTCGCTTTGCTGCAGGACGATACCCCGACCGAGGCCGAAATTGGTGGGCGCACGCGACTGCGGATTGATGCGGTCACAGGCGCCCCGGGAGACGGTGGAGAGTCCTTGCCCAAGGCGATCACCGAGTTTCTAAAGAAACAGGATCTCGTCGTCGTCACCGACCCCGAGGCCGCGGCGGATCTCGTGCTCGACGCCAATGTCGCCGTCACACCACCAAAGTCCGGTCAGCAGCACGTTAAAATCGTTTGGCACGTGCGCCGCAAGGATGGTGCGGAGATCGGTACGGTAGGGCAGGAAAACGATGTACCCACCGGCCTGCTCGACGGCCCCTGGGGGGATGTCGCCTATATGATTGCCGTCTCGGCACAGGACGGAATTATGCAACTCGTCGCTCGCGGCGCGCCGCAATCGTCTGGCAAGTCTTAAGTGTTGCGATTGTCATATCATTTGTAAACTGTTAAATACTGTCGAGTGAAGCCGCGGGGGCCGAACCTAGCGGTAGCGGCGGGTGTTACAACGGTTATGAAGATCCTCGCCTGTAACGGCAATCGGCCGCTCGCCGAAGCCATTTCCGACTATCTCGATCTGCCATTGACAAAGGCGAGCGTGCGCCGGTTTTCCGACATGGAGGTATTCGTCGAAATCCACGAGAACGTGCGCGGGGAGGACGTCTTTGTTGTTCAGTCCACCTCTTACCCGGCTAACGACAATTTGATGGAGCTGCTCGTAGCGCTCGACGCGCTGAAGCGCAGCTCCGCGCGGCGGGTTACCGCAGTCATCCCCTATTACGGCTACGCCAGGCAAGATCGCAAATCGGCGCCGCGCACCCCGATCTCCGCGAAGCTCGTGGCCAATCTGATTACCGCCGCGGGCGCCGACCGCGTGCTCACCCTCGATCTCCATGCTGGGCAAATCCAGGGTTTTTTCGATATCCCGACGGACAATCTGTTCGCAGCGCCAGTCCTCGTGAAGGACATCCGGGAACATCATTCGAGCCAAGATCTCGTTATTGTCTCGCCCGATGTCGGCGGTGTCAGACGGGCGCGGGATGTTTTCGCCCGCCGGCTCGATGCTGATCTCGCGATCATCGACAAGCGCCGTGAACGGGCCGGCGTATCCGAGGTCATGAACATCATTGGCGATGTCGCCGGACGTCGCTGCATTCTGGTCGACGACATCGTCGACACCGCCGGGACACTGTGCAATGCGGCCGCAGCGCTAATGGATGCCGGGGCCTCCAGCGTCTTTGCCTATGTAACGCACGGGGTTCTGTCGGGTGGCGCGGTGGCTCGCGTGACAACCTCCCCGATCGAGACACTCGTAATCACCGACAGCATCATCGCGACCGAGGCGGTGCGTGCGGCGGACAATATCCGCCAGCTGACGATTGCGCCGCTGATGGCCGAGGCGATCCGGCGGATCAGCGAGGAACGCTCGGTGTCAAGCCTGTTCAATTGAGCCTTCCTAGCGGCTGGCATTTACTGCTTCTCGGCCCTATGTAAATCCGCTCATCCCGCTGCAGCAGTGAGGAATAACGATCAATGCCGGAGATCACCACCCTCAGCGCCGAATTGCGCGCCAGCGCCGGAAAAGGGGCCGCCCGGGCGACACGGCGTTCCGGACGCGTCCCCGGCATCATCTACGGCGACAGCAAGGAACCCGTGCTGATCAGCCTGGAGCGGCGCGAACTGTCCCGCGCGCTCGCCAATCGCAGCTTTTTCGTGACTTTGGTGGACGTCAAGATCGACGGCACTACTCATCGTGCGCTGCCCCGCGAAGTGCAGCACCATCCCGCGACGGATGCGCCGCTGCATATCGATTTCATGCGGGTGGGCGGCGACACCCAGGTCACGGTGACAGTGCCGGTCGTCTTCATCAACCCGGAAATGTCGCCCGGGATCCGCCGCGGCGGTATTCTGAATATCGTCCGTCACGGCATCGAACTCAGCTGTCCGGTCGACAAAATCCCCGAGCAGCTGGTTGTCGAGTTGAACGGGCTGGAGATCGGCGACAGCATCCATATCAGCCGGGTGATCATTCCGGAGGGCTGCCGCCCGACGATCAGCGAGCGCGACTTCACGATCGCCAGCATTGCGGCATCGTCCGCGGTGCGCGAGGAAGCTGCTGCGGCAGCGGCGGCGCCGCCCGAGCCCGAAGAGCCCACCCCGGTTGCTTGAGGGCGCCGCCGAAGCGTGTAGCGCGACCCTGCCACGCTCGTCATGCAGCTGCTCGTCGGTCTCGGCAATCCGGGTCTGCGCTATGCGCGAAACCGGCACAATGTCGGGTTCATGGCAGTCGACGCGATTGCGCGACGGCACGGCGCCGCGGGATTTCGCAGCCGCTTCAAGGGCGAGCTCGCCGAGGCAGTGATCGGCGGTGAGCGCGCTCTGCTATTGAAGCCGTTGACCTTTATGAACGCTTCCGGCGAGTCGGTGGGCCAAGCTGTGCGATTTTTCAAGCTTTTGCTTTCAGACGTCATCGTCATGCATGACGAGATCGATCTGCGGCCAGGGAAGCTCAGGGTAAAACTGGGCGGCGGCAATGCCGGTCATAATGGTTTGCGCTCGATCGATGCTTGTCTGGGGCCGGATTACTGGCGGGTGCGGATCGGAGTCGGACATCCGGGCGTCAAGGAACTCGTTCAGCCTTACGTGCTGCAGAATTTTTCGAAAGACGAGCTGACTGGCTGGGTTGAGCCCCTGCTCGATGCGGGGGCTGACACGATCCAACTCCTGCTGGGCGGCGCGCCCGACGCTTTTATGAGCGAGGTGGCGCGCCGTTTCGCGCCGCCCGCGGTCGCCTCGTCACAAGGTTTGGATGGATAGCCTGAAGTTATGGGTTTCAGTTGTGGCATTGTCGGCTTGCCGAATGTCGTCAAGTCCACGCTCTTTAACACGCTGACCGCAACCGCCGCGGCCGAGGCGGCGAATTACCCGTTCTGCACTATCGAACCCAATGTTGGCCGGGTCGCTGTACCGGACGCACGGCTCGAGATTGCCGCGCGTCTCGCGAAATCGCCAAAAATCGTTCCGACGCAGCTCGAGTTTGTCGACATTGCCGGGTTGGTCCGCGGCGCCGCTCGCGGCGAGGGGCTCGGCAACCAGTTTCTCGGCCATATCCGTGAGGTCGACGCGATCGCACATGTGCTGCGGTGCTTTTCCGACGATGATGTCGTCCATATTGAGGGCTCGATCGATCCGATCCGCGATGCCGAAACGGTCGAGACGGAGTTGATGCTCGCTGATCTCGAAAGTCTCGAAAGGCGCACATTGCAGATGACGAAACGGGTGCGCGGCGGCGACAGGGCGGCCAAGGCGCAACTCGAGGTTGCCGAAGCGGTGCTCGCTGCGCTGCGCGCCGGCACGCCGGCGCGGGCGGTTGTCGTTGCGCCTGAGCGAAAGCGGGAACTTTCCACGCTGCAGCTCTTGAGCTCCAAACCGATCCTCTACGTCGCCAATGTCGAGGAGGCGAGTGCCGCTTCTGGAAACGCCGACAGCAACCGGGTTGCCGACTACGCCGCGCAACGCGGCGCGCGCTCGGTGGTGATCTCGGCCGCAATCGAGTCGGAGCTGGCACGGCTTGGCGATCGCGACGAGCAACGCGAGTTTCTGACGGCGCTCGGGCTCGGCGAACCCGGTCTCGCTCGCGTCATCCGCGCCGGCTACGAGCTGCTCAATCTGATTACATTCTTCACTGTCGGACCAAAGGAAGCGCACGCCTGGACGGTCGAGAGCGGGACCAAAACGCCGCAGGCTGCCGGCCGAATTCACACCGATTTCGAGAAGGGTTTCATCCGGGCGGAGACGATCGCCTATGACGATTTCGTCAAATACGGCGGCGAACAAGGTGCCAAGGAAACCGGCCGAATGCGCCTCGAAGGCGCCGATTATGTCGTCCAAGACGGCGACATCATGTATTTCCGCTTCAACGTGTAAGCTGAGGCTTTGACCCCGACTCTCGCGCCGCTGCGAAGCGGGAGCGTGAGTTGCTGTCGAGGTTAATCCCCGGAAAACAAGAGGATTGCGCCATTGGCCTCGCTCGCCGGCACGACGAGGCTGCCGTCCGGCAGCTCGTCGAATGCGACCTGCCATTGCGTCAGGTAATCGGCGATGTGCTCGCACCGCTCGATCCCGAACTCGAGCGATATAATCCCTGGCAGCCGGAAATGGGGATCGAGATCGAGGGCGGGATGCATCGCCGAGAAATCGTCTGGTGTGCTGAACAGAATTCGGTGCCGCCCGACCTGAACGCAGACGACTGCGTCGGTCGTCGTCACCTGCTGGATTCCGAAGAGCCGGTCGTAGGGCTCGAGCAGGGCGGCCGTGTTCTCGACAAGCACATGAGCCCCCTTCAGGCCGCGGGCGCCGTTCGGATGAGCGAGCCACTCCGGCCGTCGCAGCAACCCTGGAGTGAGGTGCGCGCAGATAAAGCTGTCAAGCCCGGGGGTCTCATCCGGCGGTAATGAGATCAGACTGAAACGCGGCACCACCGTGCCTTCCGGCAACTCCAGCTGACGACCGAGCGCGCGGGGTTCGGAGGGATGAAACTGCCGCGCGAGCAGCGCCGACCGGACCTCTTCCGGTGAACCGTCAGGCGCGAATGCCAGCGCCATCAAGCCTTCGCGTACCGGCAGGAAATCATCGAGGTGTTGGACGAAATCATGCGGATCGACGATGCCGAGAAGCTCGACATAATCCGACGGGAACATGATGCAGTAATTGGCCGTGCCTTGGCCAATATGCCCCCCGCGCGGCGACAGAGTGAAGCCGAGGCGGGTCCATCCCATGCGCGTCCGCTCGAGGTCGCGAACCCCGACGATGACATGGTCGATACCCGCTATGCCGCTGCGCATGGTCGTCCCCTTGCGTAGTAGCCGGTAAAGTTAGCGGTCTTGGGTCATCGAAGCCAGAAGACCCATAGCGGAGAGCTTGATGCGTTTTGTGTGGTTGCAGCGCGTGTTTCGGCACGAAGCGGCAAGCGGGGTAGTGCTGATGCTGGCCTCTGCGCTGGCGCTCTTGCTCGCCAACTCGCGCTTTGCCGCCTCCTACGATTTGCTGCTGAGCACGCGCGCTTCGGTGCGGATTGGCGATTTCGGGATCGAAAAGCCGCTACTGCTGTGGATCAACGACGGCCTGATGGCGATCTTTTTTCTGCTGGTCGGGCTCGAAATAAAGCGCGAGGTGCTGGAGGGCGAGCTGTCCGACCGAAAGCGGGCGATCCTGCCCGTCGTGGCTGCCATCGGCGGCATGGCCATTCCGGCTCTGTTCTATCTTACGGCGACGTGGAATACGGCGGGCGCGGCTTCAGGTTGGGCGATTCCATCGGCAACCGACATCGCGTTTTCGCTTGGCGTGATGGCGTTGCTCGGTAGTCGCGTTCCTTCTTCCTTGAAGCTCTTTCTGACTGCGCTCGCAATAATCGATGATCTAGGCTCGATCCTGATCATCGCGATCTTCTACACCGAGGAGCTTTCCTGGCTGTCCCTCGAGGTCGCGTTGGTCGCGCTCGGAATTTTGCTGATCCTCAATCTAGCGGGGGTGCAGCGCGTCATCTGGTACGTGCTCGTCGGGCTCGTGCTGTGGGTATTCGTGCTCAAATCCGGGGTTCACGCGACCCTGGCCGGCGTCGCAGTGGCGCTCGCGATCCCCGCCAAACGCGGGCCGGATGGAGTCTCTCCACTCACCCGCATCGAGCACGAATTGGCGCCCTGGGTGGGGTTCGGCATCCTGCCGCTGTTCGGTTTCGCGAATGCCGGACTGTCCTTCGCCGATCTGTCGCCCTCCTCGGTGCTCGAGCCCGTACCCCTTGGCATCGCCGCCGGCCTTTTTTTCGGCAAGCAGATCGGCGTTTTCGGCGCGGCGCTCCTCGTGATCCGCACCGGCTCGGCGATGCTCCCAAAAGGCGCTAGCTGGGCAGCGCTCTACGGCACGAGCGTTCTGACCGGGATCGGTTTCACAATGAGCCTGTTCATTGGCACGCTCGCCTTCGGCGACGGGAAGTACGAAGCAAAGATGCGGCTCGGCGTGCTCCTCGGCTCGGTGCTGTCGGGGATCATCGGAGCAGCCGTGACCGGTTTCGCCGCGGCGTACCCTGCCGGAACCTCTTCGCTCTCTCGGGAAGACGGCTAACGGCGCTCCGGGAACGATTCGAGCAATCCCTCGCGCGCGGGCGCCAAGATCGGGCACGCGGCGCCTGGGATTGAGAACGCCGCGCTGGTGGCCTCCTACGCCTCGCTTGGCGAAGCGTCCGCGCGCCACGCGCCCGAAGCCAAAAGGGATCATGACCACGCCTTTGAGATATCTGGATTCCAGGTTCGGAAAACAGGTCATAACAGGAGGCCGGAGGCGGATCGGCAACGATTTCCGGCATCAGTGGAGCTCCGCTGCGGAGCGGCAACGGCCGGCTCTATCCCTAAACTGATATCGCCGAAGGCGTGGTGAAGGACCTCGACAGCTAATCGAGGACCGCTCTTCCGGCTCGCTATCCAAGGAAACGAAGCTCAGAGCGGTGACGGTCCGAGGAGCTTCCAGCCGTGGCGCTGCAGTATGTCCGCCAATTCGCGCTCATTCATCGATCCGAATTTGCGGCCGGTCCGCTGCTGCTCTTCTATCAACCCGCCCGCCTTGGCCGGAGTATAGAGAAACAGTACGCGCCCGGTTTCCGCGCCGGTGCTCTTCCAGGCATGCGGCACCTCACGCGGCATGAAGGCGCAGGCGCCGGGGCCGCCGACCATGACCTCATCGCCGATCTTGAAGGTGACCTCGCCGCTCAGGACATAGGCCACCTCGTCGCTGTCGTGATGCAAGTGGAACGTGCTCTTCGTCCCAGCGGGAACGGTTTCCTCGAACATCATGATGCTGTCGCCAGTCTCTCGGCCCCGCAGTTTGAGCGAGAGCGATCTGCACGGCGATAGAGGGTCTTGTCCCGTCATCGCTATTGCTCACGCAGGCTTCCGCTCCACCGTGCGAGGGTCGTCGACATCGAGCTCGATGACCTCGCTCGGAGAGGGCGTGGCGGTCATCAAGGTGACACCCTCCGACGAGTGAAAGCGGTGCCAAGCACCCTGCGGGTTGACAGCGATCATGCCCGCGCGGAGCGCGAAAGACCTGGGCGGCCCGTCATCGCAAACGATTTCCAGGGTCGCAGTGCCGTCGAGGATGTGGATCAGCTCGTCGCCGGCGAGATGGGATTCCCAATGACCTTTCCCGGCGAACTTGGTGACGAAGAGGCCGCCGTCGCGGTAGGGAGCCAATCGTCCGCCGCTGCCCTTGCGATCCGCCATCGTCGACTGCGGGGTCCGGCCACGAAACATGGCCAGCTTCGCCAGTTCCGCGTTGAGATTGATGATGCTCGGGGTTCCGCTCGGCATGACCCTCTTTGGCTCTGCCGTCCGCGGGTCGTCGACATCGAGCTCGATGTGGTCGCCGGGAAGTGTCGCGCTCCAGATCGTCCCGCCCTCCGCAGAGCGAAACCGGTGCCACGTGCCTTTCGGAACGATAGCGATCATTCCAGCGCGAACCTCGAAGGACTTCGGCGGACCGTCGTCGCACACGATGTCGAGGATCGTCGTGCCGTCGAGAACGTGCACCAGCTCGTCCTCGGCATGGTCTTCCCAAGGGCTTGTCCCCGCATTCTTACCGGCGAAGAGGATACCGTCGCGATAAGGGCCCAATAGCGTCGCGCTGCCCCGGCGCTCCGCACGCGTCGTGGTCGGGGTGAGCCCGTGGAACATCGTCAGATTCGCGAGTTCCGCGTTCAAATCGATGATGCTGGGCGCTTTGCTCTCCATTTCCCTCTCCATTTGCTACTCGCTGTGCGGCTCACGCCTGTTTCGTCGATGCCGGCTGGAGCCGGGTCCCGCCGCCCACCGCGAGCGGCCATAGGTAGCGATCCCACTTCGCACCGACTACGTGCATTTGGCCATCTGGTCGCGCGCCCGACCGTTCGGCGACGCGCCGCGACCGCGCGTTCCGCGGCAAAATAGCCGAGATCGCGTACGGCCACCGCAGTACGTCGCGCGCGTAGTCGCTAACGCAGCGCGCCGCTTCCGTCGCGAAACCCTGACCCCAGACAGCGGGGTCGAACGTATAGCCGAGCTCACATTCGAATGTCAGCGCGACCCCGGCGGGGGCGTCCTCGCGTCCGAACCATCCTCTCGGAACCTCGTGCTTGGGTGCCGAGGATTCGACAACGAGGTCCATCAGACCACAGCGTCCGATCAGCACTCCATCTTCTTTGCGCAAAACCGCGAGATAGCCGAGCGCGAGCCGCTCATAGCTCGCCAGCGTGTATCGCAACCATGCAGCCGTCTCTTCGGGCGAGCGCGGCCGGCCGTTCGGATAGAGATGCTGCGCGACTTCGGGGAGTGCGTGGAGGCGCGTGAAGAACGGCAGGTCGTCCCACGCGACCCGCCGTAGCACGAGCCGCGCCGATTCCAGCCGGTCTGTGCCGCGCGCCAAGGTCATGTTTCCTCTCTCCATTTATTGGCGGCTACAGGAAACCCGGATTGCGCGGCAGATAGTTGGACCAATTGCCGAAGGGCCGCGCCGCCATCAGGATAAGGGGCTCTTCGATGCGGAAGCCGAGTGCAGAGACCGCCTGCATGACGACATCCGCCCGTCCCGGAACGATCATCGAGACTCGGCTGGGCTTGCTCTCGAGCGCGCAGCGCAGCGCCGCCGTCACGACCGCCTTGGCATCGGCGTCCGGTGCGATTGCCAGCGGGCCGACGCGGCCCTCGGCGGAGAGGTAGGCGTAGCCGGCGACCGCGCCCGCTCGCTCGATGCGAATTGCGCGCGCTGCGCCGCCGCCGAGCAGAAATCTGTGATGCAGATCTCGACGGAAGCCGAGCAACTCCCGATCGAGCCGGCCGATCCACTCGTCAGGCTCGGGCCAGGGCGCGATCGGCGTCGCTTCATACCCGGCATCGGCGAGGTTCTGCGTGACCGCCTGCGCCGGCGCGGCCATGCGAAACAGCGGCTCACGCGGATAGTGGCCGCTGTTTAGGTACAGGCCGGTCGACGCGACGTTGTAGGCGAAGGTCACGATCACGCGGTTGGCGGCGCCGTTGCGCTCGGCCTGCATCAAGGTTTTCGACAGAAGCGCCTGCCCGATTCCTTTTGCCTGCATTTGGGGCCTGACAAAGAGTTGCGACAAACACCACAAACTCCCGGTCATCCAGCTGAAGCCGAAGCCGACGATCGTGTCGCCATGTTCCGCGACCCAAAGCCCGTCGGGGTCCTCCGCCAGGCAGAATTGCGGAAATGCGATCGACGGCGGCGCCGGCGACGGCCGGCCGCCATGGCGCAAACGCAACTCGTTGAACGCCTCTTGGACTACGCGTTCGGCGTCCTCCAAATCGTCGACTTTGGCAGGCCGATAGGTGATTTCCATTGCGTATGTCCTCTTAGGCGCGGGCGTGACCGGAAGAAGCGGCGGCGCGCCGAACGGCAAAAGGCGCCGCGAGCGAGGCCTGGCTCATCGTCCCTTGCGGTCGAGGCTGAGGGACCCCGGGCCGGCGGCAAACAGAATCAGAAAACCGCCGATGATCGACAGATTCTTCATGAACTGGATGTAGTTCGACAACCGAGGCTGGCCTTGCATCGTCCAGAAATTGTGCGAGATCAGTGCGGCGACGATCGTGAAGACGATCATCAGCAGGGCAGCGTAGCGGGTCTTCAGCCCGAGGATCACGCAGATCGAACCGAGAAACTCGCTGACGGCGCCCGCCACAGCCCAGGCATACGCCGCCGGCATCCCCTTGCCCGCCAAGTTCTGCGCGAACCCGCTTAGGTTTTCCAGCTTTTCCAGGCCGCTCGGCAAGAAGATCGCGGTAAGCGCCAACCGCCCGAGCAGCAGGGCGATGCCGCTGCTCGACTGGGTGATGCGATCGATGAAGCCGTTCATCCGCCCCCCAGGTGCGGGACCTTAGAGCGGCGACGGTCCGAGGACTTTCCAGCCGTGGCGGTGGCATATCTCTGCCAACTCACGCTTGTTCATCGATGCGAATGTGCGGCCGGTACGCTGAAGCTCTTCGATCAGCCCGCCTGCCCGGGCCGGAATATAGAGAAACAGCACGCGCGCGGTTTCCGCGCCGGTACTCTTCCAGGCATGCGGCACGCCGCGCGGGATGAAGGCGCACGCGCAGGGACCGCCGACCATGACCTCATCGCCGATCCTGAACGTGACTTCGCCGCCCAGGACATAGGCCACCTCGGCGCTGTCGTGATGTAAGTGGAATGTCCCCGTTGTCCCGACGGGAATGGTCTCCTCGAACATAAAGATGCTGTCGCCGGTCTCTTCGCCTCGCAGTTTGAGCGAGAATGATCGGCTCAGTGATGCGGGGTGTTTTTCCGGCGATATAATGGTATTCAGCCGGTCCATCCAAATCTCTCCTCTTTACTGGTGAAATCTGATGCCGTTCGGCGGTGTTGACCGTTGTTCACGTCGGCTTGCACTCGACCGTCCGAGGGTCGTCGACGCTAAACTGCCATCGGAAGCGGCGCCGGCAGCTGGTACAACTCCCGCACGTTGTCTCGTAGTAGCCGTGACCGCGCACCCTCCGACACGTGCCCAAGGTCCCGTCTGATGACGTCCCACGAGTTGGGCCACGTCGAATTCGGATGAGGATAGTCGTTCGACCACATCAGATTGTTGCCGCCCCAGGCACCGAAGAACCAGCGGGCCGGCGCATCATTGAAGAATGTCGCGTAGAACTGTCGGAAGAAGTGCTCACTCGGGAGCATGGTCAGCGGTGAGTCCAGATTTTTTTCGCGGCTCCAGTACTTGTCGTACTGCGTCAAATAAAAGGGAATCCAACTCACTTCGTTCTCCACCAGCACGAATTTCAGCCGGGCATGGCGCTCCAGCACGCCCGTCATAATCAGGTCGGACATGGTGTTGGAGGCGTAGAGCAGTTTGTTGTTCACGACGTTGCGCATAACCTCGAAGGCCGGCTTTCGGCCGCCGCGGCCCACCGGGCGCGGCCAGGGGAAGGGCTGGCCCGTGAGGATGTGGAGGCTGATCGGCACTTCCAAATCCTGGGCCGCTGCCCACAGGCGCTCGTAATGGTCGGTGGCGAAGGAAAGCTCCGGCGGCGGTGCCTGCCACACCATTGCCCCGGGCAGGCCGGCCTTCCGGCAGCGCTCCAGTTCCGCCACGCCGTGATCGATGTAGTACGTAGGGATACAGGACACGCCGTAGAGGCGATCGGGAGCGACAGAGCAGTATTCCAGGATCCAGTCGTTGTAGACCCTGAAGCACGCTTCCTGCAGGGCGACATCCTTGAGTCCGAACAGGTTCATGGTCAAGGTCGGGTAGAGAACCTCGCCGCTCACCCCATCCGCCGCCATCTCCTTCACCCGCTCGTCGGGGTCCCACCCACCAGGTTGGGCCTGGAAGAACCCCACCTCCTGCTCGGGAAACACCGGCGCCTGGTATTTGAAGGCTGCTGGCAGCCGGTGCTCCCAGAAGTGCGGGTCCTCGATAATGTGCGAGTCCGCTGAGATCAGCAGCTCTTTACCGAGCGTTGCCATGGTTTCACCTTCTTAGCCGCCCCTGTGGCTGAAAGCGTAGCGCCACAACTTAATTGCAGCGATCTCCATTTTTGGAGACCACTGGAACGTTTTCGTTGCACCTTTCTGATGGTACGAATTACCGTCAACACTGGTATCCGCGTCCGTTTGCCGTCATGCCCGCGAAAGCTGGCACCCAGGGGCGGCCCGCGCAGTGCCCGCAGCCCTAGGCCCCCGCTTTCGCGGGGGCGGCGAATAAGGGGAAACGGGATCCATCCGTTTGGTTTGAACCCCAGCTACAAAGGAACGTGTCATGGCTGCTCTCGACGGATTGGCGATAGTGGGGCGCGAGGCACGGCATCAGCCGAAGACCCGCCCGCCACGATCTAGCCGCGGGGCAATGGACTGGGACGATGTCCGGGTGTTCCTCGCCGTTGCCCGGGAGGGCTCGATGCGCGCCGCAGGGCGGGCGCTCGGGCTGAGCCAGCCGACCATCGCCCGCCGATTAGCCGCGTTCGAGGCCAGCTTTGGCGGGCCCACCTTGTTCGATCGCCTGCCCGAGGGGCTGCGTCTCAACGCCGCCGGCGAGCAGCTGGCCCCGGCGGCCGAGAGCGTCGAGAACGCCATCCTGATGTTGGAGCGGCGGCGGGCCGCGGCCTCGCCGGTGCTAAGCGGTATCGTGCGGGTATCGACAGGCGAGTGTGCCGCTGGGTTCCTGGCCCGCTGCCTGTCGGGACCGGCAACGACAGCGCTGCCGGCCGGCATCACGTTGGAACTGGTTTCCGAGTCGGGACAGAGTGCAAACCTCACGCGGCGCGAAGCCGATATGGCGCTGCGCCACCAGCCGCCGGAAAGCGGTGACTTCTACATCTCGAAGGCAGGCGTCTTCGCCTGTGCGGTCTACCGGCGTCGCGGCGCGGATCCCGGTGCGTGGGTCACCTATACTGAGGAACAGGCGCATTACGCGCCGGCGCGCTGGGTCCAGCGGCAGGTAGAAGACACGGGAAGCCCGGTGGCGCTGCGCGCCTCGTCGATGCTGATGCATTTAGAAGCGATCCGCGCCGGCACCGGCCGCGGCGTGCTCCCCTGCTATGTGGGCGACGGCCATCCTCTGCTCGAGCGGCTGACCCCGCCGATCCCGGAAATCGCTGCCGAGTACTGGATCATCGTCCACCGTGATCTGCGCCGCTCCGCCTGCGTGCGCGCGGTCATCGACTGGATGAAGTCGTTGTTCGCCGAGCAGCGGGGCGTACTCGCCGGCGTCGCCCAGTGAGGATTGTGTGGGCGCATGGCCATTTGCGGGGGGTCTTTGGACTGTGAGGGCTCCGCAGCTCTCGTCGGTCGCCCTTTTCCGGGCGAACCGCCGCACCGAGCGGTCGGCGGCTCGCCGGGTCGTCCCACGCGATCTGAGCCGGGGACTGCCCACTCCCTGGCCGGGTGGAGAGGGAAGAAACGGCGCGCTATGAGTTCCGCTCTGGGAACAGCTCCAATAGTCCCGCGCGCGAGGCCGGGCATATCCCGCGCTCGGTGATCAGCGCAGTGACGAGCCGCGCCGGCGTCACGTCGAAGCTGTAATTGGCGGCGGCACTGCCCTCCGGCGTCAGGCGAACGGCAACGTGCCGACCCTCCTCGGTGCAGCCTATAATGTGGGTGACTTCGCGCGCGTCGCGGCGCTCGATGGGGATCGCGTCACCGCTGTCGATCTCCCAATCGATCGTCGGCGAGGGCAGCGCGACGTAGAACGGGATGCCGTTGTCGTGCGCCGCCAGCGCCTTCAGATAGGTGCCGATCTTGTTTGCGACATCGCCGCCGGCGGTCGTGCGGTCGGTGCCGACGATGCAGAGATCGACCATTCCCTGCCGCATCAGGTGCCCGCCGGCATTGTCGACAATGACCGTATGCGGGACGCCGTGCTGGCCCAGCTCCCAGGCGGTCAGGCTGGCTCCCTGATTGCGCGGCCGGGTCTCGTCCACCCAAACATGAACGCGAACGCCATCGTCATAAGCGCGATAAATTGGCGCGAGGGCCGTGCCCCAGTCGACAGTCGCGAGCCAGCCGGCGTTGCAATGCGTCAGGATGTTGACGCGCCTTGAGCCGCCATTGCGCCGCCACGCTTCGGCGATCAATCCGAAACCGTGTTCGCCGATGGCCTGGTTGATCGCGACATCCGCCTCGGCGATCTCGCCAGCCTGGGCCAGGGCCGCAGCAAAGCGGCGAGGTTGTGGCACCTCGATCAGCGTTCGCCGCATCTCGGCGAGCGCCCAGCGGAGATTGACGGCGGTCGGCCGGGTTGCCGCGAGCGTAGAGATCGCCTCATCGAGCTCGGCATCGGACGGATTATGGGCGATTGCGAGGGCAACGCCGTAGGCGGCAGCAGCCCCGATCAGCGGTGCGCCTCGAACCTGCATCGCGCCAATCGCGCGGGCCGCGTCCCCCAGCGTCGTCAGCCCGACGATCGCCAGCTCATGCGGCAGCCTGGTTTGATCGATGATTTCGACCGTGCGCCCATCCCGCCGGAGCCAAATCGTCCGCATCGGCCGGCCCTGGACGTTCACGTCGCCTCTCCTGTCTTGCCGCCGCGCAGCACTCGCCCGGCCACCGCATCGAGCCGCGCGAGCATCTGCGGATCCCGGGCCTCGGGCGCTGTGATCAGCGCCCCGTCGAGCGCGCGCTGACAACTGTGACGGCACAACTCGGTGTGCTCGGACAGCAGTGGAACCACCTGCTTTATCAGCGCTTTGGCTTTTTCTGCATTGGTGAGCAGCACTTTGACCACCAACTCGACGGTGACGGCATCGTGGCCGGGATGCCAGCAATCGTAATCGGTGACCATCGCGACGGTCGCGTAGCAGATCTCGGCCTCGCGGGCGAGCTTTGCCTCGGGCATGTTGGTCATGCCGATCACATCGCAATTCCAGGACCGGTAGAGCTCGCTTTCGGCGAGGCTCGAAAATTGCGGCCCCTCCATTACCAGATAGGTGCCGCCGCGCTTCGTCGCCAGTCCGGCGGGCGGCCCTGCCGCCGTCAGCGCCTCGCCGATCCGGCCGCAGACCGGATGCGCCATCGAGACATGCGCAACGCAGCCCTTGCCAAAGAAGCTCGCGGTGCGTGCGAAAGTCCGGTCGACGAATTGATCGATGACAACGAAATCGCCCGGCACGAAGTCTTCGCGCAGGCTGCCGACGGCCGACAACGATACGATGTCGGTGACGCCGCAACGCTTCAGCGCATCGACATTGGCCCGAAAATTGATCTCCGAAGGCGGCAACACGTGTCCGCGGCCGTGCCGCGGAACGAACACAACCGGCTGGCCGTCAAGTGTACCGAAACAGAACTCATCCGAGGCCGCGCCGAACGGGCTGTCGACCCGCCGCCACTCGATATTATCGAGCCCCTCAATCTGGTATAGCCCGCTGCCGCCGATAATGCCGATGACGGGCCGGGACATCTCACGCCTTAGTGGGCGGTCGCCCAAATCTTGCGCTTGGCCGCGTAGAACACGCCAGCGGTGACGATCAGGAACAGCATTACCTTGAAGCCGGTGCGATGCCGGGTCTCGAGGTTAGGCTCTGAGGCCCAGCTCAGGAAGGTGACGACATCGTGCGCCATTTGCGGCACGGTGGATGGCGTACCGTCGGCAAAGGTCACCGCACCATCGCTGAGCGGCGGCGGCATTCTGATCTGATGTCCTGGGAAATACTCGTTGTAGTTCATCCCTTCCAGCAGTTTGAACCCGGACGGGGGCTCTTTGTAGCCGGTCAGGATCGCATAAACGTAGTCGGGGCCCCATTCTCGCGCTTTGACGATCAGCGACTGATCCGGCGGTAAGGCGCCGTTGTTCGCCGCGCGCGCCGCCTGATCATTGGGGAACGGCCCGGGGATCGGATCCGAGGGTCGGCCGGGACGCTGAAACATCTCACCCTGGTCGTTCGGTTCGGCGTTCGTCACCTGGTAGCTGGCGGCGATCGCTTTGACCTCCTCTTCGGTGTAGCCGATTTCGCTGAGGTCACGAAAGTAGAGATGCTTGACCGGATGGCAGGTGGAACAAACCTCCTTGTAGACCTGAAAGCCGCGCTGTAACGAGGCTCGGTCATAAGTGCCGAAAATTCCGTCGAAGGACCATTCCTGGCGAGGCAAGGGTCCTTCCTGAGCGCGGGCGCTAGATCCCGCGGCGCAGACTATGAGGCTCAATGCGGCAGCTGCAAAAAGGCGCGTCAGCATCTCAGGATTTCGCCGCCGGCGCTTCAGCCCGCCCGAGCCGCGCCTCGCCCGGTCGCAGCACCGCATCAGCGATGCTGCGCGGCAGCGGCAGCGGCCGCTCGAGCTTGCCGATAAGCGGAAAGAGAACCAGCATATGGACGAAGTAATAGGCCGTTGCGATCTGGCCAACGGTCACGACGATCCCTTGCGGCGGCTGGGAGCCAACCCAGCCGAGCGCAAGGACATCGACCACCAGGAGCCAGAATAACCATTTGTAGATCGGGCGGAAGCGCGCGCTGCGCACCGGCGAGGTATCGAGCCACGGCAGGAAGAACAAGATAAAAATGGCTGAGAATGCCAAGATTACGCCGGCCAGCTTTGCTGAGATAAACAAGATCGGGAAAGTGATCGAACGCAAAATTGCGTAGTAAGGCAGAAGATACCACTCGGGAACGATGTGGTTCGGCGTCTGCATCGGGTTTGCCGGAACGTAATTGTCCGGCTCGCCGAGCGCATTGGGCGCGTAGAAGATGAAGAAGGAGTAGACCAAGAGAAAGACGGCAAGTCCAAACAGGTCCTTGATCGTGAAATAGGGATGGAAGGGCAGCGTGTCCTGCGGCCCCTTTTTGTCGATCCCCAATGGGTTGTTGGAGCCATGGCGGTGCAGCGCAACCAAATGCAAAAACACTACACCCACGATGATAAAGGGCAGCAGATAATGCAGCGCGTAGAAACGGTGCAGGGTCGGGTCGCCGACAGTGAAGCCGCCCCACAGGAACGTGACGATGCCCGGCCCGATGAGCGGGATGGCCGAGAACAAGTTGGTAATGACGGTGGCCGCCCAGTAGCTCATCTGGCCCCAGGGCAGCACATAGCCCATGAAGGCCGTCATGATCATCAGGAGCAGAATGATAACCCCGAGCATCCACAATAATTCACGCGGGCTCTTGTAGGAGCCATAATAAAGCCCGCGAAACAGATGAATGTAGACGATGGCAAAAAACATCGACGCCCCGTTCATATGGGCGTAGCGCATGAGCCAGACGAAGTTGACGTCGCGCATAATGCGCTCGACCGAATCGAAGGCGAGGTCGGCGCTGGGTGTGTACTGCATCGCGAGGAAAACGCCGGTAACGATCATCACCACCAGCATGATGCCGGCGAGTGAGCCGAAATTCCACCAGTAGCTGAGATTTCGCGGCGTCGGGTATTCATAGTAATGGTACCGGACCGACGCCATGAAAGGCAGACGGTAGTCGATCCAGCGGATGATCCCGTTCGTTGCGCCGGGACGGGCGTCGGCCATGGTGCTTCCTTAACCGATGGTTATCGTTGTGTCGCTGGTGAATTTGTAAACGGCTTGGCTTGCCTCGTTGACCCCCGGATTGCTTTGTCCCGGCAGCCACAGATTGAGCGGCGCCGGCCCCTGGCGAATCCGTCCGGAAGTATCGTAGACCGAGCCGTGGCATGGGCAAAACCAGCCGCCATATGACCCGCGGTCTTCGCCCGTCCCCTGACCAAGCGGGATGCAGCCGAGATGCGTGCACACGCCGACAATGACGAGCCATTCGGGTTTCTTGACGCGGTCCGAATCTTTCTGGGGATCGCGTAATTGGGAAACGTCGACCTCTTCGGCCGCCTTGATCTCCTCAGGCGTGCGGTGCGCGATGAATACCGGCTTGCCGCGCCACGCCACCGTCAGCCGCTGGCCGACTTCGATGGGCGCGAGATCGACCTCTGTCATCGACAACGCCAAGGTGTCTCGCGCCGGGTTCAAGCTGTCGATGAACGGCCAAATCGTCGCGGCGACGCCGACGGCTCCAACCGCCGTCGCGGTCAATATCAGAAAATCGCGCCGGCTCTCGCCAGCATGGGCTCCGCCGCCATCGGGGTGAGCCAGATCGGCCATTCACACCTCTTTACTGCGCCGCCATCGATCCGCCGTTGCTGCCATGGCAAGCTATACAGTTGAGAACGGCGCACTATGTGACAGACCGCCGCATAAATAAGCGGCAAACCCAGCGTAGAGCACCACAAATATGCTTTACGGCGGCACATCGATGATGTTGCCTTGGAGGCTTGCTTGCGGCTTGCTTTGTTCGAGCCGGATATTCCGCAAAATACCGGCGCGCTATTGCGGCTCGCCGCCTGCTTGGGGGTGGCAGTCGATTTGATCGAGCCTTGCGGTTTTTTACTCGACGACCGGCGTTTGAAACGCGCCATGCTCGATTATGCAGTGAACCTCGTGGTGCGGCGGCATTCTTCGTGGGGCAGTTTTGTTGCCGATCGCTCGCCGGCAGAGCGCTTGATTCTGATGACGACGGCGGGAACCGTCACGCTGCATTCGTTTGCCTTTGCCGGCGACGACACGATACTTCTCGGCCGCGAGAGCGCCGGTGTTCCAGAGGCGGTGCATCGCGCCGCATCGGCGAGAATCGCCATACCCTTGCGCCCGCCTGCACGATCGCTCAACGTCGCGCTAGCCGGCGCAATCGCATTGTCAGAGGCGCTGCGGCAAACCGGTTTGTTTCCGCAAGCATGAGCGACGTCTCACCCATCTTTCCGCCCGATCCCGACCGATGCAGCAAGGCGCAGGCGTGGTTTGCGGAATTGCGCGACCGGCTGTGTTCGGCGTTCGAGGCGATCGAAGACGAATTTGCCGCCGACAACACCGAGCGCGGCGCGCCGGGCCGCTTCGAGCGCAGCCAGTGGCAGCGCCCGGGCGGCGGCGGCGGGACGATCTCCGCCATGCGCGGCCAGGTTTTCGAGAAGGTCGGGGTCAATATTTCGACCGTCTCAGGCGAGTTCTCGCCGGAGTTCCGCAGAGATATCCCAGGCGCGGCGGAGGATCCGCGCTTCTGGGCAAGCGGCATCTCGGTCGTCGCCCATATGTGCTCGCCGCTCGTTCCGGCCGCGCATATGAACACCCGCTACATCGTCACCAGCAAATCATGGGTCGGCGGCGGCGCCGATCTCACCCCGATTTATCCCGATGCGCCGGCAGCCGAGGCGTTCCATGCCGGCCTCGCCGCCGCCTGCGCCACCTACGACCCCGACTGCCACCCGCGGTTCAAGGCTTGGTGCGACGAATATTTCTACCTCCAGCACCGCGACGAGCCGCGCGGCGCCGGCGGCATTTTTTTCGACTATCTCGACAGCGGCGATTGGGAGCGCGACTTCGCCTTTCTGCGCGCGGTCGGCGAGGCGTTCCTCACGACTTTCCCGGCGATCGTCCGCCCGCGCATGCGGCTCCGCTGGACGCAAGAGCAGCGGCAACATCAGCTCGTCCGCCGCGGCCGCTATGTCGAATTCAATCTGCTCTACGACCGGGGAACGGTGTTCGGCTTGAAGACCGGAGGCAATCCGGACGCCATTTTGATGTCGCTGCCGCCGCTCGTCGCCTGGCCATAGGCCAGGAACGCCGCGGGAGCCCAGACGTTGGCCAATCCGAAAGCCATGCCCAAGGCAAATATTCACAATCGCCTATCGCTGCAGGAGGTCTATCCGCCCCGGACGCTGCGGGCGATTTCGAATTGGAGCCGGCCAGCCGGCAAGTCGGCGAGCCGACGCCCCCACCTTCCTCGCGCCGCACCGCCGCGAGGACGGGCTGATCAACGCCGGGCGCGACAGCCCGACGACGCGTTCGATCCGCCCCCATCCGCACGAGGGATACGAAGGCTTTTCTTGCCGATATCGTCGCCGCGGCGCAGCGCTGCGGCTTCGAGCCCGGTCATTTCACAGAAAATCGTCGCTAAACTGGATCTTTCAAGAGCTAGGCTCCGTCGATCCGGGGCGCAGATGGGATGAAACTCGTTAGGGCGAGAAGCGGGCACTTCGAGGTGGGGGGAAGTGCGCGGTCGCATTAGCCCGGGCAAGCGGACGGGCGTAGGAAATAAGCGTCGCGTTTTGCCCGCTAGAACTCCAACTTGAAATCAGCAAGCGCCTGAGCAACACCACGTTTGATTTCCACCAGCGTCTCTACAACCGGGGTTCCATCGTCGAAAGCTACCTCGGTCTGGAAATCGACCTTCACGTCCATCTCTTTGCCAGTGACGGGATGAAGTGCGCGGTGGACCGGAAGCGCAAGACTAGCGAATTGCCAATCGTTGCTTGTATAAACCATGACCTGCCCTCGGCCCTTGAGAGCGGGGAATTCGCGGTGCTTGTCTTTGTTGGAAAGGTCGCGGAGTGCCCGCGACCAACCGCATCCTTGGTACGGTTGCAGCCGCTCGATTGCTGTAATGTGGTTAGTGTTAAGTCCCTTGAGCCAACCACGCTTTAGCCGCAACTGGAAACCTTCAGCCGTGTCTTCGATCGGAAATTGCGTCTTTTTTTGAGAGACGCCGCAATCGAGTTTGGCTAGCTCGAAAACGAGGTATTCCAAGGCGGTGCGTAGATTATAGCAAATTTCACCAATCCTAATAGCTATACTCATTGGCGCGAAGATCTGGGTTGGGATGAGTGTCACCATGTCTTGGGGTCGATTTGTGTTGAACTGAGAAATGATGACGTTTTCGTGTTGCCGAATGAAAATGGCTAGCCGTTGCCTGATATCCGCAAGGTGTTCGTCTGCTCGCATTACTCGCTGCAAAGCGCTATCAAGAGGGTGAAGTGTCATAAACTCAGTCAGCGTATCGTCTCCATACCAGCGACGAGTTTCCACCTTTGCTTTTGGCTAATCGTGCCAGTCACGACTGCACCAATAATAATCGTACCAAATCCGTTCTTTCTTGGTCTTCTCACCTAAATGGGTAAAACCACAAGACAATAAAAGACGTTGAGAACAAATATTTGTACTGAGTGTCTCTGCATCAAGTTGCTCGCAAAGTTTCTGTGCGTGTGTTAACAGCTTGCGTCCTATTCCTTCTCGGTGACGATTTGTGGCAACAGCGATGTATTGCACGGTCCGGTGGTTCAGTAGAACCATGGCTCCGGCCCGGTCGGTTGTGAGCCACACCTGCACTGTAGCGGTCTCGCGACACCAGTGTGCAAAATTGGCGCGGTACTCCGGCGAGCGCAGATTGATATGGGCATCTATGCCGATTTCGTGTCGCCCTTGGTCGAGGAGGGTGATGAGCGCATCGGTGTCTGCTGCCGTGGCGCGGCGAACCCTTGTAGGCATGGCCTAGATCTCTTGTCGATGTCACGGTAAGGAAAACGCCTCGGAGGAGACTATCAGTCAAGCGCACGATTTGGGTTTGCGTCGGTAGCGAGAACTCGGCAGCCGGCTAGTGTAATTGTTGCCCACGCTTTTTCGGGAGTACCCCGACGGCCTCGGCGCAGATCCGCCTCATACTTTGTAGACGGCAACACACGGTCGCTAGAGTCAGTCAACGATGCCGTTGCAGGGGCTTAGGGTTGCAAGAAAGAACTTGCCAACAGGCGACTGGCGGCATCTCCAAACACATATTCCACTCCCGCCAACTCGGCCAAGATCAGTAATTGATTGGTTTTCCAAATGCGCTTCTTGGGGCGCGACCGTGTTATTTTGTTTTAAGCATCGCATCCGCAGCCGCGGCGACTGAGCGGAGAGGATGCTTCCGCCCGCTCACAGGGGCGCGGATTGAAACGGCGAGCCACAGCGGGCAGTTCATCAGCATCGGGCGTTCGCCCCCTCACGGGCGTTCGTCAGATCTGCTGGATCGCGGAGAGCAGCCACCCTCCGCCGCGGCGGCGGACGAAGGTCCACATCTCCTCGGCCTCGACCGCGTGGCGCGGGTCGCCGCTGACGACGGAATCGGCGTCGCCCGGCCTGCCGCCGGCCCGCGCGACATAGTCGTTCGCCCGCCACCGCAGATAGGCGGTGGCGTATTGCCGGTCGTCCTCCTCCCAGGCCTCGCTCACATCACCTTTGAGCAATTGTACATTGGCGACGATGTTGCGCACCCCCTGGCTCGCGTTGCGCGTCAGCTCCTCGGAAAAATAGCCCAGCATTTCCGGCGTCATCAGCCCCCGCAACCGCCCGAGATCGCCGTCGCTCCAGGCCTTCTGCACCGCGGCGTGAAGGCTCTGGAAGGCGTTGAGGTCGGCATCGGAGACGTTGACGTCGCGCCCGCGGCCGCGCCGCAGCGGCGCCGCCGCCGCGCCGGCAGAAAGCGGCCAACCGCCGCCGCGCGCGCCGCCGGCAAACGCCCAGCCGCGAAACAGGCGCACGGCGAACCAGATCAGCAGCCCGATGATCAAGAGCTGCAGCAGCCCGCCCAGCATTGATGCGCCGCCTCCCTCGCCATCGCCGGCAAAGCCGCTGTGCCCGAACAGCCAGGATCCAACAAAGCCGCCGAAAAGGCCGGTGAGAAACGGGTGACGCTGAAAGAAGCTGCCGCCTCCGTAAGAGGCAGAAGGGACGGCCGGGGCGAAGCCGGGTTGGCGCGATTCGGGAGCCGGCGTCACGCTGCGGCCGAGCGGCTGCCCGCCGTTGTTCTCATACGTTCGGGAGCCGCGGCTGCCCATGCTCGACGAGCGGCCGCCGTAGGAACTGCCGCCCCGCGCCTCGGCTATTGCCGGCGCGAGCGCGAGGTTCACGCTAAAAAAGAGCGCCAAGAGGATGCGCCAGTTCAGCAGCCGTCTCGACATTGCTTCGCTCTGCCAAATGCCGGGGAGAAAAGATCGTGCTTAATAATATAGGCATCCCCCGGCGAAGCGAAAACACCGCACCCGCGAGGCCGCCGCCGATGGCAGCGCCGCCGCGCAGACAGCAGTTGCCGCCGGAAGCGACAACCTCAATGGGTGCCAACGCCTTTGCCCTGCTCGCTTGATTGTCGATCCGCTTGGTCCCAAATATTCTCAAAATGTGCACCGTCGGGGACGCGGCGCCGCGCATGGGCCGGTCACCGAATCTCGCTCGGCAGAGAGGAGAAATATGTCGCGACTGTCGTTGTTCAACTCGCCCTTGCTGTTGGGGTTCGACCACTTCGAGCGCGCGCTCGACCGGGTGAGCAAGGCCGCCTCAGATGGATATCCGCCCTACAACATCGAGCAGATCGGGGAGAATGCACTTCGTATCACCCTAGCGGTGGCCGGCTTTACGATGGCTGACCTCAGCATCACGGTCGAGGACAGCCAGCTCGTCGTGCGGGGCAAACAAACCGACGACACGCAACGCGTTTATCTTCACAGGGGCATCGCGGCCCGCCAGTTCCAACGCTCCTTTGTCCTCGCGGAAGGCATCGAGGTGAGCGATGCCCGGCTTGACAACGGCCTCTTGCATATCGATTTGGTCCGCCCACGGGTCGAGGCTCGAGTGCGCACAGTGGAAATCAAGGGCGGTGCGACCGCCTCACCCAAACGCCTGCCGGCGACCTCGCAGCCATGACCGGGGGTTGAGATGAACGAGATCGAACGCATTCGGCGCATGTCGGCCAGAGAGCTCGCATATTTCGGCATGCAAGATATCGCCTACGTCAAACCCGTAAGCGTCAATGGCGTAGCGGCCTACGCGGTTCACGCTGCCGACGGCACGCAGATCGCTGTGCTGCCGGACTGGGAGATCGCCTTTGCGACGCTGCGGCAGCACGATCTGGAGCCGCTGAGCGTGCACTAATCGCGACCGGGCCCTGCCCTTGCTCAAACATCGAGCGCCGGGTTACGCAGCGTGCGTCGCGGTGCGGTCCGTAAGCAACGCATAGAGCGCGTCGGCACTATCGGTGCCGCGCAACTTTTCGCAAACGGTCCGGTCGCGCAACAGCCGGGACACCAGGGCGAGCGCCTTCAGATGGTCGGCGCCGGCGGCTTCCGGCGCGAGCAGCAAAAAGAGCAAGTCGACCGGCTCTTCGTCGATCGCCTCGAACGCGATAGGCCGTTCCAGGCGGGCAAACAAACCATACAGCTTGCTCAGGCCCGGGAGCTTAGCGTGCGGGATCCCAATCCCCATTCCGATGCCGGTGGTGCCGAGCCTCTCTCGTTCGATCAGCGCATCAAAAATCGCGCGCTCCTGAAGGCCGGTCATAACGGAAGCGCGTTTTGCCAGCTCCTGGATCGCTTGCCGCTTGTTTGCCGGCCGCAATTGGGCGACCACGCTGCCCGGCGTAATCAGATCGGCGATCTCCATCTCGGACCCGCGCAGCCTATCTCGCCCCGCCGTCTGCTCGCGAACAATCAGGACGAGCGGGGAGGTTCGCGGCGCAGCGGATCGAGCTTGGGATCAATCCAGCCGATGTTACCGTCGGCGCGCCGATAAACGAGGTTGAGCTCGCCGTGCGAACGGTTGCGAAACAGCAATACCGGAGCGTCGGCTAGATCCATCCGCATCGCCGCCTCACCAACGGTGAGGCTCGGCAGTTCGGTGCTCATTTCGGCAATGACCGCCGCCCCGGCGCCATCCGCTCCCGCGGTTTGCGGGCCAGCCACCGCTTCCTCATGTTCGGGCTCGTCCGCAATGGGTGCCAGAACATAGGCCATGGCCCGTTCGCTCGAGCGTTCGCGCGCTTTGGCATGATAGTCGCGCAGGCGGCGCTTGTACCGGCGCAATTGTTTCGCCAGACGCTCGGCGGCTGCATCGAATGCGGTATAGGCCTCAAGACCGGCGGCATGGGCGTTTACCTCTATCCCGCGGCCGACATGGATTGAAACTTCGGCGCGGATAAGATGAGCCTCGCGCGACAGCACGACATGAGCTTCGATCGCAGTCTTGAAATATTTCTCAAGAGTGGAATTGAGGCTCCCTTCGACGTGATGACGCAGCGCCTCGCCGATTTCGATCTGCTTGCCTGTCGCTGTGAGCTTCATGGACGCGATCACCCCTTCTCGCCGGGGTTGAGCTGCCGTTGAGGCTTCCGGAGAGCGAAAGTGGGCTCGTCTTCACGCACGGTCAAGCGGGTAACGGCGACCCCTTCACGGTTTGGAACGACTCTCACGCCGACACCGCCGCGGTTGTCGACCTCACGGGCCAAGAAGCTTCTCGCGGCGGCGCTGCACGGATGAGGGGATGCGCATCGCCTCGCGGTATTTAGCAACGGTGCGGCGAGCGATATCGACACCGTCGCGCTGTAACAATTCGACGATGCGCTCGTCCGAGAGCGTGCTGTCGGCCGGTTCCGCGGCAATCAAGCCGCGGATACGGTGGCGGACCGCTTCCGCGGAGTGCGCCCCATTTCCGCCCGATCCGGGTATTGCCGACGTAAAGAAGTATTTGAGCTCATAGAGACCGCGTGGGCTGGCCATGTATTTGTTGCTCGTAACGCGGCTCACCGTGCTCTCATGCATACCGATCGCATCGGCGATATCGCGCAGAATCAGTGGTCGCAGCAACTGCACGCCGTGACGGAAAAAGGCGTCCTGCTGGCGGACGATTTCCGACGCGACTTTGAGGATCGTGGTGGCGCGCTGGTGCAGCGACTTCACCAACCAGTTCGCCGCATGCAGCCGCTCGACGAGGTAGTCTCTCTCTGCCTTGCTCCGGGTTGCGCGGGATATTCGCGCGAAGTACCGACTGTTGACGAGGACGCGGGGGAGCGTATCGGCGTTGAGTTCGACAAGCCAACCACCATCGGGCTGCCCACGCATCAGAATATCGGGCACGACCGGTTGCGCGAGCGGCGGATCGAATGCAAGCCCAGGGCGGGGATCGAGGGATTTGATCTCGGCGATCATGTCCGCAACATCGGCCGCGTCGACGCCGCACAGCTTGACGAGCGCAGGGAAATTGCGGGAGGCGAGCAGCGGCAGGTTGTCCAGCAGCGCCTGCATTGCGGGATCGAGGCGATTCCTGTCGCGCAGCTGCAACGCCAGACATTCCTTCAGGTCGCGGGCAAATACGCCGGGCGGGTCGAACTGCTGCACCCGCGCGAGCACCGTTTCCATTCGGCCAATCTCGCACCGCAGGACTTGCGCGACGCCGTCAACGCCGGCGCGCAGATAACCCGATTCGTCGAGCAGGTCCAGAAGGTGCAGAGCCACGAGGCGGTCACCCGGGTCGCTCAAATCGGTTCCGATCTGTTCGAGCAGATGCTCGCGGAGGGTGCGCGGGCGCGTCGCGGTGTGCTCGATTCCCAGCTCGCCAAGCGCTGCGCCGCGACCGTTCCAAAGTTGGGGCTCAGCTCCGCGATCGATCGAGCCGTCTCCCTCCTCTCCTGAGGTCGCATGCCATTGCTCGGCCGCCTCGGGCGTGAACTCGCCGCCGACCGCTTGTTCGAGAGTTGTCGGCGACGGGCTCTCGGCAGCCGCGGCGCCGTTGGTCAACGGAGCTTCCTCGAGCGAGGCCTCGCGCCTCTCAAGCAGCGGGTTCTGCTGGATCTCGGCATCGACGAATTGCGTCAACTCAAGATTGGACAGCTGCAGCATCTTGATGGCCTGCTGCAGCTGCGGCGTCATCACCAACGTCTGCGCTTGGCGAAGCTCAAGCCTTTGAGAATAACCCGTTCTATTCAATTCGCGCTCCGTTTCGGAGCGGCTTATAGGCTAAACCTATCTCCCAGGTAAACGCGTCTCACATCCGCGTCGGAGACGATCTCGGCGGGTGTCCCCTCCATGAGGACGCGGCCTTCGTGGAGTATGTAGGCGCGATCGACAATTTCGAGCGTTTCGCGAACGTTGTGATCGGTAATTAGAACGCCAATGCCGCGATCCTTGAGATGCGCCACAAGCTCGCGGATGTCGGCAACGGCAATTGGATCGATCCCAGCCAGCGGCTCATCCAAGAGAATGAAGTGAGGTTGCGTTGCAAGTGCGCGCGCGATTTCGCAGCGCCTGCGCTCGCCACCAGAGAGGGCCATCGCCGGAGCCCTGCGCAAATGCGTGATCGAGAATTCCGCAAGCAGCGCGTCCAACATAGCCTCTCGCAGATCGGGCGCGGGCTCGGCGATCTCGAGGATCGCGCGGATATTCTGCTCGACCGTAAGGCCGCGAAAAATCGAGGCCTCCTGTGGCAAATAACCGATGCCGAGGCGGGCGCGCCTGTACATCGGCAGGTCCGTGATATCGCGTCCGTCCAGGCTCACAACGCCGGTATCGGCAGCTATGAGGCCGGTGATGATGTAGAAGCACGTGGTTTTCCCGGCACCGTTCGGTCCCAGCAATCCGATCACCTCGCCGCGTTGCACGGAGAGATTGACGCCGCGCAAAACGGGCCGTCTTTTAAAACTCTTGCCCAGCCCCCGCCCCAGCAGACCCCGATTGTCGGCAACGAGCCTCGGCACGCGTGAGAGGTTAACCCGACCGGGCTGGGACCGCCGCTGCTCCTGGCTGCGGCTCACGGTTTCGGCGCGCCGCCGGCAGCGGATCCCGCCCCCACCCTTCCCTCCCCCGCAAGGGGGGGATGGTTAGGGGAGGGGGCGGGAGGTCCCGAAGACGGAGCGGCGTTGTCCTGACGCACGAAGAGGCCTTCCACCCTCTGCGCTGGTGCTCCCGGTGTCGGGGGCAGCGTCATCATGCGGCTGATGTTGTTGTTCAGATCGACGACCGCGTATTGACCCCTCACCGTATTGGGCCCGCGTGTCACCGTGACATTGCCGAGGAGCGTGACTATCCCCGTATCGGCGTTGTAGACGCCGTAATTTCCGCGGCCAATATCGGTCGGAGTGGTGACGACGACGTTTCCTTGAGCGTCAACGCGGCTGATCCGCGAGCTTTCGTCGCTGTCTCCCAGCGGTCCCGCTGGTGCGCCAGCCTTGGCACTGGCGGCGGCTGGCGTTGCTTGCGTCGGCTTGGCTGCGGACTTGCTCTCGCCCGCCTTCGGCTTGTCTTTCGTCATGTGCGCAGTCAGCACATCGGCGCGGATCTGTTTCGCCTCGCGCACCGCGACCGCGTCGCCGCGCGCGACTGCAACCTGCTTCTGGTCGTACCATTCGAAGCTGTCGCGCGCGGTCACGATGTCGGTCGGCGTCGTCAGTTTCAGCGCTTTGCCGGTAACGATCCCGATTTGCTGGTCGACATCGTAAACGGCTTGATCACCGACCACCGTCTGCGTCGGGCTTTTGATCACGACACGGCCGTCGGCGTCGAGACGGTAGATCTCGTTCTCGCTGCCTGCCCCCTTGCTCGGTCTGTAATGCGCAGTCAACGTCTCAGCATGGACCTCTGTAGTCCCGCGTTTGGCGACGGCATTGCCGCGCGCGATGTACACCTGCGCGTTCTGCTGCCACTCGATCCCGGAATCGGCCGAAATCTCGATTGGTCTGTCCTGCGATACACCGCCCAGGCTCAAACCCTGAGCGGATGCGGGGATGCTCAAAGACGCGCAAACGAGCAAGGGAGCCAATGCCCGTGCGGAACGCACGCTTGGCGATCCAACGGCCAGCCGGAGAATGCGCTCGAAGATTGGCTCAGTGGCCATCAGATGGCGCATTGGCCGCGGCGGCTGCGAGTTGAGCGGCCGCGACCTCGATCTCGGGCGGAAGCGCAGCCGGGCCTGTTTGGCTTGCCGCGGGTTTGGTCCCCTTCAGCACAAGGTGAGACTCGCCCAAAAAGATCACCGTATCGCCTTTGTCGAGGATGTGAAACCCTTGCGCGGCGATATCACCTGAAGGCCCATGCCCGACTACTGGATCATGCCCTTCCGCGCTGCTTGCAGAGACGTCGACATGCGCACTTTGCGTCACGAAACGCGTGCCGTTTTCGTGGATCAAATTGACGTCATCGAAGAGATCCAGCAATTGCGCCTGCGATTGATAAATCGCTGTCGCCGCCGTGACCACAACCGAAGCCCCGTGGCGCAAGAGCATCTCCGCGTTGGGTGCTTCCAAGGACATCAGGTCGTCCCGGTTCGGTATCTGCCGGCCAATCGCGGCAGTCACGACGTACGGCCGATTGAAGCGGTCGATCCCGGCATAGCGGGGATTGACCATCCTTAGCTCCCGTGCGTCGCGCAGATCGATAACCGGAAAGCTGAACCCGACACTTTTCAGCAGCAGTTGGATCTGCGGCCAAAGGGCAACCAGCACCAGGAGGGCCAGCCCGAGGACGGGTAACATCCGCTTCAGCAATGCGACGCGTCGACTGTATCGGTCGCTGGCGCCCTGCAAGGGGGTTGCCGGTCGTCCCTTCGGCGGCAGAACCGCAGCCAGTTCCGGTTTTGCTTGCATGTTCAGTGCTTTCACGCCGCCCCCTATCCGCGGGCCCTCAGGCGACGCCGGCACGCAGACAATCATGCATATGCAAAAAACCGATCGGCCGGCCGCTTTCGTCTATGACAAAGAGCGAAGTAATCGCGAACCGGTTCATCATTCCTAACGCGTCCGCCGCCAGAGCCGAGGCGGCGATCGTTTTTGGG
>Ga0126381_100000282_pt1 | contig 56681 bp, 48 predicted proteins | sample PanSoiMetPlot_28_FD_96465 | JGI IMG/M metagenome (GOLD analysis project Ga0126381, IMG submission 96465) | Tropical forest soil microbial communities from Panama - MetaG Plot_28 | ecosystem: Environmental > Terrestrial > Soil > Tropical forest > Bulk soil | place: Panama | collected 2016-02-17 | reverse complement strand
TCGACTACTCGCTTGTTCAGCAGATGGAGGTCGACTTCCTCGCAGAATTGGTAGAACGACTTGAAGGCTCCACCCTCCTTGCGCGCTTTGACGATCGATTCGATGGCGTTGTGCCCGACGTTCTTCACCGCAGCCAGTCCAAAGCGAATTGCCTCCCCGTGCGGCGTGAAGTAGGCATCGCTAACGTTGATATCGGGCGGCTCGACTGCAATGCCCATCTCGCGGCATTCGTTAATGTATTTCACAACGTCGTCCGTACTGCCCGACACGGACGTCAGTAGCGCAGCCATAAACTGAACGGGATAGTGCGTCTTCAGGTAAGCCGTGTGGTAGGCAAGCAGCGCGTAGGCCGCCGAGTGCGACTTGTTGAATCCGTATCCCGCGAACTGCTCCATGAGATCGAAGATTTTCTCGACCTTCTTCTGCGGGAAACCGCGTTCAGTCGCGCCGCGCGCGAAGCGCTCGCGCTGCTTGGCCATGGCTTCCGGATCCTTTTTGCCCATGGCGCGGCGCAGGAGATCGGCTTCGCCCAGTGAGTAGCCCGCCAGGCGATTGGCGATCTGCATCACCTGCTCCTGATACACAATGACCCCGAGCGTCTCCTTCAGAATCGGCTCCAGCTCCGGCAGTTCATATTCGATCTTCTTTCGGCCCCACTTGCGCTCGACGAAGTCTTCGATCATGCCGCCCTGAATCGGGCCAGGGCGATAAAGTGCGTTTAAGGCAGTCAGATCCTCGACGGCGGTTGGCTTGTAGCGTCGCAGCACGTCCCGCATGCCATGCGATTCAAACTGGAAGACGCCGCTCGTCAACCCGGTGTGGAAGACCTTCTCGTAGGTGACCTGGTCGTCGAGAGCGAGTTTCTGCAAGTCGATCTGAGTGCTCGTGGTCTGCTCGATCAGGCGCAGGGCATCGTCAATGATGGTCAGCGTCGTGAGCCCGAGGAAGTCCATCTTCAGCAGGCCCAGCTTCTCCACCGCCTTCATGTCGTAGGCGGTCACGATTTCATCGTTCTTCGTGCGATGCAGCGGGACGAGCTCGGTCAGAGGCTGCGGCGCGATCACCACGCCGGCGGCGTGCACTCCAGCATTGCGCACCAAACCTTCCAGCTTTTTTGCCGTGTCAATGAGCTCTTTGGTCTGCGGCTCGTTTTCGTAGGCCGCAGCCAGCGGCGGCGAATCCTTCAGCGCCTGGTCGATGGTGATATTCAGTGTCGGGGGCACCATCTTCACGAGGCGGTCGACATCAGCGTAGGGGATGTCCATGGCGCGGCCGGAGTCTTTCATCGCCGCCTTTGCCGCCATGGTGCCGAAGGTGATGATCTGCGCCACCTGATGGCGCCCGTACTTCTCGGTAACGTAATTGATGACCTCACCGCGCCGGTTCATACAGAAGTCGATATCGATATCGGGCATGCTGATGCGCTCCGGATTGAGGAAGCGCTCGAAGAGCAGCTCGTTCTGCAATGGATCGATATCGGTGATCGAAAGCGCATACGCGACCAGCGATCCGGCCGCCGATCCGCGGCCCGGACCGACGGGGATGTTGCGCTCCTTCGCGTAACGGATGAAATCCCAGACGATGAGGAAGTAGCCCGCGAACTGCATCTGGCGGATGATTTCGATCTCACGCGAGAGGCGCTTCTCGTAGTCGTCCAGCGAGTGCTTCAGGCGGCCGGCGGCCTGAAGCTCGCGCAGAATGTTCAGGCGCCTGGCGAAGCCTTCGCGCGTGACGTGCTCGAAGTAATCAGGGATGGTGAAGCCGTCCGGGACCACAAATTGCGGGAACGGGTCATGGACCTTTTCCAGGCGCACATTGCAACGTTCGGCGATTTCGATGGTGCGCGCGAGCACACGCTCGTAGCCCTGGAAAACCTTCGCCATTTCGGCAGCGCTCTTCACGAAGAACTGATTGCCGTGGAACTTCAGCCGGTTGGTATCGTTGATGGACTTGCCGGTCTGAATGCAGACCATCACGTCCTGCGCGTGCGCGTCCTCTTCGCAGAGGTAGTGGCTGTCGTTGGTCGCCACCAGCGGCAGGCCGAGGTCCTGCTCGAGCTTCAACAGGTTTGGCTGAATGCGCTTTTCGTCGGGGACGCCCTGGTCCTGGATTTCCAGGTAGAAATTGCCTTTGCCGAAGATGTCGGAATACGTTGCAGCCGCCTCACGGGCCTGTTCGTACTTTCCTTCGGTGAGATTCTCGGCGACTTCACCCTTCAGACATGCTGACAGGCCAATCAGCCCCTGCGAGTGCTCGGCAAGAAACTTCTTGCTGACGCGTGGCTTGTAGTAGAAGCCGTGCAGCGACGCCTCGGAGACAATCTTCACCAGGTTGCGATAGCCGAGATCATTTTCAGCCAGCACGATGAGGTGGTTATAGCTGTCGCCTTCTGGAGCGGCACGATGGTCTTCCTTCTTGCAGATGTAGAGCTCGCAACCGAGGATCGGCTTGACGCCTGCTTCCTTCGCCGCGTTCACGAACGTGACAGCGCCGAAGATGTTGCCGTGGTCGGTCATGGCAACCGCGTTCATGCCGACTTCCTTGACGCGATTGACCAGGCGCTCGACCTCGCACGCGCCGTCCAGCATGGAGTAGTCGCTGTGAAGATGGAGATGGACGAATTCGGGTTGGGGCATCGCTACTCTTATTTTATGCGCTTGCGGCGGCAGCTGTGGTCTGTGGAAGAGGTGGAAAAGACGGCTTTATTTCGGTCCATCCCTGACGTCGGGACTCAGGCTCTTACGGCCGTCAGCCAAGGACCCTGTCCTGGGCTAAACTGAGGCCGGGACGGGTTCTCTCCAACACTGGTGAGTCAGACATTTCAATATGCGTAAAAGCCCTGCCTACATCGTGGCGCACATTCGTCGGGTATTGGTGAATGGCGCCTCGGCGCCGCATACCGAAGAGGTGCAACGCTTCTTCAAGCACGAGGTCAAGTCGCGCGGATGGTATACCGACGAGCTGCGCAAGGTTGCCGTGCGGTTTCGCAGGACGATCCTCGCCGATCGCGATGTAGCTTATCTCCTCCAGGTGGCGGACCGACTGTTTCGCGGCGACGTGCTCGAGGAGAAAGTTTTCGCGGTCTTGATGCTCCAGGGCATCGTTGGTCAACTTGGAAAGGCGGAGTTCAAGCTGTTCGAGAGCTGGCTGGATCGCGTCAGTACGTGGGCGGATCACGACGGCCTGGTGCATTATCTGTTGGGACCGATGATCGCCGCTGACGCCTCGCTGTTGTCCCGGCCGATGCGCTGGGCAAAGTCGTCGAACCGCTGGCATCAGCGCGCAGCGGCGGTGAGCCTGATTCATAGCACGCGTCAGCATAAGAATTTCGCGCACATCCAGCGCGTCACAGAGCTCCTGTTGGCGAGCGAGGACGATATGGTGCAAAAGGGACTGGGCTGGCTGCTGCGGGAGGCGGCGAAGTTTAATCGCGAGCAGACCGTAGCGTACCTGCTGACCATTCGAGATCGAGCGCCGCGGCTGGTGCTGAGGACGGCTTGCGAGACGTTACCGGTGGAAACGCGGGAGAAAGTTCTGGGAAAGTCGCGGCGGGCGGCCGCTGGGGCGTAGACATCTGCCAGCTCGCCGCTCGCAGCTAGTCTCTGCTTGCTTTAGAATGGACAGACGATGAATCTTGCTGCAATTCAGGCTGCGCTGCGTGACGGCGGGCACGAGTGCTGGCTTTTCTACGATCATCATCACCGCGATCCCATTGCCTATCGCGTGCTCGGCCTCTCGCCGACCATGATGGTTACGCGGCGCTGGTTTTACGTTGTGCCTGCAAATGGCGAGCCCGTCAAGCTGGTGCATCGCATCGAAAGCCATCACCTGGATTCCCTTCCCGGCAGCCGGATGGAATATTCGGCGTGGCAGGAGCTTTGGCAGAACCTCGAGGCCATGCTCAAGCCCTACCATCGCGTCACCATGCAGTACTCGCCGAACAATCAGATTCCGTACATCTCGCTGGTCGATGCCGGCATGCTGGAACTGGTGCGCGGCTTCGGTAAAGAGATCGTGAGCTCGGCGAACCTGGTTGCGCGCTTCGAGGCGACCTTGACGGAAGCACAGATGGCGTCGCACTTCAAAGCCCGCGACGCCGTGGACAAGATCACCGCCGCGTTTTTCCAGGAGGTCGGGCGGCGCGCTCGCAACGGCGGAACGCACGAGTTCGAGATGCAGCAGTGGATCATGGAAGCGTTCCAGCGCGACGGCTTGCAGACAGAAGATCCGCCGAATGTCAGCGTGAACGCACACAGCGGCGATCCGCACTACGAGCCGACTTCGGCCTCATCGGCGAAGATCAAACAGGGCGATTTCGTGCTGCTCGACATCTGGGCGAAGACGACCGAGCCTGATTCGGTCTACTACGACATCACGTGGACGGGAATCGTCGGCACATCAAGCGATAAACAGCGCGAAGTATTCGATATCGTGCGCGGCGCGCGCGATGTGGGGATCCAGACGGTGCAGCAGGCCTTCGACGCGAAGAAGAAGATTCGCGGCTGGGAGGTCGACAAAGCGGTGCGCGAGTTCATCGAGTCGAAGGGCTGGGGCAAGTACTTCATCCATCGCACCGGCCACTCCATCACCAGCGACATTCACGGCAACGGCGCGAATCTTGATAATCTGGAGACCAAGGACGATCGCGAAATTCTTCCCAACACCTGCTTCTCGGTCGAGCCGGGGATTTACCTGCCGGAGTTCGGCGTGCGCAGCGAAGTGAATATGATGGTGCGCAACGGCAAAGGCGAAGTGACCGGCAGGATCCAGAACGAGTTGGTGCTTATCTGATGGCGAACCCGCAAAACACAGCTACTCTGCCGCGCTCAGAGAAGGCGGCAGAGCGAAGCACTTCGATGGCGACCATCGCGCCTATTGCGGCGTGGCTGGTGCCTGGCTTGGGACACTTCATTCAGCGGCGCTGGATTCGCGGCCTGCTGCTGATGGCCGCGATCTTCACCATGTTCTTCGTCGGACTCGGGATGCAGGGCAAGGTGTACTCGTTCAACACGGGCGATCTGCTGGACATCCTGGGATTTATCGGCGATCTGGGCGCGGGCGCGCTGTATTTTGCAGCGCGGATTATGGATTGGGGAATCGGCAACATCCATCGCGCCCTGGCTGATTACGGAACGAAGTACATCGTCGTCGCCGGCCTCCTGAACATCATTGCCACGGTAGACGCTTATCACATCGCGATCGGCAAAAAAGAATGACTTTCGAACTCTCGCACTTCAACGCCGCTTTGATATTTGCCATCTGTGCGTCGGTCGTCTTCGGCATCACACAGCGCAACGCCACGCGCGATATGGCGCGCTACGGCGCGTACTGCTTTGTGCTCTTCATCGGCGGAGTCATTGTGGCTGCATGGGCGATGTGGCTGATCAAGCGCTGAAAAACAGTGGTTAGTGGTTAGTGGTTAGTGGCTAGTGGATCGACCGGAATGCCTCCTGCCATCCTCATTAAATAATTCCTGCAATTTTGTAACCCATTCTCGTTCTTCGAGAGAAGACAAGCGCAGCCGCGTCTGAAATCGTTGCCGCCGCAGTCGACGTGAGACTTTGACCTGCGCTCGAGATGAACCTCACGGGAGGACAGAATGTATCGACGCTGTGCTGTAATCTGTCTGCTGCTGTGTGCCGCCGGATGGTGCCAACAGAATTCAAGCCAGGCGCCTTCGCTCACCATATACAACCAGAACTTCGCGCTGGTGCGCGAGTTCGTACCGCTACAACTGAATGCCGGCGTGAATCAGTTGAGCTTCGACAGCGCCACTTCGTTCGTTGAGCCTGATTCCGTGGTACTCCGCGACCCCAGCGGGCGGGTGCGTCTCAGCATCCTGGAGCAGAACTATCGCACCGATATCGCTTCGCAGCAGAATTTGCTGCGGGCTTATGAGGGCAAGGAAATTGAATTTCAAATCGCACCCGGCAAGATCGTCCGGGGGCGAGTGATTCGCGCTGGCGGAGCAATGTACGGCGGCAACGGGTGCTATGGAGGTAATTGCGGCTATTCCGGAGAGACCATCGTCGAAATCGACGGCAAAATCCAGTTTGGCTTGCCGGGCACGCCAATCTTTCCGGCGCTGCAGAACGAAGCTCTGCTGACGCCTTCGCTGAACTGGCTGCTGCAGTCGGACCGTACCGCGCAGTTGGATGCCGAGATCAGCTACATCACCGGCGGCATGAGTTGGGAGGCGAGCTACAACGTGGTCGCGCCCGAGAACGGCGATCTGGTCGATGTCATTGGATGGATCACGCTAGAGAACCACAGCGGCCACACCTTTGAGAAAGCCCGACTCCAGTTAATAGCTGGTGAGGTAAACAAGATCACTTCCGTCAACGAGTTCGCGGCCAAGGCACGGGACCTTGAAGTGACCAGCGCCGCGCCTGTTGCCGCGGTAGCCACCGAAAAAGCGTTCGACGAATATCACCTCTACACGCTGGAGAGGCCCTCGACGGTCGAGACGGGAGAGACCAAGCAGGTGGAGTTCTTGCGGGGTTCCGGCGTTCCCTCAAAGCGCGTTTATGTTTATGAAGGCTACATGCTGCCCGAGTATTTGCGCAGCAACTGGGAGTACCAGTTTCAACAGCCGAGCGTCGGCATGACCAGCAATAAACAGGTTTACATCATGCGCGAGTTCCAAAACTCGGCTGCGGCCCACCTGGGCATTCCATTGCCCAAGGGAAGGATGCGGTTTTATCGCCGCGACAGTGATGGCAGCCTGCAATTTATCGGCGAGAATGTCATCGCGCACACTCCAAAAGACGAGACCGTTCGCGTTTACACCGGCAATGCCTTTGACATCACGGCGGAACGTACGCGCATGGATTTTCATGTGGACGGTGAGCAGCGCTTCATCGACGAGAGCTATGTGATCAAGCTGCGCAACCACAAGAAAGAAACGGTGAAGGTGCAGGTGGTGGAACACCTTTACCGCTGTGACAACTGGACCATTACCGCGAAATCGATGGCCTACGAAAAGAAAGACAGTCATACCGTGGAGTTTGCGGCCAGCATCCCGCCCGATGGAGAGCAGGTGGTTACGTACCGCGTTCATTACACCTGGTGAAACCGGGCATTTTCGAATCAACCCTTCTGCATATTTCGCAATCAGGTAAATGTGGGCGGTCCGTGGCCTGCCAATGAGGCAAGGGTATTTGGCAGGCTCTATAATCGAACTATCCCATGGTTCGCGATGGCATTTATTACGGACTGGCTATGGTTGTGGCGGCCGCTCTTGTCGCGTGGCTCACCATGCCGGCGCTGGCGGTGGTCCCGTTGCTGCTGGCGGCGTTTTTCCTATGGTTCTTTCGCGATCCGGAACGGAGAATTCCTGCCATTCAGGGCGCAATCGTGTCCCCAGCCGATGGCAGGATCACGAATATTTCGGCAATTCAGGACGGCGGCGAGACCCGGACCCGCATCAGCATCTTTCTGAATGTGTTTGACGTCCACGTCAACCGAGCCCCGGTCAGTGGCGTGATCGAGAATGTGCTTTACCAGAAGGGAAAGTTCGGTAATGCTATGGGCGCCGTGTCAGCAGAACTGAACGAACAGAACGTCGTCACCGTGCGTGGAGACGCCGGAACCGTGGTATTTAGGCAGATCGCAGGATTATTGGCGCGCCGCATCGTGTTCACCAAGAAGCCGGGTGATCGGCTGGAGCGCGGGGAGCGTGTTGGAATGATCAAGTTCGGCTCTCGCACTGACGTGATCTTCCCGGCTACTGCCGAGATGAAAGTGAAAGTTGGCGATCACGTGAAAGGCGGATCCAGCGTGCTGGCGGTTGCGCAACCACGTCTCGTTGAATCGCAACTTCGCGACGTTGCGGAGGTGCGATGAACCAGTATTCCTGGCGACGGGACGATCTTCAGCCGACGCAGCGGCGCCCCAGGAAAGGTCTGTATCTGCTGCCATCCATGTTCACTGCGGGCAACATGGCGGCGGGATACTACGCGATTTCACAGGCGATTCAGGGAACCGCTAACGATCCGTGGCACTTCGATCAGGCCGCGAAGGCGATCGGATTTGCGATTGTCTTTGATTTCTTCGACGGTGGCATTGCCCGGCTCACCAACACAGCCAGCGATTTTGGACGTGAGTTGGATTCCCTTGCCGATGTGATCGCCTTTGGCATCGCTCCGGCGGTGCTGGCATTGATTTGGGGCTTCCGCATGCTGCCGGCCGAGGGCAACATGGAGCTGCGGGCGTGGGTCATGAAAGGCGGCGCGGTTGCGACCTTCGCGTTCCTGCTGGCCGGCGCTTCCCGCCTGGCACGCTTCAATATTCAGGTCAATCCGCAGCCGTCCAATCCGGGACGTCCGGGACGCAAATACTTTGTTGGAATGCCGATTCCCGCCGGCGCGGGGGCGGTGGCTGCGGTGGTGCACCTGGTCCAGGGAAATCCGCTGCAGATCTGGTGGCTTTCGGTGGGATGGGGAATCTTTGTGTTTGCTATCTCGTTTCTGATGGTCAGCACCTGGCGCTTCTTCAGCCTGAAGGGCATCAACTTCCGCCAGCCGCAGAATTTCCGCTGGATCCTCGTGTTGGGATTGACGATCGCCCTCATCTTTGTTGCATCGCAGTATGTGCTGTTCGCGCTGGCAATCGTCTATATCCTTTCCGGAGTACTGGCGCGGCTGTCGTTTGTGTTCCGCCGGCCGACGGTGCCACCTCCCCCGCATCAGGATGAGGCCTCACACGCTTGATGAAGAGTCAGCCTAACAATCCTTCTGTCGCTCGCACCGACGGTGGTCACTGGGGCGGCCTATTCCGTGTCGCTATCGTAGGCGCTGCGACACTGAAAGGACGCGAACTGAAAGACGTTCTCGCTGACCGGAATTTTCCTGCGGAGAATGTCCGTCTGCTCGATGATGAAGAGTCCCTGGGACAGCTTGAGGCCGTGGGCGATGAGCCTACGTTTATTCAAAGCGTGCTACCCGAGCATTTGGAAAACGTGGACTTCACGTTCTTTGCCTCCGATGAAAACTACACACGTGACACCTGGCAGCTGGCGCGCAAGGCCGGCAGCGACATTGTCGACCTTTCTTATGCGCTTGAGGGGCAGCCTGGAGTCTTGCTGCGCGCGCCGTGGGTGGAACGTGAACTCAATGCGGCGCCGAAGGTGGATTTCGCGGAGTCGACGGTCGTCATCGCGCATCCAGCGGCGATCGTGCTGGCTTTGCTGATGCTGCGCGTGCAACGCGCAGGACGAATCCTGCGTGCTGTGGCGACGGCGTTCGAACCCGCCTCCGAGCACGGCCGTCGCGGCATGGACGAATTGCACGAGCAGACCGTCAACCTCCTCTCATTCCAACAACTGCCAAAGGGTGTCTTCGACGCGCAGGTGGCCTTCAATCTCCTCGACCGCTACGGAGACAAATCCTTGCCGGCGCTTGCCAGCGTGGAAAGCCGTATCCAGCGCCATTTCCGAAGCATCGTGCAGGAGAAGCTGACCGTACCTTCGCTGATGCTGTTGCAGGCGCCCATCTTCCACGGGCACGCGTTCTCGCTTTACATTGAATTGGAGAACGAGGCGCAGATTGAAGAAGTAATCGCGGCCATCTCCGGCGAGCACGTAGACATTTTGCAGGGCGCGGAGGAATCCCCCAGCAACGTCAACGCTGCTGGGCAGGAGCAGATACAAGTGTACGTTCGACACGACGCGCAAAATCCCAAGGGGTTCTGGCTTTGGGCGGCCTCTGACAATCTGCGGATTGCGGCCCTCACGGCAGTGGAGTGCGCCGAGAACATGATTGCTTCACGTCCGCGGGGGACTGTCCAGTGACTTATCCCATCAAGCTGCGTCGGCTGGTCCTCGCCGCCTGCGTTCCGTTGCTGCTGCTGTTCATAGCGTCAGGTTGCGGGTATCACACTTCCGGCACGGCCGTCCGCCTGCCCGGCGATCTGCACACCGTCTATGTCCCGGGAATCGTCAACGCCTCGCAAGCCTATCGCGTTGGCCAGCTGTTCACGGAGGCCACGGTGCGGGAATTGCGCGAACGCACGAATTACCGGATCGTGACGGCGAATGACGGTACGGCGGACGCAACCCTGTCGGGAACAATTACCAGCGTCTATATCGCTCCTCTGACGTACGATTCGGTGAACGGCAGGATTTCGTCGTCGCTTGTCGTTATCATGCTCAATGCCAACCTCACGGACAAGAACGGCAAGGTTCTGTGGAGCAACCCCAACTTCGTTTACCGCGAGCAGTACCAGGAATCGGTGAACACGGCCAGCTTCTTCGAAGAGGCAACGCCGGCCACGCAACGTATCGCCGACAGCTTCGCCAAGACACTGGTCGCCAACATTCTGGAGGCGTACTGAATGCGCAGTTTCGCGGCATCGGACCGCTTCGTGGCCGATGTGAAAGCGCGCAAGCTGGCGCCGGGGTATGTGTTCATCGGCGATGAGGCTTTTTTTCGCAAGCGCTGCCGCGATGCGATTCTGGAGCACCTGGTCCCGGAAGATGTGCGCGAACTGAGCCTGTATGACATGGATTTGAGCGAAGTGGATCTGCAACAGGTCCTCGACAAAGCTCGGACACCGTCGCTGATGTCGCCCTTTCAGGTCTTCTTCATTCGCGGCATCAAGAACCTGTACAGCCGCGGGAAGCATGATGACGAGTTCGCCGCGATTGAAGACTACTTTAAGAATCCGAATCCCGACGCGCTGCTGGTGTTCGTCGCCGACTACATCAGCATCCCTGCCGACGCTCGGCGCATGGAGCTTACCGACAAAGACCGTTACGAGCGCATTCGCGAGACCTTGGGCGAGCATTGCCCAGTGCTGGAGTTCGCCCGCGTAGAAGAAGGTGATGCGGTCAAATGGGCGGTGACGACCGCGGACGCCCAGGGCGTGAAGCTTGATACGGATGCAGCGCGCGAGCTGGTCGACTCGCTTGGCGGCGACATGATGATGGTCGCCAATGAGCTGGAGAAGCTGGTGCTGTTCGTCGCTGACAAGAAGCGCATCAGCCTGGGCGATGTTGAGACGCTGGTGCTCGCTGCCAAGCAACGGTCGTTCTACGAGCTGACAGACGCGATTTCATCGCGCGATCGCGGGCGGGCGCTGGCTGTGCTCGATGCCATCCTCAGCAGTGGCGATGGAGAGGAGGCTGCGATTGGGCATCTGTACATGCTGTCGCGAACGTTCCGTCAGATGCTGGTGATCCTGGAGAGGAATGTGCGCGATTCGCGCGCGCTGTGGCAGGCGCTGTGGCAGGGATTCCGCATTCCGCCATTCGCGGCGGAAGATGTCATCCGGCAGGCGCGGCGGTATAAGTCGCGGCGCGAGTTGACGGCGGCGATTCGGCGCGTCGCGCGGGCCGATCTGGCGTTACGGTCGAACCCTCCCAGCAAGCGTTTGGTGCTGGAGAATTTGGTGCTCGACTTGACGGCCGAAGCGAAGCCGCAAGAGGCCGTCTGGCTGCAAGATGAGCTGTCGGTTTAGCCATGGATGTCGACGCGTATTTGCAGCGCATCGGGTACGATGGTCCCCGCGAGCCGTCCGCCACTACCCTGCGCAGCCTTCACCGGCAACATCTGTTCACCGTTCCCTTTGAAAATCTCGACATTGCTCTGGGCTTTCCCATTCAGCTTGATCCTCCGCTGATTTACGACAAGATTGTCGCGCGACGGCGAGGTGGGTTCTGTTATGAGCTGAATGGACTCTTCGGCGAGTTGCTGCGGGCCATGGGCTTTCGGGTGCAGATGCTATCAGCCCGCGTCCGGCGCGAGGACGGCGGCTTCGGGCCGGAGTTCGATCACATGCTATTGAAGCTTGAGTTGGAGGAACCCTGGCTGGTCGACGTCGGATTCGGAGATTCCTTTGTTGATCCTATCGTGTTCCACGCAGGCGGCGCCGACCAAGTCAACGGCCATCGTTACGTTGTAGTGGCAGTTGGGAACGAGTGGCAGTTGCAGCGTGAAGATGAAAAGGGGAAGGTTCCTTTGTATGCCTTCCGCGACGCCCCGCATACGCTCGGCGAGTATCAGGGGATGTGCAGGTTTCATCAGACGTCGCCGGAGTCGCACTTCACCAGGAGCTGGATTTGCAGCCGCGCGACTCCTGATGGGCGGATCACCGTCTCGAATATGCGGCTGATCTTGACCGATGGTTCTGGACGCAAAGAGACCCAACTCAATTCAGATAGCGAACTGCGGCGATGTTTGCGCGAGCTACTAGGGATCGAATTACCCGAGTTTATGGACCTTGCGAAGCTGGCATACTGAAGGATTCGCGGCCGCCCGGTTAATTGTGGATTGTTAAGGCTGGGAACGATGGAAGTCCATCTGTCGTCACGAGCGCTTTCTGACGGGAGGAAGCTGCTGCCCTCGTGAAGAACAGCAGATCCCTCGCTTCGTTCGTGATGACAATTCAATATTTCATGGCCAGGAGAAAGGACGTTAACTCTTCTCTTTCACATCCACGCTGGCGATGGTGTTTTCCCATTCCAGCTTCAATGTCGCCGCATTACCGCCCGTCTTGTCAAAGGAGATGGTGAAAATTTCCAGCCCTGCGGGACGCTGCGTGACTTTCATAGGAATGCGCGCCAGGTCCTGATCTTTGTTGTACTCGGTGCCCCACTGTCCCGTCTGTTTGTTGATGATGAGCTGCCAGCTGCTCATGCCGGGGAGCGTGTAGAGCGTGTAGTTCCCGGCGGGAACATTGGTGCCGCCGATATTGAGGTCGACATTCGTTTTAAGGCTGGTGGCGGCGTTTGCGCCCGTGCGCCAGACCTGATCGTAGGGGACGAGCCCACCGAAGATCTTCCGGTTGCGCATCGACGGACGGCTGTAGTCGATGGTGGCGGTTTTGCCGTCGGCAAAGGTCACGCTGGCCTGCGCCGGAGGGCTGAGGGGCTTCTTCTGCTCCTGGGCGATGAGGAATGCGGTGATGACGACGACGGGAAAGAGGACGAACATCCAGGAACGGCTCTTGGGCATTTCACTCTCCTCGATTACGGCTTGCCGTCCCATTATTCACATCGCAGCGGTGCAACACAAACAGAGCGACAGCCTTCTGGATCAATTCGAAAGCTAATCACCACAAAGACAAAGAAGCACAGAGAAGGCCAAGGCTTCACCTCGGGGTCTCTGTGCCTCTGTGGTTAAGCTTACGCGGTGACGTACTTGCCGGTTTCCAGCACGCGGGCGGCGATCCTCTCCTGCAACGCGATGATGTTGACCGGCTCGTGCTTGGTCAAGCGGCGGACAATCGCCATCTGGGTGCGGAGCATGTCGCCTTCGGCGACCGCGGCTACGACCTTCTTCGCCGCTGCTTCGAGTCGCGCGAATGCGCCTTCCAGGTACACCTGCGTCATGGCGACGATGAGCGCTGACTTCTCCTCGCCCTGCGCCTCGACCGACTTGCGCCCGCGGAGAAGAGCGGAGTCCATGGCAAACGCTTCGATCACCATGTCGGCAATGGCGCCCATGATCTCCTGCTGATCGGTAAGCTTCTGCATGTACTTCTGTGAGGCAGCGCCGGCAACCAGCATCGCCAGCTTCTTGCTGTTCTCCACCAGCTTGCGCTCGGCGGCCAGCGTGCCTTCCAGTTCTTCACCGGACGGGCCGGACATGACTTCGTCCATGACCTTCTTGATGGCCGGCAGCAGCGGCAGCTGTCCGCTCATAGCGCGCTTCAGCAGCCAACCGGTGATGATGAGGCGGTTGATTTCGTTGGTGCCTTCGAAGATGCGGTTGACGCGCGAGTCACGATAGGCGCGCTCCGCCGGATACTCTTCGACGAAGCCATAGCCTCCGTAAATCTGGACTGTCTCGTCGACCACCATGTCGAGCATCTCCGAGCCCCAGACCTTGATGATGGAGCACTCGACCGCGTATTCCTCGATGGCCTTGCGAATCGCCTCCGGGTTCTTGTCGATGTCGGCGAGCGCGGTGTCCATCATACCAACCGTGCGGTAAACCATCGACTCGCCGGTGTAAATTCCTACCGCCATCTGCGCGATCTTTTCGCGAATGAGTCCGAAGTCGGAGATGGTCTTGGTGAAGGCTTTGCGCTGCTTGGCGTAGGCGATGGCGTTCTGCAGCGAAGTGCGCGCGCCACCGACGCAGCCTGCGCCAAGCTTGAAGCGGCCGACGTTGAGAATGTTGAAGGCGATGATGTGCCCTTTGCCGACTTCGCCGAGCACGTTCTCGACCGGCACTTTGCAATCGTTGAGGATCAGTGGCGAGGTGGAGGAGCCGCGGATGCCCATCTTCTTCTCTTCCGCGCCGACGGAGAAGCCGGGGAAAGTCTTCTCGATGAGGAAGGCGGTGAACTTCTCACCGTCGACTTTGGCGAAGACGGTGAACAGGTCGGCGAAGTGCGCGTTGGTGATCCACATCTTCTCGCCATTGAGGATGTAGTGCTTGCCGTCGGGCGAGAGCACGGCCTTGGTGCGGCAATTGAGCGCGTCGGAGCCGCTCGTGCTCTCCGAGAGCGCGTAGGCGCCGATCATCTCAGCCGAAGCGAGCTTGGGCAGGTACTTCTTCTTCTGCTCCTCCGTCCCGAAGAAAACGAGCGGAAGCGTGCCAATGCCGGCGTGTCCACCCATGGAGACGACAAAGCTGCCGCATTTCGCCATGCGATCGGCAATGATGGCGGAAGAGACTTTGTCCATCTCCGCGCCACCGTATTCGGCGGGAACGTCGGCGTTGGTGAGGCCCATCTCGCTGGCTTTCTTCAGCAGCTCGCGGGTGACCTCCCACTCCTTGTGCTCGATCTTCTCGACGTTGGGGAGAACTTCGTTGGTCGCGAACTCGTCGGCGAGCTTCGCGGTCATCTGCTGGTCTTCGTTGAAATCTTCGGGGGTGAAGACGTTGTCGAGTTGATGGTCTTCGAGCAGAAAGCTTCCGCCCGTGGTCTTGGTCCTGGGAGCTGCCGTCGTTGTGGCCATAGATCCTTCCTTATCGCGAAAACCTTTTTTCACCACCTAGACACAGAGTCACAGAGGTTTTTGTTTTCAAAACGCTCAAGAACTTTGTTTGCAAAATCAAGAACGTTGAACCCCCGATTTTCTATTCTTCAAGTTGCCTCTGTATCTCTGTGTCTCTGTGTCTCTGTGGTTAATTCCCTACTGGAGATTCTCGAAAATGCCTGCCGCGCCCATGCCGCCGCCGACGCACATCGTCACCATGCCATAGCGGCCATTGCGGCGCTTGAGTTCGCGGATGATGGAGGCGGTGAGCTTTGCGCCGGTGCATCCCAGGGGATGGCCGAGCGCGATGGCGCCGCCGTTTACGTTGATGCGATTGGGATCGAGCTTGCCTTCCTGGATGACCGCCAGCGATTGCGCCGCAAAGGCTTCGTTCAGCTCGATCACGTCAATGTCTTCGAGCTTGAGGCCGGCCATCTTCAGCGCCTTCGGAATGGCGAAGACCGGGCCGATACCCATCTCCTCCGGCAGGTAACCGGCCGTGGCGAAGGCAACGTAGCGCGCCAGCGGTTTCAGTCCGAGGGCTTTCGCGCGATCGGCGGACATGACGAGTGCCGCGGCCGCACCGTCGGACATCTGCGAAGAGTTGCCCGCGGTGACGGTTCCCTTCGCGTGGAAGGCGGGTTTCAAGGCGAGCAGCGCTTCCAGCGATGTGTCGGCACGCGGGCCTTCGTCCATCTTGAAGACGATGTCGGTGCGCTTGGGCTTGCTGCCGTTTGGCGTGGTGAAGCTGACGGGCACGGGAACGATCTCGTCGTCGAATTTGCCGGCCTGAATGGCCGCGATGGCGTTTTTGTGGCTGCGAACGGAGAATTCGTCCTGCATCTCGCGCGTGATGTTGAAGCGCTTTGCCAGCCGCTCGGCAGTGAGGCCCATGGAGAGGTATGCATCGGGATAGTTCGCGACCAGCCAGGGATTGGCGGAGACCTTGTTGCCGCCCATGGGGATCATGGTCATGGACTCGACGCCGCCGGCGACGATGGTCTCCGCACCGCCGGCCATGATGCGCTCGGCGGCCATGGCGATGGATTGCAGTCCGGACGAACAGAAGCGGTTGATCGTCATCGCCGAGATTTCGACCGGGAGACCGGCCCGGAGAGATGCGATGCGGGCGACGTTCATGCCCTGCTCGGCTTCTGGCATAGCGCAGCCGAAGATCACATCCTCGATCTCTTTGGGATCGAGCGCAGGCACACGCTCGAGCGCGCCTTTGATGGCCGTGGCAGCCAGATCGTCGGGACGAGTCGCCCGCAGCGTTCCTTTATAAGCTTTGCCGACCGGCGTCCGGACGGCGGATACGATGAATACTTCGCGCATGAGGACCTCAGCAATTAGTAATTAGCCGTCAGCATTCAGCAGTTAGCATTCAGCCAAATCGGCGAACGGTGTCAGTTTCGGAGCGTTTTTCCCGTTTTCAGCGTGTACTGGATGCGCTCCTGGGTTTTCTTTTCGCCGCAGAGGGACTTGAAGGCCTCGCGCTCCAGGTCCAGCAAATACTGCTCGCTGACCAGTGTGCCCGGCGTGACGTTGCCGCCGCACAGCACCTCCGCGACTTTGTTGCCGATCTTCACTTCGTGATCGGTGATGAATTCGCCTTCGTGCATGATGTGCACGCCCAGCTTCAGCGTCGCCAGAATGCTCTCGCCGGGCGCTGGGATGTCGGTGCGCATCACGGGCGCGCGATAGCCTTCGTGCACCAGTTCCAGGGCGCGCTCTTTCGCGTCGGTCAGGACGCGCTCCCGATTCATACTGATGTCGTCGCCGGAGGAAAGGAACCCGAGATTGCGCGCCTCGAAAGCCGACATCGAGACCTTCGCCATGGCAACGGTCTCGAAGGCCTGCTTCATGGCTTCCATCATCTCGACACTTTCGCCGCGGCCGGCCGGGCGAATGTGCGTGGCTTTATTGATCCCGCGAAGCATCATCTCCTTGCAGCCGCCGCCGCCGGGGATAAGGCCGACACCGACTTCTACCAACCCAGCGTAGAGCTCGGCGTGTGGCTGGCGCGCGGCTGCATGGAGCGTGATTTCAGTCCCACCACCGAGCGTCATGCCGAAGGGGGCGACGACGACGGGCTTGGGCGAGAACTTGATCGTCTGTGTCATGCCCTGGAACTGCTTGATGGCGAGGTCGACCTCGTCCCACTCTTCTTCCTGGATGGCCATTAGCAGCATCATGATATTGGCGCCGACGGAGAAGTTGGCGGCGTCGTTGGTGATGACGAAGGCGTCGAGGTTGTCCCCGGGGCCGCCGGGCTTCAGCGACTGCGTGATCATCTGCACGATGTCGCCGCCGAGGGCGTTCATCTTGGAGTGGAACTCGATGCAGCCGACACCGTCGCCGATGTCGATGAGCGAGGCGCCCGCGTTCTTCTTCACGACCAGGCCCGACTTCTTGGCGACCGCGACCGACCACACTCCGGCAGGAACTTTCTCCGACTGGTAATGACCGCTGCCGAGGTCAAAGTAGGCGCGGCCGCTGGGGGCTTTCGGTTCGTCCGTATACCACTTTTCGTGGCCGGAGGCTAGCAGCTTTTCGACCTTTGGTGATACCGGCTTGCCTTCTAGCTGCATGCGCTTGACGGTCTTGGCGACGCCGGCAGCGTCCCACATCTCGAAGGGGCCCATCTCCCAGTTGAAACCGAGCTTCATGGCGCGATCGATCTCGACGGCTGAGTCGGCGATCTCGCCGATGCGATTGGCAGCGTACGTCCAAAGATCGGCGAGAGCAGACCAGAGGAAGATGCCGGCTTTGTCCTTCGACGGCTGTAACAGCATGCGCAAGCGCTCGGGAAGGTCTTCGACGGTCTTGGCCATCTCCACCGAGGGGAACTTCGGGCGCTGCGAGGGACGGTACTCGAGCGTCTTCCAGTCGAGCGCGAAGATCTCGCTCTTGCCCTCCTTCTTATTCTTGCGATAGAAGCCACCTTTGGTTTTGTCGCCGAGCCACTTGCGCTCCAGCATCTTGGCAAAGAACTCGGGCAGCGTCAGGTCTCCGCGCTCGTCGTGGATGTTGGTGGTGGCGTTGCGCACGACGTGGCCGAGCACGTCGAGGCCGACGAGATCGGCGAGGCGGAAGATTGCCGTCTTCGGCCAGCCCACGGCGGTTCCGGCCAGCGCGTCGACTTCCTCGATGCTCAGGTCCATCTCCTGCATCAGGCGCATGACGTTCAGGATGGAGAACGTGCCGATGCGATTGGCGATGAAGTTCGGCGTGTCTTTCGCGTAGACCACACCCTTACCCAGGTGCAGATCGCAGAAGTGGGCGATGGTATCCATCGCGGCGGGATCGGCGTCGGGCGTGGGGATCAGCTCCAGCAGGCGCATGTAGCGCGGAGGATTGAAGAAGTGCGTGCCGAACCAGTGACGGCGGAAGTCGTCGGGAAAACCTTCGACGATCTTCGCGACGGGAAGTCCGGAAGTGTTGGTCGTGATGATGGTGCCCGGCTTGCGAATGGCTTCAATGCGGCGCAGCAGGGCGCGCTTGATCTCAAGGTCTTCGACAACCGCTTCGATGATCCAGTCGACGTCGGCCAGCTTCTGCAAGTCGTCTTCGAAGTTGCCGATGGTGACCAGGCGGGCGAGCGACGGCTCGAAGAAAGCTGCGGGTTTCGACTTCACTGCAGCCTCAAGGCCATTGGCGGCGATGCGATTGCGCGTCGGGCCGTCGGCGTCGGGCGGAACGATGTCAAGCAGGTACGAAGGAACACCGGCATTGGCCAGGTGCGCAGAGATGCGGGCGCCCATGGTGCCCGCGCCCAGAACGGCGACTTTCTCAATCCGTCTCAGCATGAGTTCGTTATGACTCCGGCTTAGACCAGCGAGCGGTCTGATTCAGATCCTGCCAGCCGTGTCAGCCGGCAGAGATACACGTTGCTGTATATGTTTGATTGAATGGAACACAGAATCGCTGCGGTGTTTCTCCTGGAAAGACAGACAGCACAACTCTCCTCTTGATGACGAAAAACATAAAACAGCGGCTCAAAACACAAGCAGCGCGCGCCGTAAGATGTGGGGTGAGGATGGCAACGGCGCGCGCTTTATTAAGTTGAGTTGATGGTACTGAATGAATCCTCATTCAGTCAACAGAATTCTGCATAAATCTTTTTCCCATATTGGGTTACGAGATCAACTTGGCAAGCAGAAAAGCGGCGCCGGCGGCAAGTCCGCCAATCACAACGGTTTGTGAAGCCGAGCGAGCCGGCCTTGCGCCCGTAAAGCGGCCCTTGATGTAGCCGAAAACGCCCAGCGCGACGAGCGTCACCAGTACCGACCAGACCAGAGCCAGTCGCGCGCTGTGCAAAACCATGTACGGCGAGAGTGGGATGATGCCGCCGGCAACATACGAGGCCGCGATGGTAGTGGCGCTTTGCACGGCGCGTTTGGGATCGGGCTCCTCGAGGCCCAGCTCGAAGCGCATCATGAAGTCGACCCATTCTTTAGGCTTGCGCATCAGCGCCTGGACGACTGGCCCACTCTCTTCATGCGAGAGGCCGTAATCGGCGAACACCTTCTCCACTTCCCTCGCCTCTTCGTCAGGAATCTCCTGCACTTCGCGATCTTCACGCTGACGCTCGCTGGCGTAGTGTTCGGCGTCGCTCTTGGCGGCGAGATAGCCGCCGAGGCCCATCGCGATCGAACCGGCGGCGATCTCTGCAAGTCCGGCCACGACGACGATGTGGCTGTTATCGATGGCTCCCGACAGCCCGGCGGCAAGGGCGAACGGAACGGTCAGGCCATCGGACATGCCGATGACCACATCGCGCACAACTTCGCCGGCGGTGAAGTGGCGCTCAATGTGCGGTGTCTGTGGCATTTGATCCTATGTCAGGATGATCTGCGATGTACTGTAAGGCCGCCTCGGCGACCTCGCGCTCGCCTTTGTAAGTGAGGGCCTTGGGCGCTTCGTCCAAAGGAAGCCAGAAGGCGCATTGCACCTCCACTCGCATGTCGGGCGAGATGTCTCCGAGTTTCCCAGAGCGATATTGCAGCAGGTAAAAGCTCACGATCTTGAAGACACGCGCGCGATCTCCCCAGTTGCGGACATAAACGTACTTGATGTCGGCGAGCTTTGTGATGAGGTCGGCGGAGACGCCGGTCTCCTCTTGCACCTCGCGCAGCGCGGTTTGCTCTGGTTTTTCACCTTCGTCGATGGCGCCTTTAGGCAAGGCCGTGATCTGGGGCGGAGCTTTCTTAATTGCAGAAGCCGTCTTCTTCGCCGCTTTCTTAGGACGGCTCATATGCGGCTCGATGGCGGCAACGAACCAGCGGCCCTTCATTTTTCGTACGACAACGCCGCCAGCCGAAAACTCGCGGACCATGAAGAAATCCTAAGGACTGGAGGGGCAATTAGCAATTAGCAATTAGCAATTAGCAATTAGCAACTCAGCAATCAGCCTGACAGTCGTGATAGAACTTTTCCGCGGCCACAGCATTGAACAATCGAGGTTCGTCAGCCGGCAGCAGGCTTCTTAGCAGTCGCGAAATTTTGCATCCACGACCTCGTGCCCGGATATTCACACGAAAAGGTTGCAACTCGTGCCGCGGCGGCAAGTGCTTCGCGAAAACCGGAACCACTCTGGCTGACGAAGTAGCAGAATGCGCCGTGAAAGATGTCGCCGGCGCCTAGCGTGTCGATGGCGCGGGTTTTCCGAACGGCTATTTTGCCCTGTTCTTCTCCGTCTAGGAAGCGGATAGAGTTGCTGCCCCTCGTAATCGCAACTCGCCGGATCCCTCGCATGGACAAGAATTCGAGGACGTCGGCGGCGTCTCGGCATCCCTCAGGCCGGTAATCGTCGGAGCAAATCGCAATGTCGACGAGGCGTACCAACGCATTCATTCCTGGTTTCCAGCTCCCGCTATCCAATACCACAGGAATTCCGCGACCGCCTGCCGCTCTTGCAGCGCTGATGCACAGCGGCATGTAATGTCCGTCCACCTGAAGAATGGAGACGCCACTCAACCATCGCGGATTGAATTTTGCGGGGGCGTTGGGAAATATCGACGCGTTTGCGGAAACGACGGTTCGCTCACCGCCGCCGCGCAATATCATGATTGAGGAGACGGGTGGAGGTTCTTTCCGGTGGCGGGCCATGTCGCGCACTGCGATCGCAAATCGATCAAGGTCGCTATGGATGATCGCGGCCAGGGGATGCGCGCCGATCGCTGTCACCAACTCCGCACGTCCTCCCAGGAACGCGAATGTCGCGGCCGCATTTGCCGATGGGCCGCCCGCTGATAGTTGCTGCCCCTCAACCGAGATTTTCTGATTACGCCGCGGAATTTTGTCGACCGTATAGCTTATGTCGACGGCTGCCAGTCCAACGAACATGCCCTTTGGGCGGCTGCGATTTGTGGTTGTACTCATTGCGTGCAGACATTATCGCGTATGGTGAGTAGCTGGAATCGGCAGGTTTATGTTGTAATAGAAAGATCATTATGCCAAAGCTGAAGACACATAGCGGAGCGGCCAAGCGCTTCAAGAAGACAGGCACCGGCAAAATCAAACGCGGTCACGCGTTCAAGCGCCACATCCTGACTTCCAAGGGTACTAAGCGCAAGCGCCAGCTCGATACCGATACGATTCTGGACAAGGCGGATCAGAAGAAGATCGAACGGATGATTCCATACTAGAATCGATTTCGCCGCATGGTGCGGCAGCCGGCGTCGGCCACCAGGTCGCGACGGCCAACAGCGTGTGACGAGGTACATCGGCCCCTCGGTAGTTTGAGATTTCCGAGCGTGGTCACCTTCTTACCTCCAGCCGCTTGAAAGAAGTAGAAAAGGAGAAGCAATGCCTCGCGTAAAACGTGGTACCAAGCGCCGCGCACGCCGCAAGAAGATACTGGAGCGTGCAAGCGGTTATTACCTGACAAAATCGAAGCTTTACCGCTCGGCGAAAGAGTCGGTGGAGCGCGGACTGAAGTTTGCTTACAGCGGCCGCAAGCAGAAGAAGCGCCAGTTCCGTTCCATCTGGATTGTGCGCATCGGCGCCGCCGCCAAGCTGAACGGCATCAGCTACAGCAAGTTCATCAGCGGATTGAAGAAGGCCGGCATCGAGCTGGATCGCAAGATCCTGGCCGATCTGGCGGTGAATGACCCAGCCGGGTTTACGGCGCTGTGCAAACAGGCGCAAAACGCCACGGCATAGCCGCCCGGTCTAAGGAAATCGCAGTTATGACAAGGGCGGCCTTGAGGCCGCCCGTTGTGTTTTGTGTTTGAAAGGGCACGGCTTCAGCCGTGCCGCTAACGGCGAGTTAAAGATCGGGCGTTAGCCCCGGTGACTCCGGTAACGTTCATGTACACGGTTCCCAAACTCGATGATTATTCGCCTGGCGCGCTCGATCGCGCCGGCGCCGATCTGTTCGCGGCTCTCGATGAGGAAATTACCGCGCTTCACTCCGACGCCGACTGGAAAACTTTCCGCGATCGCTGGCTGGCGCGCAAGAATGGCGTTCTCACCCAGATCAACGACACCTGGCTGAAGGCTGCACCGGGGCCTTCCAAGCGGGAGGTCGGCCAGCGCGTCAACGCGCTGAAGTCGCGCGTCGAAGCGGCCATTGAAGAGGCGCATGACAAAATTCACGCCTCTTCCGCCGACGCCAAGCTCGCGGCCGAGCGCATCGACATCTCCCTTCCCGGCATCGAGCGCCGCATCGGCGTGAAGCATCCCGTTCTACGTGTGATGGACGAGATCGTCGCGGTATTCAAGGCGATGGGCTATTCGGTCGGCGAAGGCCCCGAGGTCGAGACCGACTACTACAACTTCGAGTCGCTCAACTTTCCTCCAAACCATCCGGCGCGCGACACGCAGGACACGCTGCTCATCGCAGGACAGGAGCACAAGCCGGCGCGCGATCGCCTGCTGCTGCGAACCCACACGTCGCCGGTGCAGATCCGCACCATGGAGAAGCAGCCGCCGCCGGTGCGCATCGTGATCCCGGGCAAGGTGCATCGCAACGATCCGCTCGACGCGACACACTCGCCGATGTTCTACCAGGTGGAAGGACTGGCGGTGGACACGAACATCACCTTCTGCGATCTGAAGGGTACGCTCGACCACGCGATGAAGGCGCTCTTCGGCTCGTCGGTGAAGACGCGCTTCTATCCCTCGTTCTTCCCCTTCACCGAACCGAGCGCCGACATGCAGGTGAGCTGCATCTTCTGCGGCGGCAAAGGCTGTCGCAAATGCAAATTCAGCGGCTGGATCGAGCTGCTGGGCTGCGGCATGGTCGATCCGAACGTCTTCGAGTTCGTGAAGCACAACGGCTACGACTCGTCGAAGATCTCGGGCTTCGCCTTTGGCATGGGCGTCGAGCGCATCGCGCTGCTGAAGTACGAAGTGGAAGGCATCCAGTTGTTCTACGAGGGTGACATGCGCTTCCTGGAGCAGTTCGCATGAGAATCATCCCTTCATGGTTGCGCGAATTCGTTGATGTGCCGGCTGACGACCGGCGACTCGCCGAGGATCTCACCTCGGTCGGCATCGCGGTGGAATCTGTCCAGGAAGAGAGCGGCTCGACCGTCTACGAGATGGACCTGACCACCAACCGCGTCGACGCAATGAATCACTACGGCGTGGCGCGCGAGGTCTCGGCGATCTACAACGTCGCGTTGAAGCCGGTCGCACCTAAGTTGCCGAAGCCGAAGGTGCGTCGCGCAGCGCCGCCGAATATCTCCGGCCCGATCGGCATGACCAGCCTTACCGAGCAGATGGAAGCTGCGGCGACCAGTCTTGAAGCCGACGCGTTTCCCATCGTCATCGAAGACCCGCAAGGCTGCGCCCGATACACGGCGCGCATCGTGCGCAACGTGAAGATCGGCCCCTCGCCCGATAAGGTTGTGAAGCGCCTCGAGCTCCTGGGCTCGCGCTCGATCAACAACGTCGCCGACGCAACGAATTATGCCTTGAACGAACTCGGCCACCCCACGCACGCTTTCGATCTTGATCTGCTGGAGGGCGGCACGATCATCGTGCGCCGCGCTCGCGAGGGCGAAGTTCTAAAGACCCTGGACGGCGTCGACCGCAAGCTCACGACCGAAGACCTCGTGATCGCCGACGCGAAGAAGCCGGTTGCGCTCGCCGGCGTGATGGGCGGCTTTGACACGATGATCACGGAGCGCACGAAGAATGTGCTGATCGAGTCGGCATGGTTCGAGCCGTGGACCGTCCGCAGCATGGCCAAGCGCCACCTGATGCATACCGACGCGTCGCACCGCTTCGAGCGCGGCGCCGATTACGGTATCACGCCACTGGCATGCGATCGCGTGGCGGAGTTGATCCTCGCCAGCGCCGGCGGAGAGCTCCAGGGGGAACGCGTCGACGCGGTCGGCCGCGAGCTGGAGCGTCCGCCCATCCCGCTGCGACATTCGGAGATCCGCCGCCATCTCGGCATTGACCTCGCCGAAAGCGAGGTAGAGCGGATACTCAGCAAGTTGGGCTTCGGCGTTACACAAGCTTCGTCGAGGGTAGGGGCGGCTGTGCGTGCCACGGAGACAGGCACGGCCGTTGCGGTTGAAATCGATTGCGATCTCATCGTCAACGTGCCCTCGTGGCGGCTGGATGTGGAGCGCGAAATCGATCTACTGGAAGAGCTCGCGCGAATTTACGGCTACAACAACTTTCCCAACACATTGCCGGCGTTCACTGGCGGTGTCGTCGAACTGCCTGACGAGGCGAAGAACGTCCGCGTTCGGGAGATCATGCTCGCCCTCGGTTACAACGAGGCGATTTCGATAACCTTCATCGCGGAGCAGGACGCGAAAACGTTCATCGATTCCGAATCGCCTAGAAACATCGCTTCGAAACCTGCGCCTCTCGCGGTCGCGAATCCTCTGAGCGAGGAGTCGGCCTTCATGCGCACCTCACTACTACCCGGCCTGCTCAATATCGTCAGCTACAACCTGAATCGCGGCACCAATGACGTATTTGCATTCGAGATGGGAGAGATCTTCGGACGCATAGGGGACGATCGCGAGGAGCGCCGTCATCTCGCCTTCGCCGCAACGGGCAACGTCGTGAGCAAAAGCGTACACAGCGAAGCCCAGACTTACACCTTCTTCCATATGAAGGGTGCGATCGAGAAGCTGCTCTCCGCGTTTCAGCACGGTTCTGTCCAGTCCGACACGACTGTTCCGGCCTATCTGCATCCTGGCCGCTCCGCCCGCGTAGTGCTGGACGGCGAAACCGTTGCATACTTCGGCCAACTGCACCCCGATCAAGCCGCGGCCCGTAAGCTTCGCCAGGAGGTTTACATCGCCGAGGTGATGCTCGATCGCCTGTACAAGCATGACTTGCGCGAGCCGCGCTACCAGCGCATCTCCAAGTTCCCTGCTGTCGACCGCGACTTCTCCTTCGTCTTCGACGACGGAGTTACGTTCGAGCGCATCCACTCAGCGGTTGCTGCGTTGGGAATCTCCGAGCTGCAGAGTTTCGTCCCGGCGGAAATTTATCGCGGCGAAAAGGTGGGAGCGGGAAAGTATTCTGCGCTGCTCCGGGCGGAATTCCAATCCCAGGAGCGCACGTTACGCGACGACGAAGTCGCCGAATGGTCGAACCGGACCATCAAGAAGCTGCAGGAACTGGGCGGCGTATTGCGCGCCCAGTAGCAGCCAGTACCCGCGTGGGCTGCACCGGTTTTATTCGCAGCCGGCAACGGGCCTTTCAACGTCATTGATTGGTAGAGTTCTTGTCCGGCTTGACCTCGATCTCGTTGACGACTTCCTTCACGTTCGGCACGTTTTTCGCGAGCAGCGTGGCTTCTTTCTTCTGTGCCTGCGTCTTCACGCTACCCTTCAAGACCAACGTTCCGTTCTTCGCGTCGTAAGAGATGCTCTGATCGTCGAGGTTCTTGTGGGCCTTCAGCGCCGCCTTGTAATTGTCCTGAATGGCGCTGTCGAGGTTCGAATCCACAGCTTTGGCCTGGCTCTCATTTCCTACCGGGCGAACTCCGAGCTCGTTGGAAATCGCATATCCGGGCGCTGCCTGCGTCGCTACGCTCTCCGCCAACGCCTTCTTCTCGGGCGAGTCGACGTCGCCGGTCAGGGTAATCACGCCCTTGTCGCGGTCTTGCGAGACCTTCACCACGCCGAGGTCGTTGCGGGTCATGGCGTTGTTCACGTCGTCTTTCACATCCGGGTGCTGCGCCTGGTTGCAGGCCGTGGTTACGAACAGTGTCATCAAGGTTGCCAAGGCGATTACCAGTAATCCCTGGCAGCTTCTGGTTGAAATCCGGTTTCTCAAAACATCCTCCTCCGTTTACTGCGTTGGTATTAACGCCAGCGTAAATAGAGAAGATGCCGAAAACGGCTGCGGGTTTGCGTCGGACCAGGGGCATGGCGTGTGGAACTCCTCGCATACGACAGAAACATGCCAACATCATGGGCTTAGCCCGGATGCGCGACGGGCGAGCAACCGGCCCACGTTCTGGGCGCACGCTTAGGGGATCTAAATTTCTCTCGCCTGGGATGCAACCCGGCCCTGCGCAAGGCGCCGTTCGCCCCTCAAGCTGCCGAGCTTGCAATTTTTCGTACGGCCAATGACATCATCAGGCGGGTGAAGCCGGAGATAAAGATGCTGATACCGAATAGCGTCCCGACTACCCAGGCTGAATTGATCGGCCAGTGCGCCCAAATGAGTATGCCTAGCAGGATGGTGACGATCGCGTCGGTGAGGACCCATCCCCAACCCGTGCGAGGGCGGATTCGAAATGCCAGCACCAGGGCGAAGACGCCATAAACCAGCAGGAAGCAGGCAAGAATCAACGTCAGCGCCAGCAGTCCGGCGACCGGATGCATCAGCAGGTAAACGCCGGCGATGATGTAGATGATTCCCAGGATCACCTCAAGGAAGATATGTGAGCCGCCATGCGTCCGGAACCCGTACACGATCTGTGCGGCCCCGTTGAAAATCGCCGACCAGCCCACGACATAGGTGATGACTACGCCCGAGAGTCCTGGTTCCAGCATCGCCACGATTCCGGCAAGGATCATCAGGATTCCGAGCGCGATCGACCAGCCGGATGCCCGCTTCACGCTCGCAAGAACTTCTGCCATAGCTCCTCCTTTTTAAAGTGCAGGTAGACGACAAGACCCGAACAGAAGGCGATCAGAGAGGTTGAGAGTGAGACGACGACGATATTGTGCGTGAGCAGCGGAACATATTCAACTGTTTAGTCTGTCCAAAACCGGCTCGATTATGTCGAACAGGCGCATATCGACCGCAACCTTCCCGCCTTTGCTGGGTCCGGCGGTAACGTGCTGCGCAGCATGTGCCATGAACGCGTTGGCGAAGCGCGCTCCCCAAACGACGTCGTCGTAGGTGAAGGAAGTGCGCGTTTGCACAATGGTGGAAAAAGTTTCGTCGAAGGCCTTCAGCAGCACCAGCACTTCCGCGCTTGATTCGCGCAGCGACTGTGGCGTCTCTCCTCGCAGAGCGCTGTGTTCGTCGATGGGATGAACGACGGTCCAGGTCAAGGGCAGGAACACGACACCATCGCGCTCCAGGGGCAGAGGGTAATAACGCCGGGTATGCACCCCGTCCACTTCTTCGAAGCGGCTCAGCACCACTTTGGCGGTTACTTCAATCAGTTCGTTAGAGCGCCCATTGGCGACACGAAACTCGAGCGCATTCATGCCCTGGTAGGGTGCAATCACGGCATGGCTGCTAAACAGGATATTCGCCGTCGGTCGCGAAAAGCGGGCAAACACAAGGCCGGTCGCAATGGCGAAACCCATCAGGCCGGCCAGCGCTTCGATCGTGACCATGACGTTGGCGCCCAGGGTCACGGGAACAATGTTGCCGTACCCAATGGTCGAAAGCGTCTCCACGCTGAAGAAGAAGCCACGCCAGAACGGGTGCGGACCCATTCCCGGGCTGGTGGTGACCAGCGAATCGACGCCGCAGGCGAGGTAGAGGACGGCAAATATGGCGTTGGTGACGATGTAGACAAAGATCCCGAGCAGCAGAAAACGCGGCCACGGCATGGTGAGCAGGCTGTGATATGGGCTCCAGGTCCCGAGCAGTCCCAGCCCTTTGCGCCGGACATTGAAGCTGCCATCTCGATTGAGGAGGCGCTGATGGCTCTCGCGCGAAACCACGGAGCCAAAGCCGAGGTCGCGGAGATCCTGCTCGCTGATAGGTTGGGGGCGGGAAACCATGGGGTATTCGATGCCGCCGTCAAGCCGACGTTCCAGCAGTATAACGGGTCGGCTCCAGGTGGCGTTCAGGCTGATTGCCGCTGCGAATGTTGACGCCGACGATCAGCACCTGGCAGCGCTGCTGGTCAAATTCCACGTGCTTTGTGCTGGCGCACCCGGAACACAGCCAGACGACCTTCTGTTTCACATGTGGGGGAAGACCCCAGGCTTGCGGATGGCTTACCGCCTGGGTATAGATCCGTCCCGTGCCGAGCCGTTTGAACTCGGCCTTGCAATCCGGATTTGCGCACTTTCCCAGCTCGGAAGCAGGCATACGGTACATGGTAGGATGCCGGGGGCGAAGGAAAGGTACAGTATCCTAAGCTCTTACCGGCCCCTGCCAGCAGCAAAGGCAAATTCTGCATCCAAACTGTGCTACCTGCGGAGGCTGAATGGAAAGACGCTGCCTGCCTGGAAAGCCGTTCCCTTTGGGCGCCACCTGGGACGGCACGGGTGTTAACTTCGCACTCTATTCGGAGAACGCCAGCAAAGTTGAACTATGCTTTTACGACAGCCGTGGCCGGCGGGAGACCAGCCGCGTTCAACTCGCCGAGCAGACGGCATTCGTCTGGCACGCCTATATTCCGGGCGTAGAGCCCGGACAGCTTTACGGCTACCGCGTTTATGGACCGTGGGATCCCGCTCGGGGACTGCGCTTCAATCCTGCAAAGCTGCTCATCGACCCCTATGCCAAGGCAATCTATGGACTCGTGGATTGGCAGAAGCCAATCTATCCCTATCGGTTGGGGGGCGAGAATGCCGATTTAAATATCGATCGCCGCGACAGCGCCAGCGGCATGCCAAAGAGCGTGGTGGTGAATCCTTATTTCGACTGGGAGCACGACCGCTCGCCCCGCACGCCTTTGGCCGATTCCATCATTTACGAGATGCACGTAAAAGGCTTCAGCCAGTTGAATCAGCGCATTCGCCACGATGTGCGCGGGACCTATGCCGGACTGGCTTCGCCGGCTGCGATCAAATATCTGAAGCAGCTGGGCATAACCGCGGTTGAGTTGCTGCCGGTGCATCAGTTGATCCATGACAAAGCGCTGGTTGATCGCGGGCTGCGCAATTACTGGGGATACAACACGCTGAACTACTTCAGTCCGGAATCGCAGTACTCCAGCTCGGGCGATATGGGCACGCAGGTCGCGGAGTTCAGGGCGATGATCAAGGCGCTTCATCGCGAGGGTATCGAAGTCATTCTCGACGTGGTCTATAACCACACCGCGGAAGGCAACCAGCTCGGTCCCATGCTCAGCTTCCGCGGCATCGACAATCCGACTTATTACAAGCTGGTTCCCGAAAACCCGCGCTATTACATGGATTACACGGGAACGGGAAACAGCTTGAACGTGCGCCATCCACAGGTGTTGAAGCTGATCATGGACAGTCTCCGCTATTGGGTGGTGGAGATGCACGTCGACGGCTTCCGCTTCGATCTGGCCGCGGCCCTGGCGCGCGAACTGCACGATGTTGACCGCCTGGCCGCCTTCTTCGACATCATTCATCAAGACCCAATCATCTCGCAGGTGAAGTTGATCGCGGAGCCCTGGGATGTCGGCAGCGGGGGATACCAGGTTGGGAACTTCCCTGTGCTGTGGGCGGAATGGAACGGAAAATATCGCGACACCGTGAGGCGCTATTGGAAAGGCGACGAAGGGCAGCTTTCCGACCTTGGCTATCGCCTGACCGGCAGCAGCGACCTTTATCAGCATGACGGCCGCCGTCCATACGCCAGCATTAACTTCGTCACCGCGCATGACGGCTTCACGCTGGAGGATCTGGTCAGCTACAACGAGAAACACAATGAAGCCAATGGGGAAAGTAATCGGGACGGGGCGAACGACAATAACTCCTGGAACATGGAGGTGGAGGGCCCCACGAACAATGCGAATATTATTGCTGCCCGCGAGCGTCAGAAGCGCAATCTGCTGGCGACACTGTTTCTTTCGCAAGGTGTTCCCATGCTCTGCGGCGGCGACGAAATTGGCCGCACACAACGAGGCAATAACAACGCTTATTGCCAGGACAATGAGATCGGCTGGTATGACTGGAAGCTGGACGAGCGCCGGATAAGACTCCTGGATTTCACGCGTCAACTGATCCAATTTCGCAAGGCCCATCCCAATCTTCGGCGGCGAAAATTCTTTCAGGACAGCGATGTGTATCATCCTTCCTCGAAGAACATCGCCTGGTATCAGACCAATGGGAAGGAGATGACGCAGGAGCAGTGGAATACGGGGTGGATGCGAAGTCTTGCCGTCATATTCAACGGTTCAACTCTCGACGATGCCGATGAGATGGGTGAACCACTGAGCGACGATTCCTTTCTGGTCCTACTGAACTCTTACAGCGAGAAAGTCACCTATACTCTTCCGCCCTCGCCTCAAGGCCGCGGCTGGAAGCTCCTCATGAACACTGACGATCTGGAAAAGCCATTTCACGAACAGCCGATGGATGGGAGCCTCGACGTGGCTGGACGGTCGGTGGTGCTGCTTAGAGAGCTCGTACCCGAAGAGCAAAAGCAAACCGAGTCTGAGGCAAAGGAATCTCCGGAACCAGCGGAAACGACTGCATCACGAGGCGAAGTTCCGATGGAAGTTCCGGAACCGGTCAGTGCTGGCGATTGAGGGATAGGCTGCTCAGGGCTACTGAAGAAGCGCCACCTTCGTCATGGGCAACGAGTTGGCGGGATTGAGCAGCATGTTCACCGTCGATCCGCCGTTAATCGTTAACGAATCGGTCACGATGCTTCCCCAGGTGGCGGCGAAGACTCCGGAATTACCAGTGATCGTAAGGTTGTCGCTGTAGGTGCTCGAATGGAAGTACATATTCCCGGCCAAGGCGATTCCGCTGCCTCCTGCCAAGATTGGGGAATTGGCTGTGTCGGAAGCATCCTGAAAGAACAACAAGCCGCGTTGCGAACCTACGGAGTCGTTCGTATCGTGCCCCGCGTCCCAATAGGTTCCCAGGCTGGTGCACTGCGCCCAAAGGACATGGCCAGAAAGCATGCTCGGTATGCCCAACGACGCGCTGGGCGTGCTCCCGTCGCAGGTAAGGTTTGTGGAGGGGACCGGATCCAGGCTGCTGGAACCGCTTCCGGTGCCAGTCACCTTTACCGTGCCTGAATGGAAAAAGAACATCATGCCGTCAGTGGGCAGTTGGCCCGCCGCCCGCGCCATGCGCAGGGTGCTTCCTCCGCTCACGTTAAGGGGCCCGTCCATGTAGTAGATCCCCGCATTGAAGATCGCGGTTTTGCCGCCGGTAAGGGTGATGCCGCTGCCGTAATATCCCGGCCAGAATTCCTGGCAAGGTGAACCCGGATCGGGACAGCCATCTGTCCCGTATGGAACCGCCTTGCCGTTCGTACCGTTTAGCGGCGATATAAGTTTGACGCTCGCCGGCGCCGGCGTGCTCTGGTATGGGTTGATCAAGGGAGTATCCAGTGGCCGCCAGTTGCCGGTCGCCCCGCCGGTAAAGGAGGAGTTGCTAGAAGGTCCGCCGGTGACGCCAAAATCCGAGCCGGTGTAATTGGGACCTCCTTTGCTGAGGTCCACTGTCGAGCCACCGTTCATCACAACCGCGGAGCTGGAATTGGAATTGACCTGTATGCCTCTTGCCGTCCCGCCTGAGACCTTCACGCTGGTTCCTGTTCCCGATTCTGTGTAGGAGCCGCTCGCCGTGGGGTTCAGGGCCAGGATTACGTCTCCTTCCATGAGGGAAGTTAGTCCGCAAGTTGCAATCGCACCTACCTGTTGCGTCTGGCTGCCCGTAAGCAGCGTGCTGAAGTAAGTCCTGACGGGATACAAAACAGTGACTTGCATGAAGGGATAGGGGCTGACCGACGATGGAGGAGGCGTTACGCCCCCCACGGTGGGCGGGAATGTCCAGGAAACATTTGCCCCTCCGCCGCTGTATCCGTCGAATCCATTCTTACTGGCGTACCAGCACATGGTCGGGCCATTCGAGCCGTAAGCGTTGCAATTACCCGCCGGACCGAGGGCAAAACCCATGTTCGGTAAGGTCGCGCCCGCGGCAATCTGATAGATGTCCATGACCCCGGCCTGGCAAGCGGCATCGGCGGCGGTCTGCAATCGCTGGCGCTGGAACCAGATGTTGGTATAGTCCACGGCGAATGCCAGAACGGCGAGCAAGAATAAAGCCAGCATCAGCAGTACAAGGATGCTCGCTTGTCCGCCTTCTCCTGGATAACGTGCGGACGCGGGGTCGATTTGATTCCGGTGAGCAGCCATTGTCCACACCTCGTCAGTACACTATCCTTCCTTCCGCGGTGACATGCATGGTGGGAGAGTTAAATCCCGGCAGGCTCAAATACGCCACATAGGGATACGTGATGTTCACGACGATCCGGCTGGACGGCGTCGATGAGCCATCCGGCCAGCTTGGCGTCACCGTCATCCCGCTGATGTCGTGAAACGAAATTGCCGCATAGCCGCGCACAACGCCTGTGATATTGCTCCCGGTGCTGTCGCCACAACCAGGACTGGGACCACTGCAAGACGCATTGTCGCTTCCATGGGTGATGGCGTAACGCACACCTTCCCGCGCCGCATTGGCAAGCACACTGTAGGTGTAAATGGCCATGCATAACTCGAAGATCAAAAAGGTGAGCAGGAACAACGTCCAGACAGAGAGAGCAAACTCGATGGTCGCGGAGCCGCTCTCTTCAAAAGCCAGCCGGCGATGCCGGCCCAACCTAAACCCTTCTCGCCGATGAGTGTCTCGTTGCATCAATCGATCGCTCGCATTTCCGCTGTCCAGTGCAATGTCAAAGGGGGCATGGTGAAGCTGAAGAAGTCGACTGGGATGGGAGGGCTTACGGTGTAAACCACATCAACACGCTACGCCAGCATTCCATTCGCTGATTCGGGATCCTGGTCGGGGGGGTAACCGAGACTTCCCGAAGGGTACGTTCTGCATTTTGTTACATAACCATTCGCGGTTTGAGTAGTCCCAATAACCTTCGAGCAGACCTGCACGGTAGTCTTGGTAGTCATGTTGGCCAGACCTGCCATATCGCCTCCAGCCAGGCCGGCCACGCCTGCTGTATCGGAGAGCGACCCCAACGTTCCGGCTGATGGTAGCGACTGCTGTGCAGGTGAAATAAAGCCTTGCCCCGAATACAGCACGGCGTTTCGGGATGAAGACACCAGATTGGCAGCAACGATAAAGAAGTAGCCAATGTCGATTGCGAAGCACAACATCAAGACAAGAATAGGTACGACCATCGCGGTCTCGATCATGCTCGAACCGCAGCTCGCTGCGAGAAATCGTCGCCCGCGTCGTACAGGTCGCAACATGCGGCAAATCGCTCCTGAGAAAATGCTATGGCAGCGCGCATGCGGCGGCAAAAACTATCTGCATTGTTGAACAAGTCCGTTTTCCTATTCGGCACCAATTCCAGAATGGATTGGCGGCGACTGACAATGAGGAGCCTGGCACACATTTTTAGCGTGCTCACGTGCCTTGCGCGCTAGCCTGAAGTTGTGCAAGCAGAGCTAACCAAGGGTGTAGAACTCACACGGCCCGCGGCGCCCGCAGCATCGGCACGGTCCCACGCGGCAGCCGCGATATTGTCCAAGGTTTTTTCCTTTCCCGTGCTGCTGGCCATGACTCTGGCAGCGTCAATTTTTGTTTTTGACAGCCGCAGCATGGCTGATCCCGATATCTGGTGGCATTTGCGGAACGCTGAGGTCTGGGTGCAGACCCACTCCGTTGTGCACCAGGACTTCTACTCATTCACCGCAACTGGATCGCGCTGGATGAACGAAGCATGGCTTGGCGAGCTGCCCTACTACTTCGCATGGAAATGGTTCGGTATACGCGGCATCTATGCCGTGATGTTGGGCGAAGTGGAACTGATACTTCTTGGAGTCTTCGGTCTCGCCTATATAGCTTGCAAGAACGTCAAGGCCGCATTCATCGCTTCCTGGGCCGCAGTATGGCTGGCGACCGTGTCTTTCGGCCCCCGGACGTTGCTGGCGGGATGGATGTGCCTCGTCGCAGAACTCTATGTATTGGCGCGGTTCAAAGAAGGCAAAGATACGCTGTGGCTACTGCCTCCACTGTTCGTATTATGGGCGAACCTGCATGGATCCTGGCTGATCGGCATGGTACTGTTCGGCCTCTTCTGCGCGGCGGGCCTGCTGCAAGGAACCTGGGGGCGGCTGGAAGCACGGCGCTGGAGTCCAGCCCAGATGCGAAAGCTGGCAGTTGTGGGCAGCTTGAGCGTAGCCGGATTGTTTCTGAACCCATACACGTATCACCTGGTCTTCTACCCTTTCAACTTCGCCTTCCAGCAGAAGCTGAACGTCAACCATGTTGACGAGTGGATGAGTCTGGACTTTCATGGCGTGCGCGGAAAGATCCTGTTTGGAATATTGGCGGCGACAATCGTGCTAGGGCTGATCCGGAAACGGCGCTGGAGCGTGGACGAGGTGGCTTTCGTGCTGCTTGGCTTCTATGCCGCAATGACCTACAGTCGTTTTCTATTTCTTGCCGCGATCGTGATAACGCCGACTTTTGCGAAAGAGCTCGATTTCCTGCCGCCTTATGAGTCACGAATCGACAAGCGCTGGCTGAATGCCGTCTTCATCCTCGCTATCATCGGCGGCTGCACCTGGCGATTCCCATCCGCCGAATATCTGATGCGCGACACGGTGCGGAGTTACCCCGTCAAGGCATTGAACTACCTGCAACAGTTCCGCCCCCAGGGCCACGTGTTTAATGATTGTCTCTGGGGAGGCTTTCTCATCTGGAATGCGCGCAACATCCCGGTTTTTATCGACTCACGCATTGACATCTACGAATACAACGGCGTGTTTGCTGATTACCTGGACGCGCTCGGCATTAAGAATACGCTGGAAATTCTGGACAAGTACCGCATCCGCTACGTGCTTTTCAGAAAAGAGAATTCTGTGGCCTATCTGCTGATGAACCACTCCGGATGGAGAAGCCTCTATCAGGATGAAACTACGGTGCTGCTGGAGCGAACTTCACCTGTGCCGTAAGCATCTCTTTTCGCGAGGCGCAAGAACTCAAAACACAATTTGACACTCGAGGGCGGCTCTGTGGCCAGCCTGGCCGCTGACAGCGTGCGATAAAATGGCGGCACCTTATGCCGAACCTCGAAGAAGTGGTGAGCGAAAACGGCTCGCCCCTTCGACATCCTCCCAAAATTCGCCCAGCCAACGTTTTCCGGCGATATTGGGATCTTGCCGCCGTTCTGCTGCTCATGGCTGCTTCCCTTCCCCTTCCCTGGATTTCGCCGCGCACCGTAATTCTTGTACAGCGCCCGGGAACATTCGACGAGCAGTGGGTGCTGGATTCGGCCTTCAAGGCGACCCAGGGCACGATCTTCGGACGCGACGTCGCGTTCGTCTATGGCCCTATCTTTCAATGGCTCCTGGCCGCGCCCGAACGCTGGTCCCGATATCCGATGGCTGACACATACGTCAGCTATCGCACCTTGTTGCTTTGGTGCGGATTTCTGTTTACCTATGCGACACTGCGGTTGCTGCTCCGCGAACAGCCGCCATGGAAGCGCTTTTTGCTGCTTCTGCTGTTAGCGGTCTTCTGGACACCGTGGGACGGCCGAACTGCCTTTGCGATCTTTCTATTCGCGCTGTTCCTGCGCGGCTGGTATGCAGTAAGCGCGCAACGCATCGGGCGATTGGTTTTTGGGTGCGGCTCGTCATTGCTGGCCACGATTGCCTTCCTCTATTCGGCCGATACCGGCGTGTATGCTGTGGCGGCGTGGGTGCTTGGAGCTTGCGGCGTGGCATGGGAACGCCGCCGCGAATCGCCAGGGTTGAAAATTTCTGCAGCAGCTGGCGGCGGCTTTGCGCTTTCGCTCGGTGTTCTGGTGCTGCTGGTCAACTGGATCATGGCTTCGCCGCTTGATTTTCGCTTCTGGCGAACATCGCTGGCGCTGGTCGGGGTGCATCGCTGGAATGAACCTTATCCGCTCTCGACGGATGGTGCGATCCATCTTTTGGCGCCGCTGGTTATCGGCGCGCTATTGTTTGTGGCGCGCCGGATTGTTCCGGCGGACCGAACGGAAGTGTTGGCCGCGCGCCCCGGCTTTCTGCTGAGCGCATTTGCGTTCGCCCTGCTGTGCATGCAAAGCGGGCTGGTCCGTTCCGACTACAACCATATCGTGTTTGGTGTGTACCCCATGGTGCTATGCGTGGGCGTGGTCGTATTCTCGTTCCGCTCGCGCCTGATGTCAGCGGCGACCGCGGTGACGGCCATCGTGTGCTCGTTTTTCTTCTCAGAGCCAGCGCCCCAGTTCCGCCCATCCAGTCTGCGCTTTCGCCTCGCGCGAATAATCCAACCGATCGCGATATGCCCAGGCGGCTATCGCGATATCGATCACGCCTGCTATCCAGCCCAGTTTGCCGGTACGCTCCAGGCGGCAGTTGGCTATTTACAGAAGCACAGCGCAGAGCGAGATTCCGTGCTGATTTTTCCTTACCAGTACATGTATGGGGTTGCTGCGCAGAGAAACGTTGCCGCCGGAGTTGAGCAATCTTTCCTGGCGAATGGAAAGTATCTGTCAGAGTTCGACATTGCGGGCATGCAGCAGGCAAGGGCGCAGGTTGGTCTCTATTTTCCCGATCAAACCGCTGACGGGCCAGCCAATCCAAACCTTAGTTTGCAGATCGATGGCATCAGTAACTTCACTCGCACGCCCTCAATCTGGTTCTGGATGTTCCGGCACTACAGCTCCGATCTCGAAATTGCGCCGGGAATTGTGCCATTACTCCGAGACGAATCACGCGACGCAAGAATCTCGATGGAGGAATATCCGCTCTCACTCCCCGCCGATAGGTATGCGATTTCGACAAGTAGTCAGGTAATTGGGCTAGGCGCGCCGCTGTGGCCTGCAAACGGGGCCGATTTCCTGCGCCTGCGAATGCGAGTCAACTACAGCCCACTGTGGAAGCTGCGCAAGCCGGAGAGGCTTGGGCTGGAGATTACGCTGGCTGACGGCACGCGAACATTACGAACATTGGTAGCGGAGCCGAACGTCATGTCCGAGATTTGGATTTACCCCTGGCGGGAAGCGGATCTCTCGCGTTATTTCGATTCGGATGAGAGGCGCTGGCGCGTCTCTCCGCGTCCGGCGGTTACCGATCTGCGCCTGGTTGTGAGTCCGTTTGACTGGTTCTCGCAGAAGCCGGAATCCATAACGCTGCAGTCGGCAGACGCGGTGCGCCTCAGCTTGAAGCAGCAGCAGACCATTACGAACCGCTGATCCTTCTCTCGAATGCCCTCAAAGGAAAACGCATACCCTCGAAGAGAATCTTGCGGCTGAACTTTGACTTGCCTGCTTCGCGCTCATAAAACACGATGGGGAACTCGCAGAATGTCGCCCCATGGCGATAAAGATTGAACTTCATTTCCATCAGGAAGGCGTAGCCTTCTGAGCGAATCGAGTCCAAATCAACCTTGCGCAGGATGTCCGTCTGATAGCCGACGAACCCAGCCGTCATATCGTGCACCGGGACACCGGTGAACAGACGAGCATAGAGATTAGCTCCAAAGCTCAGACAGCGCCGGCGAATGTCCCAGTTCTGCGCGCCGCCGCCGTCGACATAGCGCGAACCGATGACGACAGGATTGGTCTTGAGCAGCTCGATCATGCGCGGCAGCAGCTCAGGGGGATGCGAGAGATCGGCGTCGGACTGGATCACGTACGGCGCGAGGTTCTCGTTCAGGACCTTCTTGATGCCGTCGCGGCAAGCGGAGCCGTACCCTCCTTTGCCGGGTCGCGGCAGAAGATGAACGTCGAGATCGCTCGCCTGAATGCGGCGAATCTCGTCCGCGGTCCCGTCCGGCGAATTATCGTCGACAAAAAGGACAGGTTCTTTCCCCGCAGCTTTGCGGATGCGCCCCACGAGCGTGGCGATATTATCGCGTTCGTTGTAGGTGGGAATGATGAGCATGGGCCCGGAGCTCCAGTGTACCTTATCGCGTTACTGCTGCCGGAGTGGAGGCGGCATCGTGAGCCGCACCGCATCTGCCGCCTCGATCGTAATCGAGTCTGGTTGTAGCGAGACCCAGTCCAGTGGCGTGGCGAGAATGCGCAGGTTAGTGATGGCGGGCCGCGACGCCGGCCGCCAATGGCTTTCGTCTCCATCGAAGTACCGCGCCAGGTCAGGAGCGCTCCAGGGATAGAACCACGCATCACTGGAACGATTGGGCTCGATGATGAACCACTGAACGTCGCGGGTGCCGTCGGCGCGCGTGATTTCCAGCTGCAATCGCTCGGGCTTACGCAGCTTCCACCAAAAGCTATAGTGCACGTTTATTCGCAGGCGGATGAAATCAAAGCCGGCAGGCCAGCTGGGAGCTCCGATAGGCGTTGCCGAGCGTCGCGTGCCGATGGAATACGTCTGGAGGGGCAATGCCAACGATTGCGCCTGCAAAGCCATATGCGAAGCGCGTGCGTCGTCGCGTTGTAAGGCGACAACTCCGGATGTCAGTTGCTCCGCTGCTCGATAGTGCCGCACCAACCAGAACCAGACCTCAGGCGTACGCGTGAAATTGGGGATGCCATCGACCGGCACGCTCAAGTAATTGCGTGACCATTCTGACATCTCAGCCTGCGACATATGGGTGTAGTCGTCGTCCGGCATGTACAGCGCTGCTGGAATCGACTTGCCGTCGAGACCGGCGATCTCCAATTGGGAGAGATACGGGCCGCTGGCGGTGTAGGCCTGCATCAAGCCACCCGCCACGTTACGGCGCGAGGCAAAGCCGAACATCGTCTGATAGGGAAAGATGAAGACGGTGTCGTCAGGCCTACTGTGCTGACTGAGAAAGTTTGCTGCGACGGTCAGCATCTGCGGTGTCAGCGGCTCGACATAGCAAGCGCGATCGTATTCGGTGCGGCCTGAGGGACACTCGGTCACAGGATGCCGCAACGCGCCGTAAAGGCGGATCAGGCTGGAAGGTCGAAATAGCGGGTGCGAGAACGCCAGGCACGCAGCGACTGCAATAAGCACGCCGCCGCCTGAGCTGATGTTCCCGCGAAATGAGAACAGAATCACACCGGCGAAGAAGACCATGGCAAACTCGCCGATGATAATGTGACCTATGTCGGAGCGCACTAGGGCGCTTTGCATCTCCGCCAATGCGAGAACAAACGCTCCCGCCAGGAAAGCTGTCTGTTGCGTAACGGCGAGGCGGTCTCCTCGACGTGTAGCGGTGCGCACCGCAAACACAGCCGCACCGATGAGCAACCCGCCGAAGAGGTATGCGGCGCCTTGATCTGTCATCGCAGCGGGGGTCGCCCAGCGGTAGGCGGCAACCTGCGCCAAGGAATCGCGCCAGAACTTGAAATTGAGAGGCGTGGACAGGAAGCAATTGACCACGATCGCGAACACTGACGACGCAGCCAAAAACACTGCCAGCGCGACGATCAAGCTCTTGCCCATGCCCTCGCGCCTGGCTTCGAATGCGAATGCCCCGAAACAGATGATCCACGCAGCGGTCGCGTAGATTCCGGTATCACCAGCGACCAGGAATGCGATGACGCACAAGAGAGCGCCACCGACAGCCACGAACGGGACGCGCACCCGTCCGTCTCGCGCCGCATACCACCCTAGCAGGAATAGCGCGAAGAAAAAGACCGGGAGCGTTGTCCGCAATGATGTCTCCCAGAAGGACGCGATCAGGAGCAGAAGAACAAATCGCTTCCACGGCGGCTGCTCGGGGAGCAGCAGACGTAGGGCGCAGTAGGCGAATACGAAGGCGCACCAGACTGGAACGGTGTTCCAGGTTGCATATAGTCCGCCGAAGTGGAGCGGCATAGTGCGCGCCGGAATGGACGAGAGCCACTGGAAGATTGGGCCATGAGTGAAAGCGACATCACGCCCTATCCACACTCCGCGAAGGGCTTTGAAGGGGCTGTCGAGGTGCCAATGATCGTCAATCAGCCCCAGGTTAGGGACAAGAGTGACGGTGCGATGGGACAACCAGACGGTGGGGAAAGAGGCCAAAACGAGCAGCAACACAGCGACGCAATCCCAGTTCTTTCGCCACAATCCGGTTTGCAACCCGTCGGCGAGGGGAACTGGCGTGCCTCGCTCGCTTGGAATGACATCGACCTTCCCCATAGACCAGACACATTCTACCCTGCGTGAATGTAGTCTAAAGATTTTTGCTGATTGCGAAATTCTTCCCGGACACGCAAAATAGAGTGCACCATCACGACCAATGTGCCAAGGCGAGCGGGAACGGTTTGCCGCCATCGCGCCACTCTCTTCCAAACTGAGGGGACATGCTAAGTTCGGCAAAGACCGTACCCACTGCGGCGTTGCGCGCTGTTAAAGATACAGGCCGCGCAACCCGCGCCTGGACTGTAATTGCCGCAGGCTTGCTCGCCGTCTTCTACTTCGTGACCAGCATTTATATCGCTGGACACCGCACGTTCTGGTTCGACGAACTGTTCACCCTGCACATTGCGCGTTTGGCGAACTGGAGGACCGTCTGGAGCGCTCTGGCAAACGGCGCCGATGCGCTGCCTCCTCCGTATTACATGGTGGTCAGGGCCTTCGATTCGCTCTTCGGAACTGGTGATGTAGCGGCGCGGCTCCCCTCGGCGCTGGCGATGGTGATCGGCCTGCTCGTCATATTTGATAGCGGGCGCCGGCTGATGAACGGCCTGCATGGCTTGGTTGCAATGGCTGTCGCGACGTGTTCCTTCCTGCCTTACTACGGATACGAAGCGCGCTCGTATGCCATCTACTTCATGTTCTCGGCCGTCGCGTTCTGGGCGTGGACCTATAACGGCGAGAGGCAGAACTGGGCCACGTTTCTCTTCGGCGCCGCGTTCTTTGCCGGCGTTTGCTTCCACTATTACTTTGCAATGTGTCTTGTGCCTTACGTGCTGTGGGAAGCATTGCGCTGGAAACCGGGAAATCGGCCTTCATCGGAACTGCTTGCGGGCATTGCGGGAACCATGATCCCGGTGGTGCTGCTTTCGCCATTTATCCTCTCGTTCTCGCGAAAGTTTGCCGGCGGCTACTGGAACCGGCCGACCTTCCTGGAATTGCGGGCCATCTATTCGCAGATCTTTCCGGATGGACTGTTCCTGCTGGCGCTCATCGTGCTCTGGATTGTGATTGCGGGCTGGGAGAACCGGCAGGAGACGGCTCTGCCGATGCAGTCGATGGAAGCTATTGGCTGGCTGTTTCTAACCATCCCGCTGATTGCTTTCGTGGTCGCCGAGTGGATAACGAACGCGTTTTACAGCCGTTATTTCATCGGCGTCCTGCCGGGTGTCGCGGTGTCATTTTCCTTTTTGTTATGGCGGCATCTTCGCAAAGCCATGCAGGTTTCATTTGGAATTTTTGTACTGTTGGCAGGTTGGGGCATGGCGCAGCAACTGACGGTCGCGCGCCATCCCGACAAAGTGGAAGCCATAGGCATTCGCCCATTCCTGGAGGTGGAGAGTTCGCTGCAACTCGAGGGCAAGCGCTACTTCGTGTTTTCGGGGCCACTGCTGTTTCTGGAAGCACAGCACTATGCGAAGCATCCGGAGCAATGCGTGCTGTTACTGCCGTCGGACTTCGACCGGCCGCCTACGGCGGGTCCTGATCCTTATCTGCACCAGCGCCTGGAAAAGAACCTATCGCAGTACTATCCCATGCAGTTCTGGACCGTGGAGGAGCTGCGCACGCAAGAGAAGCAATCGGCATTGGTTGATCCTGACGAGAATGCCTTGAGGGACTTGCGGCAGGCTGGAGTTCGGATCGAGAGAAGGTTCTCGGCGCCACTTCAGGTGGACTACCTGCATTGATGGCAGCCGCGAAACATCGATGCCGGGACTGCGCTGACGCGATGTTTCGCTACTCTTTGCCCGAAGTTTCGCCTAAAATAATTATCCAGTAGAAACGTCCAATCGTACGTTTCCCCGGGCCATCCCAAACAAGGCGCGACCTGATCAGAAGGCGCTTGTGCCGCCGGACCAAGGAGCTGTTGTGAAGAAAATTGGAGTCATTTTTGGCATGGAGACCACCTTTCCGCCTGCGCTGGTGGAGAAGATCAACTCCATGGGTGAGGCTGGGATTCAGGCCGAGCTCGCTACGGTGGGCGAAGTGCGGATGGCGGAGCCTTCTCCGTATCACGTCATCGTCGATCGCATCTCGCATGACATTCCGTTCTATCGCGGCTATCTGAAGAACGCGGCGCTGTCCGGCACGATCGTTATCAACAATCCTTTCTGGTGGAGCGCCGACGACAAGTTCTTCAACTATGCTCTGGGGGAGAAGCTGGGAGTTGCGATTCCGCCGACGGTATTGATTCCACACAAGCAGCACCCTCCGGGCACGACCGATCGCTCCATGCGCAATCTGCAGTTTCCCATGCCGTGGGACAGCATCTTCAGCTATGTCGGGTTTCCGGCTTTCTTGAAGCCGTTCGATGGCGGCGGGTGGAAGGACGTCTACAAGGTCAACTCGCCGGAAGAATTCTTCAACGCGTACGACCAGACGCGCGACCTGTGCATGACGTTGCAGCGCGGCGTGAAGTTCAAGGAATATTTCCGCTGCTACGTTGTCGGTCAGGAGAAGGTGCACATTATGCAGTACGATCCGTCGGCTCCCTTCCACGAGCGTTATGTGAAGAACGCGCCGCCGGTGGATCCCAAGCTTCTGGAGCGAGTGGAGCGCGATTGCCTGACCCTGTGCCGCGCGCTCGGCTACGATCTCAACACCGTGGAGTTTGCCTGCGAAGATGGTATTCCTTACGCCATCGACTTCATGAATCCGGCGCCTGATGCGGATGTGAACTCGGTCGGTCCGGAGAACTTCGAGTGGATCGTCAACAACGTTGCCGAACTGGCGGTTCGCAAGGCGAAGGAGCACACAGGAAAGCTCGCCGAATACAGGTGGAGCGCATTTTTAAGCGGTGGCGTGCCGAAGAGTCAAAGCGCTGCCAGGAGCGCGGTTGCGCCGAAGGCCGAAGCGGCTTCTGAGCCTGCCCTGAGCTCCTCCAAGCCTGGGGCAATGCTTGAGGCAGCATCTAAGCAATTACGCAAGCGAACAGCCAAGGGGTAAATCGATGGACCGGCCAAGCCTCAGTATCGGAATCGAAGAGGAGTATCAGACAATCGATCCGGAGACGCGCGACCTACGCTCGCATATCGCGTCGGAGATCCTGCCAAAGGCGAAGCTCGCGCTGCACGAAGCGGTCAAGCCGGAGATGCATCAGTCGGTAATCGAGGTGGGCACACGCGTCTGCAAGAACATCAGGGAGGCGCGCGAGAATATTCTGGCGCTGCGGCGCGAGATGCTCACGCTGGCGACCGAGCATGGGATGTGGCTCGCGGCCGCCAGTACGCATCCTTTTTCGGACTGGAAGTCGCAGGAGATCTATCCCGACGAGCGCTACGCGCGCGTGGTTGAGGACATGCAGTTGATTGCGCGCGCCAACCTGGTCTTCGGGCTGCACGTGCACATCGGCATCGAAGACCGCAACACCTCAATTCACATCATGAATTCGATGCGGTACTTCCTGCCGCATATTTTGGCCCTCTCCACGAATTCGCCTTTCTGGATGGGCATGAATACCGGCTTCAAGTCGTACCGCTGCAAGGTCTTCGAGCGCTTCCCACGCACAGGAATTCCGGATACTTTTTCCAACTGGTCGGATTACGAGAACTTCGTTGCGCTGCTGGTTCGGACCAACTGCATCGACAATGGCAAGAAGATCTGGTGGGACATTCGGCCGCATCCATTCTTTAACACGCTGGAAGTGCGGGTGTGCGACATTCCGATGCGATTGGATGAAACCGTTGCCATCGCCGCGCTGATTCAGGCGACGGTGGCTATGCTGTACAAGCTTCACGCATCCAACAAGAGTTACCGCATCTACGGCCGCGCGCTGATCAGCGAGAACAAGTTTCGCGCCTCGCGTTACGGGTTGGATGGGAAGCTGATCGACTTCGGGAAGGAAGAAGAGGTCCCGCTACGGGAGTTGATGCAGGAATATCTGGAGCTGATCGATCCCGTTGTCGATGAGCTTGGCTCGCGCGAGGAAATCGATTACATTCACGAGATGTTAAAGATGGGCACCGGCGCTGACCGGCAGTTGAAGGTCTACAAAGAAACCGGCGACCTGAAGAAGGTGGTCGATTATATGGTCGAAGAGACCCGGGTGGGGATCTTCGAGCAGACGGCAGCGCGGCGGTAGGTTGGACCAGACGCGACCTGGCCGTGCCCAGCGAGCAGTGTTGGATTGCGGCACTATCGAAGCTTGAAAGGACATTACTTGATTCAACCCGTTCTCACCGATCTGGCCAAAACCTCTTTCGATCCTGAGCTCTCACCGGGCGCATGCAACGCGGTCAACACCTGCCTCCGCATTCAGCCGAGCGAGAAGGTCACACTGATCACCGACAACGCTTGCCGGGAAATCGCGGCCAGTATGGCCCACGAACTGGCGGCCCTGGGGTCTTCGTTCAAGGCATTCGTGCTGGAGGATCTCGCCCCGCGCCCGTTGACGGCGCTTCCGCCGGAGATCGCCGAAGACATGGAAAGCAGCGACGTCAGCATCTTTGCCGTGAAAGTACAGCGCAACGAGTTGAAGTCGCGCATGCAGATGACCGATATCGTCAACCGCCGCAGGATGCGACACGCGCACATGGTGAACATCAACCGGCAGATCATGCTGGAGGGCATGCGCGCGGATTACGACAAAGTCGACAGGCTCAGCCAGAAGGTGATGGACCTGGTCATTCGCGCGAAGGAGATCCGCGCGACCAATCCCGCGGGCAGTGACTTCACCGCCAAGCTGAATCCCGAGTATCGCTGGATCAAGACGAGCGGCATCATCAGCCGCGACAAGTGGGGCAATTTGCCGGGCGGTGAAATCTTCACTGCGCCTGGTGAAGTCAACGGCGTCTGCGTGGTCGATGGCGTGGTTGGCGACTATCTCTGCGAGAAGTATCAGGACCTGGCTCGGCAGCCGCTGACGATTCGCATGAAGGACAACCGCATCACGGAAGTCGCGAGCGACAACAAAGAGCTGGAGCAGGAATTCTGGGCTTACACCCATACCGACGAGAACAGCGACGCCGTCGGTGAGTTCGCCATCGGCACCAATATCGAGCTGAAACACGTGATCGGCCAGATCCTGCAGGACGAAAAGTTCCCCGGAATTCACATCGCCTTCGGCAATCCATACAGCGAACACACTGGCGCGAACTGGTATTCGTCGACGCATATTGATGTCGTGGGGACGCACTTCGATATCTGGGTTGATGGACGGCAGATCATGGAAAAGGGGCGCTTCCTCATCGAGGCCTGACGTGCTTGCTGCCCTTCGCGAGGAATTCAACCGCAACTTCACGCCTGAGAAGTACCGGCGCTTTCTGAACAATCTGGATCGCGCGTGCGCGACGCACGTGGAGTTTCCAGTTTCGGAGACGCCGTGCTTCGTGCCCGCCAGTCTGCTGGAGAAGATGGCGCGGTACGGACGCGAGCTCGTGCTGCAATTGGTCGACAATCCTGAATACCGGCGCCTGTCGGATGCCACCATCCCTGAGAAATACAATGTGCCGAATGAAGCGCCGCTGCCGATGTTTGTGCAGGTGGACTTCGGCCTGGTGCGCGGCGCGGATGGCGAGCTGGAGCCGAAGCTGGTTGAGTTGCAGGCCTTTCCGTCGCTATATGGCTATCAACCGACATCGGCGCACCAGTATGTCGAGTCCTATGGGTTGTCGCACGATCTTGGGATTTACCTGAGCAGCCTTGACGATGGTTCCTACTGGCGCCTGATGCGGCAGCTCATCGTCGCCGATCACGACCCGGAAAACGTGATCCTTATGGAAATCGATCCCCAGCATCAGAAGACGTTGCCCGATTTTCTGGTCACGCAACGCAAGCTTGGGATTGCAATCGTCGACATTCTGTCACTCGAGAAGCGTGGACGGAAGTTGTTCTACCGCGACAAAGAAGACGGGCGGGAAATCGAAGTCCGCCGAATCTATAACCGCTGCATCGTTGACGAACTGGAGCGCAAAGGGATCGCGCTGCCCTTCGATATGCGCGAGGAGCTGGACGTCGAGTGGGCCGGACATCCCAACTGGTATTTCCGGATCAGTAAGTTTTCTATTCCATATCTCAAGCACCCTTCGGTGCCGAAGACGTGGTTCCTGGACCAGCTTGATGAGCTTCCGTCGGATAACGAGAACTACCTGCTCAAGCCGCTGTATTCGTTTGCGGGAGTAGGCATCAAGTTCTCTCCCACAAAGTCAGACATCGATGCTATCCCGTCGGACCAGCGCCACAACTACATTCTTCAGGAGCGCCTGCGGTTCGAGCCGGTGATTCAAACGCCGCACGGCCCAACGCAGATGGAAATCCGTATGATGTTCGTCTGGCCCCAATCACCCCAGCGTGCCAAAAGCGGGCATGCCGGGGGCCCCGAACAAGAGCGCGGCGAGCTGACACCCGTGCTGCCACTGGTGCGCATGGGCCGCGGCATCATGATGGGCGTCGACCATAACAAGAATCTGGAGTGGGTGGGGGGATCTGCGGCCCTGACCCTAAAGGGCAGTTAATGCGTCACCTCTCTATGCGGCTTCCACCCCGTGATACCATCGAGACAACTAGCGCCTAAGGACCGCAACCATCTTGCGAATACTCTTCGTCGGAGACATTTTCGGCCGGCCGGGCCGGAATATCGTTCACGAACGGCTTCCCGAGCTGCAAAAGGAGCACGCCGTCGATCTCACCATCGCCAACGGTGAGAATGCCGCCGGCGGATTCGGCATCACGTCGCAGATTGCCGAGGAACTGTTCGAGCTCGGCATCGACGTCATCACCACCGGCAACCATGTCTGGGACAAGCGCGAGATCATCGAGTACATGAACTCGGCCAATGGCAATGAGGCGTCACTGGCGCGGCGTTTGTTGCGTCCGGCGAATTATCCTGCGGGAACGCCCGGATTCGGCTGGTACCAGGGATGCACCCGCGGGGGTGTTCCTTATGCGGTTATCAACCTTCAGGGGCGCGTCTTCATGCCCGCTAACGACGATCCCTTTCGCCTGGCTGACAAGCTGCTGAAGGAGATCACGGCGAAGGTGATCCTGGTCGATATCCACGCGGAGGCGACGTCAGAGAAACTCTCGCTGGGCTGGTATCTGGAAGGGCGGGTGACAGCCGTGCTGGGCACGCATACGCATGTTCCCACGGCGGACGAACAGGTCCTACGCGGTGGGACAGCAGTCCAGACCGATGTAGGCATGACAGGTCCGTTCGATAGCGTGATTGGCGTACAGAAGGAGCTCATCCTCCAGCGATTCCTGACGAACATGCCGGGGAGGTTTGAGCCGGCGACAAACGATGTGCGCCTGTGCGCGACGCTGATTGATTGCGATGCGGAGACAGGACGAGCGACAGCGGTGCAGAGGATTATGTTGCGGGAGTAAGAAAGCAATTAGCAATGAGCACTTAGCTAACCTGCTTCATCAGAAACGTTGATCGTCACCGGCGACATGCGATTCATTGTTATGGCTGTATTGTTCGGTCGGCCCGCGTCGAGGCCTGGGCTAATTGCTAGTTGCTAATTGCTTCTCATGAAATCTGACGAACTGTGGATGGAGGAAGCTCTGCGTGAGGCGCAGCGCGCGCTCGCGCTGGGTGAAGTGCCCGTAGGAGCGGTTGTCGTATACGAGGGGCGCGTTGTCGGCAGGGGATGCAATCGTCCGCTGAGCGCCCATGATCCTACGGCCCATGCCGAGATACTTGCCTTGCGGGAGGCGGGACAAACCATCGGCAACTACCGCCTGCTGGATTGCGACTTGTATGTCACGGTTGAGCCTTGTGCAATGTGCTCGGGTGCGATCACCCACGCACGCCTCCGCCGCTTAATTTACGGGGCGGAGGATCCCAAGGCAGGCGCCGTCCATTCCATGCTGCAGGTTTTGAATCATCCCAAGCTGAATCATAAGGTAGAAGTCACCTCGGGCGTTCTGGCGGCGCGCTGCATGGACCTGTTGCAGGGCTTTTTCCGCGAGAAGCGAAACGAACAGACCTCGCCTGAGAGCCGTCCGGTTTGATGCTTACCGTTTCTTCTGCCCGCTAAATCCAGTAGAATCGATAATTGGTTCGTTCGTCCGAGTGTTCCAGCCTGCGCTGCGCTCCCCAGCGTCTTGGCGCAGACCGCAGCAGACTATGCGTCGAATAAGCCGCCTTCTTCGATACTTCAAGCCTTACTGGTTCTACCTGCTGGCGTCCGTGATCTCGATGGCGCTGGTGGGATTACTGGACGCGTTTCGACTGCTGCTCATCGGGCCCATTCTTGACCAGGTGCTGAATCCGGCTTCGCAAGCGAAGACCTTGCCGCTATTGCCAGTCCCGGTTTTCGGACACCACCTCGATCTGCGCTCTTTCGTCCCGAGAGACCTGCATAACGTCTGGACCGTCGTTACCTTTGCCCTGATTATTTCCACGATCTTTAAAGGAATCTTCGATTACGCCGGCACCTATCTGGCGAACTACGCCGGCTTCGGCATGACTACCGATCTGCGTAACGACCTGCATACCGCGACGCTGCGACGCTCGGTGGGATTTTTCCAGCAGTATTCCACGGGGACTCTGCTGTCGGCGATTGTGAATGACGTGGAACGAGTGCAGTTCGCCATGTCGAGCGTGCTGGCCGAGTTCCTGCAGCAGTTCTTCACCTTCATTTTCATAGGTATCGCGGTCTTCGGCCTGGGCCGGCGATTGAGCTGGGTGCTGCTGATCTTCGTTCCCTTCATCATCGCCTCGGCGAGACGAGTCGGGAACAAGGTTCGTGTCACCACACGCAAAGGTCAGGACAAGCTGGCCGAGATCAACAACCTGCTGCACGAGACCATTACCGGCATCCGCGTGGTTAAAGCCTTCTGCATGGAGATGTGGGAGATGCGGCGCTTCCGCGAGGCCGCGCGGCGGCTGTTCAAGGCCAATCTGCGATCGGCCGCAGCGTTCGCGTTGAACTCGCCCATGATGGACGCCTTCGGCGCCATCGCTATCGCCCTGCTGATCCTGCTCGGCCGCGACAGCATCAAGCATGGCTATCTGAGCGAGGGTTTTTTCATCGCCTTCATCATCGCTGTCTTTAAGCTGTACGAGCCGGTGCGTAAGTTCGGGCAGTTCAACAACAACTTCCAGCAAGCATTAGGCGCCTCTGAGCAGATCTTCAACTTTCTGGATGCGCAGGACGACGTCCGCCAGAAGCCGGACGCGGTCAAGCTGCCTGCTTTCCAGCGTGGCATCCGCTTCGAACATGTTTCCTTCAGCTACTCGCAAGACGAGGGCGAGCGCGACGTGCTGCGCGACATCAACTTGGACATCGTCCCAGGAGAGGTGGTGGCGGTCGTCGGCTCCAGCGGATCGGGCAAGACGACGCTGGTACAACTGCTGCCGCGCTTCTTTGACGTGAGTCGTGGACGGCTGCTGATCGACGGCCATGACGTGCGGGACGTGACGGTTTCGTCGCTGCGCTCGCAGATCGCAATCGTCACCCAGGACACCATCCTGTTCAACGATACGGTGCGCAACAACATCGCTTACGGACAGCCGCAGATTCCCATGGAAGCGGTGGAAGAAGCAGCGCGCGCAGCGCTGGCGCATGACTTCATCATGGCTTCAGCTGACGGGTACGACTCGGTCATCGGCGAGCGGGGTCTACGCCTGAGCGGCGGCGAGCGGCAGCGGCTGTCAATCGCACGCGCCATCCTGAAGAATGCGCCGATTCTCATTCTTGACGAAGCTACTTCCGCACTCGATGCCGAGAGTGAGGCGCTGGTGCAGTCGGCGCTACAGAACCTGATGGCGGGACGGACGGTCTTTGTCATCGCGCATCGGCTGTCGACAGTGCGCCGCGCCGATCGCATCCTGGTGTTGGAAAATGGAATGATTACCGACGAGGGCTCGCACGAACTCCTCCTCGGACGTGCCGGCACCTATCGCCGGTTGTATGATTTGCAGTTCGAAGACATTGAGGCAGTTTCAGGAACGGAGTGATCCCGCGCCATGAACATCCGCTCCATGACCGGCTACGCGCAGGTCAAGCGCCACGTCAACGACCAGCTTACCCTGACCTTAAGCCTGAAATCGGTGAACCACCGCTTTCTCGATCTCCATTTACGGATGCCCGGAGAGCTGGACCCGATCGAGATAAAGGTGCGCCGGGTATTGAAGGAACGCCTGCACCGCGGACATATTGAAGTTACGCTGAGCCTGGAGCGCAGTGGGGGTTCGGCCTTCGCCGTGAACCGCGACCTGGTCGGGGGATATCTGCGGACGTTTCGAGAAGTCGCGGAGGAGTTCGGCGTCAGTGCGGAGCCCGACCTGAATGCCGTGCTCAAGCTGCCGGGCGCGCTGAATGCCGCAGAGAACGGCGATGGCATGGCAGTGCTGGAGAAGGAAGTAACGGCTGCACTGGGAGAATGCATCGAGCGCCTGAACCACATGCGTGAGGAAGAGGGACGGGGCGCGGTTGAGGAGTTGCGCAATCGTATGTCCCATCTGTCCTCGACAACCCACGAGATCGACCAGTTGCGTGGGAGGGTGCTAAAGGCATATCAGGAGAAGCTGCACGGGCGGATGCAGGAACTGCTGGGCTCGCACATCGACCACGACCGCATTTTGCAGGAGGCCGCCATGCTGGCCGAACGCAGCGATATTCAGGAAGAACTGGTGCGAATGAAGAACCACATCCAGCACTTCCTTTCGCTGGTGGAAGCCGGAGGCGAAGCCGGCAAGAAGCTCGATTTCCTGCTGCAGGAGATGAATCGCGAAGCCAATACGCTGATGTCGAAGACGACGGGCGTGACCGGAGAGGCCTTGCGCATTACCGAGCTCGGGCTGGCGATGAAATCGGAGATTGAGAAGGCACGGGAACAGATACAGAACCTGGAATGAGCGGATTGACCTTCATCATTTCGGCACCCTCGGGATCGGGCAAGTCGACCCTGACGAACAAACTGCGCCGCACCGTGCCTAACCTGGAGTTCTCCATCAGCTACACTACCCGGCCTCCGCGCGGCAGTGAGCAGTCCGGACGCGAGTACTTCTTCATCACGCGCGATGAGTTTGAGCGCATGATGCACGAAGATGAGTTCCTGGAGTCGGCGGAGGTTTTCGGCAACTACTATGGAACCGCAAAACGCTTCTTGCGGGAGGCGGCTCTGCGCGACCATGACCTGCTGCTCGACATCGACGTGCAGGGCGCGGCGCAGGTGAAGCAGAAAATCCCCGATGCGGTGAGTATTTTTGTGTTGCCACCTTCAAGGAAGGAGCTTGAGACGCGACTGCGGCGGCGGGCCGAGGCTGATGACGATTTGCAGAGAAAATTGATGGGAAACGGCGCGCGGCCCTTTAATACGGAGACGATTATCCAGCGGCGGCTACAGACGGCATCGCGCGAGATTGAGAATTTTGGCCAGTACGACTATATTTTGGTGAACGATCGTCTGGAGGAGTCGATTGACACCCTCAAGTCGATTGTCGAGGCTCAGCGGCTGAAACGCTCCCACACCGCTCTGACCCCAAAGGAAGAACAGGTAATAGCAGTTGCCAGTCGTGCGCTGCGACAATCGATGATGCCGCAGGTGGAAACGATCCTGGCAACCTTTGATCTTTCCCGTCCCACCGTTACGGAGTGAGCTATGAAACTGGTTGAAGGCTTCGACAGCAACTATCGGTACGTGTTGGTGGCGGCTCGCCGCGCTCGCCAGATACAGAATGGCGCTCGCCCGGTATTGGAGCCGCATTCGCGCAAGCCCTGCCGCATTGCAGAAGAAGAAATTCAGGCTGGGAAGGTGAAGTGGGAGATTCCGGCCGCCGGCGCCGCCGCTCCGATGGAGGTAGCTGGCGAGCCGCAGGACGGCCCGGTGGGCGGCGAGGCCGACGACTAGGAAGAATCGTCTGATCTGCGCGCGGCATCAGCTGAGTGAGAACCCATGAAGATCGCTCTGGGCGTGAGCGGCGGGATCGCCGCGTACAAAGCCGCTGAAATCGTCCGCCAGTTGCAGGAGCGCGGCGTAAGCGTGCAGGTCATCATGACCGCCGCGGCGCAGGAGTTTGTGCGGCCGCTGACCTTTGCGGCACTCTCCGGCGAGAAAGTCATCACCAGCATGTTTGGGTCTTCGGCGGAGCAGCCAAATCTTGACTCGGCGGTCGAGCACATTTCTGTTGCACAATCCATCGATGCTTTGCTGGTGGCGCCTGCTACCGCCGATACGATTGCGAAATTCGCGCAAGGGATTGCCAACGACTTCCTCAGCACGCTCTATCTCGCCACAACCGCGCCCGTCATCGTTGCGCCCGCTATGAACGTCAACATGTGGGAGCATCCGGCGACGCGGGCGAACCTGGAGATCCTGCGTGGTCGAGGTGTGCAGGTGGTCGAGCCGGGCAGTGGATATCTGGCTTGCGGGATGGTTGGGGCGGGACGATTGGCGGAACCGGAAGAAATTGTCGCGGCGACACTGGAGCGGCTGGGCGTCGCGCAAGATTTGGCAGGCGAGACCGTGCTGGTCACCGCCGGTCCGACCTACGAACCGATTGATCCCGTGCGTTACCTGGGCAATCGCTCGAGCGGGAAGATGGGATATGCCCTCGCCGAAGCTGCGCTGCGCCGCGGCGCGAAGGTGATCCTGGTGAGTGGGCCGACTGCCTTGCAGCCACCGGGCGCGGCCGAGACGATCTACGTCGAGACGGCGCAACAGATGCGAACTGCGGTTCTCGATCGCTGGGAGCAGGCAAGCGTCATTGTTATGGCCGCGGCGGTTGCTGACTATCACGTGAAAGACGTTTCGGCGGAGAAGATCAAGCGCACAGGCGCAAGGGAAATACAGCTCGAACCGAACCCTGACATCCTGGCCGATCTCGGCAGCCTGCGGCATGCCTCGGGTAAAACATCGCCGATGCTGATCGGCTTTGCCGCTGAAACCGAAAATGGGCTGGAGAATGCTCGCGCCAAGCTGACAAAGAAGCGCGCGGATGCGATTGTGCTGAACGATGTTTCGCGTTCCGATATCGGGTTCAACTCCGATTGCAATGAGGTGACGATCGTGACCGCCGCGGCGACAATCGCCGTGCCGGAGGCGGGCAAATTGGATATCGCACAGAAGATCTTCCAACACGTGTCGCGCATGCGGCGGGAGCACGGCGCCAGGGTTTCAACCTCGACCGCCAGATGAGCAACAATCCCACTATCCAAACGGCCCTGCGCGATCGGCTGCAGTTCTATCGTGAATTAGGCATCGGACCACTCTACCGGCGCGAGGTAAGCGCGCGTGCTCCGGCTGGGCCTTGCCAGGCGGAGGCGGACGCTACATCAGCGGGAGAGGCGGCGTTGCGCTCGGCCGGGACCACCAGCTGGAGCGCGGATTTTGGTGACGACCGAGACGCGCAACTGCAAGTCATTCTGGATGAGATTGGCCCCGATTGTCAGCGTTGCAAATTGGCCAAGCTTGGCCGGAAGCAGATCGTTTTCGGCACCGGCGATCCACATGCGGAGCTGATGTTCGTCGGCGAAGGTCCCGGTGCCGATGAAGACGCGCAGGGATTGCCGTTCGTGGGGCGGGCGGGACAGCTGCTGAACAACATGATCGCAGCGATGGGACTCAAGCGCGAGCAGGTCTACATCGCGAACATCGTTAAGTGCCGGCCGCCGGGAAACCGCACGCCGGAGCGCGATGAGTGCGAAACGTGCTCGCCATTTCTGATGCGGCAGATGCAGGTCATCCGGCCGAAGGTCATTGTCGCGCTGGGCGCGACGGCTGCAAAGAATCTGCTGGGCGTTAATGACTCCATGACGGCAATGCGGGGGCGCTTCTACGACTTCTCGCCGCCGGGAACGCTCGCTGCTGCGGGTGAGCCTTTCTCATGCAAACTGGCGGTGACCTACCATCCGGCGTTCCTGCTGCGCGATCCGCGACAGAAGAAAGAAGCGTGGAAGGACCTGCAGATGGTGATGAAGTATCTGGGACTGACTGCACCCAAGCGCGCGCCCGAGGGAAGCTAGACGGCGATGCCGCAATTCTGCGATGTGGCTGTGCCTGTCCCGCTCGACGCCACGTTTACCTATCGCATTCCCGAAAACCTTCCGCCACCCGTCGTAGGCGGTCGCGTGATTGTTCCCTTCCGCGAGAAACGGCTGTGCGGGGTCGTGACTGAGCTGCACGATCGTGAGCCGAGCTTCACGGTCAAGCGCCTGGGGCAGGTCTTGGATGCAACGCCTGCTCTTACGCCAGAACTGATGCAGCTCGGACGCTGGATCGCTCAGTATTACATCGCGCCGGTTGGCGAGGTGTATCGCAGCATGCTGCCGCTGATGGCGGAGTTTCGGCGCGTGCTCGCTTACCGTATCACCGATAAGGGCATCGAGGCGCTGCATGTTGCGTCGACAGCGGGCTCGTCGCTGCGCTCGCGCAAGCAACCGGAGCAGCAGATGGTGGAGTACGCGGTGCTGAACCGGTTGGCCGATGGCGAGATTGTTCGGGAAGCAACATTGCGGTCAGCTTCGGGAGCCTCGCGGGCGGTACTGCAAGGCTTGCTGCGGAAAAAATGGGTTGCGCGCGAGGATTTGAGCGACGTGCGGGACGCCACACGCGTAGTAAAGTTCGCGGTGCTGAAAGAGGCGGAAGGCAAGCTGAATGCGAATCAGCAGAAGATTGTCGACTACCTGAGCCAACAGGAGGGGAAACGAGCACCGGTCGAGGCATTACGCGGCCTAGCAGTGCCGCGAACGACGTTACAGACGCTGCTCCGGCGGGGAGTGGTTGAGCTCAGCGACGAGCCGGCCAGCTTCCATGTCTCGGGGCTGAAGCCGCGGAAGCTGGAGTTTCTCTTCACTCCCGCGCAGAAGACGGCGCTAGACACGATTTCGGCTTCCATCGACGAGCGCAAGTTCCTGCCTATTTTGTTGCATGGAGTCACGGGATCAGGGAAGACAGCGGTTTACTTGTCGGCGATGCAGGCGGTACTGGCGAAGGGACGCTCGGCGCTTCTGCTGGTGCCGGAAATTGGGCTTACTCCGGCGGTTGCCGCCGACCTGCATCAGATCTTCGGCGATGAGGTTGCGATCCTGCACTCGGCGTTGAGCGAAGACGAGCGTGCCGAACAATGGAAGCGCATTCGTAACGGCGATTCCCACATTGTGGTAGGGACGCGGTCGGCAGTGTTTGCGCCTGTTCCCGATCTCGCGCTGATTGTCGTCGATGAGGAGCACGACCACTCGTACAAGCAGGAAGAGATGCCGCGTTATCACGCGCGGGACGTGGCAGTGATGCGGGCGAAGATGTCGAATGCGACTGCCGTGCTCGGCTCTGCCACGCCGTCGTTGGAGACATACCACAATTCGGTAGAAGGCAAATACAAGCTGCTGGAGCTGCCCGATCGAATCGAGGAGCGGCCGCTGCCGGAAGTAGAAGTTCTCGATATGCGCGAAGAATTTCACCGCACCAAAAAAGATGAGGTGCTGTCGCGGAAGCTGGTGGAAGAGATCGGCGAGCGGCTGGCGCGAGACGAGCAGGTGATGGTATTGCTCAACCGGCGCGGGTATTCGGCATTCGTGCTCTGTCGCGAGTGCGGCGAGTCAGTGCAATGCAAGAACTGCGCCATCGCGATGACGTATCACAAACGCGAGCATCGCCTGGTGTGCCATTACTGCGGGTATTTGCGGCCGGCTCCGAAGACATGCCCGAAATGCGGCAGCGAGTATGTGCAATATCTTGGCGCAGGATCGGAGAAGCTGGAGCACATATTGCACGGCCTGTTTCCGCAGGCGCGAATCGGGCGGCTCGATCGGGATACGGTGCGCAGCCGCGAGGATTTCGAGCGCATATTGAGCGCGCTGCATGCGGGCGAGATCGATCTGCTGGTGGGAACGCAGATGATTGCAAAAGGTCACGATGTTGCGAATGTCACGCTGGTTGGGGTCGTGGGTTCGGATGCGGCATTGAGTTTTCCCGATTTTCGCGCGGCGGAGCGCACGTTTCAGTTGCTGACGCAGGTTGCGGGACGCGCTGGACGTGGGGAGACTCCCGGTAAGGTCGTGTTGCAGACGTTCTTCCCGGATCACTACGCCATACAGTTCGCGGCGGCGCACGACTATCGCGGCTTCTATGAGAAGGAGATCCGCTTCCGCAGCTGGATGCATTACCCGCCGTTCAGCGCAGTGAGTAATGTATTGGTGCGCAGCCAGAAGCTCGAGGAGGCTCTGGCGTGGTCAGGGATTCTTGGGAAGTGGTTCCGCGATACGCGTCTGGAAGGAGTACGGGTGATGGGACCGGCGGCTGCGGCGATTGTGCGGTTGAAGACGGAGTATCGTTATCATTTTCTGCTGAAGTCGCCAAGCCGAGAACGGATGAACAGCGTGCTGCGCGCGATGCTGGAACATGCAGAGGCACAAAAGATTCCTCGCAATCATGTGGTGGTGGATGTGGATGCGTTGTCGATGGTTTGAAGAAGAGCTTCGAGCTTCGAGCTTCGAGCTTCGAGCT
>Ga0126381_100000281_pt1 | contig 56872 bp, 47 predicted proteins | sample PanSoiMetPlot_28_FD_96465 | JGI IMG/M metagenome (GOLD analysis project Ga0126381, IMG submission 96465) | Tropical forest soil microbial communities from Panama - MetaG Plot_28 | ecosystem: Environmental > Terrestrial > Soil > Tropical forest > Bulk soil | place: Panama | collected 2016-02-17 | reverse complement strand
ATTGGTCGGGGAGAGAGGATTTGAACCTCCGACCCCCTGGTCCCGAACCAGGTGCTCTACCAGGCTGAGCCACTCCCCGACTAGAGAGGATCTGCGCGTGGATGCGCAGCGTTTGTGAACGCGCATTCAGAGGGAACAGCACGTTACGACTCGATTATAACAGAGTAGCGGCGCTGGCTTTTCAGCGGGCGCGTCATCATAGACCGCTTTGCAACGACTTTTTACCAACCTGCAAAGTCGTGCCCAGAGCACATTCTGGTGGTCGCAAACTAATTCAGGAAGAACTTCGTATACAGCGTATCGCGCTGGGCGGGGCGGAAGCCGGCGTCGCGGATGATGCGACGCAGTTCTTCTTCCGTGGTGCAATTGCGGACGCCGGCGGCGCGCACGACGTTTTCCTCTATCATCACTGAGCCAACGTCATTGCCGCCGAAGCGCAGGCCCGTCTGGCAGACCTTCAGTCCCTGCGTCACCCAACTTGACTGAACGTTTTTAAAGTTGCTAAGGAAGATGCGCGCGATGGCGAGCGTCTTGAGATATTCGACGGCGGTGGCTTCGTCCCAGCCGCGGCCGCCAAGCGCCGTGTTCTGCGGCTGGAACGACCAGGGAATAAATGCGGTGAAACCGCCGGTCTCTTCCTGGAGATCGTAGATCGCCTGAAAGTGATTGATACGATGCTCGTAGCTTTCGCCGACTCCGAACATCATCGTCGCGGTCGTTCTCATGCCGAGCTTGTGGGCGGTGCGATGAACGTTGAGCCAGTCGTTGGTCAGGCACTTCAATCGCGCGATCTTGTAGCGCACTTCGTCGTCGAGGATCTCGGCGCCTCCTCCAGGTATGGAGTCCAGTCCCGAGTCGCGCAGGCGCTTGATGGTGTCTTCGATCGTGAGCGAGCTGACCTCGGCGATGCAAATGATCTCCGACGCGGAGAAGCAATGCAGATGAACTTGCGGAAACAGCTGCTTCAGGCCGCGGAGCAAACCTTCATACCACTCAATCTTCAGATCGGGATGCAGGCCACCTTGCAATAACACGCCCGTACCGCCAAGCTCGACCGTCTCGCGAACCTTGTCGTAGATGGTTTCGAAATCGAGAATGTAGCCTTCCTTCGCCAGCTTGCCTTTAAGCGGGCGGTAAAAGGCGCAGAAGGTGCAGTATTCGGTACAGAAGTTGGTGTAATTAATGTTGCGATCGATGATGTAGGTGACGACGCCCTCGGGATGCAGGCGTCGGCGGACGGCGTCGGCCTCCATGCCGATGCCGATCAGGTCATCGGATCGGTACATCTCCAGCGCTTGCGTCTTGGTGAGAGACATAAAGAGGTACGTGCAACCCTACCGACATTCTAACGTTCTCAGGTTCAGTAGGAAAGCTCAGCCACAGCAATCTGGCCTCTTGAATTGGACACCGCGGACGCAACAATGTGGCAAATTGAGCGTTTATAGCAGCAGTCGGCCAGCCACAAACCGCTGATCCATGATATGCGACGCCACTTGTTGGTGGAATTTCGTCTTTATTGTGCAGAGCGCACGGAAGCAGGACTGTGTGTCGCCGCCTGAAGCCGGCCCGGGAAGGGACATGAAGCGCTTGACGCTGGTCTGAAGGCCAGCTCTACCGGATGGTGGGAGGATTCAGCCATGAAGTTCCTAAGTTCAGATAGGTGCGCGCTAGCGGTGGCAGCTCTGACACTGTTGCTGCCGCTGTGCTCGTGGGCGACTCTGGGAGATAACGCCAGCTCCGTGCTCAACGATCAGGCCCGGATGAAGGGCACGCTGCGCAGCGTGGACAACCGCACTTACGTCCTGCATGAGATCACGATGCCATCAGGGGCGAAGGTGCGCGAGTACGTCTCCCCCGGGGGAGCGGTGTTCGGAGTCGCCTGGGAAGGACAATTCCCGCCCGACTTCAAGCAGCTGCTCGGACCTTATTACGAACAGGTGCAGCAGGCCATGGCGCAGCAGGAGAACGCGCAACAGAGCGGGGATCAGCCGACGCGCCGGCGACGCGGTCCCGTCGTCATCGAAACCAAGGGAATCGTGTTCCTTCAGAGCGGACACATGCGCAGCTTTCACGGGCAAGCCTACATTCCACAACTGCTGCCGCAAGGCATTCAAGCCAGCGATATCCGCTGAAGGAGACATGTCGTGATCATCCGTAGATTAGGGCTGTTGCTTGTGGTGGGAAGCGTGATCGTCATGGCTGCCTGTGGTGGGAGCGGAGGCGGGGGCTCAAGCGTTACGTCGGTGAGCGTTAGCTGCTCGCCCAGCACGGTGAGCTCCGGCGGCACGAGTCAGTGCACAGCAATTGTGAACGGTACGGGGAACTTCAATACGGCAGTGAATTGGAGCGCAAGCGCGGGATCGATTTCTTCTACCGGCCTGCTCACAGCGCCCCAGGTGACGACGAGCCTGCTGGATACCATTACGGCTACGTCGGTGCAGAACCAGAACATCTCTGGAACGGCAACGGTCACGGTAAATCCAACATCGGCGGGAAACAATGTGGCGCCGCTCGTGGTTGATCAGGGACCAGAGCCGCAGAACTTCATCTCCACGAATGTTGCCTTCACGACGGTAACGGTGTGCGTGCCCGGTTCGAGCACCTGCCAGACGATCGATCACGTGATGGTTGACACCGGATCGACCGGACTACGGCTGATCTCGGGCGTGCTGCAGATTTCGCTGCCGGGCGAAAACGGGTCGAGCGGAAACCCTCTGGATGAGTGCCTGGCATTTCTTGACGGCTACGTTTGGGGACCGGTGGTGACGGCGGACATCACCATGGGTGGGGAGAGCGCTTCCGCCGTGCCCATGCAGGTGATGATTCCTTCCACCAGTTCGCCGCCGGTTCCGAGCAGTTGCTCCAGCAACATGGGGATGAACGAAGGCGGCGATGTGAAGACGTTCGGCGCGAATGGACTGATTGGTGTGGGACTGTTCCAGCAGGATTGCGGGCCGGCTTGCACTTCGCAGAACTCCTCGCCACCGAACGTTTACTATGACTGCCCGTCCTCAGGCTGCACCGAGACGTTTGTAGACCTGTCACAGCAGGTGACCAATCCCGTCTTCCTTTTTCCCACGGACAACAATGGTGTGCTGATCCAATTGCCCTCGGTTCCGAATGGTGGCTCGCCGACGGTGCAGGGATCGCTCATCTTCGGCATCGGCACGGAGTCCAACAATGGCCTGGGCAGCGCGCAGGTTTATGCTGTGCCCGACAGCGGCAACAACGCCGGGAATTTCACGACGTTTTATAACAACAACACCTATCTGGGATTCGTGGACAGCGGTTCAAATGGATTCTTTTTTCAGGATTCCAGCATTCAGATTTGCGGAGGCATGAACACATCCTGGTACTGTCCGACCACCTCGCCTGACAACTTGAGCGCGAGCAATCAGGGCACCAACATGAATTCTCCAGTCACGGCGAATTTCTCGATTGAGAATGCGGATAACCTGTTCGCGACCAACAACACCGCATTCAGCACGCTGGGTGGCCCGTTCTTACCCGGTTGCGGCACCGGCAATAACCCAGCTTGCGCGTTTGATTGGGGACTGCCGTTCTTGTACGGGCGCAACGTCTTCACCGCAATTGAGAACGCCAATGTGCCAGGGACGAACGTCCCAGGTCCGTTCGTCGCATTCTAAGGTAGCTGGTGGTTCCTCAAGCCGCCGGAGTCATCAAAGACACCGGCGGCATTTCTTTTACAGCCCAAGGACGATACCCGACATGAAAAAGCGTTCCGGCACAGATCCAACAGCTTCCAGGCCCCGCATGGAGGACTATGGCGTTCCGCAGTCGATGGAAGGCGTGCTGCCGTGGGAGTGGGCGCGGAAGCGGCTTAACGAGTCGCATAACTATTGGTTTACCAGCGTCCGCGAAAATGGCGCTCCGCATACGATGCCAGTGTGGGGAGTCTGGCTGGAAGGCGCTTATTACTTCAGCACGGGCGCTTCCAGCCGCAAGGCGCGCAACCTGCAACAGAATCCGAATTGTGTGGTTTGCACTGAGAACGCCGCAGAGGCAGTGATTCTCGAAGGCGTGGCGCAAAAGCTCGAGCCGGAGCAGATTCCACCGCAGGCGTTTACCGATTACAAGGCGAAGTACGGATGGGAACTCGATCCCCAGCGCGGCCCCGTTTGGGTGGTTTGTCCGAAGGTTGTTTTTGCCATGCCGGAGGAGCAATTTCCAGAGGGCGTGACGCGATGGAAATTTTGAGACCGGACGGGGACTTGACCTTGAGTTGCCGGAGAGTTTCAATTCTCAAATGCCTGTTAAGCGTAAAGCAGCGAAGAAGCAAGTCTCGAGCAGACGTGGGATAAAGCACAGCCCGAGCCGGCCGGAGGGGAAGCAGCCAATCGCGAGTCGGCCCGTCATCCCTAGCATCTATGGCACGGCGAAGTCCGCGAAAGGGCTGTTGGATTGGGAATGGGCAAGGCAGCGGCTCAGCGACTCGCACAATTACGTCATCGTGACGGTGCGTCCTGACGGCCGACCGCATGCGATGGGCATGCACGGACTGTGGTTCGATGATGAATTTTATTTCGGCACGGCTGAGAGCACGCGCAAGGCAAGAAACCTGGCGGCCAACGCAAACTGCATTTTGATCAACGAGAAACTCGATGAACTGGTCATCGTTGAGGGGACCGCGGCCAAGGTCGGATACGATCACCTACCGCAGGGGCTGTCGGACGCCAGCAAGAAGAAATACGGGTGGCCGATCGATCCCAAGGCAGGCGGGTCGATCTTCAAGGTCACACCTCGAACCGTGTTTGCGCTTCCCGAGAAGCAGTTCGCCACCGGGCTGACGCGGTGGAAATTTTGAAAGGCGAGGGAACTCGCAGCCGATGGGGCTCAGGCAACTCTCTTCATTGGACTAGCATGGCGCCCGCGTTTTCGCTGCTTGCGATTTCGCCACCAGTAATAAAGACCTGCCAGCGAACCTAATACGGCGAGGCTGATCAAGACGTACAGCAGCGGCTGATAATACTTTCCAAACCAGTGCAGGATGCTGCGCCCATAGACATGTCCTAAGTACGCCAGCGCCATATAGCGGATGCCACGGCCGGTAGCGAGTGCCAGCAGAAATTTTTCTCGCGGATACTTCAAGGCCCCGGCGGCGATGAGGACGGGAACAATTGGCATTGGGGGTGGAACGACAGCCGTCACTGATATTGACCAGAATCCGAAGCGGCGAAAGATGCGCGAGACCTGATTGGCGCGACGCTTCGACATCTTCTTCTGTAGTGTCTCCTCGCCCCCCTTCACTCCCAGGCGAAAGGTCAGGTAACCGCCGATCAACGCGCCGATGGTCGACATGATGGCGTAATACCACCAGGGTTCGTGATGTGTGGCGGCCAGCAGAATCGTGGCAGCGTCCATGCCCCCGGGGATCGGGATGACGGAGTTGTCGATGAGGCCCAGCCCGATCAGGCCGGGACCGCCCAGCCGCTGCACGATGTACAGGAGCGACTTTCTCATCACCGCGGCTGCCAGGAGCTCCATGGGCTTCTTTCGTGAACCGGCTGCGTTACCTCTCTAAAGGTTAGAAGCAGAACAGAAGCAAATGGATGAGGTCAAGCGCGAATCATTGGTGCGGCTTGGCGAAGGCCACTGGGCCGAGAAATCGGAGCTCGGGAACAGCGGGAATGAGACCGATCTCCCGCGAGTATTGCAAAAAGAGCTTGAGGCCGGCATGGTTTTCACGGTCCAGATGGTAATGGATGTTTTCTGTCAGATAACTGCGAATATCGGCTTCGCGGATGCGCAGCTTCGGTGACCATTCCTTCGCGATAAGCTCAAGGTTATGGGGCTCCAGACCGTGATCGCGCGACTGTTGAAAGATCTTCGTCAGGCTCATGCCACGTGGCTGACGGTTGAGGGCATCGAGGCGCACAGCCCAGAAAGCGAAGACGAACGGCTGGCCTGTGTGACGCCGCCACAGGTGAGCGAGGTCGTACAGCTCGTAGCCGCAGTCTGGGGCAACCAGCAAGGCGGAATCGCCGATCAGGAGTGCGGCGTCGTGCGCGCGCAACATTTCGTCGAGCTGCGGTGGATGAGGGGTGAGGGTGCGCGGGCCACCCAGGAATTTGGTGAAGAGCACTTGCAGCAAGGCGACCGAGGTGCGCGATGAGGTGTCGGCGGCGACAGTGCGGATCTCGGGGATGGGCTTCTTGCTGACCAGCAGGATGGAGCGGACACGGTCTTTTGAAGCGATGGCGATGTTGGGCAGGATGACCAGGCCGGGGATCTCGGCGTAGGTGACGGCGGGAATGATTCCAATGTCTGCTTCGTTGGCCGCGAGCGCAGCGGCGCAGGCCGAGGGGATGGTGTACTCGATCTGGAAATCACGGCCCGCCTCTCCGTGCTCGAAGTCCCACATCAGGGGAGCGGTATTTAGGAAGGAAATGGCAGAAATGCGCAGGCCAGACATGAAGAAACGAGTCTAACAAATGACCGCATTCCCGTGGATGGTCTGCGCCTCTGCTGACGAACACACTTCCTGTGACGCCCGTCGTTGACCCCGCAAAATTGCGCATGTTACCGTACTTAGTTACACCAACCTTGACCGCGTTTTCTGTGCGCTGAAGGAATTCCCCTTGTCCTCCGAGACCCAGGTTGCCACACCGGTTCGCAAGACTGCTCTGAATGCTGTCCATCGCCAGATGGGCGCGAAAATGGTCGATTTTAACGGCTGGGATATGCCTGTCGAGTACCCTTCGGCGGGCGGTCTGATGAAGGAGCACATCGCCGTGCGGACGGGCGTCGGCGTCTTCGACGTCAGCCACATGGGCGACATCCGCATCTCGGGGACGCAGGCGCTCGAGGCCGTCCAGCACATCACCATGAACGATGCTGCGGGAATGGGGATCGGGCAGTGCCGCTACTCGGCAATGCTGTATCCCCAGGGGACATTTGTCGACGACGTGATTGTGCATCGCTTGGGCGAAGAAGATTACATGCTGGTGATCAACGCCGGTACGCGCGAAAAGGACGTCAATTGGGTGACGGACAACACCCGCCAGTTCGATTGCAAAGTTGAGAACCTGAGCGACGATTACACGCAGATCGCCATCCAGGGACCGAAGGGCGTCGACACCCTTCAGAAGCTGACCGATGCCGATCTGTCGAAGGTAAAGTTCTACTGGTTCACGCACGGGACGGTCTGTGGGCTGAAGAATATCCTGATTGCCCGCACCGGCTACACGGCCGAAGACGGTTTCGAGATTTACGTGCCGACCGACGAAACGACCAGCGCAACCGTCTGGAACAAAGTGCTGGACGCCGGCAGGGAATTCGGGATTGTCCCGTGCGGGCTGGGCGCGCGCAATACATTAAGGTTGGAAGGCAAGCTGCCGCTGTATGGCCATGAGATCTCCGAGTCCATTAACGTTTGGGAAGCGGGTCTCGAGCGCTTTCTGAAGATGGAGAAAGGCGAGTTCGTTGGACGCTCGGCGCTGGAACGTGCCAAGGCCGGCATCAAGCGGACATTGGTTGGGCTGGAGTCGATCGATCGCGGCATCCCGCGCGACGGCTATCAGGTCATGGATCTCAATTGCAAGGAAATTGGATACGTGACCAGCGGATCTTACGCACCGTTTCTGAAAAAGAATATCGCCCTGGCCTACGTTCCGATCGAACAATCGGAGATCGGAAACGAAGTCAATGTCCAGTGCCGCACTACACCGGTAAAATGCAAGGTTGTACCAACGCCGTTTTATAAGCGGCCGAAGAAACAATAGCAGTGGCCAGCGCGGAAGCTCTGGATTGCCGAGATCAGTAATTTGGTGAGCTCCTTAGGGACGACGGATTCCTGGCGCGAGACGAACCGCAGATTCCTCGACTCTGGTCGCCGTGAGGACCTCCTCTCGGATGCCGAATTTGTAGGCCGGGCGCACCACTGAATGAGGGTTTCCTGGGCTTTTGTTTCGCCGGGTTGAAGTCCGGCGCTTCCACCTTGAGGAGAATGACGAGATGGCTTATCCCGCGAATTACAAATACACCAAGGAACACGAGTGGCTGAAGGTTGATGGGGACACCGGTTCCATTGGTATTACCGATTATGCCCAGAACTCGCTGGGCGACATCGTTTTCGTCGAGTTGCCGAAGGTGGGCACGGAAGTTTCTGCTGGCAAGACCTTTGGCTCCGTGGAGTCCGTGAAGGCAGTCTCGGACTTGTTTGCGCCCGTCTCCGGCACCGTCACTGAAGTGAACGACGCGCTGAATAACGCTCCCGAACAGGTGAACAAGGACGCCAATAACACCTGGATGATCAAAGTGAAGCTGAAGAACGCGGGCGAGGCCGGGCAGTTACTGTCCTGCGCCGATTATGAGAAGTTCATCGCCGAGGAAGGCGGACACTGAACGGCAGTTAAGGAAATTTGCTTGGTATCAAGGCACGACGGCAGTTCGCGCCGAAACGGGGCTGAACGAATTCAGGGCTTTAGCCCCTGCGAACTCTGTGCAGCGGCTAAAGCCCCAGCGCTTTATGAATGTGAAAGGGCACAGCCGAAGCCGAGCCCTGATACAAAGCATCTTTGATACATACTTCTAACCACGCCCAGGAAAATACAGGTACCCATGCGCTATCTTCCTAAATCCGAAGCCGACCGCGAAGTGATGTTGCGCGAGATCGGCGCGAAGTCCATTGACGTATTGTTCGCCGGCATTCCGGCGGAGTATCGCCTCGAGCGCGACCTCGACATCCCGCGCCAGTACGCCGAGAGCGAGATCGTGGAGTTCTTCCGCCAGCGCGCGGCTAACAGCGCGCAGGGCTTTGCGACGTTTCTCGGAGCCGGTGCGTACTCGCATTACCGGCCGGTGGTTATTGATTCGCTGATCTCGCGCGGCGAGTTCTTCACTGCCTACACGCCATATCAGCCGGAGATTGCGCAGGGAACGCTGCAATCGATCTTCGAGTTCCAGTCGATGATCTGCGAGTTGACGGGCATGGACGTGGCCAACGCGTCGATGTACGACGGTTCGACCGGCGCGGCCGAGGCGCTCATGATGGCTGCGCGCATCACCGGGCGCAACAAAGCTGCCGTTGCATCGACGGTTCATCCCGAGTATCGCGAGGTGATCACGACGTACACGCGATATCAGGGCATGCCGATTTCGACCTTTGGTTATGCGAAGAATGGCCGCGTTGACCTCGACACGCTCGACATGGCGATCGACGACGATACGGCGGGCGTGCTGATTCAGTCGCCGAACTTTTTCGGGACCATCGAGGATGTAGCGGCGCTGGCTGACATTGTGCACAGCAAGGGCGCGCTGCTGATTGTCTCGATTGCGGAAGCTGTTTCGCTGGGGATTGTGAAGGCGCCGGCAGAAGCCGATATCGTCAGCATGGAGGCGCAATCGTTCGGAGTTCCGCTGGGATTCGGCGGCCCGTACTGCGGCGTGATTGCCACGCACGAGAAGTTCGTTCGCCAGATGCCGGGTAGGCTCGTCGGCGAGGCGCGTGATCGCAACGGAAAGCGCGGGTTTGTGCTGACGCTCTCCACGCGTGAGCAGCACATCCGGCGGGAGAAGGCGACATCCAATATCTGCACCAACCAGGGCCTGATGGCGCTAATGTGCGGCATCTTTATGGCGATCTATGGCCGCGAGGGATTGAAAGACCTCGCCAGCCACAACCTGGCCAAGGCCCACTACGCCGGTGAGCAATTCAAGAAAAGCGGGGCGACCGTGCTGTTCGAAGGGGCGCCACATTTCAACGAGTTTGTTGTGCAGACGAAGACGGATCCTTACGCCATCAACGACAAGCTCCTTGGCCAAAAGATCATTGGAGGATTCCCCCTGAAGAAGTTTTATCCCGAACTGAACAACGCCTCTCTCTGGTGCTGTACCGAGACGACCACCAGGGCATCGATTGATGCGGCTGCGAAGGAGGTGGCGCTGTGAACCCGAACGAGAAGATTCGCAAAGTCAGCACCCACATCAGCCAGAACGAAGGCCTGATCTTCGAGAAGTCGTCCCCCGGCAAGAAAGCCTACAAGCTGCCGCCGTTGGACGTGCCGGCGGTCGATCCGACCGAACTTCTCGGCGGGCAGGTGCGGGAAGACCTGGGCGAGATGCCCGAGGTGAGCGAGATCGAAATCATCCGCCACTACACGCGGCTGTCGACGTGGAACTACGCCGTCGATCACGGCATGTATCCACTCGGTTCGTGCACGATGAAGTACAACGCGCGGGTGAATGAATACGTCGCGCGGCTGATGGGACTCGCCGAGGCGCATCCCTATCAACCTGAGCGCATCAGCCAGGGCGCATTGCGCATTCTGCAGATGCTGAGCGAGCAGCTGATCGAGATCACCGGAATGGATGCGATCACGCTGCAGCCGGCGGCGGGCGCCCACGGCGAACTTACTGGCATCCTGATGGTGCGGGCATATCTTGAGTCGCGAGGCAATCCGCGCAAGAAGATCCTGATCCCGGACTCGGCGCACGGCACGAATCCGGCAACGGCCGCCATGTCCGGCTACACGGTGGAGAACCTCAAGTCGAACTCGGCGGGGATGGTTGATCTTGCGTCGCTCGAAGCGCAGGTTAACGAAGAGGTTGCCGCACTCATGCTGACCAATCCCAATACCCTGGGCATCTTCGAGCAGGAGATCCACAAGATCGCCGACATCCTTCATGCGAAAGGCGCGCTGATGTACATGGATGGGGCGAACATGAACGCGCTGGTCGGCAAAGTACGACCGGGTGACTTCGGCGCTGATGTGATGCACCTGAACCTGCACAAGACCTTCTCCACACCCCACGGCGGCGGGGGACCGGGATCGGGACCGGTTGCATGCAAGAAAATCCTGGAGCCATTCCTGCCGGCGCCGGTTGTCATCGAGAAGGCCGACGGCACGCTGGGCTTCGATTACAACCGGCCGAAGTCGATCGGGCGGGTACGGATGTTCTACGGCAACTTCGGAATGCACGTGCGCGCGCTGGCATACATCATGGCCAACGGGCCCGATGGCCTGCGGCAGACGACGGAAGACGCCGTGCTAAACGCGAACTACATCCGCAAGAAGCTGGAAGGCGTCTACGACTTGCCATACAGCACGCCCACGATGCACGAGGTGGTATTCAGCGACCGGTTGCAGACGCCGCAGGGTGTGAAGACGGGGGACGTCGCCAAGCGCCTGATCGATTACGGCTTTCATCCGTACACCGTCAGCTTTCCGCTGGTGGTGCATGGCGCGATGATGATCGAGCCAACCGAGAGCGAGTCCAAGGAAGAGCTCGATCAGTTTATCGATGCGATGAAAGCGATTGCCGAAGAAGCCGAGCAGAATCCGGAGCTCATCGTCGAAGCGCCGCGGAACACGCGCATTTCGCGGCTTGACGAGGTAGCGGCGGCCAGGAAGCCGGTGCTCCGCTGGAAATCCCAGCGTGAGGTTGAGAGCAAAGTCGGCGGATGAGCAAGTTTTTGCTCCGAAAAGCGACATTTGCGTCTATCTCCTAAGTTGTTTGGAAGTGTAACTGTAACGATTGCAATAACTTGCCAACCATTTTTTAAGCGATAATTAGGCTTTTTGATCTACGCGCAGAGCGACGTCATAGAGTCTTGCTGCGGCGTAGCATTCCTCCGCAAACACGCTTCAAAAGCATTCTGGGTGAGATTGTCGAAACAGCAGCGCCGCCTCATGTCTATCGGCCGCGGCGCTTATAATCCAAGCTCCGATGTGGAATTTTTTTGCGCGGCGCACGTCATGGGACCTCACCTGCAATCGGTACACGGAAGCGCTTGAGGCGCATCGCCGAGCGGGCAGGGAACTGCTCGACCTGACAGCCTCCAATCCCACGACCATCGGTCTCGAATATCGCGAAGAGGAGTTGCTGCGCCCGTTCGCCAATCGCGAGGCCCTGCGCTACGAGCCTCAGCCGAAGGGGCTGCTCAGTGCTCGTGAGGCGATCGCTAACTATTACGCCGAGCACGGGGTTGCGGTCTCGCCAGACAACGTGGTCCTGACGACCAGCACCAGTGAGGCTTATTCCTTCCTCTTCCGATTGCTGTGCAATCCGGGAGATGCGCTGCTGCTTCCGACCCCGAGTTATCCGCTCTTTGATATTCTTGCCGAGATCCAGGATGTGAAGTTGTTCCCCTACGAGCTGGTCTACGATCACGGCTGGCAGGCGGAGCCCACGTCGGTGTTCGCGGCGGTGGATCGTGCCACAGTGGCAGGAGCGAGTTGCCAGGCGATACTCGCGGTGCATCCCAACAACCCGACCGGTTCCTTCGTTCAACCGCGGGAAATGCAACTGCTGAATGATATTTCTGCGGCGGAGGATGCCGCGATCATTGCCGACGAAGTCTTTCTCGACTATGCATTGGGGGCAGAGCCGCCTCTAAGCTTCGCCGCGAATGAGGACGCGCTGACCTTTACTCTCAGCGGGCTATCAAAAATCTCCGGCCTGCCACAAATGAAAGTCGCATGGATCGTGGTCGGCGGTCCTCCGGCGCTGCAATCAGACGCCCTGGAGCGGCTTGAAATGATCGCCGACACCTATCTGTCGATGAACGCGCCGGTCCAACACGCGATTCCGGGGATGCTCGAAGAGCGCCGCAATATTCAACCGCAACTGATGCAGCGTATCCGAGCAAACCTGCAGGAGCTTGACACGCAGCTCGAACGACAGAGTCTATGTCATCGTCTTGAGGTTGAAGGCGGTTGGTACGTCATTGTGCGCGTTCCGGCGACCCGCTCCGACGAAGAGCTGGCCATCGCCTTGCTTGAGCGGCAGAATGTGCTGGTTCAGCCAGGACACTTCTATGATTTCACGGCGGATGGTTATCTCGTCATAAGCCTCATCACACCGGGAGAGATCTTCCGCACAGGAATCACGCGGCTTCTGGAATATGTTGCAACCATTGCCCCATAACAGTCGTCAACAGCAATAAGGGCAGGTGCAAAGAGTTGCACTCTTTTTGGGCAACGCCAATGCCCAAATCCGCCGATTCCGACGCTATAATTAAAAGCCTGTGCTCAAGTACTCCATCGTCGTCCCGTTTCACAACGAAGAAGAAAACGTCACCGAACTCTATGATCGCCTGCGCGTGGTGATGGAAGCTGCGGGCGAGCCGTTCGAGCTCGTGTTCGTCGATGACGGCAGCCGCGACAACACCTTCTGGCTGCTTCAGCAGATTGCCGCGGTCGATCGCCGGGTCGTCGTCGTCAAGCTGCGGCGAAATTTCGGGCAGACATCCGCGCTGGCAGCGGGCTTCGATCACGCCGAAGGCGAGTACGTGATTGCCATGGACGGCGATCTGCAACATGATCCGCATGATATTCCGATGTTCCTGCAAAAGCTGCGCGAGGGGTACGACATCGTCAGCGGCTGGCGTAAGCAGCGGATCGATAATTTCGTCATGCGGCGTGTCCCATCGAGGATCGCAAACTGGTTGATGGCGAAACTGAGCGGCGTCGATCTGCATGACTTCGGAACAACCTTCAAAGCGTATCGTCGCGAGGTTGTGCAGGAAGTGCCGCTCTATGGCGAGCTGCATCGCTTTATCCCGGCGCTGGCGTCGGCCTATGGCGCGACCATCTGCGAGATTCCTATTCGCAACGTGAACCGCGAGCGCGGCGAGTCGCACTACGGCATCTCGCGTACCTTCCGCGTTTTCTTTGACCTGATCACGATTCGCTTTCTGTTGAAGTACATGTCGCGGCCGCTGCACTTCTTTGGCACCTTCGGCGCGCTGAGCTCGGTGAGCGGCGGTGCGATTGCGTTGTGGATGATCGCGGAGAAGTTTCTGCGCGGAAAGAACGTGATGGACGAGCACGGCCCGCTGCTGGTGTTCGCCGCAGTGCTGATCGTGGCGGGCGTGCAGTTGATCGCGCTCGGACTGCTGGGCGAGTTGCAGGTGCGGCACTTTCACGAGCCCACAAAGCGCGCGCCATACACGGTGGACCGCGTCCTGCGGTCTTCGCACAGCCAGGGAGCATTGGCAGATTGAAATAGGGGGCTGGGGACCGGGGCGTGACCGACTATCTGCTGAAACGCTTTTCTAGCCACTGATCACTAATCGCTATCGGCTGACTCTGCATGACGGCCCCCAAGATCATCGTTTTCACCCAGCCTGATTCTCCGCCGTGCGAAGCGGCGAAGCGCTTCCTCAAAGACCGGAAAGCGAGGTTCGAGGAGCGCCATGTAGCGTACGACGAAGGTGCGCGGCACGAACTCGCCCAGAGGTACAAGAGCCGATCGACTCCTGCTGTTGTGATCGGCGAGCAGGTTCTTGTCGGCTTCGATCCTGAACGTCTCGACCAGTGGCTTGGACAGTAACCCACATCCCGCTCGCGGCTATCTCTACATTGCTGCAGCTACCTTTTGCTGGGGACTCTCTGCGGCACTGGGACGCGCCATGTTCACAGGTAAGCTTCCGGGTGGAAGCGCGATGCGCAGTCTCGATCCCTTGGTACTGGCGCAAGCGCGCAGCACGATCTCGCTGCTGATCCTCGCCCCCATTCTTTTTTGGAGGAACCGCCCGTCACTGAGCGTCCGCACCAAACACATGACGCAATTCTTTGTGTTGGGCGTTCTGGGAATTGCCGGCTCCAACTACTTCTACTACTTTGCCGTTGAAAAAACGACTGTCGCTACGGCGATCGTCCTGCAGTACGTCGCACCCGTCTGGGTGTTGCTCTATATGCTGGCGCGAGGCCTGCAACGGGCCACTCCAATTCGAGTCAGCGGTGTGCTGCTTGCGGTGATTGGCTGCGCGTTCGCGGTTGGAGAGATCGCGATGCGCGGTCGATTTCCCTGGATCGCGTTCTCGGGCGTCCGCTTTAACCCAACGGGAGTTATCGCGGCGGAGTTGGCGGCAGTCACCTTCGCTTTTTACAACGTTTATGCGCAGCACCTGCTGCAGATTTACCAGAGGTGGACGGTGCTCGTGTATTCGCTGCTGGGCGCTTCCATATTCTGGCTGCTGCTCAATCCACCGTGGAGGATCGCCGCACAACACTATAGCGGCGCGCAATGGCTGTTCATGCTGATCTTCGCGATCGCCTCGATGCTGATTCCGTTCTCGTTGTACTTCTCCGGCTTGCAGCATCTGGACCCGACGCGCGCCATCGTCACGGCCTGCCTGGAACCCGTCTGGGCGATTCTGCTGACGGCAATGATCGTTGGTGAGCTGGTATCTCCGATGCAGGTAGTCGGAATCGTGGTCGTACTGTTGGCGACGATACTGGTGCAGCGGCCGGATCGCACGGCTCGAGCGGAGCCCCAGATTGCGGTTGAGCCGATCGAATGAGCTACCCGCCCCGACCGTCCGCCGTTCATTAAGTTGCCGCTAACTCTGAGCGAGCATTGTCGTCCAATCGTCGATTTAAGTTTGCCCCTGTTCGAAAGGAGGACAGATGTCCACCGTCCGCGTTGCGATCGCCGTTGTTTTGGTGGTGCGCGTTTGTCTGGCTGCCTCTCAAACCACGGCACCGGGCGCCAGTGAGTACGCAAAGCATTTCGGCGCCCTGGCAAAGCTTTCGGTCGAGGTCGCTGAGACAATGCCACCGGACCAGTACAACTTCAAGCCTGCTCCGGAGTCGATGACGTTTGGCGAATTGATGTCTCACATCGCTACGACCAATTACCAATTTTGCGCCGGATTGAAGGACGCGACTCCACCGAAGCTGCCTTCTCCAACCGATAAGGACGGAGTGGTCAAGCTGTTGAACAATTCGTTCAATTACTGTTCGGACATCATCTCGAGCCTTACGGAACCGCAACTCACCGCTCTTCACGACTCGCCCGATGGAAGACTTCCCGGGCGGGAAGTACTGCTCGCGATGTACATTCATGTGGCGCATCATCGCGGGCAAGCGGAGATTTACCTCCGGGACAAGGGCATCACGCCGCCGCGGTACATGATCTGAGGGCCCCGGCTAGAGCGGGGCGAATGGCAGCCGATGGAACATGCCTCGGGCCTGTGCGCAAGATTTATCGCATTCGATTTCCGCGTCACAACTCGACCCAAATGCCGTTCGTAACATTCCACGGAAAGTGGCAGGGTGGCAGCCACTTCCGGTCGCATAGACTGCTGGCAGGACTCATTCCGGAGGACGATCAACCATGCTGAAGAAGATTGCTGTTGTGCTGTTTCTTTTCGCTGCCTGCTATGCGTACGGTCAGGCGCAGAAAGGCCCGATGACGCTGAAGGAGGTCTTGCTTGAGCAGCTGAAGACTACACACAATCAGAAGGAATGGTTTGCGCCGGCGGACGTCGCAATCGATGGCGTAACGGTAGAGCAAGCCAACTGGACGGACGGTAAGGGGAATCATTCGATCGCGCAGGAAGTCAGTCACCTTGTTTTTTGGGATGCGTGGGCGCTGGCCAAGTTCAAAGGCGAGAAGCCTCCCGCGCAATATAACGGGAACAACGATGAGACCTTTACTAATTACGACGGAAAGCAGTGGGTAGCGATGGCAAAGAAGCTCGATCAGGTAATGACCGAATGGGAGCAGGCCGTGCAGGCGGCCGACGATAAGAAGATCGCCGAGTCGGCGTCGATGATTGCCCATGTCGGAACGCACAATGCGTATCACATCGGGCAGATCGTCTATATACGGAAGCTCCAGGGATCCTGGGATCCGAACAAGGGAGTGAAGTAGGGAAGAGCTGGTATCCCTTTGTTATCGCTTTGCGACCGCCGGTGATCGCTCGTGCGATTCCGATTCGGCGTACAGCGCGTCGATCTCTTTCTTGTACCGCTCGGTGAGGTGACGGCGGCGCAGCTTCATGCTGGGAGTCATGGTCCCGTCGGCGATGCTGAGTTCGTCAGGGACAACCAGCACCTTCTTAAGCTTCTCGAACTGCGCCAGGTTCTGGTTGAGCTCGTCTACGATGCCTTCGTACAGCTTCTGCACCTGGTGCGATCTGACCAGCTCCTTGCGTGAGGAGAACTTTACGCCGTGCTGGCGCGCCCATCCTTCCAGATCTTCGAAGCTGGGAATGATGAGCACGGCAGGGAAGCGGCGCTTGTCGCCGAGTAGCGCGGCCTCGGCAATGTACTGGTTTACCTTCAGGGATCCTTCGATCGGCTGCGGCGCGATGAACTTGCCGCCAGAGGTCTTGATCAGGTCCTTCTTGCGGTCGGTGATGGAGAGGTAGCCGTCCTCGTCGATGCTGGCGATATCGCCCGTCTTAAACCAGTCATCTTCAAACACTGCTTTAGTTTCCTCAGGCATCTTCCAGTAACCCTTGAAAACGGACGGGCCCCGCACGAGCAGCTCGCCATCCTCGGCGATGCGCACCTCGATGTTCGGCATCGCCTTACCGACCGTGCCGAGACGGTGGTTCACGGGATTGTTCAGGGCAATCACGGGAGAGGTTTCTGTCAGCCCATAGCCTTCGTGAATGCGGATGCCAATATCGGCGTACCATGTAGCGAGCTCTTTGCCTAGCGGAGCGCCTCCGGAGATGAACAGACGCGCCCTCCCCCCAAGGCCCTCGCGAACTTTGGAATACACAAGGGCGTTGGCCAGTTTCCAGGAGAACGCCGTTGGCGTCTCGCCGCGAAGAATCGTGTCGCGATTGGCGGCGCCCACCTTCAGCGCCCACTGGATGATCTTGCGTTTCAGGCCTTGCGACTTGTTCTGTACCTGGTTGTACACCTTCTCGTACACGCGCGGCACGGCAACGATGAGCGAGGGGTGCATTTCCTGCATCGCCTTAGGCAGCTGATCGATTAACGGACAATAGGCCAGCGGTACGCCCGCATTGAACATCGCGTAGTCCAGATGGCGCGCCGTGACATGTGACAAGGGAAGGAACGAGATGCAAAGATCGTTCTTGTCCAGGTCGAACATGTCGAGTGAGACATTCAAGTTTGACGCAATGTTGCCGTGCGTCAGCATTACACCTTTCGGTGTTCCGGTTGTGCCCGAGGTGTAGATGAGCGTCGCCAGGTCGTCGGGATCGATCTTCTCCCCAATCGGGTCCAGCTCAGGGTCTTCATCTTGCGGGGCGTCGCCCAGGAACGACTGCATGGGAACGACGTCCGTGAACTCCGGGGCGTCGTCCATGAGGATGACGTACTCAATGGCGGTTTGCGCACGAATGCTGGCCAGCTTTTCGTATTGCTGGCGGGATGAAACAAACGCGATCTTCGCTTCGGAGTTCTGTAGCACGAACTCGCATTGCTCGGCGGTCTGCGTTGCGTAGATGGGGACGTCGACAGCTCCGAGTAGGAGGCAGGCGAAATCCGCGATGGCCCATTCGGGACGGTTTTCACTGAGCAGGACGACGCGGTCGCCTTTGCGAACACCCCACGTTTGCAGCTGGCGTGCGGTTGCGTAGATCCAGGCGCGCAGTTGACGGGCGGAGATCGGCTTCCAGCTGTCACCTTCGCGGGTGAGTGCTACACGGTCGCTATCTCGCTTCACGACCGTAAAAAGGACGTCATTGAGGGTCCGAAGATTCATGCCCTTTTTTCCAAGCCCATTCGGGTGGAGTCTGCTTCTAGCTCTGTTTTTGTCAGGGTGGCTTGGCCGCTGAGATCGCTATTCAGCTCAGCGGCAGAGTGCTCCACCAACTCGTAAAGGAACAAGCCTGCGCGGACGCTGGCCTAAGGGCCGGCACCAGCATCGGCGGTCCGCATTCCGTTCAGGAAAATATCCACTACCACGTCGGCGGCGTTGGAGAGCTGATATTCGTGCTCGCTGAGCACCCACGACGTGACCATCTCATCCAGCGCGCCGAAGAAACAGTTAGCAGCGTACTTGTCCGACATCTCGCGGCGGAAGACCCCGTGGGCCTGGCCGTCGGTGATCGCCTCCCGCACCAGCGTCAGATATTCGATCATGTGATGGTGGGAAAACTCCGAGAGAAAGCGCGCGCTCTGCCGCAGCTCCATCTGGAAGACGACGGCGAGATTGCGGTTGGAACCGAGAGCGTCAAGATGCAGGAATGCCAGCCGCCGCAGCCTCTCCGCCGGATCGCTCAACTTCTTCAGCTCCGTCCGCGCCAGGCTCATGAAGGCGTCGAATGCGGTGTTGATGGCCGTCATGAGGATCTCTTCCTTGCTTTTGAAGTAGAGATAAACGGTGCCATCGGCGACATTGGCCCGATCGGCGATGTCGGCGACACGCGAGGTGAAGAAACCCTTCTCAGCGAAAACTGCGACCGCGGCGTCCAGAATCCGCTGGTACTTGTCGGAGTTGCGATTCGCGGGCAAAGCCGTCGAATCGGCAGAACTTGCGGGGAAGTGAGAATCGTGTTTCGCCACGAAATTTCGCCTGCGAGTCGGGAGCCGGCTTGACGAGCAATGCGACCCGGACAACCGAATGAGTACTCATTCACTGTAGCGCCAGCGAGTGGTTTCCGCAATTGCGGCGTACGGATTACACCTCGCAGAATTCCAAAATGGAAAACCTGGCCGAGCGTCTGCGCGAAAATCGGTCTAATCCGCCGCTATGGCCAAATACATGCTGTATGGGACAATAGGCACACTCGAGTCGTCGTCCTAACCTTATAAACAGGAGAGAATTGATGAAGACGTTTCTCATCGCGATGCTGATGGCCGCGTCATTGTCGAGCATCAGCGCGGCTAATAAGCCGAGCGAAATGCCCCCGCCGAAGATCAAGGTCGGCGACATGGCGCCGGACTTCACGCTGGAAGATCAGAACGGAAAGAAAGTTTCGCTGCATGAATTCCGCGGCAAGAAAAATGTCGCGCTCGCCTTCTACATCTTCGCTTTTACCGGTGGTTGAAAGAAGCAGATGCAGGCTTTCCAGCAGGACTTGAGCAAACTGGAAGCCGCCGACACCCAGGTCCTGGGTGTAAGCATGGATTCTCCCTTCTCGAACAAAGCTTGGGCGGAGCAGATCGGAGTCACTTTCCCGCTGCTCAGCGACTGGGGCGGCGACGTTACGAAGCAATACGGACTTTACGATCCCAGGTACAAAGCCGCCCGCCGGGTGAACTACCTGATCGACAAGAACGGGAAGGTAGCTGAAATGCAGCTCGACGATGACGCCATCGATCCGACGAAGGTCGTGGTAGCGTGCCAGGCGAAGAAGCTGGGACGGTAATGGAGCACGGTCGTGCGCGGCGGCTGCATGCTGCGCACGACCACAATACTTGCGCTCAGTCGCCGCTGTAGGCCGCGACAACCTTGGGTTCCACTCGTTTCTCTTCTGGCTTTGCGCCGGGGATACGCGACGATCCGAGCTTCGGCAGTTTGATGTCCCACACAAGTCCGAGAGCCTTCAGCACTTTGATCCCGTACCAGTTCAGATCGAATTCGTACCAGGCCAGCCCATGGCGCGCCGACTGCGGATGCGCATGATGATTGTTGTGCCAACCTTCGCCGAAGCTGATCCACGCAACCCACCAGAGGTTACGCGAGTCGTCGGTGGTAGCGAAGCGCTTCGAGCCCCACATGTGCGTCGCCGAGTTCACGAACCAGGTGCAATGCAGGAGGAAAACGGTGCGCAGGCAGATTCCCCAGAGGAACATGGACCAGCCACCAACTGCGAAGAGAACGATGCCAACGACCGTAAGGGGTACCCAGTGGTATTCGCTGATCCAGAGGTGGAATTTGTCTTTGCGAAGATCGGGAACGTAGGCCAGCAGCTCAGTGCTTTTGTTGTGGAAGGTCTTGCCCGTTAATATCCAACCCATGTGTGCCCAGAAGCCGCCATCGCGCGGGGAGTGCGGATCGCCGGGCTTGTCGGAGAGTTGATGGTGAACGCGATGTGTGGCGACCCAGAAGACCGGTCCGCCCTCAAACGCCAGCGTGGCGCAAACCGTCAGGAAATATTCCACCCACTTGGGGCACTTGTAGCCGCGATGGGTGAGCAGACGGTGGTAGGCCATGCCGATGCCAAGGCTGCCGCCGACCCAATACAAGAAAAGGGCCACGAAGAAGGCCTTCCAGGTAAACATAAATAGGGCCGCGATAGCGCCGGCGTGAAGGGCGACCATGAATGAGGTAGTAAGCCAGTTAATGCTTCTGTCTCTCTCTTGCTGAGCCATGTCTCTCCTGAATTGACTGGTGCCATCCTCCGCAGATGAGCGGGAGAAGTCCCTCCAGACTAACAATTAAGCCGATTTCTGTTTGTAATACTTTTGTCACCGGCGTGAGGTGGCGGGTTCCGGTATTCGAGGGTTATCGAGCGAAAAAGATGTTGTCACTGCTGCTTTGCGCTGCCTTCGCCCCAATTGAAGCTGAGCCCTACTAAGCAGGCTTTGCCGGAGACCTGGATGTTTGCGATGCCTGATGACTGCCCGGCTGACTTGGTTTGCATCGTGGCCTGCCACGTGCCGTCTGAAGATGACACCGGGTTGTGAGCCGAGTCTGGAAGGCGGATTGGTTTTGACGATCAACGGTTCATTTGGCGCAAATCCGCGGACGCGAACTGCGACAACTGCTGCGTCAGCCGCCTCGCGCACAACCGACAGCCTGCAACCCTTGTCCGAAGCCTCAAGAGGGAAGGGTACCGCGTCGGCAAAACCGGCCACTGTCCCATCAGCGGAAATGACGGCAAAACGTTTTGGCTCACCCAGAGTCGCCGTGGCCTTAATATTGACGGCGTCATCCGCTACCGCTCCTTTGCAGAAGCCTGGTTTGCCGGAGCAGACCAGCAGTCCGTGTTTGTCGAAGCTGGCTCCCTGGATTGCATTCTGCGGACTCTGGCCGAGCTTCCAGAACCACAGGTCATATTTCTTGTCGGCAGGGAAGCCTTTGCCAAGGATGTTGTAGATCAGAACGGTCCCCGAAGAAGTACGCTCGCGCGGGCCTTCGTGTGTGGCGAGCTCTACTCCGGGAGTATTCTTGCCCCATTTGCTTTCATCCAGGTTTTGAGCGAACGAGATGGAGCCGAAGCCTGCGACGAGTATCGCAACTGCCACGTAACGCCAGCCTCGCGCACTCAATGGCTGCCTTTCGCCGGCTGTGAGGGCAGGGACATGTTGTAGAAGAGAACGTCGCGTGCCTTGGCCACGACGCCGTCGTCATAGCCTTCCATGATCAGAAGGTCGTTGTCGTGCTGCTCGATGACCAACGGTCCCTCGCTGCTGAAGCCGGACCTTACAGTGCAATTCTGATTTTGCTTGCCGCCGTCTGAAGTCGAGGGACAGTTTGTCGTCCATTTCGCGCTCTTGTAGCGCTTCGGCAAGTATTCGGCGTAGAGCCTGGCGAAATCGCTGGCCGCTTGCGGCGAATCCCAGCGCGTGAAGAACAGCATCGCGATCTGCTCTTTCGGCGCGCTCTTCTGGTGTGCGGCGAAGTAATAGCCGCCGCGCCAATGACGGTAATAGTTAGGCGTGTCTTCCGCGCCGTACTGCTTGGCGAGCAGGTAGATGTCGAACTCGCCCATACCGCCGAAGTCGAAGCGCTGGTAATTGGGCGCGACCATCTTGTCGAAATCAGGGATCGTGAGCGGTGCCACCACTTGGTGCATGAGATAAGTTTCCGGCTGCATGACCTGGCGGGTGTCGCTTGGAGGGTTCTCCAAAATCCCGGCAAACGCTGCTTCCTTCCCCCTGTTTACCACGACGGTACGCACAAACTCGAGCCCGAACGTATACGGCATCAGGAGCGATTCTTTCAGGAACATGGGAGCGGCAGAGAAAATCGGCGAGTCCTTACTATCGGACATTGCGGCACGCATCGCGGTTACGACCTCAGGAGCAGTCGCCAAATTCTTGCCCAGGGGCGCCAGCGAGTAGTCAAACATCACGGCCATGCCTTGTCCTTCGGTGACGCACTGGCGGGCCGCCTGCTCCTCTTCCACCGCATACTCCTGCTGATCGGGAAGCGGTGTAGCGTCGTCCTTCGCCCCGGCGAGCTCCCACTTCTCCACGCCGACCTTCTGGTCCTGCAGTGCGTGAGTCAACTCGTGTGCCAGCACCGGCTTTTGTATGTCTGGAGCGACCCAGTCGAGCAGGTTCACACTCTTCGTTTTGGGATCATAATAGGCCGCAACCTGTTCACCCATAAGACGGACGAATTCGCCGTGCAGGTCGTAGTTAGGCGGCAGTAAACCAAACTTTTGCAAGACAAGCCGAGATTGCTCCAGTCGCTTCTCGTCCTTGTCGTCCTTCATGCGGTTCTCGACGTACTTCTCCACCTCCTGACGTGTGATGAGATTGCGTTTGACCTTGTGCTCGATCGGAAGGCCGGAGTCCTGACTGACGAAGTCGAGGATTTCGTCGACCGAGCGAAAGAGTTCCTTGGCCTGCTCTTTGTTGATGTGGGTTGCGGGTTCGGATTGGTCCTCGGGTTCCTGGTTCTGGACCGTGACGCCGGCGCCGGGGACAGAGGTCGTCGAGTTGCCGGGTGATTGTGAGTTCGATTGCGGCTGCGCAGGCGGATTTTGGCACCAGAGCGCGGTTGTGAGAACGAGAAAAACTAGCATGAAGGCCGGAGCGAGTTTTATGCCATGAGCGGTGGCGTTCTGGGATAGATGGCGGGGTTGCATGTACTGATTTAAGGATACAGGAGAAGTCGAGCCACAACAGCGAACCGTATTCATGCGGCGAATTCTGCAAGTTCGTTTGCATAAAGTCAGTGGCCAACGCCATAGCCGGATACGTCGTGCCCGGGGCAAAGCGGCCTTTCGGGTCCCCCACCGCCCGATCCGTAATATGAAGGCGACAGTCCATCGTACGACTGGGGTGTGCAGTATCCCCTAGCCTGAACCTCGTTTGCCGCTTTACACTGCTGGCGTCCTCTGGCAAAGTAAATAGTGGAAACGCAATCAATCGTCGTCCTTGACTTCGGCGCTCAGTATTCGCAGCTCATCGCGCGCCGCATCCGCGAACAGAGCGTCTTCTCGGTTGTCCTTCCTTGCACCGCATCACTTGACGAGATCAGGGGCTACTCGCCCGCAGGCATTGTCTTGTCCGGCGGACCATGCTCAGTCTATGACGCTGATGCTCCTCCAGCTGACGATCGCGTGCTGCATCTCGGCTTGCCTGTGCTTGGGATCTGCTACGGGCTGCAGTTCATGGTCTACAAGCTGGGCGGCAAGGTTCGCGCTGCCGACAAGCGCGAGTACGGTCACGCCCAGGTTGACGTGCTAAACGGCTCGTCGCCGCTGTTCAAAGGACTACGCAGCCCGCTGCCGGTGTGGATGTCGCACGGGGATGAAGCACTGGAGTTGCCGCCTGGGTTCGAGCTGATTGGCAAGACCGCCAACGCGGTCGCCGCGATCCAGAATCCGGCGGAGAAGTATTACGCCGTGCAATTCCATCCTGAAGTCCACCACACACCTCAGGGAACCGAGATCCTGCGCAACTTTGTGTTTGATGTTTGCGGCGTTAAGCCGAACTGGACTCCGCGGAGCTTCATCGACGAAACAGTTGCCAGCGTGCGGCAGACGGTCGGCAAAGGTCGCGTAATCTGCGGCCTTTCGGGCGGCGTGGATTCGTCGGTTGCAGCCGAGCTTGTGCATCGTGCAGTCGGCGATCAGCTCACCTGTATCTTTGTCAACAACGGCGTGCTGCGCAAGAACGAATTCATCAATGTGCAGAAGAACCTGCGCGACAAACTCGGGCTGAACATCGACGCGGTCGACGCCGGTGAGCGCTTTCTCAGCAAACTGGCCGGCGTCACCGACCCCGAGAAGAAGCGCAAGATCATCGGCAACGAGTTCATCGCCGTCTTTGAGGAGGAGGCGCACCGCATCGAGCAGATGCATGGCAAGGTCGAGTGGCTCGTTCAGGGCACGCTTTATCCCGATGTGATCGAGTCGCGCTCCGTGCGTGGGCCGTCGCAGGTCATCAAAAGCCATCACAACGTCGGCGGCCTTCCGGAGAAGATGAAGCTCAGGCTTATTGAACCCCTGAAGGAGCTCTTCAAAGATGAAGTCCGGCAGATTGGCCGCGATCTTGGAATGCCGGAAGAAATTCTTCAACGGCAGCCGTTCCCCGGCCCCGGGCTGGCGGTGCGCATCCTCGGCGAGGTCACGGCGGAGCGTGTTGCGCTTTTGCAGAACGCCGATGACATCGTAGTTAGCGAGATTAAGCGCGCCGGTCTGTACAACAAAGTCTGGCAGTCATTCGCCGTGCTGCTGCCGGTGATGTCGGTGGGAGTGATGGGCGATATGCGGACCTACGCGTACACCTGCGCCATTCGCGCCGTGCATTCTGAGGATGGCATGACGGCAGACTGGGTGCCCCTGCCGCACGAAGTGCTGAAGACCATCTCCAGCCGGATTGTGAACGAAGTCAAAGGCATCAACCGTGTTGTTTATGACGTGACCTCAAAGCCGCCGGGCACCATCGAATGGGAATGACTTACTGCGAGAACACCACCCCGTGCGGCATACCTGATCCATTCCAGCCATGCGGCCACTCGCGCTCGGCGAAGTTGAAGCCGGGCTTGCCATCAGCATCGCGAAAGGTGTCGTCCATGGTGAGGGCGCCGGTCTCCGGGTTCATCTTGATCAGATAGAGACGCGGCTCCGAGCCAGTCACGACCAGGCGCTGCGTCTTGGCGTCCCATCCTGTCCAGTGCGGGCGATAGGTGTCGCTGATCGTCAGCCGCGATACTTCTACCGGCTTTGCGCCGTTGCTGATGTCGAGCACGACCAGGCCGTGAATCTCCGGTACGCTTTGAATGAGGAAACGACCGGCGATGGTCGGCACCCCACACCAATCGCCTGGATAGGTATAGACGAGCTTGGAATGCGGCTGGTCCGAATTGATGTCGGTGATGCGCTCGACACCGCAGCCGAGTGTCTGCACGAAGACCGAACCATCCGGCCCTAGACGCGGCTCTTCTGGGCTGATCTGCGCGTAGCGGTTCTCGCCTACGTCGAAATATTCGGTGTGGAGCAGCTTGAGATCGGAGAGCCGCCATACCTGATAGGTCACTCCCCGAAAAAGACCTTGGTCGTGCATGGAGGAGTTGGTCGAGACCACACGATCGATGTTGGGAAGCACGACAAGACTGTAGGGTGTCAGCAGTGCGTCAGAAAACGCTGGATCGGCGCTGCTGCTGGAGCGAATTACCTTGCCGGAGTCGTCAATTTCCACCAGGCCGCCGGTCGCGCTCCCCATGCTCGCAACGTGGTGGTGGTGCGCGTGCTGGAAGGTGGCAAGCACGTGTCCGTTCGGCAGGCGCACGTAGGAGTGCGGATGCGCGTAGCCGTCCATATCGGTGAAGGACGTGACGATCTTCGGGTGTAGCGGATCGCGGACGTCGAAAACAAATGTGCGTCCGGCGTTGTGGTCATTTGCGAAGAACATGCCGCCCGCGGGCATGACGTATTCGGTGTGGTGCGCCAGCATGGTCTGCTGGTCGGTGACGAGCGTAGTCACCAGATGCCCATAGGTGGGAGAAGAGGGGTCGGCGTCGATCACTGCGAGAAAGTCGTTGCCCTTGTTTGCGGCATCGCCGGCCCAGGCAAACATGTAGTGGCCGGAGGATTTGCTGGCTGCCTCTTGAGCTTGCACACCGAAAACAGCACACAACAACGCAAGCGCAACTGCCAAACGACGCATGAGGTCTCCCGAATGCCTTGTAAATATTGGCGAGAAGAATATCAGTTTCAACGCATTCCTCCACTGCTGACGCGTGATCGCGCGTCGGCGGCTTTGTGATGCGCCGCATAGCCGAAGCTGCCCGTCTGTGATACACAGGTATGTAAACTCCAGCCGGCCGCAGAGCCGGCACGAGCCAACTATGAGCCATTCCGTTCGGCGGGGCTTGGACTCCGCTCCTTCCACAACGCCAACTCATCCGTACCGCCTGTTCGATCCATTGCAAGTATTTGTCGGGGAGGCGGCGTGCTGAGATCGGCCTTCATCGCACTTTCCGAAAGTAAATCGTTACGCAATTTTGCCGAGAAGTCGCCGCTGGGAATGCGTTTCTCGCAGCGCTTCGTAGCCGGCACGGAGCTGGCGGATGTGATTCGCGCCACGCAGAAGGTGAACGAGTGGGGCGCCAGCGTCAGCATCGACAACCTGGGCGAGAACGTCACCAACGCCGAAGAAGCCAAGCACAGCGCCGAGTTGTATCACGACATGCTGGACGAGATCAGCCAGCGCAAGCTGAATGCCAACATCAGCCTGAAACTTACGCATATGGGGCTGGATGTCAGCGAGGATCTGGCGTTCCGGCTGGTAACAGAGTTGGTGGACCACGCAGTGCGCATCAATAACTTTGTGCGCGTTGACATGGAAGGCTCGCCATATACCCAGCGCACGCTCGATTTCGTGCGCGGCCTGCATCGCGAGCCGGGACATGCGGGGCGTGTCGGCACCGTCATTCAGTCGTATCTCTACCGCAGCGAGAAGGACGTCAACGATCTGCTCTCCGAGCGCATTCGCATCCGCTTATGCAAAGGCGCGTACAAGGAGGCGCCGGAGATCGCGTTTCCCAAGAAGGCCGAGGTCGATGGGAGTTATCTGAAGCTGGCGCGAACGTTGATGAAAAGCGGCGTCTATCACGGCATCGCCACGCACGACGAGAAGATCATCGCGGAGTTGAAGCAATTTGCCCGCGCCGAGAATATCCCTTCATCGGCGTATGAGTTCCAGATGCTCTACGGCGTGCGACGCGATCTGCAGCAGACGCTGGTACGCGAAGGATACGGTCTTCGGGTCTATATCCCCTTCGGTTCGGAGTGGTATCCGTACTTTATGCGCCGCCTGGCCGAGCGGCCGGCAAACGTGCTGTTCATTGCGAGGAACATGCTGCGGCGGTGACGAGCAGTCTCGGGTTTAGAGTCTCAAGTTGCTACTTCGCTGCCACTGCGGAGCTGGAGTCCTTTGCCGCAGGATCGATCACGTATACCACCTGTTCGGTGGTCAGCACCAGCAGACGCTTGCCATCGCCGCTAAATGCGTCAAAGACGACGTGGCTATTGAAGTCATACGTGTTCCGCTTTTGAACATTCGTCAGATCATAAAGCTCCAGTTCACCGCTCTCCGTATGTACGGTCAGCAGATCGGCGTTCGCCGAAACCTCAGGCGAATGCCCCGCAATTGTTCCCTTCAACTCGCCGTCGAATGAATAGACCAGAACGCGATGTTGGTTGTCTGCAACGATTAGGCGGTCGTTACTGGCGATGGCTTCTTCGACCTGAAAGGAATGATTCCCTGTGTCGATGGTGAGCTGTGCGCGGAGCTTGCCGGTGTCCAGATCAAGTATCTGAACGAATAGCGCACTATCTTTGTCCTTGTAGCGCGAGATTGCAGCGGCGGCGTCAGAGTCCTCCTTAGCGATGGACTTGGCCGCCTGGCTGTTTGATCTCCAGTACAGCACAATGGTGTTCGTCCGCGCGCAAAGGTGATATCCCGGACGCTCATGCGGGAAGTGCCTGGTCCACACGATCTTCTGGTCGATGACGTCCCACAGTTCCATACTCACATCTTCGGAGTACTTGTTTTCTTTAGCGGGAACCACGGTGAGCAGAAAGCGCCCGACCTCGATGGTGTGCTTCTTTTCGTCAATGGTCTTTTCGGGGCGAATATCCGGCGAGCTGAGAGCGGCGCGGGCGAGAGTCCGATCTGTCGAAAGGTACTTAGGAAAATCGGCGTACATACCGCCGTCAGGTCCGAAGTACGCGGCGGAGAATCCGCGGACGTGGTAAAGCCGCTGCCCGGTTTGCAAATTCCAGACCGCACCGCGTGTGCTCTGCGAAACAGCGAGCCAGTTCAGGTCCGGAGAGATCGCGTCAGCCTGCATTCGGCCGAGTGGCGCGTCGGGCAACTGTGCATGCTCCACCGGTGTGACGGTACTCAGCTGGAAAACCAGGAGGTCACCATTGAGGCGTTCTGCTATGTAGGTATCGTCCCAACTATCGATGGCGCTACGCTTGCTGGCCAGCACGATCTTGTTCTGTTTGAGATCGAATATTCCAACAGGATGATCTTTGATCGGCCGCAGCAGAACATGGTCTCCATGAGCGACAGGCTCCAGGCTCGAACCGCCGATGTTGAGATCCTTGTACACAACCTTGCCACTTGGAAACTCCACGACTGCGGATTTGTCCCCGTTGCCACCAGCAACGCCCATGAAGCGGTCGCCTGTGAGAAACACGAAACTGTAATCCAGCAATCCTTTGATGGTTCCCGCCAAATCGATGGGATTGCGGGAGATCAGATCCATCGCCAGGGTGTTCTGATGACTGTGAGCCAGGAAAAAGTGCCCGTCTGGGGAGAACACCATGGGTGCGATCTCCTCCAGCAGTTTGCGCTGCGGTATCCAAAGCTCAGCCAGTTGCTCAAGGCCGCCTAACCAAAACACTCGCGCCAGATCGATACTCACCCACCCTTTCTTGTGAAAGAAAGAAGCGCCCGAGGCCACGTCATACAGGTCGAGGTCGAACTTCAGGAGGCCGGTGGTCTCCACGTCACGTGTGAGGCAAGCAAGGGTCTTGCCATCGGGCGCCACCTTGCTGGCAAGGCAGCCGTCGCGAACATAGATTTCATGGACCTCAACCCGCTTCTGTGTACTGATGTCCCAGCGCTCGACGCGCGGAGAGGCGCCAAAAGCGTCCGACAACAGGATGATGCTATGCGAGTCGGGCGTGAACTGACCTGGGTCGGCGTCGGGCGCGTCGAAGCGGAAGATAGGCGTGAGAGGCTGGCGATTCAGAACGAACGCATTGCTGTCGTCCTGGGCAAGAACGTATTTACCGTCGTGACTGATGCGGATGTACTGAATTTCGGGACGGAGTCGCTCGGTCAGCACCCGCTTGCTGATCAGGCCGGGAAGAGATTCCTGGCGCGCATGGTCGAATGAGGATGCCTCGATAACAGCTCTCTTCCAGGTCTCGAATTGAGCGACCGTATCTGTACGCGCCGCGATGCAAGATTTTGGTGTAGGCGGGGCGTTCCTGATGATCTGCGCCAGACGCTTCGAATCAGGTTTTGTAGTGCCAAAAAGATTCGACCAGAAGCCGCCGGCATTTCCTTTGGTTTCCGCCAGGCGATCAAAGAAGGTTGCGAATGCCTGGGCCGAATATCCAGCTCGCGTTACCAGATAGAGCGCGACCGTGTCGGCTTGTATCTGCTCGCGCTCCTCCAGCTCGAATGCTTTATCGTAGCTTCCCGCCTTTCGCCGGCGATAATTGCTCAACAGCTGGTTCCATTTGGCGGTCACATCATCGCGATCTCCCACCTGCGATACGCCAAGCACCTTGCGCAACTGAAGGCTGGTTTCGGTGGCCGCATGATGCGCGACGATATGCCCCATCTCATGCGCTAACACTCCGGCCAGTTCGTCTTCGCCGCGGGTTAACGCGATGATTTTGCGCGAGATGTAGATGCGTCCGCCGGCGATGCTGAACGCGTCCGCCGTAGGCTCGTCCGTGAGCTTGACGCGAAACTGAATTCTGCCCGGTGGAAGATTTTGTGCGAGACGATCAACAATGGTTTGCAGGTGGGCCGTGAGGACAGTGTCATCGATGATGGTGACCGATTGCTCGATACCCGCAGCTTGCGCGTCACCAAGATACATTTCTTGCTCATCGCTGAATATGTTTGTGCCCGGCACGATCTTGGGAACCACCAGGTTGGGGCAGGTTTCCTGCCCAACGAGCGCGATGGAGAGAAAGCATGCGAGCAGTACGAATCGAAGCAGTGCGCGACACTGGTTCATCAGAATTCCCGTCCCGGGGCAGCCGGAGGCCTGGGAGCGAGTAGGCTCATGGTCCCCTGTCGATTGTTGGCAGCCGAAAATTGTTACGCAGAAATAGAGATCAGGCAATCATTTCTTTCTGGCGATCGGACGTGAGTTCCCGTAACGAAACCCATACCAGCAAGCTCGGTGATGCTCCGGGCAAGGGCTGCGAGGCAGACCATCGCGAGGGCGGCGCGATAGTTTTGCCGTGTTAGTATCGAAGACAAAACCTCATGTTTGGCCGCGCTAATCCGGTAGATATCTTCTTTCAGGTCATTGTGCTGCTGTTTGCCATCTGCGTGCACGAGTCGGCCCACGCGTGGATGGCGAACCGCTTGGGCGACCCGACGGCGAAGATGCTTGGCCGGGTGTCGCTGAACCCGCTGGTACACATTGACCCGTTCGGCACGATCATCATGCCCTTGATCCTGATCGTGCTGGGTTTTCCGCCGTTCGGATGGGCCAAACCGACACCGGTCGACAATCGCAATTTCAAGAACTTGGTGCGCGACGATATTCTCACCGCCGTTGCCGGCCCGGTGAGCAATTTCCTGACGGCGTTTCTGTCGGTGGTGATTCTGGCGCTGATCGTGCACGGTTCGAACACGCCGATCAGCAGGTTTGCGCACACGGCCAGTACGGCCGAGGCGCTGGCGACGCTGTTCTATGACGCGATGTGGATCAACGTCATTCTCGCGGTATTCAATCTGATTCCGCTGCCACCGCTGGATGGCAGTCACGTTATCCGCCACTTTCTTTCGTATAACGCCCTGCGTGTTTATGACCGGATTGGTTACGGTGGATTGATCGTCCTGGTATTCGTCCTGCCGCTGATCGGGCTCGACATCATTGGTATCCTGATCACGCCCTTTATGGCATTCTTCCAAGCGCTGCTGGCGGTATTCCTGGGTTTTCGATGAGCGATACAAAACGAGCGAGCAAGGGCCGCATCCTGAGCGGCATGCGACCGACGGGGAAGCTGCATCTCGGCAATTACGTTGGGGCGCTACGCAACTGGGTCAACCTGCAGGACGATTATGAGTGCTACTTCTTCATCGCCGACTGGCATGCTCTGACGACGGACTACGCCGACACGCGCATGGTGAAGCAGAATTCGCTGGAGGTGATCCTCGATTATCTGGCGGCGGGGCTGGATCCGGAGCGCAGCACGTTGTTCATCCAATCGCATGTGCCGCAGCACGCGGAGCTGCATCTGCTGTTCAGCATGGTCACGCCGCTGGGATGGCTGGAGCGCGTGCCGAGCTACAAAGAGCAAAAGGAGAACTTAAAGGACAAGGACCTGGGCACCTACGGATTTCTGGGATATCCGCTGCTGCAGTCGGCGGACATTCTCATTTACCAGGGGAACTTTGTGCCGGTTGGCGAGGACCAGGTGCCGCACGTGGAGTTGACGCGCGAAGTGGCGCGGCGATTCAACCAGTTTTACCCGCGGAAGCTGCGTCCAGGCTGCCGCGATCCGCACCGTGAGTACGTATTTCCCGAGCCGCAGCCGCTGCTGACGCCCGCTGCGAAGCTGCCCGGGACGGACGGCCGCAAGATGTCGAAGTCGTATGGCAACACGATCCTGATGAGCGAGCCGGAAGCGTCCATGCGGCAGAAGCTGAAGACGATGGTCACCGATTCGGCGAGAATCCGGCGCAGCGATGCCGGCGAGCCCGACAAGTGTCCCGTGGGCGACCTGCATAAGATCTTCAGCACGAAAGAGACGATGGCGAAGGTGTACGAGGGCTGCCGGTCAGCAGGGATTGGTTGCATCGAGTGTAAGAGTTGGGCGGCGGACGGCTTGTGGCAGGTGCTTGGGCCTATGCAGGAGCGCCGTCAGAAGTACGAAGCGAATCCTAAGCTGGCCTGGGATGTGCTGGAAGAGGGATCGGCGAAGGCGCGAGCGGTTGCGGAGGCAACGATGGTCGAGGCGCGGGACGCGGCGAACCTGTCGCACGAGTACGAGCCGCCCGCGCAGAGTGCGGGGGAAGGGAAGTAGCGACCTAGATTGCTTCGGAGTATGTCGAAGAGCTGATGCCAATCATGACCGAGAATCCACAAGCCGCTCCGAGCGTCAACGGCCAAACACAGATGGCCCCGCGCAAGGACACCGACGAGTCGCCGTTCTCCGTCATTGTAGGACAGGTGTATGAAGGTCCGCTCGATCTGCTGCTCGATCTCATTCGCAAGCAGGACATCGACATCTACGACATCCCGATCGCGAAGATTACAGAGCAATATCTCAAGTACGTCGAGACCATGAAGCAGTTTGACGTGGATGTTGCCGCCGAGTTCATCTACACTGCGTCGCTGCTGATCCACATCAAGTCGAAGATGCTGCTGCCGCGCGATCCCGCCGGCCCCGCCGCCGAAGAAGATCCGCGGATGGAGCTGGTCAACCGCCTGCTCGAGCACGAGCGCTTCAAGACGGCGGCGCAGATGCTGCTGCAAAAGCAGCAGATTGAAGATGCGGTGTGGTCGAATCCGGCGTTGAAGGAGTTTCAGAACGCCGAAGGCACCGACCCGGAGATGGCTGCCGATGTCGTCGATCTGGTGAAGACGTTCCAGCAGATCCTGGACCGCGCGCGGAAGCGGCCGTCGTTTGATGTAAATGAAGAGACAGTGACAGTTGCGCAGATGATCGAGTTCGTGCGTCGGAGGCTGGCGCTGGAAGAGCGTCCCATACGATTGAAGCAGCTGCTACGCAGCCTGCGTTCGCGCTCAGCGCTGATCTGCGCGTTCCTTGCGATTCTGGAGCTGATACGATTGCAGGCCGTACTGGCGCGACAGGACAATGTCTTCGGCGAGATCGTGCTGAAGAAGCACACCAATTTCGATTCACTGATGGCGGAGGGAGGGGCGGTGAAGGATGATTGGCGATAAAGCAGCAATCAGCATTCAGCACTCAGCATTCAGCCATTATGAATCTAGTTTCAATTCGTTCCGTTCTTCAGATAAGGTGGTAGGCGATTCAGTCCTTGCTGGCTGAATGCTGACTGCTAAAAATGAGCCTTAAAGCTAAAGTCGAAGCGATTATTTACGCGACCGAAGAACCGGTCACGCTGAACGAGTTGACCGCGCTGCTGAAGGATTCCGTGCTGGCCGAAATGCGTGCCGAAGAGGCTGCGACCTCTGCTTCGGATACGGGCCTCTCCTCTGATATCGAACAGAGCGAGACGTCTATTCGGGAGGAAGGGAATCAGGTCGTGCCAACGGCGGCCACTTCCGCAGGTGATCCGTCGGAGAAAGCGGCTGCGCCGGAGATCGCCGCCGCGGCTGCTGAAGGTCAGGCGAGGGCTTCGTCGAAGAAGCAAAGTGAAGACAAGGAGCAGCTGAAGGCAGTCAAGGCTCGGATCAGCATGATCATCGACGAGCTCACGGCGGAGTACGTCTCCGCCGACCGCGGCATGGAAATCCGGCAGGTCGCGGGCGGCTATCGCATGGCGACAAAGCCCGAGCATCACGACGTGGTGGTGAGCTTTGCGAAGAGCCTGAAGCCGCCGGTGCGCTTGTCGCTACAGGCGCTGGAAACGCTATCGGTCATCGCCTATAAGCAGCCGGTGACGGTGCCAGAGATCAGCGAGATCCGCGGCGTTGATTCCGCGGGTGTGATTGCGACGCTGCTCGATCGCAAACTGATTACAACGGGCGGACGCAAGCAAGTCATCGGGCGGCCCATTCTGTACCGGACCACAAAGGAATTTCTGATGCGCTTCGGCCTGAACGACATCTCCGAGCTGCCCAGCATGGAGGAGTTTGAGAAGCTGGGCGAGCCGCAAACGGATCTATTCGAGGTGCCCGCCAAGGAAACAATGCCAGCCGATGCTGCGAATGACGACGAGCCGGTCACCGAGGCGGTGCCGGAGAGCCTGCCCCACCATCTCATGGGAGAGCAAAGCGTCCCGCCAGAGGGAGTGTTCGAGACCGAAGCCGTACCGGAAAGGGAAGGCGAGAAGTCGTAGCGCCTCCCAGCCTACTTGTAATCAAACAGCGTCATGAAGCCATAGTCCATGTGCAGCTGCTGGTGGCAGTGGAACAGCGTCAGGCCGGGATTGTTGGCGACGAAATCGATTTCGGCTTCCTGGTAACCGCCCAGCATCAGCACATCCTTCATCAAGCCCGACATCGGCTGCCCAGCGTAGCTGGTCACTTCAAACGTGTGGCGATGCAGGTGGATGGGATGAATATCGTCGCTGGCATTGCGTAGGCGGATGCGGTAACGCTTTCCTTTTTCCAGATGATAGGCAGGCGACGCCATCTCATTCGTCTGGGGATAGGCAACGCCGTTGATGCTCCAGCGATTGAAACCGTTGTCGGCGGCATTGTCTTTCACGAAGGTCATTGTGAATGACTGATCGGGAGCAGGAGCCATGCCCGGTTTCGCGAAGGCTGAATAGTTCCAGCGAAACGGCGCCGGCGCGATCCACATGCCTTTACTCGGTGCAGCCTTTACATTGGCGCTTGCATACTCCACGACGATGCCCATTCCACGATTGCGATCATCGTTGTCCAGGTCGCCCATGATCCATGTGCCGGGATGGTTCATCTGGACGATGGCAGACACTCGTTCGGCCGTGCCGATCCACAGAACCGGCACGCGGGCGGGATTGGGAACAGGATTGCCGTCCAGCGCAACCACCTGGAAGGAATGGCCAGGCAAGGCAAGGCTGCGGATCTCGGTCGCGCTTCCGTTCAGCACATGAAACAGCACGCGCTCGCCACGCTTCACGCGAATCGGCTCGCCATGATGCAACATACGGCCGTTGATGGTGAACGCGTCATAGCCGACCTCGTAGCCATGCGGCATGCCCCTTGCTAGCGACGCCTTCATTGCCGACTCGCCTTGCTCCTGAAGTTCTTTGACCTTTGTCGCCGGAGTGAGAAAATCCTGCGGCATGTCGCCGCCGCGGCTGAAGCTCGGTTCGAATTCCTTTAGCGTGAGGAAGACCTCGCGATCATAGTTGCCCGGCTCGGATGCCGGCTCGATGTAAACCGGTCCAACCTGTCCGCCGTATTGCCCGGCGTGGAGATCGGCGCCCGCGCGATTGTGCGTGTGATAGAAGCGAAAGCCCGACGGGCGCGGCGTGAAGGTGATGCGACGCCTGCCATGTGCGGAAATGTAGGGCGTGCCTTCTTCGGCCGCGCCATCTACGTCTGTGCCGACGAGTTGGCCGTGCCAGTGCAGCTGCTCGGCTACCTCGCTGTCGTTGATGATGTCGATGGTGACCGGCTGGTCTTCCTTGAAGCGCAGCAGCGGTCCGGGGAATTGGCCGTTGTAGCAGGTGGCAGAAATAATGCGTTTCGGCGACAGTTCGATCGGGGTGTTGACAATGCGGATGGTGCGATCGACTGCGGAAGCCGCCGCGACGCCGGAAGAATCCTCTTGGGCGGCAGAGTTGACCTGTGCTGACAAAATTGCAGGCGGCACGAGCATTGCGCCGCCAGCCAATCCAGTCATTTTCAAAAACTGCCGCCGGGAATGATGGCAGGATTTCACCGTCCTGACCTCACGAATTTGACGCCGTCAACTGTCAAGCGACGCATTCTATCTCAGAGCAGTATGTTGGGACGTTCGTATGTAGGGTCGGCGAAAGAGGTGGATAGATGGAACGACATTTTGATCTCGTGCCTGTCGAGGTGCGCAGCATCATTCTGGTGCGTGTGGCGGTTGGGTTGATCTTCGCCACGCAAGGATTCCTGAAGTATGCCGATCCCAACATGGGCGTGCATCGCTTTGCCCGCATCGGTTTCCCGCATCCACTATTTACGGCGCACTTTGTCGGCACCTTCGAGATGGCTTGCGGCGTCCTGGTATTGCTGGGGTTGTGGACGCGCATCGCCGCTATTCCGTTGCTGATTGTCATCTCGACCGCTATCGCGACCACAAAAATCCCGGAGCTATTCCGCGACAATCAGGGGTTCTGGTATATGGCGAGCGATGCGCGGACGGATTTCGCGATGCTTTGCTGCCTGCTGTTCCTGATTGTCAGCGGACCGGGCAGCTGGTCGGTTGACAGGCACTGGACGCACCCTGACCCGGCTGGGTGATCATCGACAAGCCTCTCCCGTTTGTGGCGAATGTGCTCCAGCTCTGCAAAGTGGACTATCATGTTGGCCAACGGGAGCGCCGAAGGTTTGACGCAAAAAATGCGCCGACACCGCTTCGATGCCACGCCAAAGTACCAAGGATTCCAAGGAAAAGTCATGGAGAAACTAGCGGAGCTGGCCAGGCTGGAGGAAGACCGCGAGCAAAAAGCGGCATGGAAGAAATGGGGACCCTATCTCAGCGAACGGCAATGGGGAACCGTCCGCGAGGACTATAGCCAGGACGGCAATGCTTGGGACTACTTCACTCATGACCAGGCGCGCTCGCGTGCGTATCACTGGGGAGAGGATGGTCTGGCAGGTTACAGCGACGACAGGCAGCTGCTTTGTTTCAGCCTCGCGCTGTGGAACGCCAAGGATCCTGTCTTGAAGGAGCGCCTTTTCGGGCTCACAAACAGCGAAGGCAACCACGGCGAAGACGTCAAGGAATATTACTTCTACCTCGATAGCACGCCTACGCACTCCTACATGAAGTATCTGTACAAATATCCGCAGAATGCGTTTCCGTATGACGATCTGGTGCGGGCGAACAAGCAGCGTGGCCGCAATGACCTGGAGTACGAGCTGCTGGACACGGGCATCTTCAACGAGGACCGCTATTGGGATGTATTCGTGGAGTATGCCAAAGAGTCGCCCGCAGACACGCTGATCGAGATCACGGTTTGCAATCGCGGCCGGGAATCGGCGAGCCTCGACGTGCTGCCCACGCTGCTGTTCCGTAACACCTGGACGTGGTGGAAGGGGACGGCGAAGCCTTTGCTGAAGAAGGTTGCAGGCAAGAAGGGCACCGCGGTTGTTTCCGCCGCGCGGGAGAGAATAGGCGACCAGTACCTCTACTGCGAGGGCGACGTTCCGCTGCTATTCACGGAAAACGAAACTAACAACGAACGCATCTTTGGGAAGCCCAATGCAGGCCCTTACGTGAAAGACGCCTTTCACAATTACCTGATCCAGGGGAAGCAGAATGCAATTAATCCCAAACAGAACGGAACGAAGGTTGCCGCGCATTATCACGTGACCGTGGAAGGGGGCCAGCAGAAGAGCCTTCGCCTGCGGCTAAGCCATTTATCACCAGCGGATATCGGCGATCCCTTCAAGCAATTTGCGAAGATCATGGAGGCCCGCAAGGCTGAAGCGGACGAGTTCTATCGCTCGTTGACGCCGGACTCGCTGAGCGAAGATCAGGCGTGCGTCATGCGACAGGCGTTAGCGGGAATGATGTGGACGAAGCAGTACTTCGGGCTCGACGTGGACAAGTGGCTGGAGGAGCATGGGGTAAATCCATTCCAGCCCGACCACAAGGGCTTTCGCAATGCCGAATGGTTTCACATGGTGAACGAGCACGTTATCTCCATGCCGGACAAATGGGAGTATCCGTGGTATGCGGCGTGGGACCTGGCGTTTCACACTGTCGCCTTCAGCACGGTGGACATTGACTTCGCGAAGGACCAGCTGGACCTGATGCTGCAGGAATTCTTTCTTCATCCCACCGGACAGATTCCCGCCTATGAATGGAACTTCAGCGACGTGAATCCGCCGGTGCACGCCTGGGCGACGATGTTTATCTATCGCATGGAGCAGGCGCTGCGCGGCAAGGGCGACGTGGAATTTCTAAAGCGCTCATTCGCCAAGCTGATGCTGAACTTCAGCTGGTGGGTGAATCGCAAGGACCGGTTCGGCAAGAACGTCTTCGAAGGCGGATTCCTTGGCCTGGACAACATTGGCGTCTTCGATCGCAGCGCACCGCTGCCCACCGGCGGCCATCTGGAGCAGGCTGACGGCACGGCATGGGTCACGCTGTTCGGGCAGAACATGGCGGAGATGTCGATGGAGTTGGCCGGCGAGGATCAGTTCTATGAAGACATGGCAGTGAAATTCGCCGATCACCTGCTGTGGATCGCTCGCGCCATGAATCAGGTGGGTCCCGACGGAATGTGGGACGAAGAAGACGGCTTCTATTACGACGTACTGCGGCTGCCTGATGGAAGAGCGCAGCGGCTGAAGGTGCGGTCAATGGTTGGACTGCTGCCGGTGTGCGCAGTCAGCGTTGTCGAACCCTGGCAGCGGGAGCGAGCGCCTCGTGCTGCTCACCTGCTGTACCAGCGTCTGCAACGCATGCCGGAGTTGCAGGACAGTATTCATCCCACAGGGCCGGGAAATTTTGGCTATGGCGAACGCGGCATTGCTTCGCCGGTGAATCCGCAAAGGCTGCGGCGGATTCTGACGCGCATGCTCGACGAGAAGGAGTTTCTCGGTCCATATGGGATTCGCGCCCTCTCGCGGTATCACGCCGATCATCCTTTTGTGGTCGACGTGGGTGGGCAGGAGTACCGGGTGAACTACCTGCCGGCAGAGTCGGACACGGGGATGTTCGGTGGGAATTCCAACTGGCGCGGTCCGGTGTGGATGCCGGTGAATGTGCTGCTCATTCGTGCGCTGATGACGTATTACCTGTACTACGGCGACAACTTCAAGATCGAGTGTCCGACGGGTTCGGGGAAGATGATGAATCTGTTTCAGGTGGCACACACGATTGGCGACCGGCTTTCGCGAATCTTCCTGCGCGATGAGCACGGCCGGCGGCCTGTGTATGGCGGGACTGAGAAGTTCCAGAGCGACCCCCATTGGAAGGACTACGTTCTGTTCTATGAGTACTTCCACGGCGACAACGGAGCTGGGTTGGGAGCGAGCCATCAGACGGGCTGGACGGGGTTGGTGGCGAAACTGCTGGAGATTTTCGGGCGTCTGGACGAGAAGGAGTTTCTGGAGGCCGGCAAGCGCGCGCCGGCGCTGGCGAAGAAGGCAGCGAAGTAACAAATCACTTATTCGCAATACCTGGAGTTGTCGCGGCGAAGTTTGGTGGGTAAACGAACTTCTTCCCGTTGGCGTCGATCATGATTTTCTGGCGGGTGGTGGGTCCTGGCGGCCCGAAGAGATCGTAACCTGCCGTTTGCCAGGGGAGTTTGATTCCGACAATCGCCCCGATCGTTGGCGCAATGTCAACCAGCTGCGCGTCCCTGGTAGAGACCGTGCCTTCCGTCTGGGCTGGTCGCTTGATGAACAGCGGTACCGGGAAGATCAACTCGGCATTGCTGTCGGTCAGCACGCGACCGGGCGCTTCGCGATTCCAGCTCACGCCATGATCTGATGTCACAATGATCAGTGAACGATCGTATAAGCCTGCCCGTTTTAGCTTCGCGACAAACCTGCCCAGTTCGCTGTCGACGTACTCAATTTGTCGTTCGTAGTTGTCTCGCAGATGCCGCAGGAGCGCGGTGTCGCCGGCGAAAGTTGGGTCAAAGCCGCCAGGCGCTTCTTCGTGGATCTCGCCGTTGGCTGTCAGCATGTAAGGCGCGTGTGGCAGTTCCAGATGCATGAACTGGAATGCCGGCTTGCTACCAGCCGGGCCGATCTCGTCGAGGAATTCATCGAAGCGGTGCTGCTCGGTGCGAAGGTCGTCCGCCTCCAATTTCATCACCACCGAACGCGGGGCGATCCGCAACAGATACAGTTCGAATACGGCGGTGAGCAGGTGTCCGCGCTGCTGAACGCGCTCAGCGTCGGGACAGTGATACTCAGGGCCGGCACAGAACCGGGTCACGACCTCGTGGATGGTGACGTCGTAGTCGGGTGCGAGCAGACGGAAAAGATTGTCGGGATAGGCGCTGTCGGAAGGGTCGTTCCCGTGCGGAAAGTTGCCGGTCACGATCACCGGAATGGAGCGCGTGGTGTACTCGGCGTTAGCGGTCGCGTTGGTGAACCATGTGCTCTGCCGCGCCAGATCGGCGAAATGAGGAAAGCGCGAAGCATCGATATTGCCATTACCGTCAAGAAGAGCGGGCCGGGTGAACTCATCGAGAACAAGGATGAAAATCGGCGGAAGCGGCTTGCCACCATTAACCGCCGCGAATCGAGTGCTGGAAGATGCCGGTGAGGCGGTCGTCGGCGAGATCTCGGGCCAGGCGTGCCATAGGAAGAGAGCAGGGAAGATAACGATCACCGGTGAGAGTACGTAGAGAAATCGCTCGACCTCGGCACGGTAGCGGAACACAATCCAGATCACGATGGCGAGCGGAATGATCAGCAGAAAAGTGTTGTGCGAAAAGCGCACCACAGGAGACACATATCGCCGGTGGAGCTCAAGAAGGAAGGGAAGCAGGAGCAGCAGGAAAGCGCCGCTAAGGAAAGCGTCGGCAGTCTTGGTTGAGATGTTGTCGGCGGCGAGCCACAGCAATGCCAGCAGAAGGGCGGGCAGCAGGTTGAAGCAGAGAACGATGAGCCAAAGGTCGCCGTGTGAGATCTGGTTAAGGACGACGAACTCGCGATTGCCGGCGATTGCCTGGTAGACGGATTGGGCGATGGCAAAGGTGGTCAGCGACAGGAGCGAGAGAAAGACTAAGGAGAAGGGCCGGTGAATTTTGGCAGTTGTGGTCAATACCGTGGTTGATCCTCGCCGCTCTCAAAAAACGCACATCCCGCGTCGGCCTTAAGGCTTTCCCAGGGATGACAAGTCCAAGAAGAGCGCGGTCGCAGGATGAAGTCCCGCGTTACCTGCTCATGACCGCGTGGTACAGGAACCGCGTCCCGCCCGGGAGTTCTGCCCGAGCCTGGATTCGGAACCGTTGCTCCAGGTAATGTTCAAACGCCTCACGATTGTAGTCGGTGTAGGTGTCATCCTTGTTCAGCAACAGTCGGCTGACCATCACGTCGTCCTTGCTGATGAACTCGATCACCAGTTCACGCGTGGTCTCGGCCAACCACTGTATCAGTGCGGTCAGCGGGACGTTGGCCGTGATCCGGAGATGATGCACCAGCGCCAGAGCAAGTGTGAGATCAGGCTTGCCGCGATCGTGCAGTGACGCGCGCTCCCGGGCCGCCCACCCCTGCGACGGGGATGGATTGGCCACGTTCATCAGCAGCGGCAGGATGTTCGTGCCGTGCTCCTTACGCAGCTCACTATAGAAGCGATCGATGCTGCTGCCGTCGGCATCCATGGCGACGACAGTCCTGGCGGATGCGGCAACAATTCGGCTGAAGCGTCCGTCGTTGCATCCCAAGTCCCAAGCCAGATGAAACTGCCGGTTCGCAACGCACTCCCTGACGAATGCCTCCTTACGGGCGAGCGCATCCTCCGAGTAGTGACTTCGCGAGTAGTCGCTCCACGCCGTCTGCTGCTGCGGAGGACGAAATTCCTGCACCAGCTTGCGCAGGCGCTGGACGTTGCCGGTAATCATTTCCGGCGTCATGCCGGCCGCCTTGATCTGCCGTCGCACGCTGTGTTCCGCTGAGGCAAACTTGCGCTGAAGATAAGCCTGCGCCGCAACATGGCTTAGTACGCCCGGTCGCAGGCGTTCGAGACCACGAAACATGCGGCGGAAGATGATGGGATCGATGCCCTCCAGTTCACTGCGCAGCCACGAGTGGAACGGGACTTGTTTGTAGGCTTCCAGCATCAGCGGATAAAGCATGGTGCGGCAGAACTGGTTGTAGCCCGCCCAAGGCTCACCCTGCCTCCACGGCTCGAACGAAAGCGCGTCGATGAACACCGGCGCGGCGCCGCGGAACTGAACGTTGTAGGCGGTGGCGTCTTTCAGGATCCACTTGTGACGCAGGGCGCGGTCCATGATGCGCAGCTGCAACAGCGCGGCGTCGCGCAGCATCTCGAAGGTCCACTCATAGGGGTAGCTGACGAAGGGAATGCGCTCGTGTTCCAGGACGAGGGCGCCGGACGGTGCCGGAAAGTCGGCCTCCAGCGATTTGGGGTCGAGCTCGCGCGTAGGAATGAGAAGGTCGGCTGACTGCAACTCCTCTGCCAGGCCGGAGGCGACGAACTGCCGCCAGCGTTCGGCCGCAGCCGGAAGAATAACGCGGAAGATGCGCTCGGCGCGCTGTACGATGTACCCGTCAGGGTCACGAAAGGAGCCACGATCGCGCCAAAAACCAGCCGCGACTAGATCTGCTTGCATCACGCTTATGATGGCCGTCCGGCTTGGTCTTCCTTCGCGGGAACCGCCTCTTCGGTGCGAATGCCGAAGACGCCGAGGATTTTCTGCTTGAACATGCGGAAGATAACGTAGAGTCCGCTGACGCCGCCCAGCAGAAGCTGAAGCACCATGCTCCCTGAGCCGGGATCGACGTAGACGGCAAACGATGGCAGAACGTGCAAAGTTGCTCCAATCGGCCAGCGTGCGAGGCAGCGCTGACAAAGAAAAGTTTACCATCCGGTTAGATGGCGCCACAAACGGTCAGGACTGCGAGCACCCTGGCGCACTGGAACTTCCAATTACCAGTCGAGCGAGTGGCACTCAGGCCTCGGCCGACAACCTTTCGACGGGATAAGGGCTTTCTTTGTCAATACTTGTGGAGTAAAACATAAGGTACACGGGTCACATCCTGCTGTGCGGCGACTCACGGCTAGCGCGGACGTCGGCGCGGGATAATCATCTGTAAATGACATCTCGAGATGGAGAAACACGATGCCGGAAACCGTACTGACCGGACCGACCGCAGCGGAGACTGGGCGCGTCGAAGCAGCCCCAGTAAAGCCGAAGGCAGCCAAAGCCCTGAATTCCTTCCAGATCGCACAGGCGCAGTTTGACAAGGTGGCCGAGTATCTTGGACTCGACCCCGCCACGCGCGAGTTACTGCGTTATCCCTTGCGTGAGTATCAATTTGCCATACCCGTACGTATGGACAACGGGACGGTGAAGGTGTTCCGCGGTTTCCGAGTGCAGCACAATGATGCGCGCGGTCCGGGCAAGGGGGGCATCCGCTTCCATCCGCAGGAGACAGTTGATACCGTCCGCGCTCTGTCCATGTGGATGACATGGAAGTGCGCGGTCGTTGATATCCCGCTGGGCGGCGCAAAAGGCGGAGTGATCTGCGATCCGCATAACCTGAGCGCGCGCGAGCAGGAGCAGATTTGCCGCGGATGGGTACGCCAGATCGCACGCAACGTTGGGCCGATCTCCGACGTGCCCGCGCCCGACGTGATGACCAACGCACAGCACATGCTGTGGATCCTCGACGAGTTTGAGCATATCCACGGTGGCCGCTATCCGGGGTTCATCACCGGCAAGCCCGTGCATCTTGGCGGCTCACTTGGCCGCACTGAGGCAACCGGTTATGGCGTGGTATTCACGCTGCGGGAGGCGCTGAAGCAACTGGGCATGCGCCCGGAGAACACGAGCGCGAGCGTGCAGGGCTTCGGCAACGTTGCGCAATATGCTATCGAGCTCTATACGCGCCTGGGCGGACGCGTGATCGCGGTCTCCTGTTGGGACCAGGCGGACCAGTGCTCCTACACTTATCGCAAACGCACCGGCGTCGACTTGCAGGAGCTGCTTTCGATCACCGACCGCTTCGGCGGAATTGGCAAGAGCAAGGCCGTGGAGCTGGGCTATGAGCTGCTGCATGGCGATGCCTGGATCGAGCAGAACGTAGAGATCCTGATTCCGGCTGCCATCGAGCACCAGATTACGGGCGACAATGTCGGCAAAATCGCGCCGACGGTCCGCATCATCGCTGAAGGCGCAAACGGTCCAACCACCCTGGAAGCGGACACAGAGATTCAAAACCGAGGCATTCTGCTCATCCCCGATTTCCTGGCCAATGCGGGCGGCGTGACCTGCAGCTACTTCGAGCAGGTGCAGAGCAACATGAATTACTTCTGGGAGAAGGATGAAGTACTAGGTAAGCTGGACGTGAAGATGACGTCGGCTTACATCGCGGTATCCGAGCTGGCGCGGCGCGAGAACCTCTATATGCGCGACGCAGCCTACGCGATCGCCATTGGCCGGGTTGCGAAGGCATGTCATGACCGGGGTTGGGTCTAGCGCGCCGGCGAGTACGTTCGACCACAGCTAACTCTGGAGTATGCGCCGGAGCCTGAGATGATCGAGACGAAGCTCGCATCCGTTGACCTCCCCGCCTTCGATCGCAAGTTCTGGGACGGCACCTTCCACTTCACGCGCGTGGGTACGGGCGCGCTGGGAGGCAAGGCCAGCGGCCTCGTCTGCATCAAGGATGTAATCGCGGCGGCCATCAATCCGGCAATGTTTTCCGGCGTTGAAGTCAGCGTGCCCACGATGGCCGTAGTGGCGACGGACTTCTTCGACGAGTTCCTCGAGCGCAATCACCTTTCAGACCTGGACTTCGACGAGCTGCCGGATGACCGCATCGGGCACTCGTTTCAGCAGGGAGATCTTCCCGTTGAGTTGCTGGGCGACCTGCGCGCCCTGAGCGAACAGGTCAAGACGCCGCTGGCAATTCGCTCGTCCAGCTTGCTGGAGGACGCGCTGGATCGTCCCTTCGCCGGCGTATACGCCACCAAGATGATTCCCAACAACCAGCTGGATGCGGATACCCGATTCCGTCGGCTGGCGGAGGCGATCAAGTTTGTCTGGGCCTCGACTTACTTTCGTGAGGCGCGCGAGTATATCCGAACCACCGGTCATCCGCTGTCCGAGGAGAAGATGGCGGTGATCATCCAGGAGGTGGTGGGCCTGCGACATGACGACCGCTTCTATCCCGACATCGCCGGGGTAGCGCGGTCCTACAACTTTTATTCGACGCCTCCCGCGCAGCCGGACGACGGCGTCCTGAACCTGGCGCTTGGGCTGGGAAAGACCATCGTGGATGGCGGCATCAGCTGGACATATTCGCCCGCGTACCCGCAAAAGCCTCCGCCGTTTGCCTCGGTCGATGAGCTGATAAGAGGCACGCAAAGTGAGTTTTGGGCCGTCAATATGGGCAAGGCGCCGAGTTATGATCCGGTGAGCGAAGTGGAGTATCTGACGCGTGCCAACCTCAAGGATGCGCAGGACGACGAGACCCTGCGCTTCGTAGCATCGACGTATGATGCGGCGCGTGACCGCGTTGTGCCTGGGGTGGGCTCGGATGGGGCTCGAATCCTGACGTTTGCGCCGCTGCTTCAGTTGGAGCAGCTTCCTCTGAATCGCGTGCTGCAAGCGCTGCTTGCGGCGGCAGAAGCTTCGCTTAAGGCCAAGGTCGAGATCGAATTCGCTGCCACCATCGAACAGCATCGCGATGCGGAGCCGAAGCTTCGTCTGGGATTCTTGCAGGTGCGCCCCATGGTCGTTTCCGGGGAAGTGGTGGAGGTCACGAGCGAGGAGCTTTCGAACACTGCCGCGATCGTTGCTTCTGAGAGCGTGATGGGGAACGGAGTCGAAGAAGGCATCTGCGATATCGTCTATGTTCGGGCTGAGACCTTTTCGCCGATGCAGACGCCGCGGATCGCCGAAGAGCTGGGTGGGTTGAACCGTGGCCTGTCGGAGGAGAGCCGGCCGTACGTGCTGATCGGTTTTGGGCGCTGGGGTAGCTCGCATCCATCGCTTGGCATTCCGGTGGATTGGAGCCAGATTTCCGGAGCAAAGACGATTGTGGAGGCGACGCTGCCTGACATGAATGTCGAACTCAGTCAGGGTTCGCACTTCTTTCACAACTTGTCGAGCTTTCGCGCGAGCTATTTCATGGTGCGTCATGATGGCCCGTTTCCTGTTCGCTGGGATTGGCTGAACCGCCAGGCGGCCGTGCGGGAAACGGATCTTGTGCGCCATGTGCGTCTCGAGCGTCCGCTGCTGGTCCGCGTAGACGGGCGCAGCCGGCGCGGCGTTGTCTTAGCTGCGGAACAACAGCTGGGTCGAAACAACTATGAATCGAGATGAAGCTCAGGTGTCGGCGATCCTGCACGAGTTGCAGGAAAGGGCAAAGGAACTGAATTGCCTGTACCGGGTGGATGAGCTGCTCAACCAGGCTGAGTTACCGCTGGAGCAGATGCTGCGCGGAATTGTCGGCATCCTTCCTCCCGGGTGGCAATATCCGCACGATTGCCAAGCTCGCATAGTGTTCGAGGGCAGGGTACTCGAGTCCTCAAACTTCCATCCGAGCGAATGGGTGCAGAGCGCGAACATCGTTGTGCAGGGCGAGGTCCTGGGTAGTGTCGAGGTCTCATATCGTGAGCAGATGCCGCGCTCCGACGAAGGGCCCTTCCTGAAAGAAGAGCGCAAGCTGATTCAAACCATCGCCGATCGTATCAGCGAACACATCATGCAGCGGCGGCTGAAGACGGCCTTTGCCGGATTAACCGAGGCAGTGGACGGCCGCCGCGGCAGCAAGAATGAATGGCGGATCGTCCTGGAGTTCCTGCGTGACACGGATCCGGTACTTCTGCAGCGAATTTCGCGCAAGCTGGTGAACCAGTTGAGCTGGAGCGGCGTAGCGGAGGCCAAAGAGCTGCTACAACGCGGCACCGTCGCCAGTGCTATTGGAGAAGCCGTCTCCGGGGGAGAAAACCGGCCGATACGCACCGAGCCGGCCGGCCACTCTGCGGAGTTCATCAGCGAAGCCTTCCGCATGGCGACCGAACATCTCAGCGAGCATGAGATCCTCAGTTGCGTTACAACCTGGATCAAGGAGGAGAAATCCAGTTTTCTGCTTCGCGCCCTGGAGCAACTGGATACTCCGCTGGGCGACATCATCGAAGCCATTGAGCGTTATCGCCATTCTGACATTGATGAGCACGAACTGTCGCTGGCGACGCAAAAGGGTCTGCGTGTCTCTCTGATCCGCCGCTTCTTCTCCGAGAGCCTGGATTTCATCAACGTCGCCAAGAATGCGGTCAGCATCAACGACTTCTACGACGTGCTCAGGCGAATCATTTTTCCGCCCCGCTGTCACGGCAAGCTGGGCGGAAAGAGCGCCGGCCTGTTCCTTGCCCAGAAAGTCATCGACAAGCATGCCCCTGCGGATAGCGTGCTGCGCAAGATCAAGGTCCCAAAGACCTGGTACGTCACTTCCGACTGGATCCTGCACTTCATTCACTACAACGAACTACAGGATGTATTGAACTGGAAGTACATGGAAATCGATCAGGTGCGGCAGGAGTACGCGCACCTGGTGAGCTTGTTCAAGAGCTCTTCCTTTCCTTCCGATCTGGCGAAGGGGCTGTCGCTGGCGCTGGACGATCTGGGCGACCGGCCCATCATCGTGCGTAGCTCGAGCTTGCTGGAGGACAGGGCAGGCTCGGCGTTTTCCGGCAAGTACAAGAGCCTATTCCTCGGCAACCGAGGCTCCAAAGAAGAACGGCTCGCAGCCTTGATGGATGCAGTTGCAGAAGTCTATGCCTCGATCTTCGGGCCCGATCCGACGGAATACCGCGCCGAGCGAGGGCTGCTCGACGTACACGAAGAAATGGGCATCATGATCCAGGAGGTCGTCGGGCAGGAAGTGGGCAAGTACTTCTTGCCGGTTTGTTCGGGTGTCGCCTTCAGCAACAACGAATTTCGCTGGTCGGCGAGGATCAGCCGCAGCGATGGCCTCATCCGACTGGTACCGGGACTCGGGACCCGTGCCGTCGATCGTGTCGCCGATGATTACCCTGTCCTCATCGCGCCGGGTCAGCCGAACCTACGGGCCAATGTCACGGTGGAGGAGGTGCTGCGTTATTCGCCGCGGCGGGTGGATGTCATCAATCTGGCGCTGAATACCTTCGAGACCGTAGATGCCAAGGAGCTGCTTCGTTCCTGTGGCGCGCGGTATCCGCAGATACGGAATGCCGTGTCGGTCATCGATCAGGACCGTATCGAGCAGCCGGTTGGGCTGGTGCCAGACTTCCACCGGCAGGACGTTGTTTTCACCTTCGAGGGACTGATCCGCAAGACGTCATTTGTGAGCTACATTCGGGAATTGCTGCTGCTGTTGCAGGAGAAGCTGGGCGGGCCGGTCGATCTTGAGTTTGCCTACGATGGCATCAACTTCTACCTGCTCCAGTGCCGCCCGCAAAGTTACAGCGGCGATGCTGCGCCGGTCGCAATTCCACAGGACCTGCCGGCCGACCGCGTCATTTTCTCCGCCAATCGCTATGTGTCCAATGGCAAGGTCCCGGACATCACGCACATCGTTTACGTGGACCTGGACGGCTACAGCCAGTTACCGGATCAAAGGTCGATGCAGGACGTGGGTCGCGCCGTGGGGCGGCTAAACAAGTTGCTGCCAAAGCGGCAGTTCATTCTGATTGGGCCGGGGCGGTGGGGAAGCCGTGGCGACATCAAGCTTGGCGTTCCCGTCACCTACTCCGACATCAACAACAGCGCAATGTTGATCGAGGTGGCGCGGCAGAAAGGGAACTACCTGCCCGACCTGTCCTTCGGCACACACTTTTTCCAGGACCTTGTCGAAGCTTCCATCCGTTATCTGCCTTTGTATCCTGACAATCCTGGAATCGCGTTCAAGGAGCCGTTTCTGCGTCGCTCGCGCAACGTTCTGGGGGAACTCCTGCCGGACTTTGCAAGACTCTCCGACACGCTGCGCGTCATCGACGTGCCGCGTGAGACGAACGGGCAAATTCTTCGCGTGCTGATGAATGCCGAACTAGACCAGGCAGTGGCATTTCTCGCGCCTCCGCTGAAGGAAGCGGAGCAGATGGACGCGGAGTTCGCCGCCAGCGGCCGTGTCGGCGAGGAGCAATGGCGATGGCGCTATCGCATGGCGCAGCGCATTGCCGGACAAATGGACGGGCGGCAGTTTGGCATCAAAGCGTTCTACCTGATCGGCAGCACAAAGAACGCAACCGCCGGTCCGGGCAGCGATATCGACCTGCTGCTGCATTTCACCGGTACGGAAGATCAGCGACGGGAACTAACGCTTTGGCTCGAGGGCTGGAGCCGTTGTCTGGCAGAGATCAACTTCTTACGCACCGGCTACCACTGCGAGGGTTTGCTCGACGTACATCTCATCACCGACCACGACATCGCGGAACGTTCCAGCTTCGCGGTGAAAATTGGCGCCATCACCGATCCCGCGCGCGAGCTGCCCATGAGACAAACCTGACCATCAAATCAGTTCTCGCATAGCCTGCGCTGGTGATTCCGGATTGAAGTGGACGATGGCCAACTCCGGACCGTCGTGCGCTCCGTTGATGCAGACCGTCCTCCCAATCTGCGTCTTCCATTCCCCTGTCAGCCGGGTTGATTCGTGAACATGGCCATGCAGGGTCAACAGCGGCTGTTTCTGCTCGATGAATCGCCGGACGGCGATGCTTCCGATATGCACATCGAGAGGCACGTGCTCGTAGCTCTTACCATCCAGGGCGGCGCGATCAAGCGGGGTATCGTAAGGCGGGGTGTGCATGAGAAAGATTCCGCGCTGCAGAGGGTCGCCATTCACCAGTATTGCCAGGTCGTTTTGAATGGTGCCCCACTTCACATCGCCGGGATCTGCCGGCACCGTTCTTTGGCCTTCTTCCGGCGAGATGCAGCCGGGATCCACGTATCGCGAAACATCGTAGCGCTCCCAGTCTTTCAGCAAAAACGGCGTGGGAGGAACACATGCATAGCCGTAGAAGCAAAAATTTCTGAACGCCGCCTTCCGGCCATGCAGGTATTGCCAGAGCCCTGGGATGGAATCCATGAATGCCGGCTCCACTACTCTTGGATCGTCATTTCCGAGGATCAAAAATACGGCCGGGTAGGACTCCCCCAACGCGTCGCGCAAGCGACGAAAAGCTGGCGCCAGATAATCCTGCACGAAATCCGGATGGTCCTCGCTGTCCCGAGCGTAATACGACGCTCTTGGCAAGAGATCGCCGCCAAGAAGGAGCAGTTGGGGCCGTTCTTCGGCAACCTGCGCAAAGAGCTTTTCATAACGCTCCACGCGTCCATGAAGGTCGGTGACGAAGAAACACGGAAATTCTCCGGATGGATGATGCATGTAAAGCCATCCTACTGCATGGTTCACTTCTAGTTTGTGAGGCCGCGCACTCTATGTCCACAGCTTAATGCTTGCATGTGAGTTGACGTGCCCTTGTCTGGAGAGCCGCGCAACCGCGGGGAGTTGGAAAGGTCAGCGACTCCGAGAGAAAAAGCGATGAAGCCTGGTGTCACTGCCGTACGACTCTCTGATTGCAGAGGTTGAGCAACGGTTGCACATCCTGTCTCGATGCCACCTCAGTGGTCTTGACACTACAGTGATGTTGCGCGAGACTCGGGCCAGTCTTGCTCCCGAACAACTTGCCTACAGACTAAACAGACTTCCTCCGGGTCTGACACGCCGCCATTTCGTTCGCTGGACCGAATCACAAGCAACGCGACGAGAACGAAAGCACTAAGTAGGCGCTGATTCCTGAATGGTGCCCACAAAATAAGCAGCAGCGCGATGCATCTGCAGCGTATTTGACCGCGGCAGGGATGCAGAGCAAATTCTGTTTGGCATTCAACTTTCTGCCGTTTGCGGAGAGGCTGCCGAAGCATCGCAGGCTTGCCCCTTTAGGTTTTGGTCGGCTGCGATGACAGAAATTCGGACCTGGGCTGGACCCTTGGTGATGTCGATGTCGGAGATGTCATGCAATCCTTTGGGCAACGAACTGCTCTGGGCCCTGGCTCCGGATGATCGTGAGCGCCTGGCGGTCTCTTTGCAAACGGTGTCCTTTTCACTGGGAGAAGTGATCTGCGAACCGGGAACAAGACAGTTCTGGGCCTACTTTCCAGTCGACTGTATCGTGTCCCTCCTGTACACAATGCGAAATGGCGCCACGGCCGAGACCGTGCTCGTAGGCAACGATGGCGTAGTGGGCACTTCAATTTTCCTGAGCGGAGATGGCAGCTCCAATCACGCTGTAGTTACCGTGGCAGGAAAGGCCCTGGCGCTTCCCGCGCAGATCCTACGTCAGGAGTTCCTGCGCCGGCCGAGCTTGCAATGCACGTTTCTGCGATACACCCAGGCGCTGCTGGCGCAGATCTCGCAGACGGCCGTTTGTAACCGTTTGCACTCGATGGAGCAACGCCTATGCCGGTGGCTTCTCTTATGTCATGACCGAACGCAGCGCCGCGAAGTGCTGATGACGCAGGAATTCCTCGCGAGCATGCTGGGAGGACGCCGTGAAAGCGTGACCGTGGCGGCTGGCCACCTGCAGGACGCAGGCCTGATTCATTATTGCCGCGGTCGCATTCAAATTCTCGATCGCCGTCGGCTTGAGTCGAATGCCTGCGAGTGTTATGGCGTGGTGACGAGAGAATTTCGCCGCCTGTTAGGACGGAAGGGAAGATTTCAGTTCAGCCAGACTTCTGTTGCCTTGCGAGAAGCCGGCTAAGAAGTCCTCGCAGTTGATCGAAGTTGTCGGGCCGGGTGAGGTAAATCTGCCGCCCGGCATGAAGTTCAGCCCCATGCTCGAGAGACGGCACACAGAACACTACGACCGGTATTCGTGAAGATCCTATGGCTCTGGCGCGAATCCGGCTGATGACGGCGAGCGTGCCGGTGGTGTCCAATCCGAGGCTCATCAGCAGCAAGTCGGGAGAGACCAGTGTAGCTTTCTCGATGGCCTCTTCTTCATCTCTGGCGGAAGTCACCCGGTAGCCACTTGCTCTAAGCAGTCTTTCGATTCCGTAACGAGTCTCGTCGACATCGTCAAGCACAAGAATGAGCGCGCTCATACGCTGTGCGCCCGCCACCCACCTGCTCCTTCGCAATTCTGCTTGTTATCAGAGGAACGCGGGGCTTGTCTGTGTGCTGAACCACAAAATGAAACTTGCCTGGACCGTGAGATGAGTTTTCTTCGTTATGTGTGGCAGCGCACCGACACCACCTGCAACCGATGGCATACCTGACTGTGCGAACAATCGCCCGGAAGGGGCTGGTGTTCCGGAAGGAGCAGAATCATGGCCGGTAAGGCAGGCGACAGCCGTTCATTCAAACTAACGATCCCTCTCGACGCTTCGAAAATTGAAGGCTTTAAGCCCGACCAAAAAGTCAAGGTTCTGGTCGAGTCCGGCAAGCAGAAGGTCTCGCAGACAATAGAGTTCAGCAGAGATGGCCGTGCGACCGCCAGCGTCAGTCTCGCCGGGAAAGCAGTCTCGGCGCGCGTGATCGTTGGACCCGGCGATGCATCCGATGACGAGTTGCTGGGCCTGCAGACGCTGTCGGTCAGCCTTTCGCGCGCTCAATTAGAGGCGGGCAAACTTGCCGCCATCCTCATACCACCGTATTACTGGTGGTGGTGGTATCGCTGGTGCCGTGAGTTCGTCATTCGCGGCCGCGTCATTTGCCCTGACGGAAGTCCGGTGCCTGCCGCCACAGTATGCGCTTATGACGTCGACTGGTGGTTCATCTTCTGGAGCAAGCAACTGGTCGGCTGCGCGACCACGGACATCAATGGCGCCTTCGAGATCAGGTTCCGCTGGTGCTGCGGCTGGTGGCCGTGGTGGTGGTGGCGCTATCGCATCTGGGAGCTCAATCCTGTCCTCTCTGAGCGCGTTCAGTCCGTGTTCAAACGTCATCCCGAAGTGCAACTCGCAGGTTCCATCAGCAATCAGCCAAGTTTAAGTGCCTTCGACAACCAGTTGGCCCCACTGGGAGTCGCAACCGAAGGAGTACTCAATCCCGAGAACGTAGGCCGCCTGGACGGCATACGTCAGCAATTGCTGACGAAGCTGCCGCCGTCGTCGGAACTCGCGGAACTGCGCATCTGGCCATGGTGGCCATGGTTCCCGTGGTGGGACTGCACCCCGGATATCATCTTCCGTGTCACGCAGGACTGCCTTGACCGCGGCACAGTGATCATCGATGAGGGTGTAAACGATACGCGTTGGAACATCCCCGATCCGCTTTTGGTGACGCTCATCGCAAACGACAGGGCTTGCTGCCGTCCGATTCACCACGATTGTCATGACGAGACGTGCATCGTCCTCGCCACCGTTTGCGAAGATCCGATCGACGAAATCGGCGGCAATACCGGCGCTCCCGCAACGCCGGAAGGGTTCTTCCGCCCCGGAGCTGTCGCTCCCGGCGTACTCAGCGCCAATGGCGATCGCCCATACGCAGGAATCATTCCTGTCTCGAAGGAGAGCTGCAACTTCAACGGCGTGGACTTCTACGAAATCGAGTGCTTCGATACCGGCAGCTGGGGACCTCTGCCTGCCGGCGGCGCCGTCAACTTCGTGCGGCGCTGGTTGGATACTGCGCCGTGTTGTACGACCGGAGATGTCCCTTTCAATTTTGTGAACATGTCAGGCCACAACGTGGTTGAGAGTAAAGAACACTTCGAAGCTACCGGCGGTCTGGGAGGGTGGAATGCAACTCGCTTCTGGCTGGTGAACGAGTATCTGGTCGTGCCGCTCGACACCTCGAAGTTTGCCGATGGAACACATAAGTTCCGCGTGGTCGGCTGGCAACTATCGGGTGGAAATCTGATCAATCCCAAGGTACTGCCTCTTTGCGGCACTGATGGCCAGACGATCGACATCCTGACGTTGACCTTCGACAACCAATCCACGGATCCGATGACCCATCCGGCAAGTCACAACTGCGGACTGGGCGTTCACATCTGCACGCAGGAACCGGACAACTTCATCAGCAGCGTGAAGATCAACGGCGTCGAGGTTGGCCCGTGCGGCAATGCCGGCGAGGCGGTCGGCACGGCCGAGATCGACTTCCAGGTCACTGACTCGGATGGCCACTTGGCTTACTACACGCTGTATTCGACCTGGGGGCTGAACCTGGCCCGCAATCTGCTAGATCCGCAGTGGGGCGGGGTGGTGACTGAGCTCATTCCCGGCACACAATCGGGATGGAGCGCAGCGCCCAATCCCAACCCGGGCAATGCAGGCTACTACGGTGTCGCGCTTGGTCAGGGAGCGGTGGCTCCTGTCTGGAGTGGTGGCCAGTACCGGCTGACCATTCCGGCTGCGAACGCGTTTCCTGAACCGTGCTGCTACCAGTTGCAGCTTTATTCCTACAAGCGCACCATCGTTGGCTACCAGAGCGGTATCGTATTCGTCTGCGAGCATGGCTATGCGCAGTACAATCTGACGGAGCGGACCGCCGGCGTTGGCGTCTGCCCGCAATTGCCACTGGCTGCAGTAGACATGGTCAAGTAATGCGCTTCTACTGGTTTGTGCTGGGCGCCCTGGGCGTCTGGCGCATAACTCATCTGTTGCAGGCGGAGGACGGTCCGTGTGACATTGTCGTCCGCCTGCGGCGCATGGCGGGCAATAGCTTCTGGGGCAGAGTGCTGGACTGTTTCTACTGTCTCAGCCTGTGGATCGCCGTGCCCTTTGCCTATTGGATCGGCGAAACGTGGAAAGAACGCGGGCTGCTGTGGCTTGCTTTCTCGGGAGCCGCGAGCCTGCTTGAGCGTGCGACCGCACCCGCAGCAGCGGCGTACTCGGAAGATAAGGAGGAACCTGATGTCCTGTTGCGGCGGACGGAGAACGCAGGCGATGCACAGCGTCGCAGTCCGGACTCCCCCTAGGAGACCGGCTCAGCCCATTCGTTACTCACATGCCTTCTTCCAGTATGTGGGCACAACCGGGCTCACCGTCATTGGAGCCGCAACCGGCGCGCGCTACCGCTTCGACTCGCCGGGCGCGACAGTCGCGGTAGACTTCCGTGACCAGCAGTCGTTGCTGAACGTGCCTAATCTTCGGCGGGTACGTACGCCCTAGCGCGAGACATGTCGATCTGATTGTTGCCAACCCCACGGCAACTTGGCGCCCGGCCTGAGTCTCGCTTGCTACATAGGGCAAGTTCAAAGTAATTGGCCGAACGACAACCGACGGTAAATGGAAGTAAATGGCAGCCGACGTACAAGCTTTCTCCACCATCGCATCGACCGTCGACGAGCACAAGGCTGACATAAAAAAGCAAGGCCAATCGGTGTTCTGATTGGCCTGGGCTAGGGTTAACGGTTGTTTGCTTACTGCGTAGGAGAAGATTGTGCCGGCGTCTTCTTCGCTTTCTTTCTTGGCGCCGGAGCGTTACGGGCCTGCCCCTTCACCTGGGTCTCGTCAACGGCAACCGATTCCTCGGTGAACGTCGCGCCCGAGGGCAAGAAATAGATTTTGGCGCCCTTCTCCTTGACCGTTCCGCTGGTGCGAACATCGAGACGAGCAGCGTCGATCTGCCTGCCGCCTTCTCCATTCACCAGGTAGTACTTGATATTTACCGACCGTTGCGCGCCGAGCTGGCTGGCACTGATCGTCTCCTGCTCGTCGGTATAGCCGACGATGACGAACTTGCCGTTGGGTTCGCTCTGAATGCGCAAAGCGACATCATCGAGCACGGCCTTGCAGGTGTTGTCGACGCGTGCCGGGCGTTTCTCGTCCATGAACTTGCACTCGCCGATCTGGCTCACTTCGCTGACCGTGACCGGCGGCGAGAGCACATTCACATTGGCCGTACATGTGGTACTCAGACCGCGCGAATCGGTGACCGTAGCCGTAGTCGTGATTGTGCTGCCCTGAGCGGCGCCCGTGGTGTCGAGCGTAGCGCTTGCGCCGGTGCCACTGATGTGACCGGCGGTCGAAGACCAGGCGTAGGTAAGCGGGAAGTTGTCAGGACTGCTGGCGCTCACGGAAACCGTGGACGCATCGCCAGCTTTGACCGTATCAGGATTTGCCGAGCAGCTGGCTGTGGGTGGATGCGGCGTTTTCACAATAAAAGATGTGTTGCAGGAGGCGACGTTGTTCTTCTTCTCCTTAGCATCTGTCGCCGTTCCCGTGACCGTGTAGCTGCCGGGCGCAAGCCCAGCTGTATCCACATTGCCGGTCGTGGTCGTGCCGGAGACCTTCGCGCCAGAACTTGTCCAGGCATACGTGATTGTGTGCTTGGGATTGAAGTTCTGCGTGTTCATCGTCGCCGTGACCGGCTCGCCCGCCCAGACTTCCGTAGGCGAAGCCGAGCAGCTTGCTGAGGGAGGCACCGGCGGCTTGCCGCCAAACTGGAAGTTCAGACCGAACATCGGGCCGCTCTGGGCTACGTTGAAGGTGAACAGGGTGATAAGGTTTTCATAATTGACGTACACATAACGCCAGCCAACGAAGAACCCGAGCAGCGGCTTGGGCTGGAAGTTGACGAGGCCGAGTCCCTGGTAGTCGAGGGTTGACTGACCAGCGCCGACGTCGCCGGAAATGGTGAGCCACACTTTAGGATTGAAGGGGATGTAGAAATCCGTGCCGCCAACGGCGTCAACCCAGTTCGCCGAATCCGAGCGGGTAATATTTGCAGGGCGAGGCGTGAGTTTCAGCCCCTCGTGCCAGTAGCGCACTCCGCCCACGACATCGAACTTGAAGTGCTCGCCGTCCCAGACGCGGTATCCGGCCTTGGGAGTGAAGATCACCTCCGAGACGAGTGCGCGCAGAGAGTCTTGCCCCAGTTCGTT
>Ga0126381_100000280_pt1 | contig 56926 bp, 41 predicted proteins | sample PanSoiMetPlot_28_FD_96465 | JGI IMG/M metagenome (GOLD analysis project Ga0126381, IMG submission 96465) | Tropical forest soil microbial communities from Panama - MetaG Plot_28 | ecosystem: Environmental > Terrestrial > Soil > Tropical forest > Bulk soil | place: Panama | collected 2016-02-17 | reverse complement strand
ATCAATTGATTCAGCGTGCTTCGGGTTTCCGCATCCATCTGCACAGGAAGCGCTACACGCGGCATGCCACCAGTGTACGGGAAGTTCCTATTAATATAAAGAACTATTTGGACGATGTACTAGGGCTGAACTAGAGGCAACTGTGAAGAGAGCTGAAGTTCGATCATCAGACCGACCCGCCGGTCAATCTGAAAAAACATCGCGGCCTTCTTTTCGCCGATCAGTTGCTCGAACTTCGGAATCCATGCCTGGCGCAGCTTCGAAGCCTCTTCATCGACGCCAATCCATCGGCGAATGTAGCTCGACGCCTGGCTGTCCGTCATCCCTTTGTAATTCGTCGCGTACTCCTTCACCAAGGCATACCGGTGATCATTCACCTTGATCATCTCCTGCATATACGAGTCGTACAGCGGCCAGAATTTCGCTGCCTCGTCGCCGGTAAGGGGCATGTTGGCGGCGACAACCTGTTTTTTCTGATCGCGCAAGTCCTTACGCATCAGATTGACTTCGGCGTCAGTGACCTTCGCAACATCCTGCGCCTGTACGTTCTGGGCAAAAGAAGCGGCTGTGGCCAGCAGAAAGCCTGCGCCAAGCGCGAGGAGGGTTGTGGCGATCTTCATGATTTGTTCTCTCAATCCAAAGTCAGGGTTAACGAATGTGATTGATGCCCTCTCGCGAGTGGCGATTTAGGATTGTTGTTCCGCGTCTGCGATATCTTCTAACGGGGGTACGCTCATGCTGAACTGGACGCGAAGAGGATTTCTGGGGTCGCTCTCAGCCGCCGCGGGAGTGACGAAACTCGCGGCTCAACAGCCGAGTCCGCTGGTTGGGCGGGCGGCGGGAAAGCCAATCAAAATCACGGACCTGCGCTGCGCGATCATCGGCCGCAACCCGACGGTCCGCATCGTGACGGATCAGGGCATTTCCGGATACGGCCAGGCGGAATCGGCGAAGCCTTATCTGAAACCGATGGTCCTCTTTTATAAAGACTATCTTTTGGGCGAAGACCCAACGGACGTGCAGCGCGTGATGCTGAAGATCCGCCGGATGGGCGCATTCAAGCCCTGGGGATCCGCGGTGAGCGCGATCGAGATCGCCCTGTGGGATATCGCCGGGCAGGCGGCGGGCGTGCCGGTTTACAAGTTGCTCGGCGGCAAAATTCGCGACCGCGTGCGCGCTTATAACGGCGGCGTGCGCTTCCCCATGACCGGCCAGACTCCGGCGGATTACGCGGAGAACATGGCCAAAATGAAGGAGGCCAAAGAGGGCTTCACGCTCATCAAGCAGGCCGTCGGCTTTCACAACCCGGCGATGATGCGCGGCATTCCGAACGGGTGGTACGACGAGCCCCGTACGGGAGCTTCGCATGCCGATCGTGGCCTCATGACCGAACAGGGTCTGGATCACGTCATCGCATGCTGCGAAGCCATGAAGAAGGTTCTCGGCAAAAATATCGGTCTTGCTCTGGATTGCGGACCTGGATGGTTCGTCAAGGACGCCATCCGTTTCGCCCGCGCTCTCGAACCCCTGAACATCGCATGGCTGGAAGACCTGATCACGGGCGACTACATGCCGTACCCGAACGCTGAAGTTTTCCGCGAGGTGACGCAGAGCACGTCAATCCCAATTCATACCGGCGAAGAGATCTACCTCCGCGAAAACTTCAAGGATCTGATTGAGAAGCAGGCGATCAATGTTGTGGGCCCGGACCCGGAAGACGTAGGCGGTCTGGCGGAGACGAAATGGATCGCCGAGTATGCCGATCTCCATGGAATACTCATCGCGCCGCACGGGATTTTTGACGGGCTGATTGGCCTCGCGGCGCATGTCCATCTGGCGGCGGCGCTGCCGCAGAACTACATCGGATTCGAGTATCCGGTCGGACAGCCCGAATGGTGCTATGACATCGTGGACGGCTTACCAGACCCGATCATGAAGAAGGGGTTCATCGATGTTTGGGACAAACCCGGTCTCGGCGTGACCTTCCGCGTTGCTGCCGCCAAAGCACGGCTGTCGCAAGAAGACCGAAATTTCTTCGATTGAGACGGGTCCGGATTTCGCGCGCCGAGCCAGCCGATATAAAATAGCGCGGTACGCGAGTCCTCGCGCAATCAGGCGCCGACAGGGAGGGAATATGTGCGATCAGGATCATTTTGAAGACGACCGCCGGGAGTTCGAAGCGCGCGGTCTGGTGACACGCAAACAGTTCGGCCGGATGTTGGGAGCCGGTGTCGCAATGATGCTTCCGCAGGTGGCGAACGCAGTGACGGTAACCGAATCCGATGTAAACGTGACGACGCCGGATGGAACGGCGGACTGCTATTTCGTTCATCCCGCTTCCGGGACAGCGCCGGGCGTCCTGATCTGGCCGGATATCTTCGGACTGCGACCCGCCCTGCGGCAGATGGGAAAGCGGCTGGCCGAGTCCGGTTATTCAGTGCTCGTCGTCAATCCGTTCTATCGCGCCAAGAAAGCCCCTACTGCCCCAGCGGGCGGCGCGACCAACATTCAGGAGGTCATGCCGCTCGCCCGTGGCCTGAACGAGACGACGCATATGACGGATGCGAAAGCGTTCATCGGATGGCTGGATACGCAGCCTTCCGTCGCGAAGAACCGCAAGATGGGGACGCAGGGTTACTGCATGGGCGGCCCGATCGCGTTTCGGACCGCCGCCGCGATGCCGGATCGTGTCGGCGCGGTAGCTTCGTTCCACGGCGGGGGTCTCGTCACGGATCAGCCGAACAGCCCACACCTCCAGGCGGCGAAAAGCCATGCCCAGTTCCTCATTGCGATCGCATCAAACGACGATGCGCGGTCTCCCAAGGACAAGGACGTTCTGAAGGAGACCTTCGCCAACGCCAATCTGCCGGCGGAAATCGAGGTCTACGAAGGCGCGGCGCATGGCTGGTGCCCGCCGGATTCACAGGTATATAACGAGCCGAAGGCCGAAAAAGCGTGGTCGCGTCTGCTCGTGTTGTACGGCAAGGCGCTCGCTTAACATCGGCTTCCCGCTCCGGACAGAGACATTGTCCCGGAATTGACAGAAGCCACCGCTGGCGCGAGGAAACGCCCGTTGTCACCTGCCCGCCTCTGACACGCCCTACAAAGGCGGCAGTTGGGGCGTCCTGAACGCGCTCTGCTTTCGCGAAGTCAACCGGCGGTTCGAACTCGTCGGATTCCATGAGGCTACGCAGGTGGGCCACGTTCAGTCCGCTCCGCTTTAGGCAAGTAGGTTCCGGTCATCGAGCCCCGTCGGATTAGTGGAGGTCAATCCTTTGAAATCGGAAGTCGGGTTGCCGACCTCTTTCCTAAAAAACGACATTCGCGCCATGCTGCGCATCGCTGCGCCCCTGGCTTTCGCGGAATTGGGCTGGATGTCGATGTCCGTGGTGGACAACATCATGGTCGGCCATCTTCCCGACAGCGCGGTGGCGATTGGCGCCGCGAGCGTCGGAGGCGCTTTGTTTTCAGCGTTCGCGATATTCGGCATCGCGCTGATGTCGGGTCTCGATACTCTGATCTCGCACGCGCATGGCGCCAACGCCCGAGACGAGGCGCACGTCACCCTGATGTCCGGCACAGCACTGGCGCTCTGCCTTGCCGGGCCGACGGCGTTTTTTATTCTCGGCCTGACGCCTCTGCTTCGGATCATCGGCGTACCTGGGGAAATCCGGGCGCCCGCCACCGGATTTATCCGCGTGCTGGTCTGGAGCATGCCGCTGCTCTTCATCTACACCACGTTTCGGCGCTATCTGCAGGGGATCCACTACGTCAAGCCGGTGCCGTTCGCCCTGATCAGCGCGAATCTCGTGAACGTTTTGGGCAACTGGGTCCTGATTTACGGGCACTGGGGATTCCCGGCGATGGGAATCCGCGGTTCGGCTCTTTCGACGGTGCTTGCGCGCGTCTATCTGGCCGGAACGATGGTGGTTGCCGTATACCGCCGCGATCCGGACGCATTCCGGGCGCCTCGGGTCCGGTGGGAGCGGATCTCACATCTGCTTCGCCTCGGGTTGCCGGCGGCCCTCACGACCGGCTTCGAGGTGGGAATTTTCAACGCAACGACGGCTCTGGTGGCAAAACTGGGGCCGGTGAGCCTTGCCGCCCACACGATTGCGCTAAACGCCGCATCGGTGACTTTCATGGTCCCTCTCGGGATCTCCTCAGCGGCGGCGGTTTCCGTAGGCCGGGCGGTCGGCGCGAAAGATCCGCACGCCGCTGCACGTGCCGGATGGACGGCGATTGGTCTGGGTCTGACTTTCGAAGTCTGCTCGGCCCTCGCGTTCCTTTTGCTTCCCCGAACGATCGCCCGCGCATACACCCGGGATGACGCAGTTATCTCTTTTGCTATCAGATTGTTATGGATCGCCGCCGCCTTTCAGCTTTTCGACGGCGCCCAGACTGTGGCGACCGGAGCATTAAGAGGATTGGGAGACACGCGAACCCCGATGATCTGGAATTTTGTGTGCTACTGGGTGATTGGACTCCCGGTTGGATGCTGGCTGGGATTCGGACTGAACTGGGGCGCGGCTGGCTTCTGGTGGGAACTCTGCGTGGCGCTTATGGTCATCGGGATCGCACTCATCGCAACCTGGTCCAAGCGGTCCAGAGTTCAGCATGGCCATAGTTGACATTGCAGCACTAAAGTTTTATTATCCAATACAGATAAGGTTTATTTACTAAGCCGAATCCAAATCAAACGAAAGGAATCTGAGGACTATGAGCACCGCACTTTCCTACGATCCGTTCCAGGGGCTTCGGCTCTTTGAGGACGCCGTGACGCGCCTGATGTCCGAGCCCAGCGCGGGCCGGCCGTGGGCCCCCGCCGTCGACATCCTCGAGACCGAAGACGCAATCACCCTCAAGGCGGACGTCCCCGATGTGAACATCAACGATCTCGACATCCGTGTCGAGAACAACACGCTGACCGTGAAGGGTCACCGCAAATTCGAAAAGAATGAGAACGTGAAGGGTTGGCACCGCATCGAGCGCAGCTACGGCGAGTTCGTCCGCAGCTTCGCTTTACCGAACACCGTGGATACCGAAAAAGTAGGCGCGGATTATAAAAACGGCGTGCTGTCGATCAGCCTTCCCAAGAAGGAAGCGGCGAAGCCCCGACAGGTCAAAGTAGCCGTCAACGGTGGCGCCGCCGACGTTCAAAAGTAACGCTGCCCACGTTCTCTGGCGGGGTTGAGCGCGCGTTCGCAGCTCCCCCGCCTTTTGCGTGCTCCGCGAACGCATTTTCGGAATTAGAGTGAAGAGAAATCAACCATGCCATTCCGGTTTGACAAACTGACCCAAAAGGCTCAGGAGGCCGTTCAGCAGGCGCAGGGAATCGCCGGCGAGAACGGGAATCAGGCGGTGCATCCGCTCCACCTGCTTATCGCTCTGGCGACGGAGCGGGAGGGAATTGTGCGCCCGGTGCTGGAGAAGTGCGGCGTGCAGCCGGATGCCGTCCTCGCGGAGGCGCAGCGTCAGGTCACAAACCTGCCGAAGGTAACGGGGCAGTCCACCGGGATGTACGTCGCCCCCAGCCTGCAGCAGGTTTTTGAGGCCTCTTTTAAGGAATCGGAAACCTTCAAGGACGAATACGTCTCGACAGAGCACCTGCTGCTGGGAATCGTGGATCAGAAGTACGACCCGGCCGGTTCATTGCTCAACAAGATGGGCGCAAACCACGACGCCATCCTGAAGGCTCTGGTGGCGGTGCGCGGCACGCAACGCGTGACGGATCAGAATCCCGAATCGAAATATCAGGCGCTCGAACGCTATGCCGTCGATCTGACGGAACAGGCGAGGCGCGGCAAGCTCGATCCGGTGATCGGGCGCGACGACGAGATCCGCCGCGTAATGCAGGTGCTGAGCCGGCGCACGAAGAACAACCCGGTCCTGATCGGCGAGCCCGGCGTCGGTAAGACCGCCATTGTGGAAGGTCTTGCGCAGCGCATCCTCAAGGGGGATGTGCCCGAGCAACTCAGGAATAAGCGGGTTGTCGCGATTGATCTCGGCCAGATGGTGGCCGGGACGAAGTTCCGCGGCGAGTTCGAAGACCGGCTGAAGGCCGTCCTGAAAGAGATCACCGAATCGAACGGCGAGATCGTGTGCTTCATCGACGAACTGCACACGCTGGTAGGCGCAGGCGGTTCTGAGGGCGCGATCGATGCCGCGAACATGCTGAAACCCGCGCTGGCGCGAGGCGAGCTGCGCTGCATCGGCGCGACTACGCTGGCCGAATACCGCAAGTACGTGGAGAAGGACGCCGCGCTCGCGCGCAGGTTCCAAACCGTCATGGTTGGGGAGCCCACCGTCGACGACACGATCGCGATTCTCCGCGGCCTCAAAGAGAAGTTCGAAATTCACCACAGCGTCCGGATCAAGGACTCGGCCATTGTGGCTGCGGCTGTGCTTTCGCATCGCTACATCACCGACCGGTTCCTGCCGGACAAAGCGATCGACCTCGTCGACGAGGCGGGCTCGGCGCTGAAGATCCAGATCGGAAGTATGCCGATCGAGATCGACAATCTCGAGCGGCGCGTGTCGCACCTTGAGATTGAGCGTCAGGCGCTGAATCGGGAGAACGACGCCGCGTCCAAAGATCGCCTGCGCCAGGTTGAGAATGAACTCGAGCGCCTCCGGGGCGAGGCCGCGGTGCTGAAAGAGCGCTGGACGCGTGAAAAGAGCGCTATTACCCGCGTGCAGCAGCTCAAAGAAGAGCTGGAGCAGACCCGCGCCGAAGAAGAAAAGGCCACGCGCACGGGCAACTGGGAACAGGCTGCCCAACTCAAATACGGCAAACTAGCGGAAATCGAGCGTAATCTCGAAACAGCGAACCACGACCTCGAATCGATCAAGTCCGGCAGCCCTTTGCTGAAGGAGGAGATCGACGAAGAGGACATCGCCAAGATCGTAGCGCGCTGGACCGGCATTCCGGTTTCGCGCATGCTCGAAGGCGAAGTGCAGAAGCTGATCCATATGGAAGAGCGGCTGCACGACCGCGTGATCGGTCAGGACGAAGCGGTGTCGCTGGTGGCCAATGCCATTCGGCGCAACCGGGCGGGCCTGAGCGATCCGAACCGGCCGATCGGAAGTTTTATCTTCCTCGGACCTACCGGCGTCGGAAAAACAGAACTCGCGAAAGCTCTCGCGCAGTTCCTGTTCGATGACGACAAAGCGATGGTGCGGGTCGATATGTCGGAGTACATGGAGAAGCACTCCGTGTCGCGCATGATCGGCGCGCCTCCGGGATACGTGGGATATGACGAGGGCGGACAACTCACGGAGCACGTGCGTCGGCGCCCTTATTCGGTGGTTCTTTTCGACGAGATCGAAAAAGGACACCCCGACGTCTTCAATACGCTGCTGCAGATTCTGGATGACGGGCGGCTGACGGACGGCCAGGGACGCACGGTGGACTTCAAGAACACCGTGATCATCATGACCTCGAACGTCGGTAGCCACATCATCCACGATGCGAACCCGATCGGGTTCTCGGTGAACCAGAAGGTGAAGAACAACAGTCAGGAAGAGGTGCGCAAGCGTCTGCTGGACGCCTTGCGGCAGACTTTCCGGCCGGAGTTCCTGAACCGGATTGACGACATCATCGTCTTCAACACGCTGAGCAGGGAGCACCTGACGGTGATCATCGACCTGCAACTGCAGCGCGTGGAGAAGATGCTGGCCGAGCGCGGCATCAAGCTGGAGATTACGCCGGCGGCCAAGGAAATGATCATGTCGGATGGATACGACGTCAACTTCGGCGCGCGTCCCATGCGGCGGTCGATCCAGAGACTGGTGCAGGATCCTCTTGCGCTCAGGCTTCTGGCCGGCGATTTCCTCTCGGGCGACACGGTCGTGGTGGATCGGGACGGCGATAACAAGCTCAAATTCGAGAAGGTCGCCGAACCGGTCGCTGCGTAAAATCGCCGATTTGCGGAGACTGCAATGGCCCGTTCGGGCGGAGTCGGAAAACGGCTCCTGCCCGAACGGGCCATTTTCGTTTTCAGGGCTGAAATAACGGCCATTGCGTGGTTTCGGGAAGAGCATCGATTATGCTACATGAAGGCCAAAACCCAGTACGTTGGGGCCAAAACCAACGCTCATGAGACTTCCCCACATCGCATCCCTCTCAATCGCTATGGCTTTCGCGGGCGCGCTCTTCGCCCAGAAGCCTTTGAAGATTACGACTCCGAAAGAAGCCCTGGGGTTCAACATCGGAGACGACTACCAGATGGCCTCGTATACGCAACTCGAGGCTTACTGGAAGAAGCTCGCTACCGAATCAGACCGGATGAAACTGGTTGAGATCGGAAAGACCGGGTTTGGCCGCCCGCAGTACATGGCGATCATTTCGTCGCCCGAAAACATCCGAAATCTGACGAAATACAAGACGATTTCTCAAAAGCTCGCGCATGCCGATGGCGTGAGTGAAGAGCAGGCGCGGCAGATGGCGCGCGACGGCAAGGCGATCGTGTGGATCGACGGTGGCCTGCACGCGAGCGAAACGGTCGGGTCGCAGCAACTGATGGAGACCGTGTATCAACTCGCGAGCCGTACGGATGCGGAGACGATACGGCTGCTCAACGACGACATCGTGCTCTGCGTGCAGGCGAACCCCGACGGCCAGGAGATCGAAGCGGACTGGTATATGCGAGAGAAGGACCCGCTCAAGCGCACGTTGAACGGCGTGCCGGTTCTCTACAACAAGTACATCGGCCACGACGACAACCGGGACTTTTACATGTCGAACATGCCGGAGACCACGAATATGAACCGGCAGATGTTTGTCGAATGGTTTCCGGAGATCGTTTACAACCATCACCAGACCGGTCCGGCGGGCGCCGTGATCTTCATGCCGCCCTTCCGCGATCCCTTTAATTACAACCTCGATCCGCTGGTACCCCTCGGAATCGAGCTGGTCGGAACAGCGATGCACAGCCGCCTTGTGGAGGAAGGCAAGGGCGGTTCGGCAATGCGCAGCGGCTCGAATTATTCCACCTGGTGGAACGGCGGGTTGAGGACCATTACCTACTTCCACAACATGATCGGGCTGTTAACAGAGATCATCGGAAATCCCACCCCGATGGACATCGCTCTCGTTCCGGACAAGCAATTGCCGCAAGGCGACTGGCCTCTGCCCATTGCGCCGCAGAAATGGCATTACCGGCAGTCGATCGATTACGAGATCACGAACAACTATGCGGTGCTTGACGTCGCATCGAGATATCGCGAAACCTTTCTGTTCAACGCATGGCGGATGGGAATGAATTCGATCGAACGCGGCAGCCATGATAACTGGACTATCACGCCGAAGCGCATCGAGGCGCTGAAGACGGCCAGCGCAGCGGCGAATCCCGCCGGCGGCAAAGGCGGGCGCGGGGGAGCGGCGCCGTCGCCAGACGCGACGAGCCCGGATGCCGCAGGAGCGTTCGCGGGCGGCGGTAGGGGCTCAACCGTTCCCACGAACCTTTACGAGAGCGTTCTGCACGATCCAAAACTGAGGGATCCGCGCGGCTATATCCTCCCGTCGAACCAACCCGACTTCCCAACAGCGACGAAATTCATCGACACCCTGCTCAAGAACGGGATCACCGTAATGAAGGCGAGCGCCGCGTTCACCGTGAACGGAAAGAGCTATCCCGCAGGCTCCTATGTCGTCAAGACTGCGCAGGCATTCCGTCCCCACATCCTCGACATGTTCGAGCCGCAGGATCACCCCAACGACTTCCGTTATCCGGGTGGTCCCCCGATTCCGCCCTATGACATCGCCGGCTGGACGCTCGCGTATCAGATGGGCGTGCAGTTCGATCGCATTCTGGAGGGGTTCGACGGCCCGTTTGTGAAAATCGAAGGCCTCGAACCAGCCCCGCCCGCCACGGTCACCGGACCCGCGAATCCCGCCGGATGGCTCATCAGCCATAAGGAAAACGACTCGTTCATTGTTGTAAACCGTCTGCTCAAGGCCAACTGCGACGTGTACTGGATGAAGAAGGATGTGCGCGGTCTGGGGGCGGGCGCGGTGTGGGCGCCGGCGTCTCCCGCGGCGAAGCCCATCATTGAGGCCAGCGCGAAACAACTCGGCGTGGCGGCGCTCGCGCTCGATGCGGTCCCCGCGGGCGAGGCTCTCAAGCTCAAGCCCGTGCGCATCGGACTTTATGATCAGTATGGTGGTCTTATGCCGTCAGGCTGGACCCGCTGGATCCTCGAGCAGTTCGAGTTTCCGTATCAGCTCGTTTATCCGCAGACTCTCGATGCGGGCGACCTCAAGAGCAAGTTCGACGTGCTCGTTTTCGTGGACGGCGCCGCCCGGTTCGGCGCCGCGAATGGGCGCGGCGGGGGACGGGGCGGATTCGCAGCGGCCACCCCGGAGGATCTCCCCGAGCAGTACAAGGGGATGACGGGACGGCTGACGGTCGACAAAACGATGCCGCAGATCCGCAAATTCATCGAGTCGGGCGGAAGCGTCGTGACCATCGGGAGTTCGACGAGCATGGCCGAGGCCCTCGGGCTTCCGGTATCGAATTACCTCACCGAGATGGGCCCGGACCACAAAGAACATGCCCTGCCGCAGGATAAGTTCTACGTTCCCGGGTCGCTCCTCCGGATGTCGGTCGATAATACGAATCCCCTGGCTTTCGGCGTTCCGGATCACGTGGACGTGTTCTTCGACAGCAGCCCCGTCTTCAAGCTCAGCCCGGATGCGTCCAGGAAACGGACCGCGGCGGTGGGTTGGTATGACGGTCCGGAAACGCTGGATAGCGGGTGGGCTTGGGGTCAGCAATATCTGAATGGTGGTACAGCGATCGCCGAGGCATCCCTCGGAGAAGGTAAGGTTTTGCTGCTCGGCCCCGAGGTTGCGTTTCGGGGGCAGCCTCACGCGACCTTCAAATTTCTGTTCAACGGGCTCTACCTCGGGAGTGTCCGAAGTACGGAGGCTAAGTAGCGACTGAAAGCGGATTGTTCCGTTTAGCGGGCGGAATTCCCGGTTTTTTCTGTTTTCGGAACAAATGCGGGCGCATGCCTCAGGCGGACTGCTCTGCCTGAGAGCATGGCTCTCATGAAAAAGTTCTTACTGCTCATTGCTTTTGCCCTGACGTTTAGCGCTATCGCAGTGCAGGCCGATCCACCGGTTCCGGGCGGGTGTCCGACGATAGTCTGTCCCAGCGGCCCCAAAGGCAACTAGCTTCCGCTACTATCTGGTTCACGATACTATCTGGGTGATTGGTTTCCAGCGATACACTGACGTACGTTTTCTGGTACGGGTCCATCGTTCTTGAAGCGCTGCTTGTTCTGCGGATCGCTGTCGGCCGATTCTGGCGGCGCTATCCGAGGTTCAGCGCGTTCATTTTGGCGCTGGGTATCGAATCACTGGCCCTCGCGGTAGTAAGGCCGCATGGGGCTGCTCTTTACGGGCAGGTCTGGGTCGTCAGCCGCGTCGTCGCGCTGACGCTGGAAGCGCTGGCCGTATTTGAGATTTTTTCGCTCTGGGTAGCGAATTTCCGGGGTATTGAAAGCTTCGGGCGCAAGCTGTTCGTGGGGCTTGTGTCCGGCGGCCTGATCGCTGTCTTTGCGACTTTGCCGCTCGACCTCCACCGCGGAGGATGGGCGCTGGGTTATCAGCTGATGTCGGTGCTGAACCGCGTGACGCACCTGTTTCTCGCTGTATGCCTTGCGATGATGCTGGTGTTCTTCTCGTTCTTTGGCGCGCCCGTGGCGCTGAATCTCCGCCGCCACGCAGGGGTCACACTGATTTTTCTCGCGACTACGGCCACCGCCTATTTGCAGGTCACGGTCGCGCACGAATTTGTATGGTCGAACCTTCTGCTTCCCGCTGTCTCGTTTCTTTGTCTTGCGGGATGGCTCGTCGCGTTCCGGCAGGGGCAGGATGTTCGCGTCCAGATGGTACTGACGCCGGCGGAACTGGCCGAATACAGGGCCACGGAGGTCCTGAACGGAAAACTCCAGCGCTGGAGCGATCGGATTACGCTTCGCGGAATGCTGGGCTTGCGGTGACCGGTTGCGTGAGGACGCGCTCCAGTTCGGCGCAAGCCTCGCGACCCGCGGAAATAAGCGCTGGCACGCGAAGCCCGTGAGCAATTCCGGCTATGCGAAGGATTGCAAGCAATTTCCACATGCGCGCGGCATCCGAGATGAGGGATTCGAAACTCCACTGGCCTGTGGCATCCATGAGTTTCCGGCGCCGGTCGAGAATTCTCTGGATATCCCGGCGAAGCAGTCGCAGAGACATCCAATAAGCCTCTCGATGAGCCGCTCGCGTCTGAGCCCGAACGCGTGGATCCTGAATGACTTCGATCTCACGGTCGTCCAAAAGTCGGCTCAGATATCCATAAAGGAAAGGTTCTGGTCTGATAGCCGGTGGCATAATGATCCGCAATCCATTTAATTGCTGTCGGGCTTCCTGTTGAAGGCGGTCCCGCGAATCGGGTAACTTCACTGTTTACGCCTTTTTTGCGGCCGCATTTTCCAAAAAATACCGCCGCTATCACCGGATGTCAATAGCGCCGACACCAGCGAGGTTTGAGGTCCTCTTTATCTACTCGGAATATTCCTGTTTTCGGAACGATTCTGCATCGCATGTTCTGTCGGGGTTGAGGCGTACTCCGGAACGGCACAGATGCGATGCTGGTTATCGATGCCAATTGATGGCCAGCCGGTATGCCTGAAGCGGCGGTGAAGCCGCGTCGCGCAGGCGCGGCATCCCTCGTTTTCGCGGGGATGCTGCTGAGCAAAATCGCCGGCTTTGTACGCCTCCACTACGTAGGTGGATTCCTCGGCGGAAGCTCCGTTGCGGCGGACGCGTTCAACGCCGCATTTCGCATCCCCAATTTTCTGCAAAATCTCTTTGGCGAGGGAGTTCTCTCCGCCTCATTCATTCCGGTGTATGCGGGATTGCGTGCGCGCGGGAAAGAAGAGGAAGCGGGCAGAGTCGCAGGAGCGATTTTTGCGATTCTTGCGCTGGTCACATCGGGAATAACCCTCCTTGGCATGCTTGCGGCGCCGGTTCTCGTTCACCTGATCGCCTATGGAGCCGGCGAACCCACAAAACGTCTTGCAATTCCGCTCGTGCGCATCTTTTTCCCCGGTGCGGGACTGCTTGTTATGTCGGCGTGGTGCCTGGGAGTCCTGAACAGCCACCGGCGCTTCTTTCTTTCCTATAGTGTTTCGGTTCTCTGGAATCTGGCCATTATCGCCGCGGCGTTGTGGTCGGGGCTCGGCGTCGCCGAGGAGAGCATGGCAACGCGTATCGCGTGGGCGTCGGTGGCGGGAAGCGCGCTGCAGTTCGTGGCGCAACTGCCCACCGTGCGGCGCCTGATCCCCGATCTGCGCATCGCGCTCGAGACGCATCTCGAAAGCGTGCGGACGGTGATTCGCAACTTTGGACCTGTATTCGTGAGCCGCGGGGTGGTGCAGATCAGCGCTTATATTGACTCGGTTCTGGCGAGTCCCATTCCGGGCGGAATGGCGATGCTGGGGTATACGGTCACGCTGTATACCCTGCCGGTCAGCTTATTCGGAATGTCGGTATCAGCCTCAGAGCTGCCTGCCATGTCGAGCGCGGTAGGCACCGAGACCGAAATCGCCGCATATCTGCGGAAGCGCCTCGCAAGCGGTCTGCGGCGCATTAGTTTCTTTGTCGTGCCTTCCGTTGCGGCATTCGCGATTCTCGGCGATCTGATCGTCGCGGCGGTGCTTCAGAACCGGCGGTTCACCGCTGCTGACAGCGTTTGGGGGTGGGGAATTCTCGCGGGATCAGCCGTGGGACTGCTCGCGCAGACGCAGGGGCGGCTCTACTCCTCCACCTTCTATGCCCTCAAAGACACGCGCACCCCTTTACGGTTCGCGATCATTCGCATTGCGCTGACCGCGTCGCTGGGGTATGTAGCTGCGCGCTACCTGCCGGGCTGGATCGGAGTCGACCGCAAGTGGGGGATTGCGGGCCTGACGGCGTCGGCCGGGGTGAGCGGGTGGATCGAGTTCAGCCTGTTGCGACGATCGCTGAAAGGACGTATCGGGGCGGTCTCAATCGGAGTCGCATACATGACGCGCCTCTGGATCGCCGCGTTTGCCGCCGCGGCCGTTGCGTTCGCGATTAAGCTCACGGTCGGTCCGCACAAACCGATGATCGAGGCCGCGATTACGCTGATACCCTACGCTCTTTTGTATCTATTGCTCGCGGATCCCGGCCAGATCCGGGAGTTTCTGAAGCGTCGCGCGCAGTAGCGCGACGGCGGACGCAATGTCGCGCAAACGTGCGGCGGGGTCGCTCGCCTCGCGCTCAATCGCGAGAGGCCCGCGATAACCAACCCGCGCCAGTTCCCGCAAAAAGCGTTCTACGCCGACGGCCCCGGCGCCGAGAGGGCGTTCTTCACCGAGCGCATTTGGATTGCCGGGAGGCGGCCAGTCGCCGTCCTTACAATGCACGGAGAATACATGCGGCGCCAGCGCGCGCAGGGCTTCGATCGGATCGCCTGTCCCATACAGAATCATGTTCGCGGGATCGAAGTTGATCCCGAGATTTGGACGGTCAACATCCCGAATGAACCGCAGCAACACTTCCGCGCGTTCCTGACCAGTCTCCAGAGCGAAGGTGAGATTCAGTTTTGCCGCATAATCGCAGATGCGGCGGACGACATCGCGCACCGCGATGTAATCCGGCGCCCCAGGATCTTCAGGCACGAAGCCAATATGCGTGGCGATTCCACGCGCCCCGACGCGCGCGCCGAAACCCGCGACTTCTTTCATGCGCTGTTCGCGCGCGTCGCGTGTCTCTGGCGGGATGAAGCCGACGGTTCGCAATACCGTGGGAACATCCGCATAGCTTTCGCCTTCGAAGGCGGCGACGGCGGTATATATGGCGAACCTCGCATCGTCAAGGGCGCTCTTCCATTTCTCCACCGACGCGATATCGAGATCGCCCGGTATTCCGATCTGACCGGACCGGATGCCGAGCGCGGTCAATTCCGAAAGCGTCTCCCGAGGGTCACGCCCCGCCCAGAAAATGACGCCGATTTCAAACGGCTGAAGTTTGGCCATTGTGCTCCCGAGATCTCAGCATAAGACGCGAAAGCGCCGCCGCGTCGCGCGACTGAGAGGGCGGACAGAAATCCGGCTGTCGCCCGGCCCGCGCGCACTCCGCGAAGTAACGCAGTTCGGCTTCAAAGGGGTCCGCCGTGTCGAGCGGCAGCGCCCGGCTCTCGCCGTCCGGCGAATAGAGAACAAGTCCGCGCGAATCCGCGGAAGACCACTCGAGCGTGCCCGCGTCGGCGACGATAGTGAACTCCATCGAAAACGGATAGGCGCGGGGGTGATGCCATCCCCCGGTTATGGTCACTGGGCCGACTCCGTCGTACTGTAGTTCCGCGCCGATCACATCGATGCCGCGCGAAAGATCGCATGAGCCGGTAGCCCGCACGCTTTGAGGCATTCCCCAGATCGAGATGCAATAGTCTGTGTCGTGTATCAGCAGGTCGCAGACGCTGCCGCCGCTGCGCCTTTCATCGAGCAGCCATGCGCTCCAGCTTGGCGCCGCGCATCGTCGCCGGAACAGAGCGGAGTGAACCCGCCCGGCGCCGGCGACCCACTCAGCGGCCGCCCGATAGGCCGGAAGAAAGCGCAGCACATGTCCGACCATAAGAACCCTGCCGCTTTCCGCCGCCGCGCGGAGAATATCGTCGGCATCGGCCGTGTCAAGCGCCATGGGCTTTTCGAGCAGCACGTGCTTACCGGCCCGAAGCGCCGTAATGGCCGTGCGTGCGTGGAGATCGGTAGGCAGGCAGATATCGATCGCCTCGATGTCATCGGCTGCGAGCGCTTCTTCAACCCGGCGGTACTTGCGCATCCCGGAAAAATCGAGGCGTTCGCCCGAATTTCCCAGATTGCCTTCAATTGCGCTGAGATCCCCCGAAAGCTTCGTCTCGCTCGAGCTCATTACCGCGGCCACGCGCGCGTCAGCCACCTTCGCCCACGCCGAAACGTGCGTGGCTCCCATATAGCCCAGCCCGAGAACCGCGACGTTCATGCGGTGCGGCGCGCGACGATCAGCGTGATGTCGTCCGACTGCGGCGCGCCGGCCGTAAAGTCGGCGACGGCGCGGTTCACGGCCGCGAGAATTTCCTGGGCCGGACGCGTGCGGTTGCGGGACGCGACTTCGCTCAGGCGATCGGTCTCGAACTCCTCCCCATCCGTGCTGGCAGCTTCGGAAACACCGTCGCTGTAGATCACGAGGGCATCGCCCGGGTTCAGCTGGATTCGGTATTCCTGGTATTCGATCGCGGACAGAATGCCAAGAACGGGGCCGCCGCCCTTGAGCAGTTCGGATTCCCCTGAGGCGCGCACGATGACCGGTGGGTTGTGACCGGCGTTGCAATACGCAAGCTCTCCGGTGTCGCCATCGAGGACGCACAGGAAAAACGTGATGAAGCGGTTGGAAGGGCAGTTCGAGCACGTGATCCGGTTCAGGCGGGTCATCACCTGAGCCAGGCTCTTCGGCTCCTCGATCAGTACCTGTACCCGAGCCTGGAGGCCCATCATGAGGAGCGATGCCGGCATCCCTTTACCGGACACATCGCCCAGAACCATCGCGACGCGGTTGTCGCCGTACTTGAAGAAGTCGTAATAATCACCGCCGACGGTGCGGCAGGGCGCATTGTGTCCGGCGAGATCGAGTGAACGGAACTTGGGGGCCACGCCAGGCAGTAGCCCCTGCTGAATATCGGCCGCCTGCTCGAGATCCCGGGCAAGCAACTGTCGTGCTTGCTCGATTTCCGCGAAGCGAGTCTGTTCAATACGGATCGCCGCGACATTCGCCATCACGGTGAGAACGCTCAGATCGTCCTTGGTGAACTCGCGCAGCAAAGAAGGCGAATCGACGTAGATGATGCCGATGATCTGATCGCGCGTCTGTAGCGGCACCGCCATCAGTGTGCGAATGTTCTGCTCGACAATGCTGCGCCGCTCGCGAAAGGCGTCGTCCATCGACGTATCGCGGACCAACACCGAGACCCCGCTGTTCAGGACCCGGTCGCGTACCGCTGTGGAAATGTGAAAGCCCTCGCCTTTGTTGGCCCGAACTTCAAGGCCTGATTCCTCAACCGTGAGGAGTACGCCACGGTCGGCCTTAACCGCCTGGATCGCGAGGTCGAGAATAAAGCGGAACAGTTCCGGCAACGGGCGATGGCTCGCCAGTTCGTTGCCTGCGCGGATGAGCGCCGAAACCTGCGCGGCGGCCACGCCCTGCGAATCGCCGCCGGTAGGCGGCGTTATCACGCCTTCCAGATTCGTTATGACGGTTGAGGAACTTGTACGCTCTTCCGCCTCATCGAGCGGATCGAAAACGACCACCGGGCGCGTGGATGCGTTCGAGGTCACATCGTAAATCACGATCAGATGGCCGGCCATGATCCGGTCGCCGGACTTGAGGGGCGTACGGGCGGCAACCCGCACGCCATTCAGAACGGTGCCGTTCTTACTTCCCAGATCCTGCACTGCCCATTCATCGCCCTCGCTTTCGATCGCAAGATGTTGACGAGAAAGGCCGTTGTCGTTCGGAAAACTGAAGTCGGCCGTGCTGGACCGACCCAGCGTAATGCGCGGCTTGCTGAGAGGCACAAACTGGGTCTTCCCGTCGGGCGACAGGATCTGTAACTCTTTCATGAGGCTAACTTCGTATTATGCTACTGCCGACGGCACGACGTGCCCTTCTGCGAGCGGCGCGGCCTCGCGCTGGCAGCCACCCTCTGAGGGCAGGGAATCGCTACCCGCAACGTGAAGCCTCGGCCGCGCGGAAAGCCGTCGGGCGCGCTGTTTGCAACGAGCTTTACCGATGTCGCTGCGCAGGCAGGGTGACTCGTCTGATGATCCACAGCGGTTTTGAAAGGCCGGGTTGCATCGCACTGGTGGGCGGGATTCGGGATTGCTGCCGCTCCTTCCGTCTATATCCGTTTGGATATAATCAAAAAGCGTGAAGCCAGTTCGATTTCTTGGGGACTCGCTTGAGTGCCTGCGAGACTTCCCGCGGATGCGAGGCATGATGCGGGCTACCAACTGGACAAGGTACAACGCGGAGAGCAGCCGGACGACTTCAAACCAATGCCCGTGATCGGCAACGGTGTTGAGGAGATTCGAGTGACGGACGAGAGCGGCGTCTACCGGCTGATCTACGTGTCCCGGCGCGCGGAGGCCGTCTACGTGTTGCACGCCTTCCAGAAAAAGACGCAAGCGACTTCGCGGCGCGATATCGAGATCGCCAGGCAACGATTCGCGCAACTCTCGAGAGGTGCGAAATGAAGAAACCGGAGAACTACGCCAGCGTCTGGGACGCGATTGCGGACACGCCGGGGCAGGCGGCAAATTTGCGAGCTCGGGCTGAGTTGATGCGGCAGATTGCAGCCTTCGTGAAGAAGCAGCGCTGGACACAGATCGAGGCGGCGCAACACTGCGGAGTGACCCAGCCGCGGATCAACGATCTGCTCCGCGGCCGGGTTTCGCGCTTCTCACTGGACGCGCTGGTGAACATCTCCACGGCGCTTGGCTGCCGCGTGCGGGTCGATCTCGAAGCCGCTTGAGATACTCCTTACCCGCTGGGCCCGGTCCTTCCGTGGCTCCGTGAAGCGGAAACTGACTTCGGAGACCTATCCCCGGCCGGACGGGTAACGACGGGTTACGATGCGGCCGACCGCGCCAGTCACACGCGGAACGGGACCACGACCTATGCTTCGCTGACGACGAATCCGGCGTCGGGCGTGTACGGTTATGCGAAGAACGGAGCCTTGAAGACGCTGGCGCTGAACAACGGCGTGACGGAGCAGAAGACGTTCAAAGCCTTGTTCCAGCCGACGCCGATCCAGGCGGGAGGGCTGCTGACGCTGGGGTACACATATGGGATTGCACAGCGGAATAATGGGACGCGGGCGATGATCACGCGTTCGGGGTATCGTTTCACGCAGACGTTCGGGTATGACGCGATGAATCGCTGACGACAGCTTCGGAAAACGGGCCGTCGACGTTGTGGCAGGGAACTTTGCGGACGTAACAAATCGTTCGGGCCCGGGCGTCGAGACCCGGTCTACCGGATGGGCGACCAACGGGACAACAACTACCAATACCGGCCTCCCAGCCGACGCGTTCCTATACGATTGACGAGAAGCGCGGGACCGACTCAAAGAAGACCGCGCATCGGCCGGGCTCAGAATGACCACATCAGGCTTGTATAGCCGGTGTTGGCATGGAAATTCTGGTACGTCGAGAACAGGCCGAACTGCTCGTTGTACCCGTAGTATTGATAACCAAGGTTGTACCGCAGCTTTTCCGTAATCCGAATGGAAACGCGCGCGAGCGGGCTGTGGTATGTCAGCGGGAATGTCTGCACGTCGTACAACAACTGACCCACAGCGGTCGGCTGCGGAGCGAGCGAACTCCTTCCGTCGCCCGTGTCTTTCGTCAGGTTGTATCCGACGTACAAGTCCGCCCGTTTCGAAAGCGCGAAGCGGAACCCCAGATTCACTGAGTGAATATTGCTGACATATATCGACTGGTTGCCGGTGATTTCCTGATTGCTGGCGAATTCCGGCAATCCGGCGAAGAACACGATCCCGCCGATGGTATCGAGATGGAGTTTCGAATAGCTTCCGTCCAGTGAAGCCCAGGGGCGAACGTTCCATGAGGCTTCGGCATTGTAGGTTCGGGAACGTGAGCTATAGGCCGTGATCTGAATGGAGTTGTTGTTGTAATTCTGCCGATAACCGCCGCTGAGCGTCAGGTTCCGGGTTCGGTACTGAATCTTCGAGCGGATCGCGTGATAGTTGCGCAGGCTGATCGGCGCGAACGGATTATCATTGCGGCCGACCTCGCCTTCGAGGTGCAGGCGCAGATTCTTCAAGGGCAGCCAGTTCACGCCCGCAATGCCCGCGTTCGTGTGGTTCGATTGCTGGGCCGTTAGCCCCGCTAACGGCGCGCCGGTAACCGCGAAATCTTCCGTAGAACGAATCAGCCGGTCCGCATATTGAAATCCACCGAACAGGTCGAGCTTCCTCGAGAAGCGATAACGTATATCGGTCGAGTTGGTCACGAGGCGAACCGACAGCATCTGGAAATTGATATTCGAGACCGTGAACGTCGCGTTGTCGAACTGTTCGAATTCGTTATTCCCGACCATTCGCGTATTCGCGACCGAAGTGTTATTGACGATGCTGAGACGTCCCGCCGGGAACAGCGTGAAATTGAAGTCGCCTGTCGTGACGGGACGATTGCCGTTTCCGGTCACGATGACCTGCCGGTTCTGCGTTGTCCCGAAACGGTCCAGGCCCATTGCAGTTTCGTTCTGAACGAAATCTCCCTTCGTGCCTGCATAGGTGAAGCGCGCGTTGAGCGCAAACCAGCGGCGCTCTCCGTACAGATTGCCGAGCCAGCCGGGAGTATTGCCGCGATAGGGAGCGGAGCGATTGAAAGTCAGCGCAGATGCCGTGCTGTCGGCCGAATCTTCCTTGAAGTACTCCCAGCGCCGCTGGACAGTGAACCGGAAGCCTTTGGCCTGTCCGTCCGCGCCGAGGCGGTACTCGTTAAATTCCTGACGAACATTCCGGAAGATCGGGTATACCGCGCTCTGATTGTCGAACTCCTGTTGCGTAGTCAGCGCGGGGCCATCCTGAGTGACGCGCCCGTAGCCCGCGCGAACCCTGATCGAACTCTGGGGGAACAGCGTGAGCTCATGGTCCTGCCATCGGTAGGTCGTGTTCTGGACATGATCCCCGTTAGCCACCGTGAGGCCCGGATTGAAGTAATCGTTTTGCCGCCAGGTCATGTCGTAGCGATAGAGACGATTCTTCTGAACCCGCGCCACCACCGATTCGTACGGATCGTTGCCAAGACCCTGCGTGGTCAAAACGATCTCATCGAACCACCCGCCGTGGCCATCCTTCGAGTTCACCGTCAGATAACTGCTCAGGAGCCGGACGCCGTTCGTATAGTTGACGTCGCTGCGGTATTCATCCTGATTGCCGGATACCGAAGCGAACCGGTATCCGAATTCCCAGGACTGCACGATGTTGTAGTCGCCCGCATTCTCGCCATGTTGAGGGCCGACCTTAACGCCGGTCGTAGGCGCCACAATATCCTGCGCCAAAAGCGCGGCGGGCAGGACCAGAAAAAACGCGAACCTCAGTTTCATTCTGGCCTCCTTACCTCAGGAATGTCGGGTCGGCATTCGACCCGTGGATGCGCACGTGACACAGCGTGCACTTCTGGTATTTGGGGTCAAGCATGTTATGCGACGAAGACATCGCGAACACGCCGAGATTCTCGCGCCCGAAGGTTCCCTCGCCGTTGTGACATTCGAGGCAGACCGTGAACACCACGGGGCGGCGTAGAAGCTTTGCATTCGTCGACCCGTGAGGAACGTGACAGGCATCGCAGCCTTCCACGCGCACGCTGCCATGCTCGAAAACGAAGGGACCGCGCTTATCGACATGGCATTTCAGGCAGGGCTGCTCGTTGTCAAACGCCTGCGTAACCATCCCCTTGTCCGTCCCGGTGCGCCACGAAGGAGCGAACGAGCCGTGCGGATTGTGGCAGTCCGTACACTGCATCGCGCCTTCATTGACGCGGTGTCTTTCCGGCATGTTGAACTGGGCCCGCACCGTCGCATGGCACGTATAGCAGAGTTCCGCCTGCGTCTTCGCCAGCAGGAATTTCGGCGTAGCCGCTTTGTGTATGGAGTGGCAGTTCGAGCACACGACGTTGGCTTCCGTGTGTTGCGATCGGTGGATATTCGCGCGGGACAGGTCCTTTGAGTGGCAGGCGAGGCACGTATCGAGAACCTGGTCGGGTGACATCAGAGAGACGGCGCGAATGGTCGCCTTGCCGCCCCCGGCCGCAACGTGGTTGCCCCCCGGTCCGTGGCAGCCTTCACAGCCAGTCTTTTCGGCAGGCTCTTTTCCGGACGCGATGGATTTGTAGTGTGGATTTTTGTTGAAATTCAGCCAGACATCGGGGTGGCAGCGCTTACAAACGTCGCTACCCACGTAGTGATTCGTTTGGGACGCGGATTGCCCCATCAGGCCGAAGGGCAGCGCAAACAGGGATATAGCGATGAACCTCATCGAAGGGCCTGGTAGCATTTCACCAGATCAGATTCGGTGAAGAGTTAGAGAATTGTCAAATAGTTGTGTCAAATGTCGGACTGTTCACATGAGAAACTATTGCCTGTTTCGCTGAAGATGCCTGGACAATTTAACCTCGCTACGCGGGATGTGCCGCCGGTCGACTCCGAATTCCGGCGCATAGCCCCGCCATTTCCTCATCCCTGTGCGCTCAAAGTGATTGAAACTCTGCGCAGCATCGAGCCCCTCGCGATGCAGGGCCAGCCGCCCGTTGTCTGGGATCGCGCGGAAGGTTTCCAGGTGCGCGACCGCTGGGGCAACAAATGGATCGATTGGTCAAGCGGCGTTCTGATTACGAACGCCGGGCACGGGCGAAAAGAAATAGCGGACGCGATTGCGCAGCAGGCCGAATCGCATTTGCTGACCAACTATTGCTTCCCGAGCGAAATTCGCGCGCGGATGGTCGAGCGCCTCGCCTCCCTTTTACCCGAACCATTAAAAAAGGTCTTTCTTCTGACCACCGGTTCGGAAACGGTGGAATGTTCGATCAAGCTGTCCCGGTCATGGGGCGTAAAGAACGGCGGGAAGCTGAAGCACGTCGTCGTGTCGTACGAGCACGCGTTCCACGGGCGCACGCTCGGATCGCAGCAGGCCGGCGGGATTCCGCCGCTCAAAGAATGGATCGTGAACCTCGATCCCGGCTTCGTGCAGATTCCCTTTCCCGATGGCTGGCGCAACCGGAAAACGTCCTTCGAGAGTTTCGAGGACCAGCTCCGCGAGCGCGGCGTGGAACCGGCGAATGTCGCCGGCGTAATCATGGAAACCTATCAGGGTGGAAGCGCGGCATTCGCGCCCCCCGAGTACATGCAGGCCTTGCGGGGGTGGTGTACGGGGCATAAGGCGCTGCTTGTGCTGGACGAGGTACAGGCGGGCTTCGGACGCTGCGGGACGCTCTGGGGTTGGGAACACTACGGGATTGTTCCGGATGTCGCATGTTTTGGCAAGGGCATCTCCGGGTCGCTTCCGATCTCGGCCGTGGCCGGACGGGCGGACGTAATGGATCTGCATCCCCCCAACAGCATGACTTCAACGCATACCGGCAACCCTGTGTGCTGCGCGGCCGCGTTGGCGTCAATTGATCTCATCCTGAACGAAGATCTCGCCGGCAACGCGCGACGCATGGGCGAGATCCTGCATAGAGGCCTGAACGATCTGAAAAGCCGGCACCGCCGTATCGGCCGCGTGGAGGGAAAAGGCCTTGTCGCGGGTGTCGCCTGCGTTCGGCCCGGCGGTGTGGAACCCGATGGTGAGCTGGCGTGGCGGGTCGTGGAGCGCTCGATCGAGAAAGGCGTATTGATGTTCGCCCCCGTAGGCTACGGCGGCGCGACGGTCAAGATCTGCCCGCCGCTGGTGATCACCGAAGCTGCCCTGCGCGACAGCCTCGAAGCTTTCGAACAGGCATTCGCGGAATCCATCTGAATGCGGGACATTCTGGTGATCGGCGGCGGCATGATCACGCATGACCAGATCCTGCCCTCACTCCTGCATCTGCGGCGCATCGGCCGTGTCGGAACCATCGAAGTCTGCGCGAGGCGGCAGGAAACGCTCAACGCGCTCGCCGGAGCGTGGTTTCTGCGCGATGCATTTTCGGGCGTCGGTTACTCGGCTTCGACAGAGCCATACCGGCAGCGCATCGCAGCGCTGCCCAAACGATCGATGGTCTTCATCGCGACGCCCGATCCCCTGCATCATGAGATGGCGATGGCCGCGCTCGCGGCGGACCAGCATGTAATCTGCGTGAAGCCGCTCGCGCTCACCGCGGCTCACTCACGGGAAATCGAGGCAGCGGCGCGCGAACGAGGCTTATTCGTAGGCGTGGAGTATCACAAACGGTTCGACGACCGCAGCCTCATGGCGCGGCGCGCCTACCGCGAAGGAAGATTCGGCGAATTTCGGCTCGGCCACGCCCGTTTGCTCGAAAAATGGAACTACCGCAGCTCGAATTTCCAGAACTGGTTCACGCGAGAGAACTCCGATGCCTTCACCTATATCGGTTGCCATTACGTGGACCTCGTCGCGTTCGTTACTGGCCTGACTCCCGTCGCTGTGAGCGTCTTCGGCATTCCAGACCGTTTCCCAAACGGAAATGAAGGCTATCTCTGGACCGACGCGCGCGTTCTCTGGAACAACGGCGCCTGCCTCAACGTGCAGAACGCCCTCGGATATCCTGATGCGGGCCCGGGACCTAATACGCAGGGATTAACGATGTATTGCTCCGGCAGCGGAAGCGGCGCCCTGATCGAACATTCGGATCAATATCGCGGCCTGAAATACAGCTATGGCGACGGCCAATATGTCGAGCCGAGTCCAGACTATTTTCAATACGTGGAATGGGCCGGACTGGGTCTGAAGCCCGCGGGCTACGGATACCGGTCTATAGAAGCCCTGGTGGAGGCCTGCGAAGAAGGGGTGGCGCACAACGATCTGTTGGCCACCCCCGCAAACAGCAGCTACAACGAAGCAGTAATCGAAGCAGCCCGCGAATCAATTGCGCGCGACGGCGCGACCGTCTCGTGCCGTTAAGGTTTGACAAACGGATCGGCCGGCCCGCAACTGCTGCTAAGCCAGCTTCGACCAGTAGTAGTTGCCGGTTCCCTGCTGAATTAACACCACCGAGTCGGACGTATCCACTTGCTGGTTGAATATATACTGAGATGGGTCGTCCTCAAACGGGGGATATCGCACGTTTACCGCCTTGTCGGCGGCCTGCGGGTTGATCTGAATGCTGGTGTCGTAGATATTCGGGTCGCTCCCCGCGGCATTCGACTTCACCTCTCCGCGAACGTGATAGAAGCTTCCATACGCGTAACTGCCGCTGGCCCAGGCCCGGGAACTTCTTGCGTCCACCCAGCCATAATCGAGGTGCGTTGTTTTGCCGAGATCGTAGATCGTGATCCAGACGCGGTTATCTGTGGTGTTGACCGTGTACACGGTCGCGAATAACGCCATATGCGTTCCGTCCTTTCGTGGCGAAAATGCCGCGCTGAATTTCGCGGCAAATGGAACGGATTATAACGCACCCGTCACATGCGCCACTCCGCCAAGAGGCTGACCACCGCCGACGGTAATCCGCGATTTACCCTTAGGAAGAGTCGCCTGGGGCACGTTAAAGGTCACATTGCGCGCTTCACCCGCCTTCAGATGAACGCGCTGAAAGCCGCGTAACTGACGAATCGCATCATCCGGACCGCCCGCGCCGGCAATGTAAAGCTGCGCGACCTCGTCGCCGTCGCGGCCGGAAGTGTTCTTGACTGTAACTGTGACGTTGCCACCCGCCGCCCCGCGGTTCGTCTTGAGATTCGAGTACTGGAAAGCCGAATAGCTCAAACCATATCCGAACCCGTAGAGCGGCGCGCTCTTGAAGTAGCGATAGGTGCGATTCTTCATCGAGTAGTCATCGAAAGGAGGCAGATCATTGACGCTCTTATAGAAGGTGACCGGAAGCCGCGCCGACGGATTGTTCACGCCGGCAAGCGTTTCGGCGATAGCCGTCCCCGCCTCCTCGCCCGCGTACCACATCTCGATCACGCCGGCGGCTCGCGCAGCCGCGGAATTCACGGAAACAGCGCTGCCCGTCGAGATCACGAGAATCACCGGCTTGCCCGAGGCAAGAGCCGCATCGATCAACTTCTGCTGCGTATCCGGAAGATCGAGGCTGGTTCTGTCGCCGCCCGCGAATCCGGGCAGCGCGACGGACATCTCTTCGCCTTCGAGATTCGCGTTCAGACCCGCGAAAATGACCGCGACGTCCGAGTTCCTGATAGCGTCCATGGCTTCGGCCAGCAGAGGCTCGGCAGGGGGAATCCACATCATCTCCGCCCCGTTCGCTGCGACTGCCGGACCGTACTGCACGCGTAGCTTGTAGGCATGCCCCGCTTCAAGATGCGTCTGCGCTTCGCGAACGCGCGCAAGCCCCTGAGTCGCTGAGTCGCCCACGACTTCTTTATCGTCAATGAACACGCGCATGGGGAGCGCGCCGCGCCCGCCCGCGTTCCGAACGCCCAGCATGTAATCGCCGGTCACCGGAGCGCGCAATGTGCCGGTCCAGCGCACCGAGAATCCGGTTCGTGGAACTCCCGCCGAGAGCAGCGTCTGGTCCGGCAGATCGCCGATACCCGGACGCGGTTCGACACGCCGGGCCTTCGCCGTGCCTTCAAAACGAGGATTATCGAAATATTCTGCGAGTACGCCATGGCCGGAACCCTCGGGAGGCGTAAGCGCCGCAGTGGGAATGGGAGCATGTGTTCGCGTTGTGTATGTCGCGCCGAGCGCGAAACGGATGGCGGACTTACCCGCAAACTGCTTCGTCACGCCTTCAAGCGCGGACACCTGGCGAACTGAAAATCCGTTGTAGTTCCCGAGCAGCGCTTCGTCGTCGTCCGCTCCTGGCCCGATGACCGCAATGGTCTTCACGGACGCTGCCAGCGGCAGAATCTGATTCTCGTTCTTCAGAAGCACGATGGATTTCCGCGCGGCTTCGAGCGCGAGTTTACGGTGCTCCTCGGAATCGACCTCGGAGTAGGGAATCTTCGAGAACGGAACGCGCTCCGGCGGATCGAACATCCCCAAACGGAAGCGCGCGACGAAGAGGCGCTCGAGCGAGGTATTAACCTCTTTCTCAGTAATCAGGCCCTGCTTGACTGCATCGACCAGCGCGCGGTATTCATTGCCGCAGGTCAGATCGGTTCCGGACTTCACCGCAACAGCGGAAGCTTCCGCCGCGTTCGCTTTATATTTGTGGCCGCGGAAAATATCGGTGATCGCGCCGCAATCGCTCACGATATAGCCCTTGAATCCCCACTCATCCTTGAGCTTCTTCTGAAGCAGGTCCGGATTAGCGCATGCAGGCAGCCCGTTTACGCGGTTGTAAGCGCACATGACCGAATCCGCCTTGCCTTCCACGATAGCGGCGCGGAACTGCGGCGTATACGTGTCATCGAAATCCCGCTGAGTCGGATGCACATCGAACTCATGACGCGATGTTTCCGGACCGCTGTGAACGGCATAGTGCTTCGCCGTAGCGATGACCTTGAAGTAATGCGGATCGTCGCCCTGCATCCCTTTGATGAATGCGATGGCCATTTCGCCGGTCAGGTAAGGATCTTCGCCGTAAGTCTCCTGGCCTCGTCCCCAACGCGGATCGCGAAAGATATTGATATTCGGGGACCAGAACGTGAGGCCGAAGTAGCGCGCATAATTCTTATCGCGCTGCGCCTGGTTGTACTTCGCCCGCGCCTCGGTAGAGATCACTTCCGCGACACGCCTCTGCAGATCCGTGTCCCACGTAGCCGCAAGACCGATCGCCTGCGGGAACACCGTCGCCTCGCCCGCGCGCGCGACGCCATGAAGAGCTTCGTTCCACCAGTCGTACTGAGGAATGCCAAGCCGCTCGATCGCGGGAGCCGAGTTCTGCATCTGCAGAACCTTCTCTTCGAGCGTCATGCGCGACACGAGGTCCGCCGCGCGCTGTTCCGGCGAAAGGTCCGGATTCTTGTACGGTTCCTGGGCGACGCCCGCCCAACAGACAAGCGCAAACAAACAAACGTATCGATTGATCATCAGAAGCTCAGTTTTAGGGCGAAGCGAAGCTGGCGCTCATTGCTCGCCGTCGTGATTTGGGTATAGCCGTTCAGCGATTTCACCGATCCGTCGCTGTTAAAGGTCGCGGAGGACACGGTGGCGCCCGGATTTCCGAACTGAGGCGTATTCGTGAAATTGAACGCCTCGGCGCGGAACTGCAGAATAAACCGCTCTGTCACTTTGAAATCGCGGAACAGGCTCGCGTTCACGATGAAAACTCCGGGCCCGCGCAGAATGTCGCGCCCGCTGTTACCGAACGCGACCGTCGTGACCGTAGCGAAGGCGGTCGGATCGAAGTAAGAAGCGCCATTCGCGCCGATGCCGTGCCCGCCCAGAATCGCGACGTCCGTCTTCACCTGCTGAGCGGTCTGCGTATTGCCCGGCGCGTTCAGTGAAGTTCCTGCGGTGGCCACCGTAAACGGCGTCCCGCTCTCGCGGCTCATAATGCCGTTCAACTGCCATCCGCCCGCAAGGGCCGCCGCAAAGCCGTGAGTCACCCAGGGTTTGCCTTTGCCGAACGGAAGCGCATAATTCGCATACAACTGGAAGTTGTAGGGGCGATCGAATCCGGCGACCGCGTAGTTTCTGCGATACATCGGGATCCAGTTCCAGGTGAGGCCGGAATCGTCGTTATCGCCAAAGTCGAGCGCCTTCGAGAACGTAAACGTGGCCCCAACAATTCCAGCCCCGAACCGCCGCGTCAACTGTGTCTGCAGCGAGTCGTATTTCGCCGTGTTGAACGGAGTGATCTGGGTGATATCGGTGCTCTGGCCTGTGAGCGGGTAATAGTAACGGCCGGTATTACCGCCGCCCGGCCCCGAAGCGTTGATGTTGACCTGATTGGTGTGCCGGATCGCGCGCGTCCCCACATAGGCCGCCTGAGCGCTGAAGCCAGCGATTTGCCGCTGCAGAGTGACGTTCAGGGACTCGATATATCCCCGCCGGAAATCGGCCGGAAACGTTGTAGTCGTGACGTTGGTGGGCAGCGGGAAGATGCCCGTCGAGAGATTCGGATACACAAACGCCGGAAGGCCGGTGACGAGCGACCCGGCAGGAGTGAACGATGTGGCTCCGTTGATCGATTGCGCGATCGTCGCAGGGTAAGCATCCCGCTCCGCCCGGAAACTGTTCGGATCGACGCTGATCCCGAAGCCCACGCGAAACACGGTCTTCTCATCGAGCCGATAGGCGATTCCCACGCGCGGAGCGATGTTGCCCCATCCCACATCCACGCCTGCGTTGTGCGGCGTGCCGTTCACCGATCCCAGCGTGACAAGTCCCGTCACCGGATTGTAGACATTCCCGCCGTAGTTATCGCGAGTGGCGAACGGATAGCGTTCATAACGAATCCCGTAACTGAGAGTCAGTTTCCGGTTCACCTGCCAGGTATCGCGCGCGTAGAACGCCATGTTCGATTCGCGCACCGTCGCCGGATTGATGAACTCCGTCGAAATGCCCATATTCTGCGGCAGCCCGAGCAGGAAGTCCGCCCAGGCGTTATACAGATTGGGAGACAGCCCCCCGCTCAGCGCCGTCACGCCGCCGGTGAAGTTGAATCCGCCGCGCGGACCGAACGACGTCTGCGGCTGAAAGTGATTGATGGCGAAATGCTGATATTCCCAGCCAAAGCGCATGGAATGCGAGCCGTGAATCCAGCCGAGGTTCACGGCGCCGACATAAACGTTGTCGCGGAACAGGAACGGATTCGACACATTCGCGTTGCCGAAGGAAGAGAAGCCGGTTACGCCGAAATTCGGGTAGCCGCCATCGAGATAATAAGGACCGTTCGTGCCCGGAATCATCAAGGTAGTAAGCCCGTAGTCCTGCCCGATATCGACATTTTGCGAGCCGAGGCGCAGACGCGTGTAGCCGACGTTGCCGTCCAGCAGAAGAGCCGGAGTGATGGAATAAGTTCCGCCCAGGCCGATGTTCTGAACTCGCCCGTCGCTCGTGCCCGGTTGCCCGCCATCGAGGGTATTGCCCAGCGCCGCGCCGAGTCCCGGTGGATCGAAAATGTGGCTCGGCGAAATGGCGTACCGCCCGAAGATCGTGGATTTATCGGTGGGATCGTAGTTGATCTTCACGTCCACGTTGTGGTGCGTCGAAGAATAGTTGCCGCTCGCGAAGTAATCGTTTGTGGGCGTGAGCGCGGCGGAAGCCTGATTCGGCTCCGGCATGAGCGAAATCATCTTCGTTGATGCGAACGCAAACAGGCTTGACGGAATCGTGTTGCCCGGAAACGGCGTGCGACCGGTCCCGTTGGACGCCCCGCTCCTCGGGTCGTAAATGGTGGTTCCGGTAGCGGTGAAGTTTCCCTGACGCAGGGGATCGGTCGCGACCGTCTGAAGCGCCGACACGTTGGCGCGCTTGGCCGTTTCTTCCCAGTTGGCGAAAAAGAACAGCTTGTTCTTTTTGATCGGCCCGCCGAAGTTCGCCCCGAACTGATTGACGATGTTCTTCGGGTTATTTTCGCCGTAATAAAAAAAGTTGCGGGCCTTCAGCGCGCTGATCTGGTTGTACTCCCAGCCGCCGCCATGGAACTGATTGGTGCCCGATTTGATGAAGACGTTGACGACAGAACCGCCAGCCATACCCTGCTCGGCGTCGAAGCTCGCTGTAACCACATTGACCGTCTGAATCGCTTCGGTGGCGGGGATATACGCCGCGATCTCCGGCAGCCACGGATAGAGGTCGCTGACGCCTTCGATCCGCGTGTTGTTGTTGTTGTAAGACGCCCCGTTCACGTTGGTGGCAAGCGCGCCCTGCGGATTGCCCGCTTCGGAATGCGACGACGCGGGAGGCGAATAGCCGGGCACCAACACCAGCAGGCTCTGGAAGTTGCGTGTGGCCGGCACAGGCAACTGCGTGATCTGTGAATTCTGGATCTGGCTCCCGACATCGGCGCGGTCCGTCTGCAGGGTCGCCACAGAGGCATCCACTTCGATCGTCTGGCTGACCTGCGCGAGCTGCAACTGAACGTCAACGCGCCGGACGGTGTTCGCATCAACCGTCACGCCCTGCTCCACGACGGTTCCGAACGCTTTTGCGGAAATCGTGACCCGATAGGTTCCGGCCACCACATCATTCATCTGGTAGGCGCCGTGCTCGTCCCCGTCGGTTTGTTTTTCCTGACCCGTGGCAGAGTTCACCGCATCGATTCGTGCCCCGGGCACAGCGGCTCCGGTTGCGTCGGTTACGTTACCAGTCAGCGTTCCGTAGAGCACCTGCGCGTTTGCGCATGCCGCGAATAATAAGATCGCGACGGCCAACGCAGCCGCCGCGGAACCGAATCTTACGGTCATGATTTCGATCCCCGTTTCCCGCCCGAGAGAACAGCCAGACCAAGGCGATTTTTTCGTGCTTGCGATTATACATGAACTTTCAGAGTTTTGTTCGCGAGAAAAACAAAACCGGATTACGCGAATTTCATCGCCTGTTCCTCACTTCCGCGAATGCCCAGTTGTTTGCCGCGCAGAAGTTCGCCATCGAGCAGCAAAGGATGGTCAGAAAGTTCGCGGCGAGAACCGGCAAATGCGCCGAGTCGACAAACAGCCGCATGAACACCACATTTCCCGTCAGGGACACCAACCCGTAGTCAGATGGAATCGGGCCAGTCTTCTCATCCGCAGCTTCGCGTTGCGCCGGTCCCGCCAGGTATAACGGGAATGCCACGCGAAATTATGCAGCAGCGCGGCCTCCAGCGCGCCAACCGAAGCCCAAAGATAATGTCCCGGCGCGCATCGATCCAGCAAAGCGAGGACGCCAAGCTGCAGCGCCGTACCCGCCGTGCCGACGGCCGCATACTTCCCGAAACGAACGGTCAGCTTCACGGCAGCGGCTCTTCCCGATAAAGCTGCGCGGCGTGGCGGATGGTCAGAACTATCGCCATGGCGAACATCGAAACCGCCGCGATCACCCCTCCGATATCGAACAGCAGCGCGCGATAGCCGAGCACAGTCGCATAAGGGCTGCGCAGCAGCGCCAGGTTGCCGATGATCAGCAGAATCCGAATCTCCGTCGGGCCAAAGAGTCCCTGAGAGAGCTGAAATCGTGAAAGCGTATAGGTCGCAAGATAGCTCTCGCCCGCCAGAATCAGGAACCCGATCAGCATCGCCAGCGCCGTCTGCCAGTGCAGAAAGCCCGATAGGGCGAGGCCCATCATCAGCGCCAGTGAGCCCAGGATGTCGACCATATGATCGACATAAAAGCCGTAGCGAGGCCGCTGGCGCCGACGCACCCGAGCCAGCGTGCCATCCAGACTGTCGCCAAGCCAGTTGAGGCCCAGGCAAAGAATCACGAGCAGCAGAGCAAACCGGTTGTAGCGCGAAAGGGCATACGCGGCGCCGGCTCCTATCTGCGCGGCCAACCCGAGCGCCGTCAGATGGTCGGAGTTGACCCATGTCGGAGCGCGCCGCGCCAGCCATTCAAGCGCGCGCTTTTCGAGCGAAGCAGTCAGCGCCTGATTCACGCGAGGCGCGGGGCGAAAAGGTGGGGCGTTCACTGCGCCCTCTTTGCGAGCGCCGTAAGCGCAGACCGCAGCGTGAATTCCAGAGACTCGCGAGGAACGCTCTCCACCCACGGGCGAATGGCCCATCCCAGGCCACGCGGAATGGATCTCGTCAGCGAGACCGCCTCAACCCGCAGGCCCAGTCCGCCGTCGCGCTCTTCGTAGACCCAGTAAGTGTTTAGCCGCCACAGGAAGCCATGCTCATGTTCGTCGTCGAGCGGATGTTCGGCAGAGGCGCCCGGCGAATCGATCTCAGCTACGCGCGTGCTCCGCGAAACGGAAAAGCCGCGCTGTTCATCGAGCCGGCCGAAACTGACGTCATACGTCGCGTCCATCGTGACCGTGATGACGTGCTTTTGCCGCACCCGCATCGAGATCTGAGCATGGTCCCGATCGCCGCCGAGTACCCGGGTTTCGAGAACCTGCGGCGAGAACACGCGTGGATATGATTCAAAGCCGCGGAGAATTTGCTCGAAATCCGCCACCTTCGCTTCGGGCGCAAACGCAGCCCCCCGCCAGTGATGCAGTAGCGCTCCGGGTAACTCCTGTCCGGCGACGCGCTCCAGGAACAGATCGTTGTGCCCGGGCGTGGTGTGGCACGCCAGCCGCGCCTCCACCGTGGCGATATAGGAATCGAACGCGGAACTCGCGGCTTGTGGCGGACCCGCCATCAGAAGGCTCGCGGTCAACCCCGCAAGCAGAAACATTTTTGTCATGCTCCGAAGATTGCCGGTTCGGCCTCAGTCGAAGCAATCCCGCGGTCCTCACCCCGGAAGAATTGTTTCTCACGGCGTAATTTACGGTAAACAGGCAACTTAGCGCAAACACTCATACATCAGGAAATCGTCAGAATAGATGTCTGATCCGTTAAAATGAACGGCGGGGATGATCGCGGAGTGTCCAGCCGTTCGTTATACCTTTGGCGTGTTCGAGGTCGACACGGCGACAGGCGAGCTGCGCCGCAGGGGTCTTCGGGTCAAGCTGAACGCCCAGCCTTTTCAGGTGCTCCTGATGTTGCTGGACCGCCCCGGTGAGATGCTGACCCGCGAAGAGATTTGCAAGGAACTTTGGCCCGAAGGAACCTTCGTGGACTACGAGCACGGGCTGAATTCAGCCGTCAATCGTCTTCGCGAGGCCCTCGGCGACAAGGCGAGCAATCCGAAATTTATCGAGACTCTGGCGCGCCGGGGCTACCGCTTCCTGGCGCCGGTGGAGCGTGTTGTCGTGGGTGGCGAGGTTCCGATCGCGCCCGAGCCCGTTCCCGTTCCCTATCGCGTTCTGGCGGCGCCGGCCGATCTGCCCCCGAGCCCGCGCCGTGTCGTGCAGAGCCTGTTCGTTCTGCTTCAGATCATGTATGTCGGGTTTTACGTTGGCGCTCTCGCCAATCTGGGCGCACTGAGGGAGTTTCTGTCGGCGCTGCCCTCTACCGGTTGGATATCCGATGGCATCGTCGTCACGGCGGCGCTTCTCATCCCGGTCCGGACCTTCCTGCTTTGCGGCGTCCTCTTTCGGGCGCCGGGCATGCGCGAGAAGTTCCTGAAACTATGGCCGCTGCTTCTGATCGCTGACGGCCTCTGGTCCCTCGCACCGTTCCTTCTGCGCCACCTCAGCTACGGATTGGCCCTCGCCTGCACCACCTTACTTGTGTACTCGCCCTTCGCCCAGCGCTCGCTCATCCTGATGGGCGCCGCGGATCGGAGGCCCTGAAAAGGGCGGGCGATCCTGCCCGGCCCCCGGGTTTCTACCCGGCGTCAGACTTCCTACGGGCCCGCGCTCACCCACGAAATCGAAAAGCTCGAGTCTTTGCCCAGTGGGGTAGGCGACGCTTTGACGGCCCCGTTTGAAGTCTCCATCGTGATTTGGTCCACGCTTCCGCTCGGGAACGAACTGATCGCCAGGGTTTTCCCTCCGATGGTAGCGGTGTTCTGCAAGCTCGAATTGCCGAATATTATCGAACCGAAATCCGCGAGCGGCAGAACGCCGCCGCTGTACGGAGCTTCCGCGATCCACTCTGCCGAGCTCTGGTCGGCGCTGGGTATCTTTGTGGTTGTACTGAAGCTCTGGCCCGTTGTCACGTTCGTCATGCTTACGGTGAATTTGCCCTTGCCTCCTGCGCTTACTTCGGCTGTGAACTGGTCACCCGGATGTACCGACACGGTGTTGACGAGATACGAAAGATGCGGGTAAAACTCGAACCACGCGTAGTACACCGGTTTCCCGTTCTGGCAGTCCGACTCCGTGCCCAGTTGCTCCACCGTATTTGAGTTATAGCCGTCGATTCCGATCCAGAAAGCGGCATATTGGTCGGTGGCAGGGCACGAGCCGGAAATACCCGGCACGATCCAGGAGCCCTTTACGTCGGTAACCGATCCGTTCGCCCCGGTGACCGCATATCCACCCCAGTTGGTACTCGAGACATTATTGCCGTGCCGCTGGTGAATGATCGCGGGAGCGTGCCGGCGGATCGGCGTGAATGCCGGCTCCGCAGCGGAACTGTTTATCGCTGTCGCGGATATCAGAGCTGCGCCAAACAGGAGCGCGTAAAAACCCTTGAGTCGCATTCGCCGATTATTCCACACGCTCTCTGGCTCGAAGCGGGCGCATTCCCCGATATGCGTTTCGGTGATTGCTTTACTCATAACGCGGCGCTTCAGATCTGTTTCGCACTCAGGATCCAGCGCAGAATGGTTCCGTTCTCACACAAGACTGAAAGCCTCCGCCCATTCCGTTCCACCGGCACACTGGAGAGAACCACGGTTCATTACGGCTCCCGCGAATCTCCCGTCTAAGTTTTCCAGGAGTCTCCATGCTGCGAAAGTCTCTCTCTGTCTTGTTTTCCCTTGCGGCATTATGGGCACTGTCCAGTAATCAATCACGCGCCCAGTCACTGACTTCCGGGGATATCACCGGAACCATCACCGATCAAACCGGCGCCGCCATCCCGAATGCCTCCGTGACCGTCACCAACACCGGAACAAATACCTCGCAAAAGACGACTGCCGGCGCGAATGGGACCTACCGATTCGCCTTTATTCCCTCCGGCTCGTACAGCCTCAGCGTGAGCGCCGGCGGGTTTCAGACCCAGGAACGGCGCGGAATCGCGGTGACCGCTGGCCAGCCGACATCCGTAAACGTTCAGTTGTCGGTCGCGCAGGCGGCTCAGACGGTTAATGTGGTCGAAGGCACGCCGGCCCTGCAAACCGACAACGCCGATGTCACGACGAATATCAACCGGCAAATGGTCGAAAATCTTCCCAATCCTGGTAATGACATGACGTACATTGCGCAAACCGCGCCCGGCGTCGTCATGAACACGCAGGCCGGCTACGGAAACTTCGTGGCCCAGGGCATGCCGGCCACCTCGAATCTGTTTACCGTGAACGGGCAAAATTACAATGATCCGTTTTTCGGAATCAACAACAGCGGCGCTTCCAACCTGCTGCTGGGGTCGAATGACATCGCCGAAGCGAACGTGATCAACAATGCCTATTCCGCGCAATACGGGCAATACGCCGGATCTCAGATTACCTACGTAACAAAATCCGGCACGAACCAGTTCCACGGAAATGCCATTTATATGTGGAACGGGCGCGCCATGAATGCGAACCAGTTCTTCAGCAACTCGGTCGGCTCCCCGAGGCCGTTCAATAACTTCAACCAGTGGGCGACCGGCGTCCAGGGACCGATCTGGAAGAACCACACATTCTTCGATGTCGACTATGAAGGACTCCGGAATGTCCTCCCAACGGCGAGCGCCCTGACCTTAATTCCCAGTCCGCAGTTCCAGTCGGCGACGCTGGCGAATCTGACCGCTACGGGGAATTCCGCTCAGATTCCTTTTTATAACCAGGTCTTCACGGTCTACCACAACGCGCCGGGAGCGGGCTCCGCGACGCCGGTTCAGGGCGGCGGCTGTCAGGATTTCACCGGCCTCCCCGCGGGCGTGCCCTGCGCGCTTCAGTTCCGCACAACGCCTCCCAACCTGAACCACGAGTACCAATGGTCGGCGCGCGTCGATCACACCTTCAGCCCGAAGGATTCGGCTTACATTCGCGTGCTGCGCGATAACGGTTTCCAGCCCACCTTCACCAGTCCCTTCGGCCCGACCTTCAACGCCGAAAGCAATCAGCCCCAGATGTCGGGTCAGGTGTCCGAGATCCACACCTTCGGACCCAACACGGTCAATCAATTCAACGGGTCGGCCCTTTTCTATCAGGCGGTCTTTCAGCCATCGGATCCGAACGGATCGCTCGCCGCTCTGCCGACCTTTATCAATTTTTCCGGAACGGCTTTTACATCGACCGGCGCGTGGGGCCAACCCGGGCCGTTCTTCTTTCCACAGGGCCGCCGCGTGTTCCAGTATCAGATTCTCGACGACGTCTCGCATGTTCGCGGCCGCCATACCTTCCGCGCGGGTTTTAGCTGGCTGCACGACAACATCACCGTGCTCGATTTCCAGGGCGTCGGCGGTCCGCTGCATGGGTCGATCACCACTACTCTCACGGATTTCTTCAACGGAGGCGGCCCCAGTACGTCGCTGAACCAGGCCTTCCCGTCCTCCCCCGAGGAGGGCTTCCAGTTCAACACTTTCGGTGGTTACGTGGCTGACGACTGGAAGGTCAGCGACCGCTTGACGGTCTCGCTCAATCTGCGGCTCGAAAGCTACGGCAATCCCACCTGCAACTCCAACTGCTTCTCGCGCCTTTCGAGCGCCTTTACCGGCGCGCCGGTTCCGAACGCCGCTTCCACTCCTTATAACCAGTTCATCGTGGCGGACCAGCACACCGCTTATCCGGATACCCAGACCGTGGTTTGGGAACCCCGCGTCGGTATCGCATGGAAGCCGGGGCGCCGCGACAACACCGTGATCCGCACAGGCTTTGGCGTATTCGCCGACGAACTACCCGGCGGTCTCGCTGAGAATGCGGCCTTTAATCCTCCGGGCTTCAACGCGTTCACCATCGGGAACGGCGCCATCGCGCCCGGTGTTCCTGGAAGTCTGTTCACCACGGCCGCGCAGGCCAATCAGGCGCTTGTGTCGCAATTTCGATCGGGCGGCAGCTTCAACTCCATTTCGCAGCAGGTGCCTGGTTTTGCGCCGCCCAGCTTCGACGCGTTCCCGTCTTTTTTCCATCAGCCGGTCTATTACAAATGGAACTTCGAAGTGCAGCAGTTGCTCGCAAAGAATCTCACCCTGACAGCCAACTACGCGGGAATGCACGGTAGTCATCTGCCTCTTGCGGATGGCGGTCTGAACGCATACTGCCCGCCGGACACCTGTCCCGGCGGCTTCTCAGGTTTGCCCGCCTCGGCTCCGAATCCAGCGCTGGGAAACGTTCTGCAATACCTTTCCGGTGGAACTTCGAGCTATAACGGGCTGAGCGTGAGTCTGCAGCAGCGGCTCACCGCGGGCCTATCGTTCAACCTGAACTACACCTGGAGCCATGCGCTGGATGAAGTGTCCAACGGCGGCGTGTCGAACCTACCGTTCGGTATCCTGGCGACGGACACGAGCATCACGCAGATTCAGGATCCGCACAACGCGAAGGGCAACTACGGAAGCGCTGACTACGATGTCCGGCATTACATCAGCGCGAGCATGGTGCTGACTGATATGTTCCGCCACGCCGGATTTCACTATGGTCCTAACCGGATCTTCGGCGGTTGGACGCTTTCGAGCAACTGGTTTTTCCGGACGGGTCTGCCTTTTTCCGTGAGAGACAACGCCAATCTGGCGCCCTTGCTGGGCCTCAATTACACCGGCACGATCTTAGCGTCCCCGAATGGCGCCGTCTCGAACTCCATCGACTGCGCGTCCGCTGTGAATACGCCATGCCTCGCGACCGGGCAGTTCGCGCCATCCGGCGCATTGACCGGATTCGGAACATTGGGAAGAAATTTCTTCCGCGGCCCTCATTTCTTCGATGTGGATCTCGGGCTGATGAAAGATGTCGCAATCACCGAGCACGTGCTCTTCTCGTTCGGCGCGCAGGCCTTCAATCTGTTCAACCACACGAACTTCGACTTGCCCGTGGATGACATATCGAACCCGCTGTTCGGGAGCAGCATCGCGACGGTAGGCCCTCCCACGAGCCTTTTAGGTTCATTCGTCGGGGCGGGCAGTTCGCCGCGATTTATAGAGATAAAAGGAAGCTTTCGCTTTTAGCCGCCGAAATCGGAGCGACGGACCGCGAGGAGCATTTTTTGATAGCCTGAGACTTGCCAACCATTGTTCGCTAACCCGCGCGCTCTGCAGGTGCGCTGATCGAAATGATCCTGCCGTCCAGCGGCTGGGCGGGAGCCGTGTATTCCAACCCCCTGGAAACGGAAAGCGAACAAAAATGACTCAGAAGTCCGAACTGATCAAGGCCCGTGTGTCCTTCGCTGCGCACGAAGAGTATCGCGTGTTGCGGGACAGCGGCGGGGAAAGCGCAGCGCTGCCATCGGGCGCCCTGCGGGCTTACGGCGAATTGCCGGCCGTGGGCGATTGGGTCTGGGCACGCCCAGCCTTCGAAATGGTCCTGATCGAATCAGTCGAGCCCCGCGAGACGTCCTTTAATCGCAAAGCAGCCGGACGCGCCCAAACCTCGCAATGCGTGGCGGCCAACATCGACATTTGTTTCGTGGTTTGCGGGTTGGATGGAGATTTCAACCCACGGCGCCTCGAACGCTATCTGGTCCTGGCTTGGGAGAGCGGAGCCCAGCCAGTCGTCGTCCTCAATAAAGCGGATCTTTGCGCAGACCCGGCGGCAGCGATAAATGCCGTGCGGAGCATTGCCGGACGAGCGGACGTGGTCGCGATGACCGCGTCCCGTTCCGCGGAGCCATTGACGCCATGGCTGCGGCCGGGTGTGACGGCCGCGCTCCTCGGTTCTTCCGGCGCCGGAAAATCAACCATTGCCAATGCCCTGACTGCCGGTAACATGAGGAGCGCTAAGCTGGCCACGCAGCAGGTGCGCGAACACGACTCCCGCGGACGCCACACGACAACCGCTCGTATGTTGTTACCGCTGCCCTGCGGAGCATGGCTGATTGACACGCCGGGGATGCGGGAGTTGGGTCTTTTGGCGGGCAAGGCGTCGCTCGACTTAGGTTTTCCTGAAATCGCAGCGCTTGCCCAGGAATGCCGCTTTGCCGATTGCCGGCACGAGCAGGAGCCGGAATGCGCAGTACGACAGGCTGTGGAGGAAGGCAGGATCTCTCCGGACCGGTGGGCGAGTTATGCGAAACTGCAGCGCGAGGCGCGCCATCACGCGCTTGAGACGGATGCGAGGGCCATGCGAGCGGAGAAGCAGAAATGGAAGGCTATTCATAAAGCCAACAGGCGGCTATACCGGGATCGAGGTTTATAATCTCTAAACACTCGAATTGAAAGCTGCCCAACATACCAGGAGACGCGTGTCGGGGCAGGCTGTCGCCCCATCCCTGAACGGGATATCCAAGACGACTCAGCAGCCGCGGAATCGTCTTCTCACACTGGGCATTAGTCTCGGGCTCTTCCTGGCCACCCTATTGATCTATGCGCCGGCCTACCGTTTTGGCTTCGTGAATTTCGATGACCCGGACTACGTCACCCAAAACCCACACGTGCGCAGCGGCCTTACAACCAACGGCGTTGTCTGGGCGCTCACAAGCACCGAAGACGCGAACTGGTTTCCGGCCACTCGCCTCTCCCACCTGATCGATGGGGAGATCTTCGATCTGCGGCCGGGCGGACATCATTTCACCAATGCTTTTCTTCACGCATCTGCGACAGTACTCCTTTTCGCTTTCCTCCACGCCGCGACCGGCGGGTTGTGGCCCGGCGCATTCGTGGCGATGCTCTTTGCTCTACACCCCTTGCACGTGGAGTCGGTAGCCTGGATCGCGGAGCGCAAAGACGTGCTCAGCGCGGTCTTTTGGTTCGCCGCGCTATGGAGTTATGTCCGTCGGCGCTACTGGCTTACGCTGCTTGCCTTCTGTCTCGGATTGATGTCCAAACCGATGGTTGTGACGCTTCCGTTTGTGCTGTTCCTGCTGGATATCTGGCCGCTGCGCCAGCCGCTCCGCTCCGCCCTGCGAGTCAAGATTCCGATGCTGGCGTCATCCGCAGTCAGCGCGACGGCCGTTTTCGTGATCCAAAGAAGCAGTGGAGCGGTCCGCGAGGTCGCGCAATTCCCGTTCGGCTTGCGGGTGGAGAACGCCGTCGTCACGTACGCGATCTACATCGTCAAAACGTTCTGGCCTGCGAAGCTGGCGGTTTTCTATCCCTATGCAACGCAGTTAGCAGTATGGCAAATCGCGCTGTCAGTCCTTCTGCTCACGGGCATTTCGATGGTGGCGCTCCGGGAACGGCGTTCGCGTCCTTACCTCGCAGTCGGATGGTTTTGGTTTCTGGTAACGCTTCTGCCGGTCATCGGTCTCATCCAGGTCGGATCGCAAGCGCGCGCGGACCGGTACATGTACCTCCCATTGGTCGGTTTGGGCATCATGCTGGCGTGGGGCTTGGCGGAAATCCTGAGGGCCAGGGTCGCGATTCCCGCGGCGATCGTCGCCTGCCTGGCGCTTGCGGTGTTGTGCGAAGCGCAGCTCCGGTATTGGCAGAGCAGCGAGACGCTATTTCGCCATGCGCTCGATGTGACTGGAGCCAACTATCTTGCGCACCATAACCTGGGTGTAGCCCTGGCCGACGAGGCACGCTTTCCCGAAGCGATCCAGCAATATCAGGCGGCGCTCGAAATGGAACCCAATGCCGCGAACGTGCTGACCGACTACGGAAACGCCCTTGCAAAATCCGGACGCCCGCAGGAGGCGATTGCGCATTACCGGGCATCTCTGCGTACGCTTCCCGATTCGCCCATCACGCACAACAATCTGGCAAACGCTTTGGCCGCGAATCCCGCAACCATGCCGGAGGCGATCGCCGAGTATCAAACCGCCCTGCGCCTCAAGCCGGATTATGAGGAAGCGCGAAGCAACCTCGCGCACGCGCAGTCCAATGCCGCCGAAATGCAATACAACCGCGGCGTTGACCTTGCCAAAAGCGCCAAACCGGAGCAGGCGATCCCATACCTCGAGGAAGCCTTGCGGCTGAAACCGGATTATGTGGACGCGCACAATAATCTCGGTGTGGTGTTGGCCGGCGCCGGGCGGACGCAGGAGGCGATTTCACATTTTGAAGCCGCGTTGAGAATCGATCCCAACTCTGCCGACGCGCACGTCAATCTCGGGATCGCGCTATCGGGGATACCGGGCCGGATGCCGGACGCCGTGAACCATCTGGAAGCGGCGTTGCGGATCAGGCCCGACCCGGAGATCCAGAAGATGCTGGATCGTCTCCAGAAACACCGATAACAACGAGGGGCTTCAGCTCAAAACGTGAGCTTCGCCCCGAGTTGGATGCTGCGCGGACCGCCCGTGCCCCCATTGATCGATCCGGAGCCGCTACTGAGCGTGCTGGTGATGTATCCGAAGTTCGCGTTGTTTGCGGTGCAGCAGCCGCCGTTCGGATTGGCGAACTGCGGCGTGTTGGTCAAATTAACCGTTTCCGCCCGAAGCTGCAGGCCAATCCGTTCGTTGAAACGGATGTTCTTGGACACGGAGAAATTCAGGTTGAAGAATCCCGGTCCAATCATCGAATTGCGGCCCACATTGCCGACCTGTTGGGCCGCGCCATTAATCTGATCGGCCGCTCCCGTCGGACAGGCCGCGGTGGGCGTTGCGGATTGGCAGGGCGGAGCGGCGAATGCGTTGGGATCGAACCAGGCGCTTCCGCCGTTGGATAGGGTATTAATTCCGTGCAGGATCGTCGCGGGGCCCACCTGCACGGGCGTGTTGGTGCCGCCACTGGCGAGGTTCAGGTAGGTCGAGCTGTAAGTCACTGTGAAGGGCGTTCCCGTCATGAGCGTCAGGACACCCTGCACTTGCCACCCGCCCACCACGGCATCCAAAGCTCGCGAACCGGAACCCAGAAAGCGCTGCCCTTTGCCAAAGGGCAGTTGGTAGACGTAGCTCTGTACGAACGTCACATAGCGATTGAAGTCCGTCAGGCCCCAGTTCCGGTGATATTGCCCGTTGAGGTAGAAGCCGTAGAATCCGTCGTCGTCTCCACCGTTGAAGTAAGACATACCCTTCTGGTAGGTCAATGCGGTGGTGATGGACAACCCCGAGGCGAAGCGCCGGTCAATTTTCGTCTGCAGAGCGTTGTACATCGACGATGCCGGAACGAAGAACTGCGTTACGGCTCCCGTGTGAGGGTAATACCGCTGGTAGACGTTGTCGTTGGTGGAGGTCGGCGCGATCACCGGGCTGGCATTGATGTTCTGCGATGTGCCCATGTCCACGCCGTGATTGCCGACGTAGGCAAGGTCCAGCGTGAAGTGATAGGGCAAAGCCTGCTGAACCGAGAAGTTCCAGCCAATGACGTGGGCGTTTTTGTAATTGGTCGGGAAATAGAACTCCGACGTGCCGTTCTGGCCCAGAGCCGCAACGTCGTAAATTCCGTTGGACGGGATAGGCTGTGGAGCCGGAGCCGGCAGACCGCTCTCGAAACTCAGGAGCGACCCGCCGTAGAGCGCGGAGGTATAGGCGCTGGCTCCCTGCACGGCGCCGAGATTACCTTTCGTCGGATAGTTGTAGGTCAGGTAGGTATTATCCTGAAACGGCGTATAGCTGACGCCGATTCCCGCGCGGATCACCGTCTTATCCCTTAGCCGGTAAGCGATTCCGAGACGCGGCGCGAGATAGTTCAGGTGGTTGACCAGGCCCCCGTTGTCGGGGTTGCCGCCCACTCCGCCCACCACCAGCGTGTTGTTGGACGGAATAAAATTCGAAAACTGGCCGGGGAAGCGGGGAACCGCTGGGGGATATAGTTCCCAGCGCAATCCGATATCGACGGTCAGCTTCTTGCTGACCTGCCATTTATCGGCTCCATAGAAGAAGAAGTACCATTGCCGGAAGGTCGGGAATGTGCCGCTGAAGTCTCGGCCGGTGCTGCCGGCCTGGGGCGAGTCGAGCAGGAAACTCGCCATGGAGTTGGCCCACGAGGTGATGTTGTTCGCGGTCGTCGGCCCGGTCACGGAGCCGTTGGGTTCGACGCAGTTACCGGCGCAATTGGTCTGGCTGGCGCCGAACTGGTAAAAGCCGCGCGGGCTGTAAGTCTGGGTCTGCAGCAACTCGTCGCGGATGCGGCGCATATCGAACCCGAACGTGAAGGAGTGATTCCGGTAGGTCTTGGTCACGTTGTCGACAAGATCGATGTTGGCCTCCGCGCGATCCCACGGCAAACTGGCCGAATAGCCAACGAAAGGACTGGTAAACCCGCTGATGCCGATTCCCACCAGCCCGCTGTTGAAGGGGCTGATGTTGATTCCGGGAATCCCGATGGCCGTGGAGGCGTTCGTTCCATAGTCGCTCTGCTGCGCCTGGTTGCGGTAATGCGCCACGCCGAACCGGAATTCGTTCAGCAGCGTGGGCGTCAGAACGTGGGTCCAGTTAATGCCGGTGCTGTAGGTCTTCTGAATCCCCGTACCCTGGAAGCCGCCGTTGGCGTCACCGCCGGCCACGCCGAAAATAGGCGCCTGGTAAATAACCGGCCGCTGGAAGCTGAAACGGCCGCTGAGGCGGTCCTTATCGGTGACGTTGTAGTCGATCTTGCCATCGGCCAGGTTGCTGTCCTTCGTGAAGGGCAGGAGCGCAAAGTAGTTATTGGAGGGAACAGCGGGGTTGAAGTTCTGATTCGGATTGGGTACCAGGGCCAGGATCTTGAGCGCGATGGGGTTTAGACGCGACTGCGGAATAATGTTGCCCGTAAATGGCGTCCTGCCTACGCCTGTGGCCGTATTGCCCGTCAGCGGATCGTACACCAACGCGGGGCTGGAACCGCCCAGCGCCTCGCTGAGATTGCCGGTGCGGGACAGAGCCGAGGGGATCGTCTCCGTGGTCGCCCCTGCTTCATGGTCCGTGGTTCGCAGGAAATCGGCGAAGAAGAACAGCTTGTTCTTTTTGATCGGTCCCCCGATATTGCCGCCGAAGTAGTTGTAGTGGACAGCGGAAACCGTCGGCTGGAAGAAGTTGCGCGCGTCGAGGTCGTTGTTCTGCAAAAACTCGTAGAGGGAACCATGGAACTGGTTGGTCCCCGACTTCAGAATCACGTTCGTGACCGCGCCCGTGCTGCGCCCCAGATCCACGGAGTGATTGCTGGTGGAAATGTCTACCGTTTGAATGGCTTCAAGTGGCGGCACCAGGATTTGCAGTACGCCCGTCCGCTCGTTGTCGTCAATTCCTTCGATCTGGTAGTTATTGCCCACGCGCGGAGTCCCGTTGACCTGCGTCTGCAACGAGTCCGACGCGTTAAAGAATTGGGAGTGCTGCTCGGTATGCGGCGTCGTTCCGGGCACCAGGTCCAGAAGAGCCTGATAATTGCGATTGCTCACCAGTATCGGCAGTTCCGCCACCGAGACGGAATCGATGGAGCGGCCCGTGTCTGCGCTGTCGGTGGTCAACGCCGGTGGCGCGCCGGTGACTTCGATGCTTTCCGTGATACTGCCGGGCTGAAGCTGAATGTCGACGCGCTGCGTGGCGTTCACCAGGAGCGAGATATCTTTGCGCTCCTCTTTTTTGAACCCGGTCATCTCGACCGTTAGCACGTAATTACCCGGGGGCACGTCGGAAAAAACGTAATTGCCGCTTTCGTTGGTTTGCCCGGCGCGGCTGATGTTGGTGCTGGATTCGGTTAGCGTTACCTTAGCGTCGGCGACGACCGCGCCCGTCGCATCGGTAACGGAGCCGACTATGGTCGAGTTGACTGCCTGCCCGATCAAAGAAACGGAAAGGACAAGTACCGCCAGGAGTGCCGGAAACAAGCGAACGCAGCTTGACCGTATGAACTTGCTCATAAACCTAACCCCTCCGGAGAATGTAAGCCTGCTGAGCGCAGACTTCTGTAAAGCAACACCGAAAATCCCAAAGCGAAACGGTTTTATGGAACCTAAACGCGTACGATTATGAAAGGTTGAACCGGAAAAAGCAAGTGTGGTTCCGCCCACTCTGACGGCCCCTTAGGTGGTCGCCTCGCCTCAATCCACTAGCCGCCTTTCTCTTCCTCCGGCCCGCGCTTCCAGGGAATCAAAGGCCTCACGCTTTCATCCAGCGCCGCTTCGAGCAGTTCCCGGCTGAACACGCTGAACGCATCCTCCTGGAACTCGCACATATACTCTCTCTCGAAATCGCTCTTGAGCTGTCCCCGGTCCTCATCCAGAAAAGCTTTGCTGATCCGCGGGCACTCCGTCGCCGGAACCCGCACCCGATGCCAGTCTTCCCGGCTCATCCACGCTTTATAAAAGAACCCCGCTGCCCGAAACGGCGTGCTCAGCAGCCACAAATCCCCGTTGCCCACCGCCAGCATCGGCCGCAGCGAGTGGTACGTATCCTCCTGCACCCGCGAAGCCTCATCGATCAGCAGCATCGACACCGCCGAGAATCCCCGTATCCGGTCGTCCACGCCCGGCAGCCCCACAATGCGCGACCCGTTCGGAAACGCCAGCGAAGCCGCGTTGTATCCGTCCCCGCGCGGCCGGATTCCCAGCGCCGCCGTCATCCCCGCCGCCTTCCGCACGAACTCGCCCGACTGCCGGAATGACGGACTCGCCACCAGCACCAGGCTCCCCGGCCGCGTATACGCGCGATGCACCGCCTTCGCCGCCGCCACGGTCGACTTGCCCCATTGCCGCGTGCAGTTCAGAATCCCGCGCTTCGCCTCCGACCGCAGTACTTCCGCCTGCCGCTCATCCGGCTCGAATCCCAGCCGAGTACGAGCGAACTCCGCCGCGTCGGGAATCGCCGGCGTTTTCAGCACACGCTCCCCGATCCGAGGCTCTTCGCGAATCGACCCAGTCAGCGTTTCTTTGATCTCTTCACTCATCAAGCCGACAATGCCCCCGCAGTACCGGATCGTAGTCCCGCGCATCCCGATACCGTTCGGGGTGGCAGGATGGTGGCACAGGCTTCAGCCTGTGTAACGCGGCTTCAGTCGCGTCATACGGTGAATACTTCGTCGCATCCTCCCGCAGCCGCGACTCCACCGACCGTTCGCCCTGCATCACGGCCCCGCGCATCCGAATCCCGAGCCCGTCTCGTTCCCAGTCGCCCAGCCGTGGCATCCGCAGTTCGTCGCCGTCCTTCGCCATGTATCCCGGTACGCTCATCTTTTTCAGTACAGCGGCGCCGACGAGAACCGGATCGTCTGCGTCCGCCGCCTCCCTTTCCAGCACGCCAGCGCGAGCGCCATCACGAGATCGTCGTGCTGGCCCGCGCCCTCCGCGCCCATCCGTTCGCGCCCGTTCTCGCGCGTCGTCTTCCTCATGTCCATCAGTTCCTCCAATAGCGCCGAAGTCCACGGCGCATCGTTCCCGATCCGGATCTCGCGCTTTTCAATCGCGAGTTGCAGAGATCCCACCAGATCTTTCTTCGGGACGTTGTACTCCACGCACCCGGCGTTCTGCCGCGAGCTTTCGCGTTCACCCGACGTAATCGTCACGGCCGCGAGCGAACTTCCCAGCCGCTCCGCCCGCAGAAGATCGACGATCGGAGCGCCCACACCCGTCGCATCCACAATCAGCTCGCACCGCCCGCTCAGTTCGGGCAGCAGAGTCAGTTCGCGCACGCGTTCGACGACCGCCGGATACCGGGTACCCAACGGCAACCGCTCTGCATGACGAACCAGAAGCGCCTCGAACTCCGCCTCGCCGTAAGGCCGAGGCCGTTCCAGCCGCTCGACCACCGCGATAGCTGTAAAATCCCGCCGCTGCCCCAGATCCAGCCCAATGAAATACCTCACACGACAGTTATAGTTATCCGCAGGCGCAAGCTATGCCTCTAACTCGTTAACTAAAACAAACCAAACCCAATAAATCGGTAAAAAAACTCGAAACGCCAATTCCGAGGCGCGACCGCGAGGGAGCGGTTGCCAGTTAGACCGAAAAACCAGCATTTCGGGCCGATTCGGTATTTCCCACGGCAATGGCCGGTATTACCATGGAAACAGATGCAGACCATCTCCTTAAAAATTCCCGATGACCTCCTGGCTGAACTGGAGCGGGAAGCGAAGGCGAGGCGAGTCGCTAAATCCGTTCTTGTGCGCGAGAGCCTGGAAACAGCCCTACGCCGGCAAGGTCGCGCCGCCTCGTGTTTCGATCTGGCTCGGGATCTGGCCGGCTCGCTGACAGGATTACCGCGCGATCTTGCGCACAACCCGAAATACATGAATGGTTTCGGGGAGTGACGCGCCGAGTCGCGTTGCTGGACACCGGACCGCTGGTCAGTTTTCTTGCGGCCGGATTGGAGTATCACGAATGGGCGGTCGAGCAGTGGAGAGAACTACGCCCTCCGCTGCTCACGTGCGAGCCAGTCCTGACCGAAGCGGTGTTCCTCTTAAAGCGCGAGGGCCGCGACGCGGACGCTCTGTTCGCGCTGCTGGAGAGAGGCGTCATTCGAATTGCGATCGCCGTCGATCGGGAGCAGGCGGATCTTCGGGCCTTGATGCGGCGCTACCGCAATCGGCCTATGTCGCTGGCGGACGCTTGTCTGGTCCGGCTCTCGGAAATTCACAGCGCGGCCGAGGTTCTGACGCTGGACAGCGATTTCCGTATTTATCGCAGGCACGGCAATAAAGTAATTCCCACGCGAATGCCGGAGTAACAGAAATCAGGCCAATCCGTTCGATGTCTTTCGCAAGAGCCGCCTTGCGCAGGTAGCCATCGCTCGTGGCGAACGCGAAAGACTGCTGCATAGCCAGCTCGAGATACGCTCTGAGACGCGGACGGACGTACGACTGGAGGGGCATGGGGCCTGGGCCGAGACGTCCTCCGAGGCAAACGCCCACAACTCCGCGTCAATGCCGTCGCGCAAACCGACGTCTGCAACATGAGCCGCGTCTGCCCCGAGTTCACTCTCGATAAGACGCGCAACTGCAGGCGGTAGCTGATTATCGACGAGGAATTTCACGCGCTCAGCAGAACGGGGTGATCCGCTTGTCGCGCGGCATATCCAAATGCGGCGAGAATGTCCTCGCGCTCAAGATACGGATAATCGCGCAGAATCTCGTCGAAATTCGGCCCCGGAACTCAGCAGTTCGAGGACATCGGCAACCCGAATTCTCATCCCGCGAATGCGCGGACGGGCCCCGCATTGGGCGGGATCGAACGTAATGCGATTGAGATGACTGGACGCCACAGATCTTTGACCAGTTTTTAAACCCGCATCAAGTAGGCATCGTCCTGAGAAACCGATCGATACCCGACTGAACGGCTTTTGATAGCCTGAGATTTGCCTACCATTGTTCGCTAACCCGCGCGCTCCACAAGCGCGTTAATCGCGCGCTTCGGAGAAGCGCTGATCCAATCATTCCTGCCGCCAGCGGCTGGGCGGGAGCCGTGTATTCCAACTTCCTTGGAAACCGAAAGCGAACAAAATGACTCAGAAGCATGAACTGATTAAGGGCCGTGTGTCGTTCGCCGCGCACGAAGAATATCGGATCTTGTTGGGCGGCGGCGAAGAAACCGCAGCGCTGCCATCGGGCGCTCTGCGGGCCTACGGCGAATTGCCAGCCGTGGGCGATTGGGTCTGGGTATGGCTGGCGGGCGAAATAGCCTTGATCGAATCAGTCGAACCCCGTAAGACGGCCTTTATCCGCAAAGCAGCCGGACGCGCCCACATCTCGCAATGCGTGGCGGCCAACATCGATATTTGTTTCGTGGTTTGCGGGTTGGATGGCGATTTCAACCTGCGGCGCATCGAACGCTATCTGGTCCTGGCTTGGGAGAGCGGAGCGCAGCCAGTTGTCGCCCTCAATAAAGCGGATCTTTGCGTGGACCTCGATGCAGCGGTAAATGGTGTGCGAAGCATTGCCGGACGGGCGGACGTGGTCGCGATGACCGCGTCCCGTTCAGCGGAGCCGTTGACGCCATGGCTGCAGCCGGGTGTGACGGCGGCGCTGCTCGGTTCTTCCGGCGCCGGAAAGTCGACCATTGCCAATACCCTGAATGCCGGTACCATGAGCGGCGCTACGCTGGCCACGCAGCAAGTTCGCGAACACGACTCTCGCGGACGCCACACGACAACAGCGCGTATGTTGTTACCGCTGCCCTGCGGAGCATGGCTGATTGATACGCCGGGGATGCGGGAGCTGGGCCTCTTGGCGGGAGAGGCGTCGCTCGACTTAGGCTTCCCTGAAATCGCAGCGCTGGCCCGCGAATGCCGCTTTACCGATTGCCGGCACGAGCAGGAGCCGGAATGCGCGGTGCGGCAAGCTGTGGAGGAGGGCAGGATTTCTCCGAGCCGGTGGGTGAGTTATGCGAAGCTGCAGCGCGAAGCGCGCCATCACGCGCTTGAGACCGATGCGAGGGCCATGCGGGCTGAGAAGCAGAAATGGAAAGCGATTCATAAAGCCAACAGGCGACTATACCGGGATCGAGGTCACTAGGTGAAACCCGTACGGACGCCGGATAACGCAAATAGCGCCGTCGAAAACGAGCCGCCTCTGGTCAGCTACCGTGGGTGACCTGCGCGCGATTTAAAAAAAGCCGATTCTGAAAATACTTGAGGAGATCGCGACTCTTTGAATTGCAGCTCACATCTATGTTCCCGGCCGGATGGTAACGTAAAATACCGTGATGATGCCTGCTACCGTAGAGTCAATCAAGGAAAGTCTGCGTCTTTTCACAGGCGGAGCTGGCGGATTCGACAGCCTGTTTACTGGCGACGGAGCAGACGAAATCTGTCGGCGGCTGCGCGACCTTCTTCAGGACGGCATGAGTTGCAGCCATTTGAATCAATTGCTCGCGCTTGTCCACCAGCCGCCAATATCTAATGGTTTTTTCAAATATTATTGGCTGTCCGCCCCTCCGCATATCTACGACGTGACGGTGTTGGCGGACTTCGACGAAACATATACGCGTGTTGATTCGGTGTTGACGCTGGACCAACTGGCATGGGGGCTTCGGCGTCTTTACACTGATTCGCTGCTTTTATACGGAAGTATTCAAAACGGCTTTAGAAGCCTGCGAAGCCAGGCGTTTGAATCGCTATGTGAGCAGTTCGGTCGCCGCCGTTACGACGACCTTGCAATGGCACGGCGTGGCGATTTCTTTCCGTTGGAAAAAATTTCCCAAGACGAGCGGTACTTGATCGCCGAGCAGGCTTGCAAATCATTTGATCCAGCCGAAGGCAATGAAAGCGCAAACCTCCTTTTGATATTGAAGGGGGCTTGGGCTTTACATGTAAAAAATGGTGGTGGACGCGTGCCGTTTAAACAACTCCTCAGCACCTTCTGTGCCGCCAACGTGGATAAAGGGAAGCAGGAGCAGTTCGAGTTTTCAGCCGACGAACTGATGGCCCTTGAGATAACCTCCGAGGAAGAACTCCTGCGTCACTATGACGCGGTTGCAAGGACGTTCGCGCGGGCTCGCCAATCCGCGCTGAAACACACCGAGTTATACCTGTCGATGGCCAGCGATCTGGATGTTTATGTGGCCACCAGCATGCGTACGCGGCAGCAGTTTCGGGATATGGCTAGAACATGTGAACTGATATTCAACCATGTTGCCGTAAAGCACCTACGACTACGCTATTTCGATCCGACGCTCAGCGCTGCGCCTGGCCATGAGGACAAGGGTCTCATCGAGTGTCTCATGGTGAAATGCGCCAAGGTTCTGATCTACATGGCGGGAGAGAAAGATAGCTACGGAAAGGATGCTGAAGCCGCGATGGCGCTGAGCCTTGGAAGGCCAGTAATTTTTCTTTGCGACGAGGCCCACAGGCGGCATTTCTTTTCTGAGATACATCCGCTCAGTCGACTGATCGATTTTCAGACAGGAGTGGCCGTCGGCGCGATGGCGACTTCGTCGGCAGAGGACGCCGCTCGCCTGCTCGGTCGCATTTTTGAGAACAAGGTTCAATACGAGGTCGAACATCCTCGGCAGGGTTATTTTCGATTAAAGGAAACCATAACCGGCTCGGTTGTCCGGCTTCAAACGAACAACCGTCTTCTTAGGGAAACTTTTTGGAATTGCTATCATCGAGCGAGCTGATTGCGCAACTTGTCGCGGGTTTCTGTCAATCGCCCCTTCCAGCATCGGCTATGGGCCCATCTGTCTATCGCGAAGGGATCTGCTCAGTGAAGACGGCATAATACTGTGGCAACAAGCATCCGCCCGTTGACTAGATTTGAATACCTATCTGCGCGTAGAGAAGAATTCAAAATGGGTGTTGTACGTTGTACGACAGATTCGCATGTGCCCACTTGGCGTGCTCGATGTTCCAGCCGTCTCGTCAGCCCGCCTCCAACGATGCGTTCAACGCCTGCGGACGGAACTACGTCGAGTCGGACCTGAGCGACCGAAGGTCGGACTCTTCCGTTCAACTGTGTAAGTCCGCGGGCCAAGCTGGCGGCCTATTGGCCACGGCTGCGGCGCTCGGAGTCGGCGCGGCAGAAATGCCGTAGCGCCTTCCTCATCGGCCCTCTCGCCCCGTTAATGATTCAGCGCACACGCCACATCAATCCATTCACTTTGACGTCGCGTCTGAAAGAAGAATGTTCGTTCGGTGAAATAGAATCGTGCCCTGTATCGAAGTTCCCGCTGCCGTTTCGGTAAGGCCACTACCGCCCAAGTCTCAATGTCTTGACCGAATAGCGGCTCGCGTTGCTTTTCAAACCGCCACTCACAAACTGAAGATCCAACACCAACAGCCGAAACGATTGGTGTCGAAACTGTGCTTTCCAGGTGTAATGTGATCTCTCCGCTAGTGGCTGCGAATAATTTTAAGCCGCTTACGCTAAGTTCCTGGCCAGCCCCGACCGCGGGCTCCCGATCCGTACCGAGTATCTCGCCAGTAGGAGACAATTTTCCGCCAAAACTTGCACTCCCTGACAATCTTCCGTGTACAACATACTGAAAGGCGGGGAAAAGCGAGACGATCGAGCAAGTTCTTGAGTCATTCAGGTACGCGATTTCCAGCCCGACGGAAACAGGCTCCGCAAAACCCGACCGACGGGTTATAGAAACTCGATGCGGGATACACCAAAGCTCAAATCGCTTGAAAAGCTCGTCTGCCCGCGAATCCGAAGTTCCCGTCCTTCGAAGTACGGCGCCTAACGAATCTGCAATCGGTTGATCGGCAACGCGGGCGAAAAAACCTCCACCCTCTACCTCCCCGCCTAAATCAGGTATGCCCTCAAGTTGCTCGGAAACAGGCAGATCTATAGGTATTTCTGTCGGGTCTGTAGACATTTCGGTCACGCCAGACGAGCCCAACCGTCCGCGAACAATCTGCAAATTGTCCAGACACCATTAAGTCCATATTCGTGAAGGCTCTCGATTAGTGTCCGTTGAAAAGTTTCCTGACTCGAAGGCGCAATGCGCTGGACTAGCGTGCCAAGGAACGGATCAAGATCATTGACTCGAATCGCGCCTTGGTGAGCGAAAGTTGCAATGGCACCGTACCGTGTATTGATCTCCGCAATCAGCTGTCTATTCAAGGGAGTCTCACAGGAATTGAAAACAATAAAATTGCTCTGAAACACACCTTGAGCGCCGAGACTTCGAACGAACGCTGCCATTTCTTCGCTCGAATGCCCCGTTATGACGATGATACCCTTCCCGTCATTCGAAACCGATGCCAGTTTGGTGCCTGATTTATAAGAAAGCACTCGAACTCCTGCTTGTTCAAGTTCATGTTTCATATCCTGCACGAGGTTATAGTCCTTCGGCCGCGGCTGGAAGGAATCGTCAGCGACAATCGCCACCACGTTGGAGGAAGCACCAATTTTGTAGCTATTGAGCTTGCGCACCAGTTCATTGGTCCGTGGCGAAAGGGGATCACGGTAAATTGTTGCGTTCGGATAAGCCCTTTGCAGAGCAAAAGTGAACTCGTCGGCGTCCAGAAGAGCTTGGCCCTGCTTCTGCATCATCGGATTGGAGTACAAGACCTTTGCGGTTTCAGGATGAGAGTTTAGGGCGATATTTAGCGGATGGGAGCCGAATAACCGACGGCCGCTCTTAAGCGTCGCGTATTCTGAAGCGGTGATCGCAATGACCTGCCCGCCGATGAAAAGTTCACGACCTCCATTGGCAAGGCGCTCGACGTCAAATAATGCCATGTCAGACGTCGAATGACTCTGAATATCTCGCCTACAAAATGCGCGATATTCTGCGGCAGATGCCTTTTCGTCTAAGATTTCAACTCGGCCAGTCTTGAACACCTGCACTGCGTGCCGTTGTTTGCCCGTGAGATAAAGCGTGGTGTGGTCGGAATCTGTCAGAACTCCTTCCACCGAACTCAATTGCCCCAAAATTGTGGTGCGCCTCCAGTTCGGCTCGCTTAGTCCGAGCCCCGACAGATCTTTTAGGTTGCCCAAAACAACAGAAGTCGGGTCTTCGGTGCCAGATGGCACGGAGGCCAATAAAGTGCTGCGGTTGTCCAGAAACTCCGCCACCAAAGACGTCGAAGCTTTAATATCTCCCTTCGCCTGTGCCGCTCGGCGAGCAAAGTCGGCGAGCCTGCTGTCACCAGTTAAAGAGGGAAATCGAGATGACTTCTGCTGTTTTGAAGGGAGAGGGCAATATGCGCCTGATGGTGTGGTTTGCGCGGAGACCGAAATGTTAGATGCCGCTAAGACTAGAAGACTGGCAAGTGATAGATATCTCACCGTTCAACGCTCCTTTAGGTCGGCTGTTAACCGTTTATTACCGCTTTGGGGCATATTTCTTGAAAGTAGGTAAGAGAAGCGATTCTGGCATACGCAAATCGACGGTCATCCACCCTATCTTGTCACGGCCGGTTCCAGAGATCACAAAAGGATACCCATCGTGATCTGGGAGGTTGCACAAGTAAACATCGCCCGGGACGTCATCAAGAAATGACGGATCGAACAGACTTGCCGAGCCCGATCGTTGCTTTAAAAGACTGAGCTGTTGCTTTAGCTGTGTTCCACTGAGCCCGCCGTCCTTTAGCTCGGCCTCGACGTCTGGCCACTCGTCCCTGGAGAAGAGAAAGATCAGCCGCCTCTTTTGCGCATAGGGGCGAGTGATAGGGTCATTCAGAAATCTTTTGAGTTGCTTTGAATACGGGCACCACGTCGCCATAATGACGAAATCCGTAATTCCGCCATTGACGAGCTGGACTGGTTTCCCATCAGGAGTAAAAGCCGAAATAAATTTTGGGACGTGAAACTTCGGTGATTCGAGGTCGGCGCCAGCGATAGACCTGCCGGCGAAGCCGATCCACGCAGCTACGAGCAGAAAAGCGAACAGCCAGCGGGCGATTCGAAAAACATTTTTCCTTTTGTAAAACATTCGGTGCCTCACGATTCGAAAAGTAACGTTAAAAGATGGCTTGGTGACCAGCGATTCGGGTCCAACGTCGAGGAGCCTCATCTGTGTAAGCGCAATCCGATATTGTTCTTTGCCATAGTGACAGCATGTTTTTGAGGGCTTATCCAACCAAGACGTGACGAAACACGCACGAGCGTTACAGCCACCAACGAGCGGATCGACGCGCCGACGTGTTTCGAAGCCAAGTCTCCCGACGAGAAGCTCTGCGGGGAATTGCGGACCCTGCGCCCCGACGGGCGCACCTCCGACCGGACCGTCGGCAAATCTGAAATGTGGCGAATTACGAACGACGGGTCGGCTTAGCACCCTGGTGACCGCCAAAACTTCAGACATCTCGACATCGACCGCGTGGCAATCGCCAGCGGTTCACAGGTTTATTGCAAGATTCTTTGGGACCAGTAAGTGCCGAGGCTCTTATTACTTATGTGCTATCGAAGGCTAAGTGCGCTCGGCCTCAACTCTCCGCTTTTCCAGCCCCCGCGCTATCCTTCCCTCGCAATGACAAATGAACGCACCGAATCCCAAAAAGAAGCCTCCCGCCTCAATGGAGCCCAATCCCACGGCCCCGTCACCGAAGAAGGCAAAGCCATCTCCGCCGGCAACGCCCTCCGTCACGGGCTGGTCGCCAACACAATCCTGATCCCCGGCGAATCCCCCGAGGAATTCCAGCGCCTCCTCGCCAGCCAGATCGTAGAATTCGAACCGCAAACCCCCAACGAACTCATGCTCGTCGAAGCCATGGTCGTCGCCAAATGGCGCCAGATGCGCGCCTGGGGACTCACCGCCGCCGCCCACGCCCGCGAAATCCACGCCCAGCCCGACCGCCTCCCCGAAACCGCCGACCTCGACATGCCCACCCGCGCCTGGCTCGCCCTCGAACACATCGATAAAACCGGCAACTCCCTGCGCCACCTCCATCAGTACGAAGGCCGCTACGGCCGCGAATTCCTCCGTAATCGCAAAGAACTCCTCGCCCTGCGCCGAGCCCGTCTCAACCCACAAAAGTGATTTTGCGAAAACGAACCCAACACTTATGTTCTATTTATGTACCGCTGGCTTTCCTCTGGCTCGGCCGCTCTTAAATGAGGCGGCCAATCCTGGCCGCAGCCGTCTTTCCAGGCGGCTCTTCTCTTTGTTCACCGGCCAAACAAAAGGGCCTGCTATACGCCAAACGCTTGATATCCTCATAGCAAATCGATGAGACACACCCTGCCGGTGGCCAGAGCAATATTCGCAATTTCCGGCATAGCCCTGGCCATTCCAGCCACAGCCGCGAACTACGATCTCCCCGTCGCCTACGCCACCTCAGGAACGATCCGAACCGCGACAATCCGGCTGGAGTCTCTGAGAACCACCGGCAACTACACCCTCCTGTATTCCGCGCCAATCGCGGCCTTCGCACCGGATTCCCAACTCCAGCTCGACCTCCGCGAAGGCGCCCAGACTCTCATCTCGAAGACCCTCCACGCCGGCGACGCCGACCTCTACGCGCCCTTTCATCTCGATTCCGCCCCCGCCGAGCTCCACATCACCGCCACAAACATTAAGGGATCCTTTTCACTCCGCATCGACCGCTGGCCCGATTCGCCCCAACTCAAACGCGGCGCCAATCACACCTGGCAGACCGCAAGCCCCATGACCCTGGGCCAGACCGTCTTCGCATCCCAGGACGAAGCCGAATACATCCCCATCCACGAAACCCGCAAGCAATACGCAACCGACACGCGCGACGAAGACTGGTATCGCTTCCACTTCGAAGGCGCCCCGAAGCTGGTCTTCTTTCAGATCGAACTGATGGACCGCGACGACCTGCCGGTCGACGTATCCGTATTCCGCGTGACCAACGGAAAGCCCGAGGAGTACACGCAGGGTCAGGACCCGGTCGCCGTCCCCCACGAAGTCCAGGCCCTCCCCGGCAACAAGTTCGCCCCCCGCACATTCACGCAGCCAGGCGATTACTACGTGCGCGTCCGCGCCAATCACCCCGAATACAAGCTGCGCACGCGCCTCTACAATCCGCCGCCCTATTCCGATCCCCGCGAAGCCGTAAGAACAGCCGTGGACTACATCATGGGCGCCGGTGATTCCTGGTTCGCCAACACGCCCCGCCGCGGCGGCACGCTCGACCGCATCACGCCGGTCCACCAGGAGACCTCCCTCTGCGTGGGCTGCCATCCCAGCCACTTCTCGCAGCGCGCGCAGTTGTATGCGCAGGCAAACGGCTATCCCGTCGTGCAGCGCCAGCAGCTCCAGTTCCTCGAAGAACGCTTCTACAACAACCCGCGCCCGTTCTACGGATT
>Ga0126381_100000279_pt1 | contig 56953 bp, 46 predicted proteins | sample PanSoiMetPlot_28_FD_96465 | JGI IMG/M metagenome (GOLD analysis project Ga0126381, IMG submission 96465) | Tropical forest soil microbial communities from Panama - MetaG Plot_28 | ecosystem: Environmental > Terrestrial > Soil > Tropical forest > Bulk soil | place: Panama | collected 2016-02-17 | reverse complement strand
TTCCCACCCCTTTACCCGCGCCTGTTTCTGCTGCCGAACGGCACGGTTTTTTTTACCGGACAAGGCGACGCAAGTATCTCCCAGGGGTGGATTTTCAATCCGGCCAGCGGCACGTGGACGGCGTCCGTCCCGACAACCGTCGATCGGACACGTGGCGGTGCGGTTGTTCTGCCGTTACTGGGGCCGAGTTACAAACCTCGCATCATGAATTTCGGCGGCGGCAGTCCAGATCCGGCTACGAGCTCGACTGAAATCATTGACTTGTCTGCGAGCTCTCCCTCGTGGACTCCCGGCCCCTCCATGTCAACCGGTCGTATCGAGGGGAATGTCGTTATGCTGCCTAACGGCAAAGTTCTGGCGCTGGGCGGTTCGTTGGACAACGAAGTACCGGACCAGGCCGGCAAGCATGCCGACCTGTACGACCCAATCTCCAACACTTTCAGCTCAGGGGGGACCGACTCGTTCTCGCGGCTTTACCACTCGACAGCGCTGCTGCTTCCTGACGCCAGGGTGATCAGTCTTGGCAGCAATCCAACAGCCGCCAGGTATGCGGCCGGAATCGAAATCTACACGCCGGCCTATCTGTTCGACAGCAACGATCAGCTGATCACCACCAATCGGCCGAGCATCAGCAGTGTCTCGTCGCAGGTGCTTGGCTACAACGCTCCGTTCTCCGTTACCTACACGAGTACCTCGGCAATCAGCTCCGCTGTGCTGATGCGTCCCGGTTCCGATACCCATTCCTACGACATGGAGCAGCGTCTGATCGGTCTGTGCGGACCATCACCTCAGGCGCCATGCAGCGGCTCGGGGACACTGTCCCTCACCACACCGCCCAACTCCAACATCGCGCCGCCGGGCTATTACATGCTCTTCTTACTTGATAGCGCCGGCGTACCATCCAAGGCGCAATTCATCCAGCTCTCGCTTTACTCAACGGCACCGGCCGTTGGGGCGATCACATCGCCGGCTACGGACGTGATGATCAACGCTGGGAATTCGGTCAATTTCGGCACGACCTCGAGCGCGGCCCAGTACTCCTGGGTCTTTCCCGGGGGGACGCCACCTACGTCCACGGCGCAGAATCCCGGAAGCGTGACTTTCAACACGGCGGGAACCTACGTCACGTCGCTGACCGTGGTCGACAGCAGCGGTAACTCCGATCCCAGTCCCCCCACGCGGACCATTACCGTGCTGCCGGCGACCGCTGACTTTTCGATTAACGTGAGCCAACCCCCTCTGATAGTGATTCCAGGACAATCGGCGTCGTTTACGGTAACCCTCACATCGCTCAGTGGATTTAATGGAACCGCGAGCCTGACCGCTTCGGGGTTCGATCCTGGGATGACAACTCCCGGCTTCAATCCGCCCTCGATCACCGGTTCCGGGTCATCGACCCTGGTGGTAAACACGCCAACAACCGCGGCGCCAGGCGCGGACTCCTTAACCTTCCAGGGCACCTCTGGATCACTAAGTCATACCGCGCCGACGACCTTGCTGGTAGGCCTGGCGCCACTGGCAAGCCTCACAGCGACGGCATCGAGCGGACAAATCGTTCTATCGTGGCCAGCAGCAATTGGAGCCGCGGGCTATCACCTGAAACGCGCCAGGACCAGCGGTGGCCCTTATGTCGGTATCGCTTGCCGTACCACGACCAGTTATACCGACACCGGGCTGACTGGGGGACAAACCTATTACTACGTGGTGTCTGCCACCTACACCGCCGGCCCCGACGGCGGCGGAGAGAGCGCAGACTCCGTCCAGGCAAGCGCTACCTTCCAGGGCACCACGTCGACACCTAGACCGAGCGCAACGCCAACGGCGAAGCCAACCGCAACTGCGAAGCCTGCCGCGACCCCAACCGCGAAGCCGACTACAACCGCAACTGCAAAGCCGGCCGCGACGCCAACTGCGAAGCCGACTACAACCGTAACTGCAAAGCCGGCCGCGACGCCAACAGCGAAGCCGACTGCAACCGCAACTGTAAAGGCGGCCGCGACGCCAACTGCGAAACCGACCGCAAGCGCAACTAAGAAACCGACCGCAACGGCAACTGCGAAGCCGACCGCAACGGCAACTGCGAAGCCGAAACATGGACACCACCGGTGACATCGAAGATGCGCTGGGCAGCGCGGGCGCACACGCGTACGGGATACCCGGCAATGATTTCCGGCTCTCTCGGAACTAACGACATCTTCGATCATGCGGTTGCCAATTCGCTGTCGCGGATGCCGATCAGACTGACAATTGATCACTGGAAGTTGCGCATGGCGGCGCGTGATGGCCGTCTGGCGGTCGAAGTCATCGAGTAGCATTGGCTAAGTGACGAACTCGAAAGGTTGATGACGTCGTCCAGGGATCAGCCGGGCACTTGTTGGCGCAGCTACCGCCGTGGCGTTCCGCCGGCGGAGGGCGATTCTGGAGGTCTGGGTCTATGGAAAAGGGAGCGCAAGGCGCCTAAGGCTTTTCTCCACCATGATAGCCCCTCTTCCGTCTGAAGAGCGGCTGCAGCCTCTTTCATTTCAAGAGCTGCTTCGAGCATTTGTTTATGAGCGCGCACCGCGAGGGTGCTCTCCAGCGCCGAAAGGCGTTGCTCGAAGGGGGCGCGCTCCGCCCGGTCTTTGCCGACCTTCGTGCTCAACTTCTGGATTTCGTTAAGCAGCATCGGGACCAGTTCGCGATAGTAAACACTAAACATCCTGCCGTTGGTCTCACGGCTAACCAGGTCGGGATATACACCCGGGCCATCTCTTCCGCGACCAGCCCATATTCATGAACTCAAATCCGGGCGCGAGTTTGCGCTTGCCGACGGCCCGGTCTTGGTGCAAGGCTCGAACCTGGAATAAAAATTGAAGTGGAGGTCCTGTGGGAGGACGAGACGTTACTGCCCAGAATCGCAAGGGTCCAGTCTCACCGATGCGAATTGTTCTCGCTAACGGCTCCCTCATAAACCACCAGCAGAGCGGCGGCCACTGGAGCTGGTTTCTGCAATATCCCCTTGGCTTCAAAGACATCGGTCACGACATATTGTGGCTGGAACTGATGCAGTCGACGGGTCGCACTGATACGGATGCACGGATTCTCCGGGATTTCTTTGACCTCACCGCACTCTACGGGTTGGATAAAATATGTGCGGTCATGGTTTTTGATAGCCATCTCGATTTTCAATCGTTCGAACGCTGCCAGGCGGTGGGCAAAAGCAAAGAGAAGATTCAAGCTGCCATCGGCGATGCGGACCTCCTCCTCAATTTCTGTTGTGCTGTTCGGCAACCGTTGCTCTCGATGTTCAAGCGCCGCGCCCTGCTCGACTTCGATCCCGGACACTTGCAGATTTGCGCGCTCTCCTGGGATATGGGCATCGCCGACCATGACGCGTTTCTGACCATTGGTGGACGCATCAACGCGCCCGAATGCGAGGTCCCCAAGCTCGGTCTTCAATGGCAAACTTTCGAGCCCAGTATCTATCTGCCAATGTGGCGGACCGCCGGCGAACCAGGTCGAGACGCTCCCTTCACCTCGGTCACGCACTGGACCTGGGAAGAAATTCCCTGGCGCGGCCAGAACATCAGCGTCTCTAAACGTACGGCTTATCTCAACTACTTGGATATTCCGCGGCGAGTCCATCGGCCTTTCGAGCTCGCCGCCTATATTGATCCTGACGACTCAACCGGAGATCGCGAACTGCTCGCTGAGCACGGCTGGCGCATTGTGCATCCATGCGATGTCGCCAGTTCAATCAGCTGCTACCAGAAATATATTCGCGAGTCGCGCGCGGAATTCATGTGCCCCAAACCCGTCCATGTCCGGATGAAGACAGGATGGTTCAGTGACCGCAGCATCGCCTACCTTGCCAGCGGCCGGCCTGTGCTTGCGGAAGATTCAGGCTTCAGCGAACGGATACCTACGGGCCATGGGCTGTTGACGTTTCGGGACATGGACGAGGCCATAGCGGGAGTCGCCGAAATTGACGGCAATTACAGTCGACACAGTCGCGCTGCGCGTGAGATCGCGGTTGAATTGTTCGATTCGCGCAGGCGCCTTGAGGCGATACTGTCCGCGTGCGAACCGTGACTACGCCAACATGGCTGGCCAGATACTGACCGTAAGGCCGTCGGCATCGGCACCCGCGAACGCAGCTGGGATCTTCACATAGCTGATACGGAAATAACGGTCAGCAAGTACAGTTTGATGGCGAAAGCGGTTTTTTCGCCGGCTACGCCTTGGGAGGCTTGAGCTTCGGCATTACCTCTTTGGCGATCAGTTCGATTGAACGCATGATCTTGTCATGCGGCGTGGTGTACATCTGCATGAAGAGCAAGGCCTCGTCCACACCGGCGTCGGACAGATATTGTAATACATTCAAACAGGTCTGCGGGCTGCCTATACAGGCGCCCCCGGCCTTGACGATCTCCGAGATCGGCACCGTCTGCGACATTTGATAGTTGTCGGCGTGGCGCTTCATGAACCACTCGTAGGACTTGGGTGCTTTGCCGTCGAGCCAGGGGGCGAACAACATCCGCACTTCCTCGGAGTACCGCTTGAAGTTGGGCCCCTGGATAGCCAGTGCCTCCTCATCGGTGTCACTGCACAGGGTGAAAGTCAGCAGCGCAAACTTATTGTTCACAAATTTGCCGATGGGCTTACAATTCTTGATCCGTTCGCGATAGAGCTGAACGAAATCGTTGGACTGACCCTGTCCAATACCGAAGCCGAGCACCCCGATTCCGTTGTCGGCGGCGAACTCGATCGTGGACGGCTGCGTGCAGGCCACCCACATCGGCGGATGCGGCTTTTGCACCGGTTTGGGTATCACGTTCCTTTCCGGAATTTGCAGAGACCCGGTTTCCCACTTAAATTTAGGCTCAGTCCACATCTTGGGCAGGATGCGCAACGACTCTTCCCATTGCGGCCGCGTCAGGTCCGGATCGACGGAGAAGGCGCTCAGCTCGGATTCACAAATCGCGCGGCCGCCGCCGAATTCCACCCGCCCATTGGACAGCACATCCAGCGTGGCGATGCGCTCGGCCACCCGCAGCGGATGATTGATATGAAAAGGGAGCAGAACGATTCCATGCCCCAGACGGATATTCCTGGTTTTGGCCGCCAGGTGCGATAGGACCAGTTCGGGCGACGAGCTGTAGGAAAAGCCCTGTAAGAAATGATGCTCGGTAAACCAGACTGAACGAAAGCCGAGTTCATCGGCCAGCATCGTCTGCTCGATGCAGTCGTCGAATACGCGCTTTACACCGGCCTCGCTCAAATCCGAAGTTTCCAGCTCGAAAAACAGACTCACATCCATCTCTGTACCGTCCTTGGCTTACCAGAAATTTCCATTTTGGAATCGCAATGCAGACTCACACAGGCGCCGGGTGGTTTGCAAACAGGGGAAAATAGCCAAGCCGGCGAAGTCGTAATCATGACCATAACCGCCACGAATAAGCATCGCATCCCACAGCGATGTCGAGGCGCCGAATCATCAATATGCCGTGTGTAGGTTAGCGGATTCGTTTTGGACAGCGGCGGCACGAGGACGAACCGGCCTTTTCGCGGGACCTGGTCCGATGTTGCGGCCTGGACATCGTACTAGAACATCTGGCGCGCGTTCCTTGAGTCGTCCGGCGCGCAGGTGGGAATCAGCCGCCGTGATGGGTTGGGCTGAGAGGTGTATTCGCGCTCCGGTGGTGGTAATGCCGTCCTGAAACGTCGGACTGCTCAAACAGCCCCCAGGACGAAACCAACAGAAAAGAAAGCAGCAGCGCACTGAGCAGCCAGCCCGCGAACGCCAGCGCTGAAGCGGAACGGGGTTTCACAATAAAAGATTTGTAGCACAAAGCTCACGAAAGCAAAAGAGGAGACTTTTTCGCAGGCAGCACTGCTCATAACGGAAGCTGCCGAAGAAAGTTGCCTACCGCGGCATGCGAACATTCGCCCGCTTACCGGGCTTCAATGTTCTGAGTCGTGCCGATGAGCAGGCCGAGATGCGTCAACTATATGGGTAGCGCGAAGCTTGCCCGGTCAGCGTAGCGGGGTGACTGTTGTCGCTGCGCCACCGCCGCCTCCACCGGTCGTCTCGAGGACACCGGCGACGGTGCCGCCTATGACTCCCGCGGCGGCTGCTCCGGCACCGACTACCGCAGCGGGACCCAGTACTGAACTCGCCGTGGCGCTCAGAGCTCCCAAGGTACCGGGCGTGGCCGGGAGGGGCGCAAGCAAGCATGGCACCGTGGTCTTTTGCCCCGCTGGGACTTTAACGGCGGCGCCGGGCCGCGGCGGATTGTTCGTCACCAGCACGGTGCCGGCAGTAGTCGCGCAATCCGTAAACTCGAAGCAGTTCGGGAAGCCTGGGCGTGCTTTTCCGGCCGCATAGCGGCAGGTAAATTCCGTTCCACGCACCCCGGCTATAGCGTTAGGCGTCGTGACCGTAAAGCTAGGCGCTGCCTTCCGCGCCACTGCGCTTACCAGGGATTTCACACTTCCCGAAAGCAGTTCGACATTGGTGCTGGCACGAACGCCGCCGCTGAGGATGCTTTCGTCGATAGTCAGAAGGCTCGACTCGTTCAGAGTCAGCATGCTGTTGTCGAGCATCTCCACGGTAAGTTCGCCCGGGATGGCGGTTTTGAGCTGGTCGTGGAGCTCGACCGGCATGGCAGGGACGGCGTCCAGGCTGTTGTTGGCGCGTTTTACCTGGGCTTTGCCAGTAACCTGGGTGACCTTGCCAACCACCGCCTCCGCCTGTACCCGCGAAGCGGGGGCGCAAAAAGCAAGCGCCAGTATCGCCAGGACTATCCGGGTCAGGAGCCTTATATCGCCGTCAAACATCTCGCACCGTCACATCCCTTCCTTTTGCAAGCGAATAAAGACCAAAACTAAAAGATTGCAGGATCAGCAGTTTACTAATCCAAAATCACCTACCTCATCTATATACCTCGTTTTTCCCGCCGCCAAAAGAATCCTCGAAATTAAAAATTCGTGATTCGCTAAGTTCTGAGCGTCAGATTTACGCCTTGGCTGTCAGCCTTGGAAGGACAAATACCGACGCTGCATAATTGGCTCGCTAAAGATTAGCTCAGCCACAATGGGTGAGTCTAGTTCGTGAATCGTGCAGATTGCGATATCGCCGTCTTCGCGCCACACTGGCTGTTCATAGAAGATTCAACCCGAATTACATAAAGCTTTACCTTGGATGTTATTGAGAGTTCTAACCGAGCAACCTTGGCTGAAAAAAGGACGGCTTTTAGAGTGAGCAACCGTTCTGATGAAGGCGCGCGGGGCCGGAGGACCCGAAGTGTTGCCTGGCTCGACCGGGTCGTGCTCGCCGGCCTGGTAGGGCTGGTGGTGTTCCCGCCGTTGGCGATTGGTTCCGTCAATCCATGGGCGTTCGGGGCCGTCGAAGCATTGATCTTCTTGCTGACTATCGCCTGGATGGCACGCCTGGCGCTGGAAGACACACCGCGGCAGTTTTCCGGTCTGCGCCCGCTTCTGACGCCGGCCGTCTTGTTTTTCGCACTGGTCATCTTCCAGCTTCTGCCCGTGCCGCCGGCGCTGGAGCGCGAACTTTCGCCATCAACTTACCGCCTGTATTCGATCAGTCTGCCGGGATGGCCGGAGCGCGACCCCTATCCATTTCCCCCGAAGGTTACCCGCGGAAAGTACAGCACGCGCGACTCCAGTGCGCACGCCGCCATGACCGGGCGGCCGAACGCTGGTTGGTTCGACCCGATTTCCAAATGGCGTCCGGTTTCGATTGCTCCGGGACTAACCGCCACCGCCTTGCTGAAACTGACCGCCTACTGCTGTCTGTTCTGCCTGGTGTTTTTCTATCCGCTGCGAGGCTATCCGGCCGCGAACGGTGAGCGGCGCTTCTTCAGGCGCGTGCTGAAGGCGGTCCTGATAACCGGGCTGGCGATTGGATGTATCGGTCTGTTGGAGCAAACGTTTTGGAACGGGGCGATTTTATGGTTTTACGTACCCTATGATTGGGGCCAGCCCAGGCCGGATTTGGATCCAAGGACTATGGGTCCCTTTGTTGACCCCGATCATTTTGCCGCCTATCTGAATATGATTCTGCCGCTCGCCTTGGCGGGAGCGTTATTTCAGAGCTTTCTGAGCCGCGCGTCTTCCTCATACGAGACACTTCGCGTCTTTTGTCTCGGAGTGGCTGCGGTGTTGATTTCCGCAATTGCTCTGAGCCTGTCGCGTGGCGGATGGATCGGTGGACTGGCCGCTGCCTTCCTGGTTGTTGCGCTCGCATTAATAGCCCTATGGCGCGATCTGCGGGGGCGCGCCGGCTCCAGGCTGAGAGTGCCCGGAGCGATTTACGTGGTTTCAGCAGTGTTCATCGTCGCGGCCGCCGCATTTTACGCAGTGCCCTCTGCTCCGACCGCGGTCAACACCCGGATTGAAGCAACTATCACCGAACCGGACTTCGATTCCCGTCTGAGTTATTGGCGCGACTCGATCGGGATAATCCGCGACTTTCCGTTGCTGGGAGTTGGACTCGGATCCTTTCAGGATATCTTTCCTCACTACCAAAGCCCGCCATGGAGCCCGTCTTCGGTGCGTCAGGCGCATAACGACTACCTGGAGCTGGCGGTTGAAACCGGTGTGGCAGGCGTCGCGTTGCTGCTGTGGTTTTGCGTAGTGGCCGGTATTCGCCTTTGGAGGGGCATCAGGACAGTGCCTGCCAAAATTCTGCCGGTCATGCTCGCCTTGATTGCGGGGCTGGCTGCTATGGCGATACAGGAAGTCTTCGACTTTGCGCTGCAGGTTCCGGGCAACGCGGTCCTCTTCACGATCTTGCTCGCGCTCGCATTGCGCTTGGGCGCCATCAATCTCGACAATGGCGCCGAGAAAAGATACGCCGCTCCGAAAGTCCGCCGGTTCGCGGCGGCGGCCGCTGTGGCGGCGGCGGTTCTGATTGCGGTGGCCCTGCGCCAGAGCAAGACGCCCTATCCTTATCTGGCATCGCTGCCGCGCGACACCGAAGCCGCGAAGGGCCTCATCCTGGAGCATCCTGCCCGCTCAACCTCACATCTTTGGTTCGCTGCGCTGCAGCACGGAGCGGCGGCCGCTCAACTGAGGGAACTCTCAATCGCTGCTTGGCTCGATCCGATCAATCCGCTGATTCTCGACCGCTACGCGCAGGCGCTGGCCGATAATGGCGAGATCGGCCGCGCACTGGCCGAAGTCACCCACTCGGTTTTTGTGCGTCCGGCAATGGCGCACCATTTTTACTTGCAGCCCGACACGGTCTCCTGGCTATCGATGGAGGAGCGCAAGGCAATAGATACGGGATTCAAAATGGCTATTGCGCACAATTTTGCGGGCGCGAGCCATGAATTCGCAGCGTTCTGCGCCTCCCAGCACCATGAGGTCGCCGAGGCGGACGTGCTTGCGAAGGCGTCGTCGGGGGTCGATCAGCCTGCCAGTCGCGCCGCGCTTTTGCTCGAAGCCGGTACTGCCTACGCGCAGGCGGATGAGCCGGCGCGGGCGCTGGCCGCCTTCGAGCAGGCCGCCCGGCTCGAGCCTTCGAATTCCAGACCGTACGAATATCTGAACAGCAAAATCTTTGCTCCCCGTAAGGATTTGGCTGCGGCAAGAGGAGTGGTTGAGAGGGGAGTGAAAAACGGCGCCGACCCTTTCGTGCTTTACGTTTCATTGGCGCAAGCTTACGAGCAGGCCGGCGATCTAAACGGCGCGGAAGCCGCGCTGCTGGAGGCGCTCCGGATGCGGCCCGAGGGACGCTTCGATTACGACACCCTGATGCGCCTGGCGGATCTGGAGCGGCGCGGCAACCATTTCGAGCGTGCGCTCATGTGGACGCGCAAAGCAGTCGCAATCCGGCCGGATTCGGCCGACGCGTTTTATCAGTTGGCACTGGATGAAGAGTCAGACTACGAATACGGCGAGGCGCTGCGCGACCTTGGCCACGCGATCAAATTAGCGCCTGACAATGCGGCGATGAAAAACCATTACCGCGACATGATGCGCATGATCGCTGCCCACGCGAATCATAATCATCACTGAGATCGGATCATCGCTTAGCCTGAATCATCGCTGATCCGGCTTTGCGTTGCGCGGGAGTGGGCTGCGGAGCGCCGGCCGCGGCTTTGACCGGAAACTGATCCGGGGCCAGCACCTGGTTAACGGCGCCGCGCGAGACCAGCATCGAGTTGCTGAGGGCGTCCCAGGTTGGATAAAAAGGCTGCTCGCCGATTCGGCTAAAGAACCCATCCGCTATCAGTGCCCGTTTACGTGCTTTGAGCGCGGCGATTTCCGCATAGCATTCCGGCATGTCGAAATGCTGTTTGCATCCTATTAGATGATAAAGCTCGTGCCGCGTCACAGCTGCGGGGGGAAGCAACAACTGGTTAATGCTGATCAACGTAGCGGCGACGAAACCCGAAGTCAGCGTCGCATCGTCCACCTCGCCCAGGACTTCCGGCAGCGGCACGGCCAATGTCGCCACGTCGCCCACAGAAAATCTCCCGCGTTGCGCCCAACGAAGTACAGATTGCGGTCGCATTGCGGCGCCAGCATTTGCGACCGTACCTGCCTGACGATGCTGTCGTGAAAGAAGCCGCTGCGCGCCAGCGGCCGGAACGATACCGGCTCGACTGTCAGCGCGTACTTAGGGGCCTCGCTGTCCCACGATGAGAGCAGTTCGCGCGCGCGAGCCTCGGTGATTCCCTGATCGAGAAAGACACACAAATGAACGGTTTCCGGCGGTCCGAAATCGATCGTGCTGCGCAGGCCCGGATGATCCAGGCCGATCGTCGTGAAGAAGCATCCCCACAACCCGAACACGCAGATCGCGGCAACCGCAATTTTTCCCGCTCTCATGCAGCGGGATCATGGTCCGGTTTCGGGACCTCCCCAGTTCGGTATTGACCTCGCTTTCAGGGCGCGACGATGAATAGTCGCATCGCCAGGCGCTCGCAAAAGTGGTGGCGCACAATGTATGAGAAGTCCTAGCCGTCAGCAGCGGCGACGGCGACCTGGAGAACCGCGCGACCCTTGCCGGTTTCAGGGATGAAGTAGAACCCGAGTTGGCTCAGGCCCACCAAGGTAAAGATGATCATCGAAGCCTGCAGTCCAATCACCTGGGCCGCGGCGCCGGCCACCAGAGGCGCGAAAAATCCGCCGATAAACGCCGTGCCCCATGCGAAGGCAAGCGCGATATGAGCCAGTTCCGGAGTCATCCCGGGCAGTTCCATGGTCATCGTCACGACCACCGGCCAGACCATCGAGCCGAACAGCCCACCCAGCAATTGGGCGGTGAAGATGCCGCCGTAGTTCGGGATGAGCAGCGTTCCCATCGTGCAGCAGATCCCCACGATGGCCAGCGGCCAGGTAAAGGGCCTGCGCCGGCCCACCAGTCCCGAAGCGACTCCGCCCAGGAAAGAACCGGCGATTGCGGCAATCGTCGGAATCGCGGCCAGTCTGCCGGCTTGGCTAAGGGTTAAGGCGCGCTGAGTATGGAAAAACTGCGGCATGAACGCGCCGTGCAACGACGTCATCCAAACCCCGCCGAAGATTCCCAGCGTGGCCAATAAGACGTCGGAGCGCTTGAGCACGTCCAGGCGGTGAGTGGGTTGCGCAGGGGAGGGCGCGGCGCTAACCGCGGCGGGCGCGCTTTTGTTTTCGCGTCCGAAAATGGTCCACAGGATCGCGACTCCGATTTCCAGCACACCGTAAAAGGTCAGCGTTCTGCCCCACGAGGATCCTAAAAGGTAATAAAGCGATGGGGTTACGGCGAACGTGACGGCCAGAGAGATGTTGCCGCACACCAGGTTGACGGAGTTGATATAGGGCCATTCGCGCGGCGGAAACCACTGCATCGGCAGTGCCTGCGCCGGGCCCATTATTATTCCGAAGCCGATTCCCTCCAGCGCGCGGCATGCGAACAGCGTCCAGTAATTGGTTGTAAAGCCGCTGAGTACGGCGCCGATACCCATCATCCAGGCGCCCAGCACGATCCAGCGAATGATACCCATTCGCGATCCCATCAGGCCGCCCAGTATTGCGAAGACGCCAATGAAAAGAGCGATGATCGATATCAGCATCCCGGCGCGGCCCAAGCCGATGTTGAAGCTCTTGATGATCGGCTCCAGGATGGGGGCGGGCGCCAGCCACACCGCTTCCTGTACCAGGAGGCCTGAAATCAGCAATCCTTCAATCACCCATCGGTAGGGCGAGGCCTGATTTTCGCTGGTCATCGCGCCGCACTCCCCCGTTTGAACCGCCGGTATCGCTGCTGAGCGGGCCGCGACTCCGGCAAAAGGGGTCTAGCGATGTTTCCTGCGATTAGTCAAATGAATCAGCGGGGCGATGGCAGAGGGCTGGCGGCGGCGCTTTCCTCCAGCATCCGGCCAAGCTTGAAGCTGGGCGGCGGGGTTTGATCGACCAACGCCAGCAGCCGCTCGCGGCGATCGATTAGCAACGACTTAAGCTGCTCGTGCTGCTGCGAGTTAAGGCGCAGCAATTCCGTCAGGCGGTCCAGCGCCGGGCGGTAGATGACCATCGGGACGAACAGGTTCCCGGCCTCACCCGCGCATCCCGGCAACGGCGGAGGAGGCGGCGGCATCGTCGTCTCGACATTGTCCAGCTTGCGCTGCTGCTGCGGGGTTAGCTCCGCGTTGAGTTGCTTGCGAAAGCCGCTTTCGATCACCTCCACGCTGCGGCGGAACTCCGCGATCTGAGGTTCCAGCGCCTCGATCCGCGTACGCATCTCTTCGGGGCCCGGCGGCGGGCCGTGCAGGAAGGCCGCCATCCACGCAGGCGGTGGCGGCGGACCGAATCCCATACGCCCCGGCGCTCGGAACTCGCCCATCAGTGCGATCGGAGGCGGCGGCATCGGCCGCATTCGCTGGGTCCAAATGCCGGTTCCGAGCCCCAACAAAAACACGACGACGGTGATCGCGACGACCTGCAGCCGCTCGTTCATATGGCTACTTCCAGTGCCGCGGCCTGTTGGGCGGCTTTGGACCACAGCTCCAGGTTCGTACGATTGATGCGCGCGGCGTTGATCCAGTGGGCAGCCAGGGCGATCGCGATGCATAGCGCGACCGTTATCACGGTCCACCGGTTGCGCTGGGAACGCCTTCGGCGCGCTTTTGCGTCGCGCATAACTTGGCTGGAAAAGTCAGGCGGCAGTTTCCGGCCGGCGCGCACGCCGAGCTCCCGCAGGTAATGCGTCTCAGGATTCATCGCTGATCCTCCGCCGCAACTGTTCGCGCGCCCGAAACAGGCGCGACTTGACCGAACTGACGCTGCTGCGGGTGATTTGCGCCAGTTCCTCGTAGCTGAACTCGTTTTGCTCGAGCAGCACGATCAATTCGCGCTGCCGGGGCGGCAGATCTGCCAGAGCGGCGCGAAAAGCTTCCAACCTGCCGTCGGATCGTTCGGCTTGCGCCGCGATCTGCTCGTGCCTGCGCTCCAGGGGCACGAAAATGCGCCGCAGCCGCTCTTTGCGCAGGTGGTCGAAACAGGTATTGCGCGCAATCTGAAACAGCCATGGCTCGAAACTCTGGGCGGCTCTCAGCCGCTTTATATGAATGATCATTTTAACGAAGGCGCTGTGCGACAGGTCGCCGATCACGTCTTCGCGTCCTACCAGCGAGTAGATGAATCCCGCGATCCGGTCCTGATAGCGTCGCACGAGTTCCTCCAGCGCGGTTTCGGCACCGGTTTGCGCACGGACAACCAGCTCCGTGAGGTCCTCGGTTTTGACGCACGAGTCCGGCACACCGTCCACTTTCGTGGCAGGGTGCGCAAAAAGTGGCTCCCGGGCCAGAAATGGCTTACCGATCGCGCCAGCACCCTGCATAACAAACCGGCTTCCTCCTCAATTTGTTCCCCCTGACCCCAGAGGGAAACAAAAAAAACAGGGGGAGCGGGCCGCAGAGAGCATCCGCAGCCTGCTTCGATTGACGCTCCAGTCTCAAAAAAGTTGCGCTGGGCGCCAAATTTGGCCAGCGCAACTTTTTCACCGGCAGGTGGTCTTCCTTTCAAGCGCCGGCCATTTGAAAAGGGGATACGAAGGCAACAAACCTGATTGTGGCTGCCGCCAATACAAAGAGTCAATGGAGGATCTCAAGATGACGCGCAATCCGTTTTGTACGGTAATCTGTGTGCTGGCCGTAACAACACTTTCAAGCGCAGCCCTTGCGCAAATGGGCCCTCCGCCGGGACCTCTGGGACCGCCCCCGATAGTTATGATGCTTCAGGGTGTTAGCCTGAGCACGGAGCAGCAGGCCGTCGTGGCGGCGATCATGAAGTTGCATCAGCAGACGCTCGCGCCCCTGCTCGACCAGCTACGCACCTATCATGAACAGATGGCTGCAATGCTCGTTTCATCGGGGACGGTAACCCTCTCCGACTTCACCTCCCTGGAACAGCAGAGCGTGCAAAGCGAGCAGCAATTGCAGCAGGAGACGCTCAAGACGGCGTTGGACGTGCGGGCGATACTAACACCGGATCAACTCGCGGCGGCCGCCGCAAACCAGAAGAAGATGCAGGAATTCCACAGCGAGATGCGGCTCATCATGGGGCCGGCGCCAGGCGCCCCTTGAAATCGTTCAGGCGGCGGGCTGGCGGGCGCGGCCGATTACCGCGGCGCTGGTGTCATGCGCAACCCGGGCAGCCTGCGCGATAGGAAGCTGCTGCTGCTCGGGTGAAATTATCTCGACCGAAATCGGGGCTTGCACGCCAAGCTCGTCCAACAGGCGGATGAAGCCAACCAGGTCGAACACGCCCTCGCCGGGGGCGCATCGATGCAGCGTGTCGTGGAGCATGTCGGCGCCGGCCGCCATCCGGGGAGCGTCGTCGAACTGGATCGCGATGATTTGACCGGGCGTCACCGCGCGCAGCGTAGCCGCGTCGGCGCCGCTGTGGAAGTAATGCCACGAGTCGACCAACAATCCGCCGTTGGAGCGTCCGGCCAGGCGGCAGATCTCCCAGGCGGATTTGGGATTGGGAATTCCCGTCCACGGCAGAAATTCGATCGCGACCATCAGGCCGTGAGCGCCGGCCCGATCGCACAGCGCGGCGAAACGCTCCGCGGCGGCCTCCAGCGGCTCCATCTCGGCGGGAGCGCGCAACTCTCCGACGTTCATGTGGCGCGGCTTCAGCAGGTCAGCCATCCTGTACATGCGATCTTCGGTTTTGCGCGCCGCCGCTGCGCGATCGCCGCCGTGCGCCCAATCCGAAACGAACTCGAGTTCGGCCACGCGCACGCCGTGATCTTTCAAAATGGCGCGGATATCGGCGTCGGACACGCCCGCCGCGCGGCAGGCGTCGTAATCCTCGGGTGTCCAGCCGATTCCGGCGAATCCCGCCGCCGCGGTGGCAGCCACACGTTGGACGAAAGAATGGCGCGCCGGGTTCATCACGTCAGCGCCCGAAATGGAGTAGTGGCTAGCTATCAGATCGTTGGGGCCAAGCGCGGTGCTCATATCCACTACCTCCCGATGCGGGCCGCAGGCGCCGGCTGCGCACAGCGCTAATTGCTACGTTAGGCGCGGGCGGCGCGTCAACGCCGGCGTCTTCTATCCATGATTCAGTGAGTGGGCGGGCCGTCTCTGCTCGTGCCGGTGTTGCTCGCGGAGGATTGCCGGGAATCAATCCGGCGCGCCGCTCGCCATCGTTTCCGGACTATGGCCCACGGTCACGCCTTTGCGCACCCGCACTGAAAGTTCAGGACGGGTCGGGACTTCAACTTTCAAGCTGCGATAGCCGCCGCGCACCGGGTTGGGAGAGGTGAATCCGACCGTGTACTGCTCGCGCAATTCATTGCTGATCGATTCAGTGGCCCGGCTGAGCGTCTCACCGTCGCCCACCTCACGCACGATGAAGGTCTTCGCCCCGGTTTCAATCGACAAAGTCTGCAGCGTGCGCGCGTCAACGCGGTCATCCTCGCCGCCGAACAAAGGAAGTCCGCCGAGAACGAAAATTCCCGACGCCGCAATGTTGGGGTCGCCGATGCCGATGGAATAAACCAGCACACCCTGGCGGCGGGCCTGTGCCACTACCTGGTCAAGACTGGACGAACTGGCGGTATCCATTCCGTCGGTCACGACCAGCAGCGCCTTTTTGTCGTAGCGCCCGCGCGACACCATGATCAAACCGTCGAGGATGACATCATAGAGCGCGGTGCGGCCGTAGGCGTGCAACAGGGCGAGGCGGCTGCGCACGGCGGCGTGATTGATGGTAAAGGGCTGAAGCAAAAACGGATGGTCGGAGAAAGCGAACAGAAAAACGTCGTCGCGCGGGTTCAGGTTGCTGATGAACTCCGCAATCGCGGCGCGCGCCTGTGGAATCTTTGGCTCCATGCTGCCCGAAGTATCCACCAATATTCCGATCGAGACTGGTGTATTGAGGTCCTTGCGGAAAAATTCGATCGGCCGCTGCTGGCCGTCTTCATAGAGCCGGAAATCGTCCTTGGTAAGGTCTGTGATGCGCGTTCCGGAACGGTCGGTAACGGTGACCGTCGCCTGGTCGTAACCTGGCTGCGCTCGAACCTGACGCGCGGGAATCTCCAACTCGGGCCCGACCTGCGGTGCCAGCGGCGCGGCTGGGGCTGGAATTGCGCTCTCCGGTTGCTTTGGACTGGTCGGGATTTCCAGCACCGAGCCGGTACCGGGACTTTGGCTCCTGGGCATTATCGGCGCCGGTTGAACAAGAGTCTGTTGGGCCAACGCAACCGAGAACATCAGCAGCATTAAGGATGCCGCTACGCCCGCGAAGACCGCGGATCTCAGCACGCCGGTTTTGATCCATCTCACAACAGGTACCCCCGCGTACAATTATATTCCTACTTGGATGGGCCGGCGGCAAGCGCAGCAACCGGGCGGACCTGAAACGGGTTTCTGCCCAATTCAGGCGATGAAAAGGAGCGCGATCGCCTCCAGAAGTGGTCCCTTCTTCCACCCGCCGCCAACCTAAGCTAGAGATCGAACCGGCCCGTCTCGGAAACCATGTCCAACTTGTCGCCAGACCCGTGGCATTTCGAGCACATACTGCTGCCCGGCGGTATCCGGCTCAGAGCCGCTGTGGCGGGCGACGGACCGCTGTTGCTGATGCTTCACGGATTTCCGGAGAGCTGGTACTCGTGGCGCTATCAGTTGCGGGCTCTGTCGCCGTCGTACAAATGCGTCGCGCCTGAATTGCGCGGCTATGGAGAGAGCGACGCGCCTCGCGGCGTACAAAACTACACCGTGGAAGCGCTCGCCGGCGACGTGCGGGATTTGGTGCATCATTTCGGCGAGAAGCGGGCCGTGGTGATCGGGCATGATTGGGGCGGGGCGATCGCCTGGGTGGCATCGCTCATGCATCCTGAGGTGGTTGAACGGCTGGTCGTGCTGAATTGCCCACATCCGCGCCAGATGCGCCGGTGTTTGCGCTCAAATTTTAGGCAGCTGGCGCGCAGTTGGTACATCTTTTTTTTTTCAACTACCGTGGCTCCCGGAGCTTGCGATGCGCGCGGGCAACTTCTGGTTGCCGATGCGCGCGATACGCGGGGGAGCGGTGCGCAAGGAGGCGTTTAGTGACGCCGATCTTGAACATTTCAGGCAAGCCTTGAGTCGGCCTTATGCGCTAAGTGCCGCGCTCAACTACTACCGCGCGTTGGCGCGGCGCGACTTTATGAGCGATCCACCAGCAAGTCACTGGCTCGCACGAACGGTGCAGGCGCCGACTCTGTTGATCTGGGGCGAACAGGACATCGCACTGACCAAGGAACTGACCTACGGGATGGAAGACCTTTTTGAGCGCGAGTTCGAAATAAAGTATGTGCCGGATTCCGGCCACTGGGTGCAGCAGGAAAAGCCCGAGTTGGTCAGCCGCCTGATTCTCGACTTTCTTTCCCGCGCGGGGGCATCTTGAGCGGCAGCCCACGGGCGGGTATACGCGGAATGGCCGATAGCGGCCGCGCCGAAAACTCAACAGGAAAAAGGTGCTCGATGAAAGGACGGTTTGCAGCAGCGGCCTTGATGGCGGCGCTTGTGATGGGATTGGGGTGGGGGGTGGCTCACGCCCAGAATGTGACTCCGGAAAGCCTGGGAAGTTCCGGACTGATCATGACCGGCGCGGGCGAGGACCGACGCGCGACCGGAATCGGCTTTTTCGTCGAGGTCCCCAGCCAAAGCTTCAAAGGCAAGTCATTTATCTACTTGGTCACAGCCCGCCACGTGCTGCTGGACGGATCCGGCAAGGCGTTGGGAGAAATGTCCTTTGTGATCGGTCATGGCAAGGGCGGAGCGCCGGTCATTTCAGCGTTGCCATCGGCCACCGGATGGTTTTTCGACCCGCGCGATCGCTTCGCGGACGTCGCGGCGCTGCCGTTTTCACCCCGCGGTGTGGACTTCACAACCGTTCCGATCGCAAGTGTGCTGGAAGGTTCGGGAGCCGAAAACCTCGGCGCGGACGCATACTATGTTTCGCTGCTGAGCGATGAAGCGGAGTCGGCGCCGATCATGACGGTGCACTTCGGCCGCGTTTCAATCGCGGATGCCGTAAGCGGTCACGTTACAGGTGCGGGCCCGCAGCAATTGTGCTTTCTGGAAGGACTCAGCGCGCCGCAGCTCAGCGGCTCTCCGGTTTATATCCGCGGCGCCGATCGGATCTGGTTGTGGGGATTGATCGAGGCAAAGGCTTCGCCCTCCACCAGCGAAGGCGGCGGTGGGACCGGGGGAATGATTGGTGTCCTGCCGGCGGAGAAGATCGCCGAGACGGTCAAGGCGATGGCGGCGGCGCAGGATCGCCGCCGGATAAGTTCCGGTCTCTAAGCCCCTGGCGGACAATCGGGAAGCCGGCGGCGGCTCAATGGCGCGTCCTCGCAGTTGCCGCAATGTTACTATTGGTTACGCTCGGGAATTGTACTCTCATCCGCGCTGATCCATTGTTGCGTGACCGCGGCCGGTGGCGGCACTTTCATCATGCCCATATTGGTAAGCCATAACTTCCTGGAGGATCTGACGCTGGTCATGTGCATTGCCGGCCTCGCGACCGTGGTTTTCCAATTGCTGCGCCAGCCGTTGGTCGTCGGTTACCTGGTCGCCGGTATGTTGGTTGGGCCCCACATTCCGCTGCCGATCTACGCTGACCCGGAGAGAATTCAGGAAATCTCTGACCTCGGCGTTATCCTGCTGATCTTCTCGATTGGCCTGGAGTTCAGGTTTCGCCGCCTGGCGCAGATCGCGCCCACCGCCGGACTGGTAACACTGATTCAGGTCGGCGCCATGATCGCGCTGGGGTATGCAGTGGCGCGCTTGATGGGCTGGACCCCGATGGAATCCCTATTCACCGGCGCCATCGTTTCAATTTCAAGCACGACGATCGTGGCCAAAGCCTACGAGGAGCTGGCGGTGGACACCCGCGTTCGCGAGCTTTCGTTCGGAGTGCTGCTCGGCGAAGACCTGGTTGCGATTGTTCTGCTCGCGCTGTTGACCGCGGCGGCCGGCGGCCAGGCGTTCTCGCTGCATGCATTTTCCGCGACCGGTGGGCGGCTGCTCCTGTTCATGGCCATCCTCATTGTGGCAGGTTTGTTGACCGTGCCGTACGTCGTAAGGTTCGCGGCGCGGTTCGCGCGTCCCGAAACCCTGATGATAACCGCGGTCGGAATCTGTTTCGCCTTTGCGATGGCGGCCGAGCTGGAGGGATACTCGGTCGCCTTGGGAGCGTTCCTGGCGGGATCGCTCGTGGCGGAATCGGGCCATGCCACGGAAGTTGAGCATCTGATCCATCCCATTCGCGATTTGTTCGGTGCGATCTTCTTTGTGTCGGTGGGGATGATGATCGAACCGCGGCTGCTGATCCAGGGTTGGCCGGCGGTTCTGGCGATCACGATCTTGGTGATTGCCGGCAAGATCGTCGCGGTCTCGGGCGCTTCTCTGGCAATCGGGGAGCGTCCCACGGTGGCGATCAGAACCGGATTTGGGCTGGCACAGATTGGCGAGTTTTCCTTCATAATGGCTGAGGTGGGGCGCTCCAATGCGGTAGTGCGCGGCTTTTTGTACTCGATGGCCGTGGCGGTCTCGACCATTACGGCGTTTCTCACCCCCTTTCTCATGCGGGCCTCGCAGCCGTCGTCGCGATGGTTGGAGCGCAAGGTACCGCCTCGGCTTGCCGGCGCCGTGGGGCAGTATGTTGGCTGGATAGATCGGCGCGTGCGCGGCCGTTCCCGCTTTGAAGAAGGCGGGGGCACGTCAGAGTAAAGGTCTGTCTATCATGAACATTTGTTAATTAGGGCGCGCAGCGGCGGCTCTGTTACGATCTTATACATGGCCCTCCGCAATCCTTACGCTCCGGTTATGCTTTTCCTCTCCGCGCTGTTCGCCCTACCCGCGGCGGCTTGGGGTGGGGAAGTCCTCACCCTGCCACAGGCCATCAGCCGCGCGCTGGCGTATGCCCCGGCGGTCTCGGCGGCGATTGCCACCACGGATTTGAGTTCCGGAAAACTCACCGAAGCGCGCTCCGCCTTTTATCCCGATATCTCCGGCGCGGGCGAATACAACCAGGCGCCAGGTTACGATCAGCGCATCAGCAATCGCGGACTTACCCTGGCGCAATTGCAGGCAACCTATACGGTCTATGACGGCGGCCGGCGCGAAGCACAGGAGCGCGCCGCGCGCTACGCGGAGCAGGCAGCTCGCCTCGGTATCCAGGCAGCGCAGGCACAGATCGTGTTCGACACGACGCTGGCCTACTTCGACCTGATGCGCAGTGACGGGATGCTCGGCGAGCACGAAAAGCGCCTCGCGCGGCTCAACACCTACGTATCGATCGTGGAGGCGCTGCAACGCAACGGCCGCGCGATTGCCAATGACGTGTTGCGCGTGCGCACTACGCGCGACCAGGAGCAACTCGCGCTGGCGGCGGCGCGCGAGATGCGCGCGCACACCTCGATTGTGTTGGGTTCGCTGATGGGCCTCTTCGGCCGCACGGATCTTCAAATCGCAAATGTCAGGGGTTTGCCTTCGATGCCCGTGGGTGAGGTGGGGCAGAGTCCGGCGCTGCGCGCCGCCCAGCGGCAGGTGGCGTCCGCAAAACTCGCGGTTCAAGCGGCCCGCGCGGAGCGCTACCCGACGTTCAAGCTGGCTCTCACCAGCGGCTACGAAGGCGTGGACCCGCCGCAGACTTTCAGCGACCATCTGGGTGCGTCCTACGACGGCGCGGTATCGTTGCCAATCTTTGACGGCGGTCTGATTACCTCACACATCCAGCAAGCCCGGGCTGCTGCCCATGCGGCGATCGCGAATCAGCGGCAAATCGAGCTCCAGCTCAAACGAGATCTCGCCGACACCAATACCCATTATCGCAGCGCGCTCCAGCAGCTCGCCGTTGTGGCCAACTCCAAACCAACGGCGGACGACGCGTTCAACCTGGATTGGGCGCGCTTCCTGGGCGGTGGCAGCCTTACGCTCTTCGAAGTGCTCGACGCGTTCCAGCAGGCTGAAAACCTTCATCTGACGCGACTGGACGAGGAGTTTGCCGCGCGCCAGGCGGTCGCTCAAGCCGGATTGTTGCTGGGAATCACGCAATGATGCGCTCCCGGCCCGCGCTGCAAGCAACCGCCGTTGCGGCGGCCATCGGTGCTCTGCTGGCGATGGCAGCGTGTGGCAAGCAGGGTGCGTCTTCCGAAGATAATGAACAAGAGCATGGGCCGGTTGTGATGTCCGTGACCGCGGCACGGGTGCGGACCGCGCCGATGCGCGAGGAGCTGCGCCTGCTCGGCACCACCGCGGCGCTGCGTCATATCACGCTGCGCGCGCCGGCGGCTGGACGGGTAATCGGCTTTAGTCTGCAAAACGGAGACCGGGTGAGGGCGGGCGAGGTGGTCGCGCATGTCATCAACCGCGAGGTAGAGGCTGCGGAGCAGGGACTTGAGGTCGCGCAGCGAATCGATCCGTCCGAAGCCCCCTCGATGGCGCGTTCGGTCAACCGCTACGCGCACGACGCAGGAATTGCGGTGACAGCGCCGGAAGCCGGAGTCGTGTCGCAACGCATCGTCAGCAGCGGCCAGATGGTTAACGATCTGGACCCGCTGGCTGACCTGATCGATTCCAGGAGCATCTACGTGGACGCCGCGGTGCCGGTTGACGATATTTCCCTGGTGCGGCCAGGCATGAGCGCCACCGTCACCTCGCCGCTGCAGCCGGGGACCGGCTTTCCCGCCCACGTGGCTGCGCTTTCCCCCAACTTCACGCAGGGTGCCGCGGCCACCTCGTCCGCGCGCGTCGAATTCACTGGCGCACGCAAGATCAGCGAAGCCGGCGCGCCCGTGGAGGTGCGGCTCACCGTCAAAAATGCGGCCGACGCGATCGTGATACCGTCCGACGCTTTGTTCCAGGATGCGGCGAACGACACCTTTTACGTCTTTGTGGCCGGTGCCGACGGCAAAGCCCATCGCACGAAAGTCGTGGTCGGAATCCGCAGCCAGAAAAAAATCCAAATCACGTCAGGGCTGAATCCTGGACAACTCGTAATCACCTCGGGCGGCTACGCGCTGTCAGACGGCCTCAAGGTCAAAGTGACGGTGGCACAAAGTTGAGCCGGACCAATTCCAGCCTCGCCCTATGCGCCGTGATTGCCGCTTCGATCCTTGGTGCAGTGATGGCCCGATCGATTCCGAGCGCGGTCTTTCCGCAGATTCAGTTCAACCGCGCGATAATACTGGCCGACAGCGGCGATCTTCCCCCGGAGCAGATGCTGGTCGGAGTGACTCGGCCGCTGGAGGAGGCGGCTTACGGAGTGGTTGGAGTGAACCTCGTGCGCTCGACCACTACCCGCGGCAGCTCGGAAATCGATGTCGCGTTCAACGAAGGCGTCGACGCCGTCTCCACCTTCCAGTTGCTCAACGCGGCAATGGGCGAAGTCCGCTCGCGGATGCCCGCCGATACCAACGTGAGCGCCCGCTTGCTGACCACGGGCACCTTTCCGATCATCGACATCAGCTTGAGTTCGCGAGTGCGCAACCTGACCGAGCTGACCGATATCGCGCAGTATGATCTGGCGCCCAGCCTGCATCGGATTGCCGGCGTTTATCGGGTGGAAGCCGTCGGCGCCAAGTACCGCGAATACCTGATTCGGCTGGACCCCGCGCGGATGCTGCAACACAAGCTGACGCCACAGGACGTTGCTTCAGGATTGGCCAAGGCCAACGTGGTCGAATCGGCCGGGCGCGTACTCGACGCGCATCGCATGCTGTTGACCGTGGTCACCACCGATCTGCACGGGGCCGAGCAGCTCGAGGCGGTGCCGGTGTCCAACGTCAATGGCCAGCCGATCTACGTGCGCGACATCGGGAGCGTCGAACTCGGCATCGCGGAGGACTATATCCGCACCGCCTCCGAGCATGGAGCCGCGGTGCTGGTCGGGGTATCGCAGCAACCCGAGGGCAACACCACGCTCATCTCCCGGCAGGCGCATGCGGTCGTCGCGGATTTTCGGGCCCGCTATCCGGACGTCTCGTTTTCGTTCTCTTACGATCAGGCGACGCTCGTGCAGGAATCCTTCGACAGCGTGCGCGACGCGATCATCCTGGGCCTTATCCTGGCGGTCTTCGTGGTATATGGCTTCACCAGCAGTCCGCTTAGCGCGCTGATCGCCGCGGTGGTGGTGCCATGCACCATGCTCATCACATTCGCCGTGATGAGCATTCTCGGCGAGACCTTTAACATGATGACGCTGGGCGGACTGGCGGCCGGAATCGGGCTGTTCATCGACGACGCGATCGTGATGATCGAGGCGATGCATCGCGCGCACGCGGGCGGGGTCGGCGCGCAAGCGTCGGTGCACAACGCGCTGACAGAATTGACCCGGCCGCTCATTGCCTCGACCGCCACGGTTGTCGTCGTCTTTTTGCCGCTGGTTTTCCTGACCGGCGTGACCGGCGTCTTTTTCCGCGCGTTGGCGTTGACACTGGGCGGCGGGCTGACGGTGTCGCTCTTGCTGGCGCTGTATTTCACACCCGCGCTGGAGCTGATAGTCGAGCGCTGGCGCGGAAAAGGACGCGAGCCGGGCCGGCTGTTCACTTTGGTCCAGCGCGCCTATGTGTTTAGCGTCCGGCCGGTGGTCCGCTTTCCGGTCCTGGCGCTGATCGTCGCGGCGGCTTGGCTGGGCGCGGCCGCATTTTTCTACGGCACCATCGGCACTGACTATCTGCCTGGACTCGATGAGGGCGCTTTCGTCCTCGATTACACCACGCCCCCCGAAAGCACGCTGGCAGACACGCAGGCGCTGCTGGTGAAGATCGAAGACATCCTCAGGAGCACGCCTGAAGTGGTGGCGTTCTCGCGCCGCACGGGGACGCAGTTGGGATTTTTCCTGACCGAATCCAATCGCGGCGATATATCGGTGCGTCTTACTGACAAACGCACGCGCGGTATCGATGAGATCACCGACTCGATCCGCCGCCGAATCCTGGAATCGGTGCCCGCCGTGCGCATCGAGTTCTCGCAAGTGCTGCAGGATCTGATTGGTGATCTTTCCGGCACTCCCGAGCCAATCGAGGTCAAAGTCTTTGGTGCGGACCAGGCTACGATCGAGGCAAGCGCGCGCGAGGTCGCCGCCCGGTTGCGCACGACTCCCGGGCTCGTCGATCTGTTCGACGGGTTGGTGCTGAGCAATCCCGAGGAGGAGGTGCTGGTCAAGCAAACCGCCGCCGAGCGCTATGGCGTTTCGCCCGACGATGTCCGCGCCGCACTCCGGACCGTGGTCGAGGGTACCGTCGCGACTCAATTGCGCGTGGGCGATCGCTTGCTGGGAGTGCGGGTGCGCTATCCAGATAATTTCCATCGCAGCCTCGACGCGCTGGGTCAGACCCTGATCGACACGCCCAACGGCGGACGTGTCCCGTTGTCGGCGGTTGCGGAGCTGCGATGGATGGGCCAGCGCAACGAGCTGGATCGTGAGCGGCTGCGTCCGGTGGTTCACGTCACCAGTCGGATCAAGGGAACCGACCTGGGGACAGCAATCGCGCGCGTGCAGGATCGCGTCAAGGATCTGCAACTTCCGCCCGGCGTTACACTGGAGTATGGCGGCTTGTACGCCGAGCAGCAGAAGGCCTTTTATCAACTGGCGCTGGTACTGGTCGCGGCCACTGTCGCGATGTTCCTGGTGCTGGTATGGGAATTCGCCGCGGCGGGTCCAGCGCTGGCAGTCCTGATCGGCGCGCTGTCGTGCCTGGCCGGCAGCTTCATCGCCCTGAACCTTACCGCCATCTCGCTCAACATTTCCTCGTTCATGGGCATAATCATGGTTGCGGGCATCACCGCGAAGAACGGAATTTTGTTGCTCGACCACGCGCAGCGCGATATTGACGCGGGGGCTGACTCCAGAAAGGCGCTGATCGCCGCCGCGCAGATTCGGCTGCGGCCGATCCTGATGACCACGCTGGCCACTGCCGCGGGCCTGCTGCCCCTGGCGCTCGGCCTCGGCGCCGGCGCAAAGGTGCAGCAGCCGCTGGCGGTCGCGGTTATTGGCGGGCTGGCCTACGCGCTGCTTCTATCCACGCCGCTAGCCGCCGGCATTTATCTGCTGGGAAATCGCACCCGATCATCTCACAAAGTTTTTTAAGCAAAGGTTATGGACAAGACGCGCCGAGCAATGTAGTAGTGTAACTAATAGATCGGCCGTTTCCAGACCACGAGGGTTATCTTGGCAAGCCCGCATAAGGGCGATATCCTACGCCGCGGTTTTTTATTGAGGAAGGAAACAGTATGGCAAATGGCGCTGCCGGGGCGATACGTCCTGCCGAGTTGGGAATAACCGCCCGCCGCGATCTCTGGTGGGTCTATCCTGTGCTCGTGTTTCTCGCTTTATCCGCCTTCGTGGTTTACGCGACTTGGGCGGCCTTTCAGGGCAATAATTACCGTTATACGGCGGGCGGCGCCGACTATTTATCGCCCTTCTATTCGCCTGAGATTTTCGGCGATCCCAGGACCGCCTGGTTTGGCGGCAAACCGGGGTGGTGGCCAGGCTGGCTGGTGTTCTCGCCGGCGCTGCTCATCCTTCCATTCCCGGCCTTCTTCCGCGTGACCTGCTATTACTACCGCGGCGCTTATTACAAGGCGTTTTGGGCCGACCCGCCGTCCTGCACGGTCAAGGAGCCGCGCAGCCATTATCGCGGCGAATCCTCTTTTCCGCTGATTCTTCAGAACATCCATCGATATTTCCTGTACATCGCGCTTTTGTTCATCCTCATTCTGGGGCACGACGCCTGGAATGCAATGTGGTTCAAGGATGCCGCCGGAAATGCCCATTTCGGGATAGGTGTCGGCACCCTGGTACTGACTCTCAACGTGGTGTTGTTGGCCGGCTATACCTTCGGATGCCATTCGCTGCGCCATTTGTGCGGCGGCCGGATCAACCAGCTTTCCGAATGTCCGATGCGCAGCCGGCTTTACGGATGCGTCAGCATGTTCAACGCCCGTCACATGAACTGGGCGTGGCCCAGCCTCATCTTTGTCGCCTTTACCGACATCTACGTGCGGCTCTGTTGCATGGGGGTCTGGACGGACTGGAGGTTTTTCTAATGGTCCAATACGACTCCCATGAGCACGACGTGCTGGTGATCGGCGCCGGCGGCGCCGGTTTGCGCGCCGCGATTGAGGCATCCGCCCACGGCGCCAAAGTCGGCCTGGTATGCAAATCACTGCTGGGCAAGGCACACACCGTGATGGCCGAGGGCGGAGTCGCGGCGGCGCTGGCCAACGTGGACGACCGCGACAGTTGGAAGGTGCATTTCGCGGACACGATGCGCGGCGGGCAGTACGTGAACAACTGGCGGATGGCCGAGCTGCACGCCAAGGAAGCGCCGGATCGGGTGCGCGAACTGGAAGCCTGGGGCGCGGTTTTCGATCGCACCAGCGACGGCCGCATCCTGCAGCGCAACTTTGGCGGCCATCGCTACCCGCGTCTGGCTCACGTCGGCGACCGGACCGGCCTGGAGATGATTCGAACCCTGCAGGATCGCGGCATCCACCAGGGGATAGACGTCTTCATGGAGTTCACCATCGTGGGGCTGCTCCAGGATGGTGCGCGCGTGGCCGGCGCATTCGGATACGACCGCGAGCGCGGGCTGTTTCATCTGTTTCGCGCCAAGGCGGTGGTGATTGGCACTGGCGGGATCGGCCGCGCCTACAAGATCACCAGTAATAGCTGGGAGTACACGGGCGACGGCCAAGCGATGGCCTACGAAATCGGGGCCGATCTGATGGACATGGAGTTCGTCCAGTTCCATCCCACGGGCATGGTCTGGCCGCTCAGCGTGGCCGGCATCCTGGTGACGGAGGGCGTGCGCGGCGAGGGCGGAATTCTGATCAACAAGGAAGGCCGCCGGTTCATGTTCGATGACATCCCGGAGAACTACCGTTCGCAGACCGCCGACAACGAGGAGGAAGAGTGGCGCTACTGCCAGGGTGACAAGAACGCGCGCCGCCCGCCCGAGCTGCTGACCCGCGACCATGTCGCACGCTGCATCGTGAGCGAGATCAAGAAAGGACGGGGCAGCCCGCACGATGGCGTGTTCCTTGACATCGCCTGGATCAAGAAGAAGCTGCCCAACGCCGAGGAGCACATCAAGCGCAAGCTGCCCAGCATGTACCATCAGTTCATGAAGCTAGCCGATATCGACATCACCAAGGTGCCGATGGAAGTCGGGCCGACTACCCATTACGTGATGGGCGGAGTGCGGGTCGACTGCGATAGCCAGATGTCGAACGTGCCGGGTCTGTTCGCTGCGGGCGAGGCGGCTGCCGGGCTGCACGGCGCCAACCGCCTGGGCGGCAATTCTCTGTCGGACCTGCTGGTGTTTGGCAAGCGCGCCGGCGATTATGCCGCCAAGTTCGCCAAGGAGAACGGCACGGTCAAAATCGACGACGTACAGGTCGAAGCGTTGGGACAACGAGCGCTGGCGCCGTTTGAAAATAATTCGGGCAAGGGCGAGTCGCCCTATCAGATCCAGAAAGAGCTGCAGACCCAGATGCAAGACCTGGTGGGAATCGTGCGCCGCGAGGAGGAGATGAACCGCGCCCTGGAGGTAATCGCCGCATTGAAGGAGCGCGCCAGGCACGTGCGGGTTGAAGGTAACCGGATGTACAACGCCGGGTGGCATACCTCGATCGACCTGCACAACCTGCTGGTGGTTTCAGAGGCGATCACGCGCGCGGCTCTGGTCCGCAAGGAAAGCCGCGGCGCCCATTTCCGCGACGATTACCCCAACAAGGACAACGCGCTGGGTGGATTCAACGTCGTGCTGCGCAAAACCGGCAACGAGATGCGGGTTTCGATGGAACCCCTGCGAGAGATGCCCGCGGAACTCAAGGCGGTTATCGAGGAGCAAAAGTGAGTTCGACTGCAACATTCAAAATCTGGCGCGGCGACGCTCAGGGCGGAGAGTTCCGCGAGTATCAGGCCCGCGTTGACGAAGGGATGGTGGTGCTCGACGCGATCCATCAGATCCAGGCGGAACAGGCCAATGACATGGCCGTGCGATGGAATTGCAAGGCGGGCAAGTGCGGCTCCTGCAGCTCGGAGATCAACGGGATGCCCAAGCTGATGTGCATGACCCGCCTAAGCGACCTGCGTCTGAACCAGCCCATCACGGTCGAGCCGATGCGCACGTTCCCGCTGATCAAGGACCTGGTGACCAACGTTTCATGGAATTTCAGGGCCAAGAAGAAGCTCAAGCCGTTCAACCCGCGTCCGCCCGACGCGGCCGACGGCACCTGGCGGATGGCCCAGGAGGACATCGAGCGCATCCAGGAATTCCGCAAATGTATCGAATGCTTCCTGTGCCAGAACGTATGCCACGTGCTGCGTGAGCATCACCTGGAGGAAGAATTCATCGGCCCGCGCCTGCTGACCTTCACTGCGGCGCTGGAGATGCATCCGCTGGATACCGAAAACCGCCTGCGCGACTTGCGCAAGCTGGACGGGATTGGCTACTGCAACATTGCCAAGTGCTGCACCAAGGTCTGTCCCGAGGACATCCATATCACCGACAACGCCATCATTCCGTTGAAGGAGCGGGTAGTCGACGAATTCTTCGATCCGGTGACGCGAATCTTCAAGGCGATTACGGGCGGCGAAAAACGTTAAATTCCTCTCTTATCGAGTAGACCTCTTTCGGCGGTGGGACGCGCGGGTACGGGCCGCTTTGCGGCCGGCCGCGCTGCGCTCGCCCTTGGTTCGTTTCTTGGCGGCGGCGCGCGCCTGACGCGACAGCGCCTTGCGCGATACGGCGGCTTTGCCTTCGCGCTTGAGCGCCCCTATGGTCGCACGCGATCTTTTCACCGACGGCTTGGTTTTGCGGCCGGCCTTCGCAGAGTCCTGTTGCGCCTTGCGCCGGGTCTGGGCGGAGGTTCTCGACGCCTTGGGTGGCGGCAGTTTTACGCCCGCGCGGCGCGCCTTTGACAACCCGATTGCGATCGCCTGTTTGGCGGAGCGGGCGCCGTGCTTGCCCTCGCGGACGTGCTCGATCTCTTCGCGCACGAACTCGCCGGCCTGGGTTGAGGGCGACTTACCCTCTTGTGCGTCTTGATGCGCTCTTTCCAATATTTCGTCACTCGGCATAATGCGACCTCTGCTGTGCTGATGATTCCCTGCACGCGGGAGCCGAAACTCTATTTCAAAGTTTAACGCGATCGGCGGCGATGCCGCACGAAATTTTATGGCTTCAGAAGAGTAACGCGGCCGGTAGCGATATTGTTGACCCCGCCAACAATCCTCAATTGATTATTGGTGACCATTTCCGCGAAAGGCGGTGTTGCCTGCAGCAACTTGACCTGATTCCGCACATTGGCCGCGATCGCATCGGGAAGCTGCTGCTTGGATTCTTTGACGGAGCTCACCGCCGGACAGATGTTCTGAAACATCGGCCCGATCGAAGGTTGGCCGCACTGCGAGAGCGCGCCCTTGACTGCACCGCATTGGTCATGGCCCAGCACCAGGATGAGTCTCACCTGGAGCGCTTGCACCGCGAAAGCGAGGCTTTGTAGCTGAACCGTATCAATCACGGCGGGATGAGCCGCGGCCGGATCGCCGACCGTGTTGCCGGCCACTCGCACCACGAACAGATCATTGACGCCCTGGTCGAATAGAATTTCCGGCGGAACCCTGGCGTCGGAGCATGAAACGATAGCGGCGAACGGGTATTGCGGACCCCCGTTTGGACGCTGATTTACGTGGCGCGTCCGGTTTCCGAAGTAACGCCGGTTGCCATTGAGCAGCTTCTGCAGCTGCGCGGCGGCCACCCTGCTATTGGTTTGAGCCAGCGTCGGCGCGCTTATGCACACGGCCACCATGAAAATCAGGGGCGCCAGAATTTTGAAACGAAGCAGACGTCGCATATTTTTTCTCACTTTGAATTTTGACCGGTAGCAAATACATCCAGGCGGTCGTTTTCGACCAACGGTTATAAAACACCAGGCAGGTGCCAACAAGCATTGTTGTGAAAACAAATCATCAGACGCCAGTTATTACGGAATCACGTCAGCCACTTCCTTTCACCCGAGTCTGGAACCAAAGCCGGCATCCGCGGTGCGCGTAACAGATGTGCTTGCTGATGGTTCGGAGGTCTCCGATAGATTACTACTCGCAGGTTCAGATGCAGGCTTCGTCGCTGGCGTTCATAGAAATGATCTGATTGCTGGCGCTAATCGCACTGTGCGTGACCCCGGCTTTGACGGCGATGCGTCAAACGCGGACCGGTGCGGCACCGCCCGGGCACGCGGCCTGACGAGGCTTTCTAAATTTCGTCGATCACCGGATTGGACAACTTGCCGATCCCGCTTATCTCAACCTCGACCGTGTCGCCGGCTCTCATGTAGCGCGGTGGTTTGGAAAAACGCGCGACGCCGGCGGGCGTACCGGTGGAAATCACGTCGCCGGGGCTCCAGGGCAGTGCCTGGGACACGTAAGCAATCAGCTTGGGGACGTCGAACACCATCTGATCGAGCGTGGTGCGCTGCACCTCCTTGCCGTTGAGCAGCGTGCGCAGCGTCTGGCGGTGGTAATCCCCCATTTCGTCGGCGGTGACCATCCAGGGCCCGAACGGTCCGGAGTTGCGAAAGTTCTTGCCCATCCCAAACTGGCGGGTGTGGAATTGCCAGTCGCGTACCGACGCGTCGTTGAAGCATGAGTAGCCGGCAACGTAGGACATCGCATTCTCTTCGCGGATATGACTGCCGGGTTTCCCCATGATCACCGCCAGTTCGCCTTCATAGTCGAACTCTTCGGAGACCTTCGGGCGGATCAACTGTTGTCCTTGACCGATGAGAACTTCGGGCAGGCGCAGGAAAATGACCGGATGGGACGTCGGTTTGACGCCTGCTTCTTCGCCGTGGGTGGTGTAGTTCACGCCGATACAGATGATTTTGTTCGGATTGGGAATGACCGGCAGCAGCGAGCATTCGTCAAGCGTGAAATCAGGCCGCGCGTTCTTGCAGAACTCACGCGCCTGCTCCAACTCCTGAACCTGGAGAAGTTCTTTAAGTGTCGATGCACCCGCGATTCGGCCGGTCAGATCAATCACTCCACCGTCAACCACCGCGCCAAATCCGGGTCTGCCCCCGCGCTTGAACGAAGCCAGCTTCATTTTCGCAACCTCATCAGTTCACATATATTCGCGCGTGCTCCATGGTCAACGGCATAAGAACGGAACCGGCGCGCACACGTAGACGAATTTTTACCGAGTTCACTGCCTGGCAAGGTCAAAACCCACCGCTCTCCATAGCAGGATAAGCCAAAAGCGATCTGCAGATTTGGCAGGGGCTTTGCTCCTACTCAATGCGGTGCTGGAGCAAGCCAACGATCACGCAAACAGATTTGGCATACACCCGGCCCGGCGTCTGGCGTGGCGAACTGCCCCTGCAGGGTCTCGTGCGCCAGGCGCTGCGGCGCGGAACTGTTTTCGTAAAACCTTTCTAAATACAGAAGCCAGAAGGCGAATATTCCTATCAGCAAGATCATTGAGCGCGTAAAACATCGCGAAGAGGCCCTTAAGGCGGGCGGCCAAATCGCGGGCAGCCAATGATCAGCGACACATCTCAACCTACGCCTACTGAAAAGACATCAAAGGAGTTCTCGATATGAGCGAATCTTGGGGCCTGTGCAAGGACTGCAAATGGTGGCAGGTCGAACCCGACGCCTCGACTAGCAACCTGACTCTTGGTTTATGCATTGACGAGGACCTGCAGCCATTCGTGTTGCGCGTCTCCGGCAACAGCGGCTGCAACCGCTTCATGGACGGAAAGCCAGCCCATGCGAAGGGCTCCAGCGCGGCGCCGCCCAGGGCTAAACCAGCGCGCTAGTCACCTCAGTGCGGCCGATCCTCGTGACGCGACTCGCGGTCGCGTCCGGCGCCGGGGCGCTGCGCTGGAGGCTGCGGATTTTCGGCGCTCAGACTCTGGTCAAAACGATCGTTTTGATATAAGCCTGATGCAGATGTGAATAAAGCCTGAGCTTAACCAAAAACCGACGACATCGGTCACAGCGCCGTAGTCCTTACCAGCCAGGAGGGAACAAAAAATGGGCGACTTGGATATTCAAATCAAAGGCGGCACCGTGGTGGACGGCACGCGGGTACCGCGCTACCAGGCCGACGTGTGGATCAAGGACGGGAAGATAGTCCAGATCGGCGGCCGCGCGCCGGGCTTCGCGAAAAAGGTAATCGACGCCCATGGGCTTATCGTTGCGCCGGGTTTCGTTGACCTCCACACGCATTATGACGCGCAGATCCGATGGGATCCGTACTGCACGATTTCCGGATGGCACGGCGTCACCTCACTGGTGCTGGGCAACTGCGGATTCGGCTTCGCCCCGTGCAAGCCCGACTTCCGTGAGCGTTCGATGCTTACCATGACCCGCACGGAGGCGATTCCTTACACTTCGATGAAGCAGGGGATGAATTGGGATTGGGAAACGATTCCCGAATACCTCGATTCTCTCGATCGGTCGCCCAAGGGTGTGAACTGCATCCAGTACATGCCCACGGCCTCCCTCATGACCTATGTGATGGGTCTGGATGCCGCCAAGACACGGCCCGCCACCGAGGCCGAACGCGCCGAGATGCGCCGGCTGCTGGCTGAAGGGCTGGAGGCCGGGCTGTGCGGGTTTTCTATTCAGCGCCTGGGCAAGCATTCGGGACAAGCCGACTTCGATGGCTCTCCGATGGTGACCGACACCATGTGCGATGAGGACATCCTCAACCTGGCGCGGGTGCTGCGCGAGCGCGACGAGGGGTTCATCGAAATCACTCAGGACACCGGCCACCTAAAGGATGACCGGGCGTTTGTGGCGAAGTTGGTCGAAGAGGCGCGCCGGCCGGTGCTGTTCCAAGCAGTCGCCGCCAGCCGCCACGACGGCGAAATCCATCGCCGCACTATGCGCTGGATCGAGGAGCTGCGCGGCAAGGGCCTGCCTATTTTCGGCCAGGCCGGTACCCTGCGCGCCGGCTTCGGCTTTACGCTGGAGCACTGGAACCTGTACGACATCGTTCCGGCGTGGCGCGAGATGACCACCGGCACCAAGGAGGAAAAGCTGGCCAAGATGCGCAACCCGCAGTTGCGTGCGGAAGCCAAGGCCGAGCGCTGGACACGGGCTTTGGACAAGAACGCGGCCGGTATCGGCGGCCGAATTGTCAGGCTGGTAGTCCAGTACGTCAATGACCAGCCGGACCTGGAGAAGTACCTGGGTAAATTCGTCGGTCAGATCGCGGAGGAGGAGGGCAAGCATCCCGTTGACGTGATGCTAGACCTGGCAATCGCCACCGACCTCAAAGCCGAGTTCCTTACCCCGGTGCAGAAGTTCAACCCGGACTATATCGCCGAGATTATCAACGATTCCATTTACACCTTCCCCGGCGTGTCAGACGGCGGCGCACACACCAAGTTCTTCACCGGCGGCGCCTTCACTACGGACTTCCTGTGCTGGATGGTGCGCGACGAGCAGAAGATCGGACTGGAAGAGGCGCATTACCGCATGTCAGCCCTGCCGGCTCATGCCGCCGGGTTTCGCGACCGCGGCGTACTGCGCGAGGGGGCATGGGCGGACGTGGTGGTTTACGACCTCAACGGGCTGGGTATCGAGCCGCAATGGGTCGGCGAAGTGGCTCACGACCTGCCGGGCGGCGAATGGCGGCGGGTCAAACGCGCCAAAGGGTACCGCTCGATCATCGTCAACGGCGCGGAGACCTTCGCTGAGGGTAAGTGCACGGGCGCGACTCCGGGCAAACTGCTGCGCCACGGCCGCACCGACAACTAGGGTCTGGGATTGCAGGTAAGCCAGCGCCCGCTGCGCCTCAGGCGTCAGCGGGCGCTTTTTTGGTTGGATAACGCTTCCTCTTCAGGTCGCAGCCATTTCGTCAGGCGCCAGGGGGGACCATCTGGGTAAAGCCCACGATATGCACCGAGGGTACGTAATGGCCGTCAGTCCTTGATTCCAGCGGCGGCGAAGGTTGGTAAGTGAAGCTGCCCTGGCTATGCGGAGGGATGTCGGCCGGCGCGGTGATGTAGAAAGTGCGGCCCGGACTGTCTGGGCCTGGGCGGAAATCATTTCGCCACATCCAGGCATAGTTGATCATCAGCTTCACGTTGCGCACGGTCAGGCCCGTGCGATTGACGATGGTGCCGGTGATCGCGCCTTCAGGCCGGGCGGTGACGTTGTCCAGGTCGACGCTTCGCGCCAATCCGCGGGTGGTGATCAGTTCCTGGCCGGCGGCTTGGGGCGCAAAGGAGGCCACGGGCAGCAACAATGCTGCGACTGCAAGCATAATTGGCAATGCTTTCATGATTATCCTCGCGTCGTTGTATGGGACTCGCGTATGGCAGCTAACCATCACAGATTATAGAGGCCGCGGTGCCCCGGCCGGCAAGTCTTTAGTAAGACGCAGGAAAGCGTGCTGCCTTAAGTGCCTTGTTTCTGGGCATGATTTGGGAGGTGTGTCGCGCAGGCGGCTTATCGCCATCGTCCCTGCCGGATTTGGAGGCAAAAAAATGCAGATTCGCGATTTAAGGTCGCTTGAGCACTCGCCCAGATGATACGATGGAGGCAAACGCGGAAGCCAAACTGTCGGGGCGACGCAGAATCGACGGAGGAAGTCATGAAAGCCCATCGTCTTGAGGTCCTCAAAAACATACTGACCCAAGAGCGCTCCAATGCCCTGGCCAGGATCCGCGAATTACGCCGCAACCAAGGTGACGATATGGCCGGTTCACCTGGCGACGAGATGGACGTCGCCAGATCGCTGACCGACGTGGAGACCAACGCGAGCCTCATAGAGCGAGCCGAGGATCGGCTTAAAGCGATCGACGACGCATTCGGCCGGCTGACCCGCGGGCGCTACGGCATATGCGAACAGTGTGAGAACGAAATTGCGGTTGAGCGCCTGAAGGTCCTGCCTTTCGCCACCTATTGCGTGGATTGCCAGCAGGAGCGCAGCCAGCAACGCACGTCGCGCGCGGCGGTCAACGACGAGCCCTGGCGGCGATGGAGAATCCACGAGGAGCCTGACGAAGCCGGAGAGGACACAAACAGCGTTACCGACCCCGAAGAACTGCTCACGATTCACGACACGTCGCCGTTCGAAGCGGAGGAGGGCGAGCTTGAGCAGGCGCCGTCGGCCGCGCCGACGCGCCGCCGCGGGCGTCCGCGCAAAAAGTAGCCGCGGCGCTGAACCGCCCAGGAGGTCAGCTTGGACAGGTTGGGGGGGACTGGAGGGCTGAAAAACTCTCACCTTTGGCTGGAACGTTGCGGCGACTACTGTGGCGGGGTCGACGCAACGTCGCGATAGATCAGGACACTGCTCTCGCATCACTTCCGTCTTTGCCACCGGCTAACCCGCGCCATCTCCGCTCCCACACTACCGCTCGTAAATTTTGAGCATTCGCATCACGCCTGGAGGTGCGAACCTGCTCGGATCGCCCGCGCACAACAACCGGTCGTCATGTAGGCTGAGAGATCGTGAGTTACCTGGTTTATGGCGTCCTCAACGGACATCGCTTTCCTGCGCGTCCCTCGGTAAAGGGCGTCCACAATCAAACGGTGTGGGTGCTTAACTGCGGCGATCTGTGCGCGGCACTTTCCGACGCCGAGCCGCGCGCAGATTCGGCCACCGGGAAGCCGCGCGATGTGCTGCAAAAGGACGACTTATTGGCCTACGCCGGGGTAATCGAGGCTTCAATCGCGCTGAGACGATTGTGCCGATGCGCTACGGAAGCTTTTTCCGCGGTGTTGCTGAGGTGCGGGCGTGGGCATGCCGTAACTCAGGACATCTACACTCGCTTCTGCGACGGCTCGATGGCTGCGTCGAGATGCGCGTATGGGCTTTGCTGTCGAAGACTGACGCCGTTTCGGAGCGCTGCTCCGCCGGCGGATCCACGACCGGCTGTGGCGGCGAGTTGCGCGTCGATTTGGCGCCTGCGCAAAGCTTCGATCGCCTCACCCAACTTGTGCGTGACGCGCTGTACGGCCGGTTCCGGGAATGCTTGGAAGAGATAGGATGCACAGGCCAAAGTCCGATGCTGTCGCTCTACTTTCTGGTCGAGCGTAGCCGAATCGCTTGCTTTAAAGAGGCCTTCGGACGCGTCTGCGCCGCCGAACCCGGCTTGATGCTGAGTGGTCCCCGTTCGCCTTATAACTTTGTGCGCTTCGCAGTTCCGAAGGTCGACGAATTTGCCCAGTTGCCGCACGAAGCTCACTCCTGACGGCGCGAAGACCGCACGGTGGCCGTCCTGCGTTTGACGTCCGGACAGTCCGTCCGCGCGTCTATTTCAGGATGAGATGACATTTCCGGGTTCCGAACTATATAGTTCATCATCGAACACACGCTTGCAGAAAGGACTCGATGATGCGCTTACGCTTCGTGTCTCCTCGCACTCGCACGCGAACCGGGCCACTGCCCCCGGTTGTCCTCCTGATTAGCACGTTGGGCATACTCATCGCCCCTGCTGCAAAAGCTTTTGCGCAAACGCAGTCGCAAGCCGACCTCAACGCACCGCTGACGATGCCCGGCGGTCCCGCCGGGTTGCTTGATGTGCGTCCAGTCTGGCAGCCAAGGCCTTTCCGTGTGCAGGACAAAGCTTACCTGGTTTACGAATTGCTGCTGACCAATTTTCAGACCGAGCCCATCACGCTGGAGTCGTTGCGAGCGGACGGCGGTCCGATGGGTATCTTCACGTTCGACAGCGATGCTGGCCTCAAATCGATGATCGATCTGCCGCCGCGCTACGGAGTAGCCGACGAATTAAGCATCGAGCCATTGAAAACCAGACTCTTGCTGTTATGGTTGCCGTTTGCCTCAGACGGGGTCCCTCGGCGCCTGATGCACACGATTCGCTATAGTGTTCGCGCGGGAAGCGGTTCGCCGGGTCAGCGCAGGCCGATGACGCTGGTTGCGGAGCCGATGCCGGTTGCCTACGACGCCGCGCCGATAGTTATTGGTCCTCCGCTGCGGGGTAACAATTGGCTGGCCGGTAACGGTCCCTCCGAGACTTCGGCTCATCGCCGCGCCTTCATGGTAGCAAACGGCAACCTCTATTTCCCCGAGCGCTTCGCCATTGACTTTGTACAGTTGGGTGCCGACGGCCGAACCTACAAAGGCGACCCTAAGAAAAACAACGACTATCACGCCTACGGTTCTGACATTCTTGCGGTAGCGGACGGCAGAGTTGTGGATGTAAGGGGCGGAATTCAGGACAACGTCCCGGGTTCGGCCAAGGGACCGATCACGATGGCGACTATTGCGGGCAACTACGTGATCGAAGAAATCGCCAGGGGCGTTTATGCGTTCTATGCCCATATCAAGCCGGGTACTCTCAAAGTTTATCTTGGCGCCCCGGTAAAGCGCGGGCAGGTGTTGGGCGGCCTCGGCAACACCGGCAACTCGACCGAACCACATTTGCATTTCCACGTTATCGATCGACCCTCTCCACTGGCTGGCAACGGTATTCCCTACGCCTTCGACCATTTCTCGCTGGTTCCCGGTCACGCCAACGAATCGGCTCAGGAGATCAGTTTCGTTTTTGGCACCGGCCAACCCCAGCCGGTTAAGGATTCACTGGTGCTGGAAAATGCGGTAATCGACTTTCCGCAGAAGTGAGTTCCTAGGCGAAGCCTGGGGGGAGGGAGTTTTGCTATGCCCGACGCAAACCGCTGGAGCACCGATCATCTTCCCGATCTCACCGGCAAGACCATTGCCGTCACCGGGGCAAACAGCGGCATCGGGTACGAAGCCGCCCTACAGTTCGCGCGCAAAGGAGCAAACGTTGTCCTCGCTTGCCGCAGCCTGGATAAAGCGCGTTCCGCGGCGGACACGATCGCGGCGGTGCATAAGGGAGCCGCGGTCGAAGTGATGGAACTTGATGTGGCGAACCTGAAATCCGTTCGGGCGTTTGCCGACGCGTTTGCGGCGAGTCATCAGCGCCTCGACGTTTTATGCAACAACGCCGGTGTGATGGCGATTCCGTACCGGCGCACTGCCGATGGCTTCGAGATGCAATTCGGCACCAATCACCTCGGACATTTCGCGCTCACTGGCTGGTTGATGAAGTTGCTGCTTGGCACCGCCGGCGCGCGCGTCGTCACGGTGAGCAGCAGTGCGCATCATATCGGCTGGATGCGTTTTGAGGATCTGCAGTCGCAGCGCAGCTACCGGAAGTGGTTGGCTTACGGCCAGAGCAAGTTGGCAAACCTGTTGTTCGCTTTCGAACTGCAGCGCAGATGCGACCGCGCGGGGGCAAAGCTCGTCAGTGTAGGCGTCACCCCCGGCTATGCGGCCACGAACCTGCAGAGTGTCGGGCCGCAGATGCGAGGTTCGGCCGCACTCGAATCGATGTGGGCACTGTCAAACCAACTCTTCGCGGTGAGCGCCGCTATGGGCGCTCTGCCGACTCTGTACGCGGCGACCGCCCCGGAACTGCGCGGCGGCGAATATGTCGGTCCGAAGATGCTCGGAAGGGGACGCGGCTATCCGGCCGAGGTCTGGTGCAGTGCACGCGCTCGCGACCAACGAGCCGCCGCCCGCCTCTGGGAAGTTTCCGAACAACTCACCGGAGTGCATTACCAGATCTGAATCCTTCTGTTCGCTCCCTCAGTCTTGGGCTCCAACCTTGATAGGTATTCGGTACTGATCCAGCGGCATTTCGCGAAAAGTCTGCGACAATTTCTTCACTCGAACATAATCACGGCGCGGACCAGTTCGCCCGCCTGCATCGCTTTGAAAGCGTCATCAATGCCGTCAAGGCCGATCCGGCGAGTTACCATGTCGTCGAGATTGAGCCGGCCGCGCAGATAAAGGTCGGCATATCTGGGAATATCGAGCTGGTAGCGGGAAGACCCCATTGTAACGCCGATCAAACGGCGCTCTCCCTTCAGGAAGTTAGGATCCAGCTCCATGCGAATTCCCGCCGGAACACCGCCGATCACCGCGGCGGTTCCACCCAGCGCCAGGCATTCGAAGGACTGCTCGATGGTCTTTTTGGTGCCGATTGCTTCAAAGGAAAAATCAACTCCCGCGCCGGCTGTCAGGCGTCTGATTTCCTCGACCGCGTCGCCTTGGGCGGAATTGACGGCATCGGTCGCGCCAAAGCGGCGCGACGTCTCCAGCTTGGCGTCGAAGATGTCCACCGCGATGATCCGGCCCGCCCCGGCCAGCCGCGCACCTTGAATAACCGCGATTCCGACACCGCCCGCGCCGAACACGGCAACCGAGGAGCCGGGCGTAACTTTGGCGGAATTTACCACCGAACCCACGCCCGTCATCACACCGCAGCCAATTAGAGCGGCGCGATCCAATGGCACCTCACGCGGAATCCGCACGGCGCATCGCTCATGCAGTAGCAACCGGTTGGAAAAGCCCACTGGGAATTGCCGCGCGCGTCCGAGATGCATGATCTGTCCGGTCAGGTCCTGGCCTTTCCACGAATAGCGCGGCGGCGATTGCGGGGGCCGTTGCGTCATGTGCTGGTTGGCGCACAGTACAGGATGGCCCGCCATGCACAGTTCGCAAATGCCACAGGCCGAAATGGTGAAGGCCACCACGTGATCGCCCGGCCGGAGGTCCGCGACCGCAGAACCGACCGCTTCGACGACACCTGCCGATTCGTGTCCCAGGACACAAGGAGCGGAAACGGGATATGCACCGGACGCGAAGTGCAGGTCGCTGTGGCACACGCCGCAGGCGGCGTTTCGAACCAGAACCTCATAAGCCATCGGCGCGTCAATTTCGATCTCCTCGACTGAAAGCGGCCGTTTCGGCCCTTGATAAATCGCGGCTTTGGCTTTCATCTCAAGTCCTTTAAATTTTGCCTAACTGACCCTGGTGGTTTTCACTACGCCCGCCCGCTCGAAACGCTCGATGTCCGCCGGTGAATAGTCGATCTCGCGCAGAATCTCATGTGAATGCTGGCCCAACAGGGGCGGGGGTAAATCCGACACGGAAGCGGCGCCGACTGAGTGTCCATCGGAAAAACGGATTTGATTGCCCACCACGCGCAACAAGCCATAGGTGGGATGGTTATATTCCGCGATCATTCCATTGTTAAGCGCCTGTGGTTCGTGCAGAGCGAAGTCCACCGGCGCCTCGCGACGAGTTCCACGGGCACGTCGGCTTCGCGCATCAGCGCAATCCATTCCTGAGCTGTGCGCGTCAGCATCCGGGTTTTGAGTGCGGCGTCCAGTTCGGAGCCCTCGCTGGTTCGCTCGCAATTGACAATTTTCGCCAATCCGGCCGGCGGTGCGATGCCGCACAGGCGCAGCAGTCTCTTTGCCGCGGCTTCGTCCGGGCAGCATACGCAGAGCCATCCAGAGCTGGTTTCATACAAACGGTAGAAAGGACCGAAGCCGGTTCGCTCTTGATCGAGCTGGGGCTGTTCAACCAGGCCGTGCGCCGTCATAAAGGCCTGACTCTGGAACAACAGACCGACGCCGACCTGCGGCATTTCCAGCAACTGTCCATTGCCGGTACGGCGGCGATAGTCGAGCGCCGCGATGATTCCGAAGGCGGCCATCAGCGCGGCAAAGGTGTCCAGCGGGGCGCCGGCAAGCTTCAACGGCGGATTGCTCAGTCCTCCGTTCGACGTGTCCATCCCGGTCCAGGCGCGATTGATCGTCTCAAAACCGGGTGCCTGCGCAAGCGGACCTTTGGAGCCGAAAGCAGTCACGTGACAGTAAATGACGCGCGGATTGATTGCTTGAATTTGCTCGTAGCCAATACCCAAGCGCTCAGCCACTCCGGGCCGGAAGTTGTGTTCCAACACGTCGGCGCGCGCCGCCAGCCGGCGCGTAATTTCCAAGCCTTGGGGTGATTTGATATCGACCGCGATCGAGCGCCGGCCGCGATGGCCGCCCACGAACACCCGCTCCAGCGCGCGCATCGGATCGCCGCCCACCGGTTCGAGCTTGATAACCTCGGCGCCGAGGTCGGCCAGCGGTACGCAAGCGGCAGGACCGGCGATAAAATTCCCCAGGTCCAGCACTTTAATTCCAGCCAAGGGCTGATTCATAGGCTAAGTGATTCCGCTGTCACACTACCCCACTGCGGCGCAAGCCGTTCACTTCATCCGTGCTGTAGCCGAGGCTGGCCAGAATCTCTGCGGTGTCGAGGCCGGCCGTGGGCGCCGCCCCTCTGACTTCGCCTGGCGAGACGTCAAACTTGAGCGGAAGTCCAACCTGGGTCAGAGGCCCAAGCTGGGGATCGTGCAACTCCAGCGCGAGATCATTGGCGCGGGCCTGTTCGTGTTGCAGCATCTCGCCCGGCTCCAGGCACGGCCCGACCGCGATATCCTCGCGCTGTAGGAGAGCAGCCCACTCGAGCATCGGGCGGCTGCGGAAGGCCTTCTCCACCAACGGCCGGAAGCGCGCGGCCTGTTCGGGATGGCCGACAAAATGGGCCGGATAATAACCGGGAAAATCGGCCGCGTTGCATCCGATCAGCTTGCACAGCCGTTCGAATGAACCGCGCGCCCCGGTGTGGATATACAGATAGCGTCCGTCAGCGCATCGATAGGCGTCGGCGGTCGGCGCGCCCTTGCCTGGCGCACTGGAATGCGACGGAGTTGCAAGGTTGCCGGTGGGATTCTCCGCCCACGACATCTGCAGGGCCAGCGAGGCGAGCGCACCGCCCAGCATCGAGGTCTCCACGCGGCATCCCGCTCCGTTGGTGCCGCGGCGAAAGAGCGCGGCGGCGATACCAATCGACGCTAGAAACGCGGCACCATAGCTCGTTACGGGGAAAAACATAAAGTTGGGACCGGCGCGGAAACCGGGCTGCTCGTGGCATAGGCCCGACCCCGCCTGCACCAATGCTTCATAGCCTGGATGTTCGCAGCCGCTCTCCGAATGTCCATAGCCGGAGATGGCGCAGTAGATCAGTCGCGGATAGCGCGAAACCAGGTTCGCATAGTCCAACCCCAGGCGCTCGCTCGTGCCCGCACTCCAGCTTTCGATTACTACGTCGGCACCGCGCATCAGACGATGAAGAATTTCCCGACCAGGCTCGGCCTTGAGATTAAGAGTGAGGCTCTTCTTGCCGCGATTCCAGACCGCGTAGGCGGGCATCTTGCGCATCGGGTCGCCGCCCGGCGGTTCGATTTTGATTACTTCCGCGCCGTAATCGGCAAACAACATCCCGACCAAGGGCCCCGCCACACCCCAGGACAGGTCGAGAATCTTGTAGCTTTGAAAAGGCCCCGTCATCGGTTTGTGCTGCCGTTCTCGGCGGGCAACCGTTTCATTCAGGCACCACCGCCGTCGTCAATTTCCCCGGCTGCGATCATACCAATCGTCTTCCTTCTCTCCGAGGGTCTGCGCGGCCAGCTTGGCCAGCGCCATTCCCGCGAGCTGGTTGCTAGGCGGACTCCAAGAGGCATCATCGCCCCATTCTTCATGGGTCGCCGACGCGAGCGCGCGCCAGGAGTAGATCTTGCGTAGTTCCTTGATACGAACGGCTCGGTCCAGCGTCATTACAAGTCCGATTTCCCGCTCGAAGACGTCGTAGGTTTCCTTTGCAGCCTTCGCCAGTTCCATCAGGAACTCCGCCGAAGGGATTTTGATGGACTCGCCCTGGGTCATCTTATCGATCTCGTCCTCGGTGATGTTCTTGTCGTTGGTGAGAAAAAAAGGCTTGTCGCTGTTCGACTTGTCGTCATCGTTTGGCATTTACCTAACCTCCGCACAGTGAACGGAATACGCATCGTGGTAAGCGCTTGGTTTACGTGCATCGAACGGGTCAGAACGGGTTTTCGCGGCCATCAAGCACCGCCAACCGTTTAAATACGATATAGAGCGTGCTAGGGCGGTCAGTCGCGAGTAAAGCGGCGGATCTCGACTTCCATCGTGCCGGTGTCGAGGATCGCGTATGAGCCCCGCCGATCCTGGTCGCGCGGCTCGGAGCATGAACCAGGGTTGACGACTGTTACGCCGTCGGTCCTGTGAATCATCGGCATGTGCGTATGGCCCAGGATGATGAATTCGTATGGCAGCGATCCGACCTGGCGAAGGATCGGACTGCCGGCATACACGTAATCCTCGTACGGCGGCAGGGGACTGGCGTGGGTAACCAGGATGCGGGCCTGGTCCGCCGTCATCTCGATCGACAACGGTGCAGTGGACAGAAACTCCAGCAGGTCTGGCGGAAATTCTGCCTGGCACTTCTTGAGATACTGGGGATTGCGTCCGCCGAGCAGAACCGCCTCGTGATTGCCGGTGATGCAGCGCACGCTGCGGTCGCGCAGGATTTCGACGGTCTCGGGACAAAAGCGGTATTCGCTGATGGAATCGCCGGCGCATACAACCATGTCGGTCGAGCCCATGTCGCCGAGCGCGTTGCGCAGAGCGCGCGGGTTTGCATGTATGTCTGACACGATTCCGATCTTCATCTCTTCACCGCTGCATCCAGCCTAGGCGGTTTCAAAAGATGGGGCAACGTGGAGCAGGGCGGGGGCGCCGCGCCAAGTTGATCTCTATAATTTGACCAAAACCTCGTTGGCGATTTTTTCCAGGTCGCGCGTTATCTGCTGCAGATCGCGGCTGAAATAGATGCCGGTGGTGACCCGCACCGCGCCCAGGTCTTGCGCCTGACGCACTCCGTCCATGGTCGGCTGGGCAGGGCAGCAGAATTCGATCTCGTTCGGATTGCGTCCGATTCTGGCGCATTCCTCCCTGACCTTCTTGAACAGGTCGGCGACTTCCGGCACCGGCACGGGCAAGTAGCCGTCGCCCAGGCGCGCGGTGCGTCTGATTGCCGCGGGTGAGATGCCGCCGATAAAGATCGGCACTCTTTTGCTGACCGGCTTGGGAAACGCATGGACCGGACCGAATTTGAATTGCGTGCCGTGATAGCTGGCTGGATCGTCGCGCCACAGCACGCGCATCGCCTCGATCGCCTCGTCGGTGCGTCTGCCGCGTTTGTGGTAATCCACGTTCAGAGCGTCGAATTCTTCCTTCAGCCATCCGGAGCCGATGCCGAGAATCACACGACCCTTGGACAGCACGTCCAGACTCGCCACTTCCTTGGCGGTGTACAACGGATCGCGCTGCGAGAGGATCATGATGTTGGTGGCGAACTTGATGTTTTTGGTGACCGCGGCGGCCGCAGCCAGCGTCAGCAGCGGGTCGGGAAAAGGCATCTCCTCGTCGTTGGTGGGCAGTTTCCCGTCGGGGGAATACGGGTAATGAGTCTGGTAGCCGTGCGGGATGACCGCGTGCTCGGGAATCCAGATCGATTCAAAGCCCAACCGATCGGCTTCCTTCGCATAGTGCAGAAGCACCTCCCGATCAAACGGCATCGGTTTAATGAAGAACCAGCTCAATCCAATTTTCATGGGCGCCTCACCTATCGTTGGGCAGCGATCCAGACCGCCGCCGCGTGGGCGAAACCATAGCCTGTTTCACCCAACCCCCGCCAGTGCCAGCAGACGAGGCAGATCAAGATGCTGGGCCAGGCAGTCCGCCATCAAGTCGTAGGCGCGCTCGCGGACCGCTTTGAAATCCTCGCCATGGCTATCGCGGATTGGTGCCAAACCTTTGGCAACGCGTACCGCGTCAAGGAAGCTGCGCCGGAAGCGAGCAGAATCAAACAAGCCATGCATCGACGTGCCCGCCACGCGTTCGCGCGCCGACCATGCCCCTTCGGGCTCATCGACCGCGGCACCCTCCCGTTCCGTGATGCGCAAAAACGCCTCGGCGCCTTCGCCGCGGATCACACGTCCGGCGTGAATCTCGTAACCTGAAACCGCGCAGCCCGACTCCGGATGTATCGCCCGAACGCGCGCTGTGATCTTTTCGCGCTCAAAGCGAGTCTCCACGTCGAGCAGGCTCAAACCGGTGGTCACGGGCGTCCTGGACTCAATCCCATCAGGATCGATGATACGCTGTCCGAGCATCTGGTAACCGCCGCATATCCCGACGGTCCAGCCGCCGTGCCGCCGATGGCGCGCGAGGTAATCCTCCCATCCCGCGCTGCGCAACCATTGGAGATCGGCGATGGTGTTCTTGGAGCCGGGAAGCACAAGCACATCCAGGTGAGGCGCGGAACCCGGATCGGTCAGGTAATGCACCGCCACGTCGGGCTCATCTTCCAGTGGCGCAAAATCAGTGTAGTTCGAAATCCGCGGGAGCCGCAGCACTCCGACACTTACCTCGTGGCCGCCGGCGTGACCTTTCGCTGGCCCGTCAAGCATCGCGCTGTCTTCCTGCGGAATCCGCAAGTCGGGCAAGTAAGGCAAAACGCCCAGGATAGGCACGGCCGTGCGCTGCTCCAGGGTCTGCCGACCCTCTTCCAACAGACGGCGGTCGCCGCGGAACTTGTTGATGAGCAAGCCTTTGACGCGCGCCCGCTGCGAGGGCTCGAGCAACTCGACCGTGCCGAACAGCGAAGCGAACACGCCGCCCTTGTCGATATCGCCGACGATCAGAACCGGCGCGTCGGCCATCTCGGCCACCGCCCAATTGACCAGGTCACGATGGCGCAGATTGATTTCGGCCGCTCCACCCGCGCCTTCGATCACGATTAGGTCGAATTCCTGTGCCAGACGCGCGTAGCTTTCCATGATCCGTGGCCACGCCTGTTCGCGATACCTCTCATGCTCCATCGCGTGCATATGGAAACGCACGCGTCCGCCAATCACCACTTGGCATCCCAGTTCGCTTTCCGGCTTGAGCAGCACCGGGTTCATATCGACGGTGGGCTCCAACCCGCAGGCCTCGGCCTGCACCGCTTGCGCGCGGCCGATTTCGCCGCCGGCGCAAACGGCGGCGTTATTCGACATGTTCTGGGACTTGAAGGGGGCAACGCGGATTCCGGCACGGCGAAAAGCGCGGCACAGCGCGGTTACTATCACGCTCTTGCCCACGTCGGACGCGGTCCCCATGATCATCAGGCTTTTGGCGCTCATCTGCGGCGATCAACTGTGGCCCAGCCGCAGCGCCGCCGCAAGGATCAGAGCAATGGCTCAAGCAGCCACGCGATGGTTTCGTCCAAACGCTCAAGCAGTCCCCGACGTTCCCACTCTTCCAGATCGATTGGTTGGGAGCCCTCCATGTCGTTTCTGAACATCAGATCCATTCGGTCCCCAAAGGAGTGACTGAGAATGACCGCGTTGAGTTCGTTGTCGCGAGCGATACTCCACCAGTCGAGATTTGACGTGCCGACGGTGGACCAGACGCCGTCGATAGTGGCGGTCTTAGCGTGCAGCATCTTGCCTTGCCATTCGTAGATTTTCACGCCGGACTTAAGCATCTGCTCATAATCGGAGCGCTGCGCCGACACAACCAGCGGCTCATCGCTCTGGCTCGGCAGCAGCAGCCGGACGTCCACGCCGCGGCGCGCGGCATGCTCCAGAACATGCAGTATCTGGCGATCAGGGGCAAAGTAGGCGTCCGTGATGTGCACGTTCGTCTGCGAGTTCACGATGGCGGAGAGCAGAGTGATGTAAATCAGGCTGAACCGCTCCGGAACGCTGCCGATTACGCGTACGATGGCGGTGCCCTTCGGTTCCAGGTGAGGAAAGTAATTGCGGCTGCCAAGTGGAGCTCCCTTCTGATAGCGCCACTCGTCGACAAACAGGTGCTGGAACTGCGCCACCACGGGGCCTTCAACCTGGATGTCGGTATCACGCCAATACTGCGGGGGCTGAGATGCTTTGCTGGCACGCAAGCCGCTCGCATAAACCTCCGATATGTTGATTCCTCCTGTAAACGCGATACGTCCATCGACGACGAGCATTTTGCGATGATTGCGATGCATCAGACTCCAGGGCAGCTTCGCCTCGAACGGATTGATTGGGCGATACTGCAGCACGGAAATCCCGTGGCTCTGCAGCTGGTCGAAGAAGCTCGCCGATGTGTGCATCGAGCCGAGGCTGTCGTAGATGACGTTGACCTGCACACCGTGTTGCCGGCGCTCGATCAGGGCGTCCGCAAACATCTGGCCCACCCGCCCGTCGGAGATGATGTACATCTGAAGGTTGATGGTGTCCCGCGCGCCGTGAATCGCGTCCAACATCGCCCGGTAGGTCGCGGTGCCGTTCTCCAGCAGCGTAACCTTATTGCCCAGGACCAGCGGTTCGCCGCTGAGCGACTGCTCCAGCGCCAGATGGCGGTCCAGTATATCGGTCGGCGTTTTCTGCCGCTGTTGCAACCTCGCAATGATCCGCCGCCCCTGTTCCTCTGTAAGTGGGCCTTCGGAGCCAACAAAACTGGGGCGCCGCCAATAAAAAGATTTCGAACCTATGAACTCGCGCGCATTAGGTACGGTGCCACAGCCAGTGCAGACAGCGATAACGGCAAGGACTAGCAGCGTACGCATCAATTCACCCGGGTTCATCCTGGCGGCTGCGGCCCGCCATGGCGCCCATGCCGATCGGGCAGCAAGCGTTAGCGCGGCCGGTATGAGTAAACTTTGCCGCTGCGAGTTTCCGGCCTCTCTGAACCGGCCGGTCCGTTCGCCATCTTGATCGTACTGGCTTTCGCCGCGCGTGCGAAGAAATTTGCCCGATGACCGAAAGACGGGTTGGCAGGCGCGCGTATTCTTTCAGTCAAGCGCGCATTCTACCACTTCTTGCGCCTTCGATGGCTCGCGATTTGGGCGCCGCTACCTGAGTCCACCCGGCCAATTGGCGCTGTTCAAGGAAGTAAGGAAAGCGCTCAGGTAGCTGTCGGTGCTGCCGTTAAACCAGCTTCCCGAAAAGTGAGTATCGATACATCCGTAGGCGAGATATTGAAGGTTGGTCCATCCGGAAATGCTGGATTGACCGGCCGGATTGCTGGCTGCATTGTTCACCGCGTTTCTGTAATCCGTTCCTGAGGCGGCGCTCTGCGAATTGAAATAGCTATACTGATCGCCGTTGACGCAACCCCGCATCTCGGCATAGCGGTAGTCGAGACCGAACGATGTCGATTCTTCCATCATCGGCCACGTCATCCACTCGTAGTAGACCTTGTTTTGCACCAGGCTCCATGAGTCATATTGATTTGTTCCGGTCTGCCCGCCAAAACCCTTCATGCCGCAGAATTGTCCATTTGGGGTTATAGGCGTTACGGCTCCCAGGGTGATGGAGGATGGGGTGCATCCGGCGGGGTTGTTCTTATCGCCGCCTTCGTTGCATCCGATTCCGCCGTTGCCCGCCGCACAGTCCTGATGCCATCCGGATTCTATCTCGGCTTGCGCGCGTACATAATCCTCGTCGATACCCCATTTACAGGCGGTGATCCGTATCAGGTCGTCGGTACTGCCCGAATAGTTACCGTCCACCTTAGCGAAATCCGAATGCGGCAGTTCGCTGCAGCATGGAGCATACGTGTAAAAGTAGGACGGGACCCCGCCCGGTGGCGGCTGGTTTGAGTTCCAATGGGTCGGGCTTCCATCATCCTGATTCCATTGGGCGTGTTCAGGGACTGGCGTGAGATTTACCTGGGTCACACAATCAATCGCATTGGGCAACGCTGCGCCAGGGCCGTACATCGAATAGTGCCCCGGGATGGGAGTGGGCGAAGAGATGGGTGATGGACTGGGACTGGAAGAGGGAATCGGCGATGGGCTGGGGGACTGGGTGGGATTGCCTGTGGGAGTTCGAGTCGGTGTCGGTCTACGTTTGGCAGAGGCAGTCGTCGCGGCAGCAGTGATTAGAATGAAAGCTAGAAGTGCTGATGGCAGAAGACTTGAGGAAACCAATGTTTTTGTCATTTCCAGCCTCGATCCACATCGACTGAGCGCGAAGAATTATCTCCACCAAGTTTTCAGAGGATTCTTAAGACCTGTCTGAGTTTACGGAACATCAAGCGCGAACGCTGTCGTCAGAGAATAATGGGCGAGAAATTGTAAAATCCGGGGAAAACCTTTCTCTCTGCGCAAATCGCCGTCTCCGCGCGAGGCAACAAACAGCCGACGCTTCAAATCGAGCCCGCGCAAAAAGGTTGGCTGAAGCATCGGAAAAAGAGCAGCCTCGATTTGAACACTCGATATCAATTTGTTTTCGCGTCTGTCAAGCTCATTTATCTGTTTTTGGTTAATGTCAAAAACCTTTCAACTAAAAAGTGAACTATAACTCTCTGGTCGTTCGCATTGGGAAGGATTGATGGTATTTCTATTTTTCATCTTTACTATCTATTATAGATCAATACACACTGCTTATTAGTCCGGTACTTGGGAAAAGCGAAACATGCGAGATTCCGCCAAAGTTCCTTTTGTCCTGGGCAGATCTAGTGAACCGGAGGAGGCAGATAAGACGTGGATTTCATTGATTGAGCGTGTGATAGGGCGCTTCGCCAAGCTCGCTAAGCAAATCCGGGAAGGTACGCTGATTGGTAGCGGGCTTGTCCGGCTCGGCCGCTAGGAATCACTCGCGTCGTTTTTGCGCCGGCGTTATGATGAAAACGACTTCGAGGGGAAGCAACGGAAAACAAGGTAAAACTCCGAACCTGTTGCTCTATTCCGTAGTTCACCGTAAAATTGAGTCTGTGTCGAATCTGATGCGCAAAGCCACTGACGGGGCTTATGAAAGCGCCGATCGGCTTTTAACAGCCAGGCAGGTGGCGTCCTACTTGAACGTCAATGAGCGGACGGTCCTAAAGCTGGTTTCGGAAGGCGCTTTGCCGGGCGTGAAGATAGGAAACCAGTGGCGGTTCCGCAAAGCGATGTTGGACACATGGCTGGACGACCAGATGCTCGGCGTCGGGCCACGCTACTTCGAAGTAGCTCAGGCGGCCCATCCGCCGGCGCGAATCCTCGACCTGGCGAGCTGCTTCCAACCTTCCCACATCAACCCGGATTTATCTGCGCAAACACGCACCGGTGTAGTCGACGAGCTTGCTTCTCTGGCCAATCGGCTGGGGTTGGTCCGCGACCGGATGTGGTTTGTGCGCGCGCTGCTCGAACGCGAGAGCATCATGCCGAGTGCGGCCGGCAACGGCGTGGCGTTCATGCATTCACTGTATCGTCACCCGGAACAGGTCGTACGCCCCTTCATGGTGTTGGGCCGCTCGCAGGCAGGAGTGGACTTTGACGCGCTCGACGGCAAGCCGACCCATCTGTTTTTCGTGCTGGGATTGAAGTTCCAGGAACCACACCTTCCCTGGTTAGCCAAGTTATGGCAGATGTGCGCGCACAGCGACGCAATCGACGCTCTGATGCAGGCACCGACGGCCGAAGCGATTTTCGACGCGCTGTCGGGCGCGGAACGTAACCTGGTTCTTTCGGCCAGACATCAATAAACCGGAGACTTCACAGGACCGATGACGAAGCAATCAAATGGCGTTAAGAACCGGGCCCTTACCCAATGGGTTGCCAATACAGCGCAGCTTACACAGCCCGACCAGATCATATGGTGTGACGGCTCGGAGGAGGAAAAGCTCCGCCTCACCAGTGAAGCAATTGCCAGCCAAGTTCTAATTCCACTTAACCCGGCCAAGCGGCCCGGCTGCTACCTGCATCGCTCAAATCCCAGCGACGTCGCCCGCAGCGAACATCTGACCTTGGTCTGCACCCCAGACAAGGACGGTGCGGGACCGACTAACAACTGGGCGCCGCCCGACGAAACCTACGCGAAGTTGCGCGGATGGCTGCGGGGCTCGATGCGGGGCCGGACGATGTACGTAGTCCCCTACGTGATGGGTCCGCTGGGCTCCCCATTTGCGAAGGTGGGCATTGAGCTGACCGACAGCATTTACGTCGCGCTCAACATGAGAATCATGACCAGGATGGGTCGCGCCGCGCTCGAGCTGTTGGGAGAATCGGACGACTTCAATCGCGGACTACATTCCACTCTTGACCTCAATCCGGAGCGCCGCCTGATCTGCCACTTTCCACAAGACAACGCGGTGTGGTCGGTGGGCAGCGGATACGGCGGCAATGCGCTGCTCAGTAAGAAATGCTTCGCCCTGCGAATCGCGAGCTGGCTGGGGCGCACTGAGGGATGGCTCGCCGAGCACATGCTTATCCTGTGCCTGGAAAGTCCCGAGGGCGAGACCACATACGTCGCGGCCGCCTTTCCGAGCGCCTGCGGCAAGACCAACCTGGCGATGCTGTTGCCGCCGGCGGCTTTCAAAGGATGGCGCGTGTACACGGTGGGCGACGATATTGCCTGGCTGCGGGTTGGAGCGGACGGCCGGCTGTGGGCGGTGAATCCCGAGGCCGGTTTCTTCGGCGTCGCTCCGGGCACCAGCGCGAAATCCAATCCCAACGCGATGAAGACCGTCGAGCACGACACGATCTTCACCAATGTCGCCGCCACCCCCGACGGCGATGTCTGGTGGGAAGGGATGGGGACTGAGCCTCCGCAGGGATTGGTGAATTGGCGCGGCGAACCATGGGATCGCAAGTCGGGTCAGCCGGCGGCCCATCCCAACAGCCGCTTCACCGCGCCTATGGCCAACAATCCGGTGCTCTCGCCCAACGTAGAAGATCCGCAGGGCGTACCGATCTCGGCAATCATCTTCGGCGGGCGGCGCGCCTCGACCGTGCCGCTGGTCATGGAGGCCAGCGATTGGTCTCACGGCGTGTTTTTCGGCGCCAGCATGGGTTCCGAGACCACCGCGGCGGCCGTAGGGAAGGTCGGCGTGGTGCGGCGCGATCCGATGGCGATGCTGCCCTTTTGCGGCTACAACATCGTCAAGTACTTCGGGCATTGGTGCGAGATGGGCCGGGCATTGCGCAATCCGCCTGCGATCTTCGAGGTGAACTGGTTTCGCAAAGACCGCCAGGGCTCCTTCCTATGGCCCGGCTATAGCGACAACATGCGTGTGCTCAAGTGGGTGGTGGACCGAGTCAAGGGGCGGGTCGACGCCGACCGGACGCCGATTGGCCTGGTGCCGCGCAAAGAGGACATCAACCTTGCGGGACTGGAGATAGCTCCGGATCAGTTGCGCCAGGCAACCGCGATCGACGCCGGCGAGTGGCTGGCCGAACTCAATCAGATCGAAGAATATTTCAAGCAGCTCGGCGCCGACGCCATAACCGGCTTCGCGGACCGTATTCGATCAGCAAGAGCTGAACTGCAAAAGCAGCGCTAAAGCGCCTGCTTTTTGTTTTGCAAGAAGGCGGCGGAAAAAAAGTTTCCGCCGCCTTTGTGCATATTGTCATCCTTCGATTCTTCGCAGCGCCGGCTCCCCGCGGCACTTTGCTTTCAGGGTCGACCCGTCAAATCGACGGTGCGCAAGCCCGTGCTTGGAGTCATGCGTTTGGCGGTCCGGCACCTTGTCATTCCGAACCGAATCTGCACAAGGAAGAATCCCGTCAATGCTCGGTCGGACGAATTTTCTTTGCGGATATCATCCATGTAGCGCTCCCGCGAGCAGCGCAAGGATTCCCCAGTGCGGTTCAGTATGAAATGGATGTGGGCGCCTGAATGCGTGAGACGACCGTTGTTGCTGAACGCTCGAAACTTCACCCGCTTTCAGCTAGAAGTAGCAAACAGCTATCGAAAGGCTAAAGGAGGGGAGTTTGAACAAGTCACGTTATTGCGTCGTTATCCCGACCCTTCTCGCGATGGTTATTTCAGCAGCCGGTTGCATCGCATGGACCGAAGACTCCAAGGGGAACCTCCAATCTGTAGGCCTTCCGGGTGTGCCGGTCTGGAAGGCGCAACAGCCGTCACCGCAGGCACCGCTCGCAGCGGGCGCGTCGTCCGTCGCCGAACTCACCGCGGATGGCGGCGGTGCGCCTTGGCTCGACGAACTCAATCGATGGCGCCAGGCGGCAGGTCTGCAGCCCGTGGGCGAAAACCTCGAACTGAGCGACGGCTCGCGCGAGCACGCGCTCTACCTGCTGGACAATGCGGGTGAAGGCGGCGCTTCGGTAGTGCGTGCCGGAATGGCGTTGGGGGGCGGGGCGCACAGCGAGAGTCCCGGCTCGCCGGGATTCACCGAAGCAGGCGCGCAGGCCGCGGGAGGGGGCCGTCATGTCGAGGGAGTTCTTCAAACTGCCACGATTGCTTTGGGGGAGAAGGGTCAGAAAGCCGATATCGACAGTCTTCTGATCGTCCCCTTCCATCGCCTTTCGCTGCTGGCTCCGTGGGCAGAGGTTGCCGGTTACGGCAAGGAAGGCAAATATCCCCAACGGGTGGCTGCTTTGGCGCTGCGAGGCCGCCAGGGTAGGGATGCCAACGTGGTAGTCAAGTTTCCGCCCGACCAGTCGAAGATGCCGTTCGGGGCCATCCATGCCTCCGAATGGCCTAATCCGCTGGCCGCGTGTCCGGGTTATCAACTTCCGGTGGGGTTGCCGATCAGCCTGCAAGTCGTCCAGCCCGCCAATATCGCGTCCTACTCGATTACCGATTTGACCTCGGGTCAGCAGTTGGATGCGTGCGCGTTCGACCGACTGACATACGAAAATCCGGATCCAACACAGCAAGCAGCCGCGCGCCATGCGTTGTCCTCCGCCAAAGCAATCGTAGTGATACCGCGGTATCCGCCTGAGCCCGGCCATCGGTACCAGGTCACGATCCAGGCCGGAATGCAGTACCAATGGACTTTCGGAGTCGAGCAGACCGGAGATCAGGTAACTGCTCGGACCTCGGCGCCGCCGGCGAGGCCTTTCTATTGATGAGGGAAGTTCTATCTGAGCGGCGGGGCCGTGCCGGCTGTCGACGGGCGGGCGCCGCGGCCCCTTTTCATCGGCAGTACGGCGGCCGCCTGAATTGGTGACGATTATTTGGCACACAGATTGGGTGCACATCGGGCACGTAGTGAACACACCCTGAAGTAAAAATTCGGCAGGCTAAAGGCTGGAACGCACTATGCTGAGAGTACGTGAAATGCAGCCTAGACATGCTAAGGAATTTCATAGCCAGACATCCGAAGTCGCTCATGTACCTGTCCGCGCTCGTAATCGGAGCGAGCCTGGCGCTGCTGTCGCGATCTCGCGTCTCGGCAATCGACCCGGCAACGATGACAATGTTCTGGCAGTTGTTCTCGTAGTTCGTGCGCCCGGCTTGCGGATTGGCGGCCATTTTCGGAACACTGTTCAAAGCGGACCGAGGAGCGAAAGACGACGGCGCTAGCCCGGCTGTGACCCCGTGGCATCCGGTGATGGCCAACGCGTGGCCGGCAGTCGCCCAGAGCATCGCTTCCCCACGCGAGCACCCCTAGCTTATTTCGTGGTCGATCGTCTGCCAGTTCGGCGCTTGTCGAAGAATTCCAATTGAGGTTCAGAACCTCCTACGAAGCGATATCGTCTAGTCACTCCTCTTACTTCAGTTACGTTACCCTGAGCAAAAGTCTTCGGTGTTATGCGACTTATTAGCGACCATCTGGCGGTGGCGCCTGAAGGCAAAAAACTGAAACCTGAGTCTCGAAAGAGCACTCCCTCTAAAGAGTGATAGCAGTCTCCGTTTCAATAGCTGTATCGTGGATCTTCTTCATACCTGTGGAACGATGGTTTTTGTCACAACGAGAGGCAAGCCACTACCTCATTCAGGGGCGTAACAAGAACGAGTTCTGGATAGCCGTGTCGCCGCCGGAAGGTGGCAAGGGATGGCATGGAGAGTGGTTTCCGGAACGCCGGCCTTCCACAGCTGGCCCAGGTGAGTTAGCGGTTCAAGGTTATCCGTGGACTATCGGGCGATTATTTCAAAACCAGATAAAGAACTAACGGGCGTCCGGCGTTTTGAAATGATCGCACGGTAATTCTCCGGAAACTTAGTCGGCGGAAGTACAGCTTTTCTTTATTCTTAATGAGCGATTCCCGTGGCCGTGAGCTTAGACGAAATACCCGTCGGTGCTTCGATCGTCTGTCCCGACCCATTTCCATCCGGAGCCTCCAACCAGGTACTTTAAATCGATGAATGCTCCGACAAACCAAATCACGAAGCACATGGTCAGACCTAGCAAGTCTTGCCACACACCCGCGTGTTCAGGTTGACGTATCCCCAAAGCATGCCCCTGCTGCCATCCGACCGCTTTTCCAATCTGAAATACATAGAACAAGATAATACTCCAAAGCCAACTCCTGGAGCTTTTCAGACCCTTGCTTAGCTCGGTTATATAGTTCTGGACATGCTTGATCATAGCTCGCCCTCCTCACTGCCAAGATAAAAAATCCTGCTCTTTGAGAACGATCGAAACTCCATTGGGCAGAAGATTGTTTGGACCCTGGTGCCGGTGCCAGTCTGAATCGGGGATTTTGCAGAAAATGGAATTGCCTGCATTTACGATCAGCATATCGATTGTATTCCAGGCGTTGTCGTTGATATCGCTGCTCGTCGGATTGGGGGGAGGTTCCCGCCCAAACCACGATCGCTGCCTACAGCGAGCCGACGCCCCAGTGAGCACGCAAATTATCGGGACCTTTGCATGAAACTCGCTTCTCACTATGGTGGAATTTCCCACTGGATTCGATGCGCAGTAGGCGCCATAGGTCAATGCAGCACTCGGATTGACAATTCCTACACAACAATTGCGCGCGACGGTTTAACACAAAAAGCTCCGCCAACACGGTCACTCAGTTTTCGATCTTCTCCTTGAATTTGCTGTTCATCCACTCTGTTTCAGGGTAGCGCAGAAGTTTTGCGGAGCACACGTTCGCAGGAGAACGTTTTCTGCACGGCCCTGTGTGGGTCATGGCTGGCCGGGTTCATCTCGTATTCTCTTTCGTTTTGGCAAACTGCACCGGCGTTTATCTTCTGGTCGGGAACTGGCTGGCTTTATTACGCGGCACGAATGGACCGGCCCAGAAGCGATTGGGCGGCGCCTCGCGGACGAAGGCCTGGCGCAAGCTAATGGTGTTTCGCGGTGCTCGGGTCAAAAAAAGAGAAAAGGTGTGGTCTCAGTTGCTTCACGTCGTCTCTGTTTGACAATTCTTGACATTTACGGAGCGCAAGTGCTAGCAACTTTGGGTGGGATGTTGCGAGCGGCGCCGGGGAGCGTTGCTCGTTGACACATAGACCTGCCGTCCGTGCAGGGAAGGAGCGATCGATGAAAAGACTCGGGCTCCTGTTGGGGACCATCCTAACAGTCGCGATGGTTGTCTCTCTTAGCGATCTGGCTAGTGCGCAGCTGACCTACGATGTCGCCAATTACAATGCTTTGGCTGATGCCGAGTCGCCGGAGACGATTCCACCCGGCACCAAAATTACGGTGCAGAACTGGCAGCAGTACAAGAAGTTCATGCCGATGTGGGTGCAGGCCGCTTTCTCCGGCGCATACAAATGGCACGTCGGCAGCGATCCGGCATACACGGTCGTTGTGGGTCCGACCCACGACTATCCGCTGCCCAAGCAGTTTGTGGAGGACACCGAAAAATACGGTGGGCAGGCTCAACTGGTGCCGCTACCCACCGGTGGCTTTTCGTGGAAGGGCTACGTCGCAGGTATTGCGTTTCCCAATCCGGCGGAACCCAACATCGGCGTCAAGATGGCGTTCAATGGCTGGGATGCTTTCCAGCCCAAGATGCTGAACTTCCACGCCTACAACTGGTTAGTGGACAGTTACGGCAACGTCACCAATCTTGAAAGTGACGACACGT